>Ga0208827_1000008_pt1 | contig 335452 bp, 306 predicted proteins | sample Sb_taG_5_FD_187709 | JGI IMG/M metagenome (GOLD analysis project Ga0208827, IMG submission 187709) | Peat soil microbial communities from Weissenstadt, Germany - Sb_50d_8_FC metaG (SPAdes) (version 2) | ecosystem: Environmental > Terrestrial > Soil > Wetlands > Peat | place: Germany... | reverse complement strand
AGTCGCGGTCGCTGTTGCCGTCACGGATGGCGTGGCAGTTGCGGTCGCGGTGCGCGTTGAAGTCGCGGTCGCGGATGCTGTCGGAGACGCGGTCGCTGTTGCTGTCGCGGTTGGCGTGGCAGTTGCGGTCGCGGTGCGCGTCGAAGTTGCCGTCACGGATGGTGTGGCAGTTGCGGTCGCTGTGGGCGAGGCGGTCGCTGTTGCCGTCGCAGTAGCGGTGGGCGACCGGCTTGGTGTCTGAGTCGGGCTTGCGGAACTCGTGGCGGCGGGCGTTGAGGTGGACGTGGTGCCGAGCGATCCCTCGCCGGCCAGCTCAAATATCCCGCGTCCGTGGGTTGCGGCGAAGACCACACCGCTCAGATTCTGCTCGATATCGAAAACTGCGACCGCAGGAATCACGCCGAGGTTGAAGGCCGCCCAGGTCGATCCGCCGTCGGTCGTCCTGAAAACACCGATGTCGGTCGCGGCCAGCACCGTGTTCGCCGTGGGGTCATTGCGATCGACCAGCAATCGCAACACCGGAACGTCGGGCAACGCATTTGCCGGCGGCGGACTCTGGAGGGCCGGATTGCCGTCGGCCTGCGTCCATGAGCCGCCGAAGTCAGTCGTCACGAAAATGTGACCGATACCGGTAGCCGACGTGAATCCCGAAAGGCTCAGGTAGGCGATGCTGTAATCGAACGGGTCAACGGCAATTCCGGTCGCCTGGGTGGAATTCGGAAACACGATTGGCGGCAATTGCGAGGTCTTGTTGGTCCACTCGGCGCCTCCCGGCCGGCTGGCGCTGACCTGGAGATCGGCCTGGTCGGTGGTGAAGATTTCGAAGGGCGTGGGACGAAAGGTCGTGCTGGTCTCCATCGAGAGCGCGTACGCCTTGGTATCGTCAGAAGGCGCGATTTCGAGATCCTCGAGCCCACACGCGCCACTGTTGCATCCGCCGGTCAAATCCTGAGTCGTTTGCGGCGCCCATGTCGCCATCCCGTCATTCGAAACGTAAACCGAATGCGCGCCAAACAACACGCGCTCGGCGACCGCTGGATCGCTCGCGAGCGGCGGATAGTAGGCCGCGCCGCCGTCGCCCACCGTAGCCATCGCGGTCTGCAGCGCCGCGCTCGAAGCGGCAGAATTGAAAGTGACTCCGCCGTCGGTCGAGCGCGAGACCCATGGTCCGACCGCAGTGGTCGCGAACGTATGATAAGCGAACAGCGGATTGACCGTGTCGAAGAGCGCGAATCCGCCGTCGAGGTTGTCCACCTCGGTCCAGCTCGACGCCGGCGGCTCAGCACCGTTGAAGAGCGCGGTGCCGTTGTCCTGAAATCCCGCCAGCGCCACGGCGCTGTTGGTTGGATGAGGACCGACCGACTGCGCTTGCGCGGCGCTGATGCTCGTATTGAGGGCGGTCCAGGCGAGAGTGCCGGCGTCGAAGCGATAAAGTCCGCCGTCGTTGCCGAGGTAGAAGCTGTGCGCGCTTGCGGGATCGAACGCGATCGCGTGCTGATCCGAATGGGTTCCGCCGCTCGGCGCGAGCGAAGTCCAATTGCTCCCGGAGTTGATCGAGCGGTAGATTCCGACGCCTCCGAACACGACGGTTGCGCCGGTCGTGTCGGCGGGATCGATCGCCAGCGTCTGGTCGAAGAACGACTCGGAGAAATTGCTCGAGCTGGACCCGTCGAGAGTCGCGCCGCCGACCTTCGCGCTCGGCACCGACGCCTGAGTCCAGGTGATTCCGTCGTCGGCGGACTTGTAGAATCCCGCGAACTCGATACCGTCAGCCGCGCCAACTATGGCATACGCAACGCCGTCCGCTGCAGCGACGCTCGCGCGGCCAACGCCGCCGCTCAATTTGGGCAGGCTGGCGGGAGTCCAGCTGAATCCGGAATTCGACGAGCGGAACACGCCGGCTCCCAGAATCGAAACCAGCACCGCGGTCGGTGACGCGGGATCGATCACCACTGATTCTGCGGGACATGGATCGTTGGTGAAGTACGGGCAGGCGCCGAAAGTTCCCGCCGGATATGGAATCCAGGACTCGCCACCGTCGGCTGAACGCCATAGACCGTCTTGACTAAAATCGCCCTCGACCCACGACGCGTCCGCCCGGCTCGCGCTCGATCCGTAGGTTACTGCCGCGTAGATTGTTCGCGGCGTCTGCGTGGTATCGACCGCGATTGAGGCGATCGACGCGTGCGCAAAGTTGCTTGCGCCGAGTTGTGTCCAGCTATTGCCGAGATCGCTCGAAACGAACACTCCCTCGCCATAGTATGAATCGGCCGAGCCGTTGCCTTCTCCACTGCCGACGTAGAGCGTTGGTTCCGGACTGGTGGTGGTGTCGAGCGCGAGCGCACCGACTGACAGCGTGGGCTCGAGATCGAATATCGGCACGAACGCCGCGGTTGCATTGGCGCGCATCCAAACTCCGCCGTCGCCGGTGCCGACAAACATCCGTCCGATCAAAGTAGGATCTGCGACCAGGGCGGTAACCCGTCCCGTCGCGCCGGCGAGCGGTCCACCCACCGCAACTCCGCCAAAGCTGGGAATCTCATTAATCAATGGCAGGGGACCAAGAGCGTTCCACGCCAAAGAAGGAGCCGCTTGCGTCGAGTCCGCCGCGTCCAGCCTGGCGCTTCCAACTGCGGTGCGCTCCTGCCCGCGCATCTGGGCGATCGCCGCGCGATATGCACCCGGCGGCACTCCAAAGTTCAGTCCGCGCCGGCTCAGCAAGAACGCCTCGCGCGCAACGCGATCGCGCGCCTCCAACGATCCGGGCGCGTTGCGGTTAGCGCGCGCCGATCGCGACGTCGCGCGCATCGGGAAAGACAGAATTACCCCGAGACCGGCTGCGAGCAGCAAGCCGCCCGCGGCGGCGAAAAGCCGTGGCGAAAAACGTCTGGACAAAGCGAAGACCCCCTTTCGGCCTGCTTCCAGTAGCCACTCTATTCTCGCAGTATATATGAATCAACTATATAATGAGTATTTAGTCGATTAGCTATTTAGTATTGCCCCCGTCTATCTGAGTATTCCTTTGCCCATGATAGGCGGCGCTTGGCGCTGCCGCTGTATGCGGAAGGGCTGGAGCGCTGGACGAATGAATCCGGGCTACGACGGTCAGGCTGCGGCGATTCGGAAGCCAATCTTCGGGAAGTGATTCACGATCTTGCCCAATTCCGGAACATCGCGTTCGATCGCGACCTCATGAATCGTGCTGACGACCAGACTTCCGGTCACCGGATCGAAGCCATAGTCGTCGGGGGTCACCGATACCCTGGTTCCGGCCTTGAGTCTGTTTGGATCGCTCGGGTCAATGTTCTCACTGGTGGCGGGAGTGCTGACCTTCGCCACTCGCAGAGCTTCATCGGGATCCATCGGCCGTACGTCGCCGTAACCCATCGCGTCGATCCGCTCGAACCAGCGCATGAGGTGCAAAAACTTTTGCGCGAGTCCGAACGCGGTCGGTTCCGCGCGCAGAAACCACACCGGATGGAAGCAGGCTGCGTCGGCGAGGCTGAACGAGTCGCCAAGCAGGAAGGGCCGGCTCGCGAGTTGCCGATCGAGGATTTCAAGAAACGCGCGCAACTGATTTCGCGAATCGGGCACGGTTCGTGCAATTTCGCCGAAGTTCGTACCCGGCATCATCTTGGAGCGGTCCTCGATAAAATCCTTGGGCAGCACCGCGGCAAGCTTCTCGAAGACGACCGGCAGCGTGGACCAGAACAGCCGGCGGTCAGCCCATTGATTCATCGTGTCGGCAGCGGCGGTGAGACCGCCAGGATAGATCGTCGGGGCGGGGCACATCTCGTCGATCTTTCTGACGATGATTCCCGTGTCGCACCAGACGTCGGTGCCGATTTGGAGCACCGGGATGCGCCGATAGCCGCCCGTGAGCGGCACCAGCTTGGGCTTGGGCATGATCACGGGCTGGTCGACCGAGCGCCACTTGAGTTTCTTGTGGGCGAAGATTTTGCGGATTTTCTCGGAGAATGGCGAGTTCACATATTGATGCAGAATTATCTCGGGCATGATTTCCTCCGGCCGTTGCGACATTTCTTCTTAGCGCATCGGGAAAGCGATGGGGAAGTGCAACGGCGGCGCCGATGCGGCACGCGGCCAGGGGTGACCTCCTTCGGCTTCGCTCAGGACAGGCTCTGCACCCAATTTAGGGACCGCTGCGCGCGGGGCGGTCGCGGCGGCGACGGCGCAGTGTGAATCGCGAAATCCCGCAGACGGTCTTTCGCTCTCAAGCGCTGACGGCGAAAAAGATGCGTTGCGCAGATTCTTCGATTGCCGATGCGGCGCGCGGCTACCAGCGTCTGCGAAACCGATTGGGAAGGTAGCATTTCCAGTTGTCGCGCGCATGCCCGACGCGAAACCGGTTTTTCCGCTCCTCCTGCTACTTTTGGAAACATTTTGTGAACAAACCGGCGGGGCACCCTTGCACAGGGAGTTCGTCGGGTCTACAAAAGAGCGGAAATCGGAGACCCGAAACGGGAATTCCGGTTGACGTGAGTGTCACTCAGGAGGGGGACATGAACCGTCGCTCCGCCTTCAAGGTTCCGCGCGTTGTCGGATTTGTGGCAATCGTGATAAGCGTTGCGCTTGCGCTGATTTTAATGTCGCCGCGAGTCGGACTGGCAACATGTTTCTACTCGGTCGGTCAGGTGTTCGCCCAGGCTGACCCGCAGGTCACCATTACGGGATGCGGTTTCGGCACCTTTCCGGATGCACTTCCATATACAGGAGTCAGCTCTTACCTCAAGGTTCAAAATGCAACCGAGGCCTGGCAGGCGGGTTATACGGGAGATCCCTGCAATGTAACCGTAAGCCAGTGGTCGGCCACCAGCATCGGATTCACGCTAAACGTTGACCAAAATGGGGCCGCCTCCACATGTCCTCTTAACGTAGGCGATCAGCTTAATTTCACGATCTATAATCCGCAAACAGGTGTTTCGGCGTCGCTAAAGCCGCTTCCGGCAATGGCCGGCTGGAACCTTCTTTGGGATGACGAGTTCGACGAAGGTGGAGCAGGCGGGGCAGGCTCTCCACCTAGCCCGCAGAATTGGACCTTCGATCAAGGAAACTACGGTTGGGGCAATTATGAACAGGAGAATTATACGGATAACACGGCTAATGCCTACTTGGACGGCGAAGGGCATTTGGTGATGCGAGCTAATGCTCTCAATTACGTTCCTGGCTACGTTACATCGTGCCCACGCCCCGAGATCGCTAGTGTAAGCGCGATCCCGGCGGGGGGAAATCAGAATACCGTGACGATACTCGGGTGTGGATTCGGAACGCATCCACCATACAACAGCGACTCCCCCTACCTTCAGATCCACGACAACAACGGTGGCCCCGTTGGGCTAGGCTGGGACGCCGGCTACACGGGCGACGATGTGACCATTGACGTGACCAGTTGGACGGACAAACAAATCGTAATCAGCGGGTTTACCGGTTCTTATGGCGCTCCTTTCACCGGATGGACGTTCAGCTCCGGAGATAGCATCACGATAACGGTCTGGAATCCACAGACGTGGAACCCCTCTGCGCAAATCTGCACCGTCACCCCGCCCCCCGTCACCCCGCCCCTCGGATATTACAATTTCACCGGCTGCAATCTAACCGGCTCCCCCCCCATCTATTCACCGTCCGATCTCTGTTCAGGCGAGATTCCCGTGGTGGTGGGCCAGACTAGCCCTGCGAACTTCTACACGTCCGCTCGTCTCAAGACCCAAGGTTTGTTCTCCTTCACGTATGGCAGGATTGAAGCAAAAATCAAGCTACCTTTCGTGCAAGGAGTTTGGCCGGCATTCTGGACGCTCGGAAATGACGTTGACTTATCCCCAGGTTGGCCTGGCTCAGGCGAAATGGACATTATGGAGACTATCGGACGCCCCGAAGGTGAGGAATCGGCGTGCTTCATGTCCAGTGCGTCGACTACCTATTACGTTCATGACGGCCTGCATAGCGGGGAATTTGTTTCGACTCATGGTGGAAATGATTATTGTGAAGGCGCGGGCGGTTGTGAGGCAGTAGTGGATACAAGCATACTCACAAATAATTATAATATTTATGCTGTCGAATGGGACCCGACAGGAGTTAAGACCTTTTTCAAAGATTGTTCGGGCTATAGTAACAATGACGATTGCAGTTTGGATTACAATAGCGACCCTGCATATGTCACGATTCTGGAATTCTCTGACCCTGAATATGGCCCTATCTATGTGGATACGAAGGGAGATAAATTCCAGTGGGTTTATAAATATCCCTTCTTCTTACTTCTGAATGTGGCAGTGGGCAGTAGCGGAAGCTGGCCTGGCGCGCCTACTCCGGCCTCCTCTCCTACCACGCTAGGGGCAATGTCTGTCGAGTACGTAAGGGTGTATCAGACGATTGGACCGACCCCGACGGCCACCGCGACTTCGACAGCGACGCCAACGGCCACGGCGACCAAGACCGCGACCGCGACGGCAACTCCCACCGCAACCGCGACCGCCGCCGCGACTGCGACGCCCACGGCCACCGCGACCGTCACTGCGACTGTCACGGCGACCGTCACCGCAACGCCCACGCTGACGACGACCGCGACTCGCACCGGCACGTCGACAGCAACGGCCACTTTGACCGCGACCCCGACCGCGACCACGACAGCAACCGCGACGAACACTGCAACGGCTACTCCCACCGCAACGGCGACGCCCACAGTGACGGTGACCCCCACCGCTATTGCGACCACCACGCTGACCGCGGCCCCGGCGAAGCTCAGCTTCGGCAACGTCGATGCGACCGCGACCAGCAAGCCCAAGAAGGTGACGCTCACCAACAAGGGCACAAACGCGGCAGTGATCGGATCGGTGACTGCGACGCCGCCATTCGCAATCGCCAGCGCTGCCGACACCTGCTCGGGTAAGACTATCGCGGTGAAAAAGAACTGCTCGTTTGATGTTGAGTTCGCACCGGCCACTCCCGGCGCCGTGAGCGGCGGGTCGATCGAGGTGACTTACAACGGCGCCAGTCCCACAGTGAGCCTCAGCGGCACTGGAATTGCCGTTACACTGAAGGCGCCGTCCAAGGAGAAGTTCTCGCCGGTGGCGGCAGGTGGCACAGGTAAGCCCAAGAAAATCAAGATCTCGAATCCCGCGACCGTGAACGTAAGCCTCGGTACTACCAGCATCAGCGGTGACGATCCCAGCTCGTTCACGATAACGGCCAACAGCTGCACGGGCACGCTGGCGGCTAAACCCGGCAACTGCACGATCACGATGGAGTTCGCGCCGAAGAGCGGCGCGACCGGCGCGCAGTCGGCGACGGTGGATTTCAGCTACACGTACGGCGCGAACACCGGTATTGTGTTGGTCCCGATCTCGGGCACTGTCAAGTAGCCAGGGGTGACCCCTGGACCCAGTGTTAAGGCCGCGCTCCGTTGTCGCGCGCGGCCAGGGGTGGCCCCTGCGCCCAGTGTTAAGGCGGCGCTCCGTTGGCGGGCGCGGCGGCGTCACGCTTGGATCACGGCGAGAACGAAATTGCGCTGAACCTGGTCGCCGGGCTTGATCCGAAACTCCATGATGCGCCCGCTGGCCGGGGCTTTGACCGGTATCTCGACCTTCATCGATTCGATCACCATCACTTCGTCGCCACGCGCAACTTGCGCCCCGCACTCGACCGAGAGTCGGAGCACCTTGCCCACGGCGGGACTCTTTATATCCATCGCTCGGCGGTCCTTTTCGAGACTGGTCGGCTTCCGGCCTCTTAGCAGGCACGGCGCGCGCGCACCAGTGGCCGTTGCATGAAGGAAGAATCACCTGCGCGGTGGGCGGCAGGGGCTGCGGCCCCTGCACCCGCAGTGAGAAGACGCGAAAATCTGCGCAGCGCATCTTTTCGCGACTACGCGCTGGCAGGGGTGACCCCTGCACCCAACGTTAAGGCCGCCCGCCGTTGGCGGGCGCGGCCCCTGCACCCGCGGTGAAAAGAATGCGTCTTGTGTTTGCGGGGCGCTTGGTTGTAGAGAAACTAAGTCAACGTTCGTCGGGCTTTTGGGGAGAGACGGCATGAACGGTTTCGTGGCGACTCGAACGCTCACTGAATATCCGCGCGGCGCCCATCGATGGTCTCTGCTGCTGCTGACGGTGCTCGCTTCGATTCTGGGCGCATACGACTTCCAGCTGGCTCCCCTGCTGCCAATCCTGCTTCCGTACCTGCATATGAGTCACGTCGCGTACGGCGCATTCATCACTTTTGCCGTGCTGACTTCTGGAATTTCCGCGTTCTTCGGCGGCCCGCTGGCGGATCGCTACGGCCGCGTCCTGATCATCGACGTGTGTCTTGGCTTCGTCACCGGGCTGTTGTTCTTGAACGTGTTGATCACCGGCATCGTGTCGTTCGTGATCCTGCGCACGTTGATGGGAATCGTGGCAGGGGTGACTGCGGGAGCCTTCGCGGCCCTGATTCGCGACATGTCGCCCCGGCTCAGCCGCGCGCTGGCCTTCGGATTGCTGACGATCGGACCGGTCGGCGCGAACTTCCTCGCCAACTTCGTCGCGGGAGCGACGCTGCCGATTTATCACACATGGCAATCGCAGATTTGGATCATGGGCTTCATCGCGATCGCGATGTACATCCCGATTGTGTTGTGGCTGTGCGATCTGAGCCCCGAACTGCGCATGCAGATTATGAAGACCGAAATCCTGGCGCTCGCCGCCGAGGGACGCCTGCCGTCGGCTTCCGAACTTCCTTCCGGCACCAGCGACGCCTTCAGGCGGCTGCTCGGTCATCTGGAGGTTTGGCTGCTGGTCATCGGGATTACCGCGAATCTGACGTTGTATTTCGCGATCCAGGGTTTCGGGCCGTTGATGTTCACCGAGGCGTTTCACTACACACCTGCCGAAGCGGCGAAGATGACCGAATACTTCTGGCTGGCGAACCTCGGCGCCCTGGTCTTGACGGGGCTGGTGTCCGACCGCCTGCAAACACGCAAACCGATCGCAATCTTCGGCGCGGTACTCGCCTCGCTCTTGATGGCCTGGTGGATTCCAACCTTCGGCCGCGAGCTTCCGCGCGCCACGATGGCGATGGTCGCGTCGCTGATGGGATGCTTTCTGGCAATCGGCTACGTGCCGTGGGCCGCTCAGTTCTCCGAGACTCTCGAGGACGTCTCGCCCGCTCTGCAAGCGACCGGATGGGCATTCTTCAATTTGATAGCGCGGGGATGGGTCGCAATCTCTGCGCCACTGTCGCTCTACGTTGCGGTCCATTACGGATGGGGCGAGTGGGTCAAGGTCGCGCTGGGTGGAATGATAATCTACATCGTCGCGATGGCGTTCACTCGCGGCCATGCGGCGGCTGAAAGGCACGCTCGAACCGCGCCAGCGACCGCCCGTGGGCACGGGTAGCCAGTGTTAAAACCCGTAGGCACGGTTAGCCAGTGTTAAAACCCGTAGGCACGGGTGGCCAGTGAAGCTCTCCTAGGGGCGCATGGTCCGCGTTCTGACTCCCAGCAGCGTGGGAACTATCTCGTACGCCTGATGTACCCAGTCGACCAGCAGCGGCCGGGTATCGCGCGGGTCGATTATCTCCTCGATTCCAAACGCTTCCGCGGTGCGAATCGGCGAGCGTACGGCGTTGAATTTCTCTTCCAATTCTGCACGCAATTTTTCGGGGTCGCTCGACGCGGCCAAGTCCCGCTTGTACGCCGCCTCGATCCCTCCCTCTATCGGCAGCGAGCCCCAATCAGCCGACGGCCACGCGTAGCGGAGGTTCAACCCGGTGGTGATGCCATGGCCCGCGCCCGCGACCCCGAACACCTTGCGCACTATGATCGCAATCAGCGGCGTCGTGGTCTGGAAGAGCGCATACAGCGCGCGCACGCCGCGCCGAATGGTTCCCGCCATCTCGGCCTCGCGTCCAATCAGGAATCCCGGCTGATCGACGAAGTTCACCAGCGGCAGGTGAAACGTGTCGCAAAGATCGACGAACTTGACCATCTTGTCCGACGCCGGTCCGTCCAGCGATCCGCCAATCGAGAACGGATCGTTCGCCATCACGCCGACCGGGAATCCGTCGAGCCGCGCAAATCCCGTGACCAGCGACGGCCCGAAGAAGGGCGTCATCTCGAAAAATGACTCCCGGTCCATCACCAGTTCCAGGATTCGCCGTACATCGTAACCGTGGCGGCGATTGTGCGGCACGATGCCGATCAACTCATCCTCGCGCCGGGCGGGGTCGTCGTCGGGCGCCACCCGCGGCGGCATATCCCACACGCTCTGCGGCAAGTACGACAGGAAACGGCGAATCTGCGCGAACGCGTCGTCCTCGCTCTCGGCTTCGTTGTCCACCGCGCCGCTGATGTGCGCGTGGATTTCGGAGCCGCCGAGTTCTTCCTTGGTCAGCTCCTCGCCCACGCCCCATTTGACGACCGGAGGTCCCGCGACAAACAACTGGCTCGACCCGCGAACCATCACCGAGAAATGCGACGCCGCCACGCGCGCCGCGCCGAGTCCCGCCACCGAACCCATGCATCCCGCGACTACAGGCACCTCGCCGATCAATTTTACCAGCACGTCGAAAGCTGGATTGGCCGGGACGTAGGTCCGTTTCATCGTGTCGAGCGAACGCACGCTGCCGCCGCCGCCGGTTCCGTCCACCAGCCGCACAATGGGCAGATGCAGTTCATGCGCGAGGAGTTCCGCGTAGCCCTGCTTGTTGCCGATCGACGCGTCCGCCGCACCGCCGCGCACCGTGAAGTCGTCGCCGCCGACCACCACGCGCCGCCCGTTGATTCGCCCCGTGCCGCCGACGAAGTTCGCCGGCATGATCGACGCGAGCGTCTGACCTTCATATTTCGGCGCTCCGGCCAGCGCGCCATACTCGTGGAACGATCCGTGATCGAGCAGCCTTTCGATCCGCTCGCGTACCGTGAGCTTGCCGCCGTCATGCTGGCGCTTGATGTTATCGGGACCGCCCATCGCTTTGGCGAGCTCGACGCGGCGGCGGATTTCTTCGACTTCCTTCTCCCAAGACATACGATTCTCCCTACGGGCAGGGGTGACCCCTGCACCCAATGTTAAGGCCGCCCGCCGTTGGCGGGCGCAGCCCCTGCTAACGGCTTAATACTGCGCTGCTGTCGCCACTGCCAGGGGTGAGCAGGGCTGTGCTCCTTCGACTGCGCTCAGGACAGGCTCTGCACCCGGTATTAAGCCCGCGCTCCGTTGTCGCGCGCGGCCACCGCCGCAAGATGCGGGCTTCGCCCTGTTAGAAGCGGTGACCGAGAGTTTACCTCGCCCGTTACTTTCACGGGAGAGGCCGCGCCTCGGGCGCGGGTGAGGGCTTTGCTGTTGCGGGAGGTGTCACGGACACGGCGGCCAGCCGATCTGACGCGCGCCGTCATCCTCCGCGTCCGTGGTCGAAGGCGCCAGATTGCTAAGGTGGTCAGGGGCTTCTAACGGCATCGGCTCGCATCGGTTCGGATAGGAAAATGCGGGGGTTACCCAAAACGGGGAACCCTCGCATCGTCTCGGATTTGCTCGCCTCAGACACAAAAAGACACTTTTTCGGACGGGCGTGGCGACTGTTTCGGGCCGTTATTTTTCGGTCGCGCCGCAGTTTGCTAACTCACGGGCATGGAGCCCCGCCACGCTGCCCCGCTCGCGCAAGCGGGGTGGATAGCCGGATCTGTAAGCTTTTCCGAGCGCCCACTCCAAGCGTACAATTCATCGACAAGTTGCTAATTCGTCGCGGCGATAGTTGCACGCACTGGACCATTTACATGCTCGAACGCACCCAGCGATTTGAGCGCGAGTACGCGGCGGGTGGTCGCGGCAGGGCCCGCTCTTCAAGCCAGGCCGCGCGGACCGCCTTGATATAGGAGACGAAATGCCAGGAAGCGACTCTCTTCTAGCGCGCTTTCAAGGAAAAGACGGTATGCGCCGTCTAACCGAAGCCCTTCTTTCGAACACAATTGTCCGAAACGACACAACACTGGCCACCAAATTGGCCGCTCAATTGAAGCTACGTCATGTTACACCTGGGTCATCGATTATTCGCCAGAATGCGCACGATAACGATCTGTTCCTCATTGTCAGCGGTGAGTTTGCCGTAATCGTGAATGGCCGTCGTATCGCGACCCGCTCTGCGGGGGAGCATGTCGGAGAGATGGCACTGCTAGACCAAACGGTTGTTCGCTCTGCCTCCGTGGTCGCTATGACCGAGGCGGTTGTTGGTAAGATCCCGGAATCGGCGTTCTCGGCGATCGCCGATGCCCACCCGATACTATCGCGGCACGTCGCTCAGGTTCTCTCAAATCGTCTTCGCCAAAGAAATGCACTTGTTTCGAGTCCCAATGATCGCCCGATTCTCTTCATCGGCTCTTCGAAAGAATCTCTGCTTGTCGCGAAAGAACTTCATAAACGCCTGACGGCGCACCTAGTCGTCAACTTGTGGTCTCAGAATGTGTTCGTCGCTTCTCGAGTAAACATTGAATCCCTGGAAGCGCAAATACCTACGCTAGACTTTGCCGTGTTAGTATTGAGTCCCGACGATACAGTAATCAGTCGTCATTCGATGAAACCGGCTCCTCGGGATAACGTTATTTTTGAGCTTGGTCTATTCATGGGCGCTCTAGGTCGCCATCGTACTTTCCTAGTCACACCCAAGAAATTGACGCTCAAGGTACCTACGGACCTTCTAGGCGTCACGCCCATCGAATACCCGGATGGCTCTAAGAAGACACTCTCAAAGCGCCTTGCGCCAGCCTGTAAAGAGCTGCGCCGGTTAATTACTCGAACCGGTACCCGCTGACTTGCGCACCCGGCGCAGAAGGATGGATTCATGGGTTTGCGTGAAGACTTGGAAGAAGAAGTGGCACAGATTCTTCGCGATGTTTGGAAGGTCCGCGACGGAGAAACAGTGCCGGAAGCTGAGGACATCGCTTTGGGTAATGAGGGCGTCCAATTGGATGCTACCGTATTGTATGCTGACATCTCCGGCTAAGCCAAATTGGTTGATTCGTACGAAGCCGAGTTTGCCCGTGAAATTTACAAGACCTATTTGCACTGTGCGGCTAAGGTGATCAAAGACCAGGGTGGCATTATAACTGCATATGATGGTGATCGCGTAATGGCTGTGTTCATAGGCGATTCTAAAAATAGCAGTGCTGCGCAAGCGGCGCTCAGAATCAACCACGCTAGATGTACTATAATTAATCCAGCTATCAAGACTCAGTATCCGCGAAGCACGTTTCAGGTCCAACATGCCGTAGGCATTGATGGCAGCAAGTTGTTGGCGGCGCTAACCGCCGTACGAGGTTCAAACGATCTCGTTTGGATTGGTAGAGCGGCGAACTATGCGGCCAAACTGACCGAAATGCCATCGTCTTATTCATATGCTACCGAGAGTGCCTACAGTTCTTTCAACAACGGTGCGGAAATTAGTAGCGATGGTCAGAACATGTGGGAACGTGCTACATGGCCTGCCATGAACAATCGGGTTATCTATAGGTCAAGCTGGTGGAGACGCATCTACGGCTTGTATATTCGGAGAGGGCGGTAGCTCGGTCGTGCGCTGCGCTCTGGGCCTCGCGTTTCAGCGGAAAGTAGAGTGAGCCTCCGCCACGCCGCCGCGGTCGTTTAATGAAGCTCTCAAAACGATTATGACGTGGAGCCGGATAGCGGCGGGATTATTTCTAACCGGCGCCGGTAAGCTACGCGCCGTCATCTGGAAACTCGGCCCACGCTGGGTAACGCATTCCATATGAGTTTAGTCGACGATCTAAAGGCTGAGGTCAAGAAGATCCTAATTAGCTCGTGGAACCCGAGGGAGGGTACGGTCGTACCAGAGCCGGGGGCCATCAAGCTCGGAAACGATGGAGTGTATCTGGACGCCACAGTTCTATATGCGGACAGCGACGGCTCTACTAAGATGGTGGACACGCAGACCGCAAGTTTCGCAGCGGAGATGTACAAATGTTATCGATATTGTGCGGGAAGAGTGATAACCTCTGAGAATGGCGCAATAACCGCCTATGATGGCGATCGCGTCATGGCTGTATTCATCGGTGATTGGAAGAACACTGAGGCCGTACGCGCGGCGATGAAAATTAACTATGTGCGCAATCAGATCATCAATCCTGCGATCAAAAGTCATTATGCGACCAAAACGTTCACCGTCAGTCATGGGATTGGTATCGACACTTCCAAATTGCTGGTCGCTCGCACCGGAGTCAGGGGGGCTAACGATTTGGTGTGGGTCGGACGGGCAGCAAACTATGCCGCGAAACTGTCGGACCTGGGCGACAACAATACTTGGATAACTAAAGCGGTCTTCGACAGGATACATTCGTCTGCGAAGGTGACAAACGGCCAAGACATGTGGGAGTTGAGAATATGGACCGCAATGAATGGAATCTCTATATATCGATCCGGTTGGCAGTGGAGGGTTCCCTGACCGGCAGCGCCCCGCAAGGAGGGCGCAATCGCTGCGCCGCGCGATGGCTTGATGTACCGCGGCCCCATTTCGGTAACGCCGACGGCGACGCCAACGCCTGTAGGTTTATGACAACGTGATCGGCTCGCCGCAGACAGTGGGGCTATCGGGAACCGGTAAGGCTCCCAAGACGAAGAAATAGAAACGTGGGCAGGGGTGGAATCTAACTCCTATCGCAGAACCCTCACCTACCAGCCGCCTGGCGGCCGGGCGCATCGAGCGTGGGACCTGATGTGCGGCGCTTCAGAAAATCGCGCCGCACAGATTCCCTCACCCTAGCCCTCTCCCGATACAGGGAGAGGGAGTAAGAGAGAGGACTCGGAAGAGAGGCGGGGTCGCTACGCTTCGGTCGGGATGACGCAAAAGAGGACCGGGCGAGAATTTGCAATTTTGACCCTCACCCGACGCTCGACGACTCGCGTCGGCCTCTCCCTGTCAGGGCGAGGCGGATAAGAAGTCGAGCGGGACGCGGCACCCTAACTTGGGCAATAATATACTTGACTGGACTCACGCGTTTTGCTATGTTTGAGGCATGAAGTATCCAAGCACACTCCAACAGGCGATTCGTTACTTCAGCAACTTCGAGAACTGCAAGCGGTTTATGATCGACTTGCGCTGGCCGGATGGTAAAGTCCGCTGCCCGTACTGTAATTCAGAAAAGGTTACGTACCTGCCAAGCGGGCGAGTCTGGCGATGCGCCAACAAACATGACCGGCGAAAGTTCTCGATCAAAGTCGGAACCATCTTTGAAGACTCGCCTATCAGCCTTGACAAGTGGCTCCCCGCAATGTGGTTGGTCACGAATTGCAAGAACGGCATCAGCAGCTACGAAATGGCGCGCGGCCTTGGTGTCACGCAGAAAACAGCGTGGTTTATGGATCATCGAATCCGACTCGCTATGCAGGAGCGCAACTACGAACCATTTTCAGGAAACGAAATTGAAGCTGATGAAACGTTCATCGGCGGCCTCGCGCGCAATATGCACAAGGACAAGAAGATCAAAATCACGGCTACAGGCGGGGCCGGTAAAGCAATCGTGATGGGGTTGCTGGATCGTCATAGCGCCAAGGTCCGGCTCATGCACGTACCGAATACGCAAGGCGAGACACTTCAAAGCCACGTGCGCCGCTACGTGAAGGGCGGATCGTATGTTTTCACCGACGCGTTCATGGGGTATCACGGTCTCGATCAAGATTATGTTCACAAAGTAATCGACCACGCCGAAACCTACGTTCAGGGCAATGTGCACACCAACAAAATCGAAAACTTTTGGAGTTTGCTGAAACGCGGCCTCAAAGGAACGTATGTCAGCGTCGAGCCGTTTCACCTGTTCCGCTATCTCGATGAACAGGCGTACCGATTTAACGAGCGCAGGGCGACTGACGGCGAGCGTTTCATCGGCGTGGCTAGTTCCGTTCTTGGCCGACGGCTGACGTATGCGGAATTGACAGGCAAAACCGAATCGACGGCTGAGCCCTTACCGGCGTAAACAGTGGCGGGGAAAGCGACAACGTGTTACGCTGTTGCTCGTGAAATCTCCGAAGGTTGAAAATTTAAAATTTGAACCGAATGGCGCTTTTGATCGTCTGCGCAAGTTGGCGCAGGTGGTTTTAACGGTCAGCAAGAAAGAAATTGAGGGCAAGACTTTAAAGAAACGGCGCGAGAAGCGCCCCCTTGCGGGGGCGCGTTCATAATAACGCGCGAGTATTTCGCACTTAGCGTCACCGTCCTTTGCCCAGCCACGGGCGGGAGATGCTTACAGCGCCGCGATTCGCTGATACGGGTCGCGGCGCAAATCTTTTCAATGCGGTCTCCCATTTCTCGGAAGTGACGCACCATTAGTCAACTCTGGCGTTGGCGCTCTATTGCTGCGCGGGGGTTCGTTTGCGATCTCGTATGTACCCACAGCAACTCGCTTGATGTACTTCTTTTTATTGTAGTAACCGACCATCGACGAAACGGTGTGGTACTGCGCGATCTTGCCGTGAGCGGTAACCCACTCGTGAATTTGCTTGACGGTCAATCGTCCCTTTATGCGCAGGGCATCCATCAATAGTTCGCCAATGGACCCCGTGTCATACGGACTCTCTTGCGCTGCCGCGCTATCTCCCTTTCCATCGGGTGAAGTTTGCTTGCGATGCCTGCGATCTGGACCGGCAGCCAACTCCGCGCGCGCCCTGCGGATTCGGGCAAGCTCTTCCTCGTATTTCTCGATGGCTTGGTCCATAAAGAGAAGCATGCTTGGAATTTCATTGTTCACGTCATTGAGGGTATGCTCGGACGTGAAAGAACGCAATAGGGGGCGTGAATGATTTTTCGCCATAGATTTTTACTTACCCTCCTGATTTTGGTCGCGTCGGCATTACTCTTAAGCGCCGCAAGAGGGGAATATTTTATGTTGCCATGACATAAACCCAACTACCGAGAGTCGAGACCATGACTCCAATCAGAATCACTAAAACAGCAAGGATGTACTGCCGATGGGTACTGGCGTAGATAAACCTGAGAAGCCCGCGATACCACGTGTACCCTCCAATAACGATCAACCCCCATCCGAAGGTCCATTCGGCAAGGCGACGGCGCTTTTCACCGTAGTCCTTGGAATTACCGCGATTATCACCAATTTTCAGACTTGCCGTGCTTTGAGAGAAGGGCGAGCAGATTTCAAAGACCAGCAAGCCAACATTCTGAGCGTCATTGGTCAAACTAAGCGGCTGGCTGACAGCGCGCGCGAGCAGTTTGAAGTTATCGAACGCCCCCACGTAAGTTTGGGACGTCCGGATGGGACGCTGGCCGAATTTGTAGTACCCAAACACGCTACCGCCGGTGAAGGCGTTGGCATCAAAATTTATCTGCAAAATGGCGGAAGATCGCCAGCACTCACTCCGAGGGTTGGTATCACTTTGCCCCCACTTTTGCTGGTGGCAAAAGGAGCCACAAAAAGTAAGCATCCGTTCAAGCCACATTCGGACACTGCTGAACCTCTCTTGAGATACAAAACGGGTGGCACCTGGAATCCTGAAAATGAAGAACAATCCATCGCGCCTCAATCGGAGTACGTCCATTTGGCCACCGACCAATTGTCGAAGGAACAATACGACGCGACTCGCGCTGGCAAGCGTTTTTTGATGCTTATTGGAGATCTGCAATATTGCGACGAACTCGGCAACTATACGCACCGCACTTTCCAGCTTTACTACAGTGCTCAATTCGATACATTTTTCGACATGAGCGAAACCGATTGGAGCGGCTTCTACAAATTCCCTGTCGCGCGTTCCGACCAAGAATATTTGCCGCCCTGCGATCAGCCCGAAGAACGCGAGGCTCGCGAGAAGCAGCGACGCGAAAACTTTGAAAAAATGGCGAAGACGGCTAACGTGCTAGTCGGCACTGTTTCGCCTTCGCCTAAACCATAGTGGCGGGTCGGCGCCCCCCGACGACGAACCTGAATCCGGCCTGTCACGCCCTCGCGAGTCTATCAGGTTGGTACAGTCAAGTATATTGCTGCCCTAACTTGGGCGAGGTATCGAGACGCGGAATCGTGAATCGCGCGCCCGTTTCCATATTATTCTTAACACTGGCCACCCGTGCCCACGGGCGCGCTGCACAAGGACCCTCACCTTCATCCTCTCCCTTACAGGGAGAGGAAAATAAAGATTCGATCGGGTTAGGCAAAGCTCCCTTACAGGGAGAGGAAAACTATAACGCGACCAGGTTGCGCACAGATCTCCTTACAGGGAGAGGAAATTAACGCGGAAAGCATGACGGAAAATATACGAGGCGTGGGCAGAGGACGCGAACCATCAACAGCGTCTCTTCCCGTCACACCCTTCTAACAGGGCGAAGCCCGCATCTTGTCTTCTTACTATGGTGCAGGGGTTGCCCCTGCCCAAGGATGCGCGAAACCCACGGCGGGTTTCGCATACAATTGAGTGAATGCGCTTTGCGGCGCGGTCGGTGGCGGGGTGCGGCAGGACGCAGTTGAAGTCCGTGCGGCGCGAAACTAGCATCCCAATTGCGATCCGGAACCGGATGCGGGCAGGGGTGACCCCTGCACCCAGTAATAAGGCCGCGCTCCGTTGTCGCGCGCGGCGTCGGTGAAGACTACGGTGAGCAAGGCGTCAGCGAAGACTGCGGCGCGCAAGGCGTCGGTGAAGGCTCCCAAGCGCGCGAATCCGAACCCGCGCGTCATTCTGATGGTCGGTACGCGCAAGGGTGCGTTCATCTATCACGCCGACGCATTGCGCCTGCGATGGCGCCTGGACGGGCCGCATCGCCTGGGCGAAATAGTCAATCACGTGGTGCTCGATCCTCGTGATGGCAAGACCATGTTGATGGCGGCGCGCGCCGGACATCTTGGACCGACTATCTTCCGATCGACCGACCTGGCGCGCACGTGGAAAGAGGCAGCCCAACCGCCGGCCTTTCGCAAGGCATCGCCGGGAGAGAATGGACGCGCGGTCGAGTACACCTTCTGGCTCTCGCCAGCGCATCGCGATGAACATGACACCTGGTACGCGGGCACGTCGCCGCCGGCGCTGTTTCGAAGCGAAGATGGGGGAGTTACGTGGCGCGGCGTCGATGGCTACAACGACCATCCAATGTATTCCAAGTGGAATCCGCCCGACCAGGGGACCCCCGACGGGCCGGTACTCAGTTCGGTGAATGTGGACCCGCGCGATGCGGCGCACGTGTATATGGTCACCTCCGACGGCGGTGCGTTTGAGACTCACGACAAGGGAGAATCGTGGCGCTCGCTCAATGGCGGCGTCGAGGCGAACTTCCTGCCCAATCCATATCCGGAGTACGGACAAGACGTACATTGCATGTGCTTGCATCCGCAGAAACCGGATCGCCTCTATCAGCAGAATCACTGCGGCATCTATCGAATCGATCGCCCCAGCGACGAATGGGTGCGAATCGGCAACAACATGCCCAAGGAGATTGGCGACATCGGCTTCGGCATCGTGTTGCATCCGCGCGATCCGGATACGGCGTGGGTGTTCCCGATGGACGGCACCACGGTATGGCCGCGGACGAGTCCCGACGGGCGGCCGGCGGTGTACCGGACACGAGACGCGGGCGCGACGTGGACTCGGCAGGATCGCGGGCTGCCGCGCGAGCATGCATGGTTCACCGTCAAGCGGCAGGCGTTTTGCGCCGACGACTCCGATCCCGCCGGGCTATACTTCGGCACCACCAGCGGCGAGGTGTGGATGAGTCCGAACGAGGGCCGCAACTGGCGTTGCGTCGCGTCGCATCTGCCGCACATTTATTCGGTTGTCGCGGCGACAATTCCCTGATGCGCGTGTCGATTCCAAGTCCGCTGCGTTCTTACACGCATGGCCGCGACGAAGTGACGGCGGCCGGCGCGACGTTCGCCGAGTTGCTCGACAATCTAGACCACGCGTGTCCGGGAATTCGCTTTCGCATGATCGACGAGCAGGGGCGTATCCGCAGGCATATCCGTTTCTTCGTAAATCGGGAGCAGGTGTCCGATCTGGCTCAAGCACTGCGCGCCGACGACGAAGTACAGATTATCTGCGGGCTCAGCGGTGGATGATCGAATCGTGCGGTGCGAGTCGGCGCTAATCCATCTTGACCAGTAGTCCGCGCGTGCGCGCCTGCTCGAAGATCCAGCCGAAGAATCCGATCGCGAGCACGAAATAAATCGCGTTAAGCCCGGCGCCCCACCAGAAATGTTGCGGCGAGAATCCCTTGCCGGCCAGAACCTGGCGCATCCCTTCGAACGAATGCGCCGTCGGCAGCATCCATGCGATCGCACGCATCCACCTGGGCAGCGACGACATCGGGTACATCACGCAGGACGCCGGCATCAGCAGGCCGGCAAAGCTCCACGCCAGCGCCTGGATTTTCGTCGTGTAGCGAAAGATCAGCCCGGTGATCGCGATTCCCAGCGCGAGCGCGAAGAACAACAGGTTCGCCATGTAGGGGATGAACATCGGCAGCCACGGAACGATGTCGAACGAATACGCAGCCCACGCTACGGCAGACGCCGCGCATAGCCCGACCATCACCTTCAGCAGGCACACGCCAATCAGTCCGACCATGTATTCAGACAGGGTCAACGGGGTCGAGAACAGGTTGATGAGGTTGCGGCACCATAGCTCATCGATGAAGCCGACCGCCATGTCGCGCTGGAAGCCATAAAATGTTCCCCACAAAATCACCGCGCCAAGCAGACAGCTCACGACGTTGGGCTGCAGCCGACTGCTATGCGCCAGGTAAATCGTGAAAAAGCCCCACATGACGATGTCCAAGACCGGCCACCAGATCAGGTCGGTGAGGCGATCGAAATTGCGGCGCGCCTCGTACAGATGCCGGACGATCACGGCGTTGATGCGATGTATCTTCATGCTGCCTTGCCCTTCACCAGGCGCAGGAAGACTTCCTCCAGCGCGGGTTCCTCGCGTTCCTCTTCGAGGATTGCTTGCGTGATTTCGATCGGAGTGCCTGCCGCGATCACCTTTCCGTGATGCAGAAAAATAATCCGCTTACACATCCGCTCGACCTCGTCCATGTTGTGCGAGGTGTACAAAATCGTCGTTCCTTTTTCGCGCTGAGCGTCGAGCAACGCGTTCTTCACTTGCCACGCGATCTCGGGATCGAGGTAGGCCGTCGGCTCGTCGAGCAGCAGCAGTTGCGGATCGTTCATGAACGCCTTGCACAGCCCGACGCGGGTATTCTCGCCCGACGACAGCCGCGCGATCGGCTTATCGCGCAGCTTGGCGATGCCGAAGCGCTGGAGTAGTTCGTCGATTCGCTCGCGCGGCTTTTTCAGGTTGTAAATGCGCGCGAACACCATCAGGTTCTCGAGCACCGTCAGCCGAAACGGAAACGCGACGTACGGCGAGGTGAAGTTCATCCGCGCGAGGATTTCCCCGCGATGCGTCGCCATCGACTTTCCGAAAATGCTGATGCGCCCCGACGACGGCGTGATGAGCCCCAGGATCATGTGAATCGTCGTCGTCTTGCCCGCCCCGTTCGGCCCGAGCATCCCCATGATCTCGCCGCGCTCGATCGCGAAGCTCACGTTGTCCACCGCGCGAAACTCGCCGAACGTCTTGCTCAAATTTTCCACTTCTACCAGCATCGAATTGCCTGCCTTTAACGCGCTCGGCGTTGTCATCCGGAAAAAACAAAGCGGCCACGGATGGTTTGCACCCGTGGCCGCCTGACGCGTTCCAATTTGATTCAGCGATTACCGAAACGTCTCAGACACACTCCCACGGGATTGCTCCCGGTTTCTTTCAATGTTCGGATTCATAGAGTGCGCCTTCCTCCGACGTTCGAAGCATAGAAGGTAGCAGCTTGCACAAGTTAAGGCGATAGGCCGCAAAGGAGCTACCTGATGTTGCAAGCAAAATATTGCGACGTATCCGTGACGCTCAACGGTCACGTGGCGACGCTCGAGATTCACCGGCCGCTCAGCGGTGGATGAGCGAAGTGCGCATCCGTCGCGCGCGCTTTTGACAAGATGCACGCGATCCGGTCAAGCTGTGATCGTATGGCGATGCGGGAGGCTCAGATCGACGCGCTGGCGACTCATCTCGTGCAGGGGCTGATCGATCGCGGCCTGATCAAACCCAAGGGCGAGGTGAAGGACCTGGTGGCGTGCGTGGTCGAGTTGATGTCGGCGAATTTCGAGACCGAAGCGCAGATCGACGAAGAGGCCGACAAGATGGCGGAGGCGGAGGCGCGCCGCGATACGCGCCTGGACGTCACGCGGCTGCGCAATTTGATTCGCCAGCGCCTGGCCGAGAAAAAGAACTTCACGCTCTAGGCGGCGTACCTGCAGAGTAAGTCTTCATGAAGCTCACCGAAGCACGAGTGCTGTTCCTGGCGCGCGAGTCGCTGGCAAAATTACGCGACGAGGGCCTGGCCGAGATCGCGAACTTTCCGCTCGCACTACGCCAGGCGCGCGAAATCGTCGCGCAGTTCAACGAGCAGGGCGACGAGATCGATGCGATCGTAAGGCGCAAGATCAATTCGATCAAACGCGGTATCGTCGAGGGTTCCAACGAATGGAGCCTCCTCTATAAGCGCTACCGCGACGAAGAGATGCGCAAGAAGGGCCCGCAGCGGCAGGGGTGACCCCTGCACCGCAGGGCTGAGCCCTGCACCCAGTATTAAGGCCGCCCGCCGTTCGCGGTGGCATGAAGGAAGAATCACCTGCGCGGTGGGCGGCAGGGGCTGCGGCCCCTGCACCCGCATCGAGAAGACGCGAAAATCTGCGCAGCGCATATTTTCGCGACTATGCGCTGGCAGGGCTGAGCCCTGCACCCAGTATTAAGGACGCGCTTCGTTGTCGCGCGCGGCCCCTGGCCGTGGCGACGGCAGCGCAGCGTTAAGAGCGCGCTCCGTTGTCGCGCGTGGGCACTGCACCCAATGTTAAGAGCAGGCGAGAGACGGTGGGTGCGTTGGGTTGGCGGTTTGATAGAATCGGGGGCATGGACGATAACGAATTTCGCGAGCGCTCCGATGTCGCCTTGACCAAAGTCGCGAAATGGCTCGAGGACCTCGACCCGGACGAAGTGGATTACACGACCGCCGACGGCGTCGTGACGATTGAGTTCGCGGGCGGAGCGAAGTTTATCCTGTCGAGGCAATCGCAGATGAAGCAGATGTGGCTCGCCGCCGGCTCGCACGGATTCCATTACAGGTGGGACGCGGCGCGCGGTCTGTGGCTCGACGACAAGGACGGCCACGAGTTGTTTCCACGTCTGGCAGAGGCGATATCCGAGCAGCTCGGGCATCAGGTGGAGTTCTGAATTTCAAGCGGCTGATCCCGAGGGGAGGTGGCGCTGGTACGCGGGCGGGCACCCGATCAGATCTCGTCGCGGATGATTCGGGTCGCGATTACCAGCGCGGTGGCGCCGGCTCACGCTACAGCGCAGTTTGATGAGTGAGAGGATGTGAAGAGCGATTCAGCATGGTCGCGGCGCGCCCGGTGCTCAACGTCCTCGCCTCAGAGGTAAACATTAGGCTCCGGAACACCGCCGCTGCCAGCGAGGTATTCGAAGTCGCACCCAAGGTGCGCCTGCGTCACAGATTTTGAGAACAGAGCTTGGTAGCCACGCATGGCTTTGCTTTTGGGCGGCTGCCATTTCGACTGGCGCTCCTTGAGCTCATTCTCGGGCACCCTGAGCTCGATTCTGCGCGCGGGGACGTCGAGGTCGATGACGTCACCAGTCTTCACGAGAGCAAGGGGCCCGCCTACGTATGCCTCGGGAGAGACATGGAGGATGCACGTTCCAAAGCTGGTTCCACTCATCCGGGCATCGCTGATGCGAACCATGTCCCGGACCCCCTTGAGAGCAAGCTTCTCCGGAATCGGCAGCATGCCGCACTCCGGTATGCCCGGCCCGCCTTGAGGGCCTTCGTTCCGCAGAGCCAGCACGCTGTCTTCATCCACCTCCAGGTCGGAGTCGTGGACCCGCGCGTTGAGGTCATCGACATTCTCGAAGACGACGGCGCGGCCTTGGTGCCTGAGGAGCGACGCGCTGGCCGCGCTCGGCTTGATCTCACGCATCCGTCCGGCGCAAGGTTGCCTCGCAGCACCGCGAGCGCCTCCTCCGCGATCGGCTCCGTCATCGGCCGGATGACGTGCGCGTTATGGACCTGCGCCCCCTCGATGTTCTCGCCGAGCGTGCGTCCATTGACCGTGGCGCAGTTGAGCGCCAAGCGGTTTTGGATTCGACTCATCAACGCCCGAATGCCGCCCGCCCAATAGAAATCCTCCATCAGGTACTCGCCAGAGGGGTGCACATTCGCCAACACGGGGACGCCGCGTACCATGGCATCCAGATCGTCGAGAGAGAGCTTCACGCCTGCCCGACCCGCCAGGGCGATCAGATGGATCGCTGCGTTCGTTGATCCGCCCAGCGCGGCGCAAACAGCGGCCGCATTTCGAAAGGCGGCCTCCGTGAGCATGTCGGAGGGCTTCAGATCACCCCAAGCCATCTCGACGATCCGCCGACCCGCCTCGAACGCGAGCCGCATCCCCAGCGCGTCCACGGCCGGCACCGAAGAGGCGCCGGGGAGAGAGAACCCGAGCACCTCGGCGAGGGCGGTCATCGTCGATGCGGTGCCCATGTCGTTGCAGGTTCCCACCGTTGGAGCGCACGTCTGCTCGATCTCGAGGAACTCCTCGAACGAGATCTTTCCGTCCATAAGCTTCTGGCCGTACTTCCATCCTGCCGACGATGATCCGAGGCGCTCACCGCGCCATGAGCCGCTGAGCATGAAGCCCGCCGGCACATAGATGGAAGGGATATCGGCGCTGATCGCTCCCATCAGCAGCCCGGGCGTCGTCTTGTCGCACCCGCCCAGGAGGACCGCGGCGTCCACGGGGTGGCAGCGGACCAATTCTTCCGTCTCCATTGCCAGAAAGTTGCGGTAGAGCATGGCCGTGGGGGCGACGTTCCGCTCGCTGAGGGACATCGCGGGGAGCTCCACGGGGAATCCCCCCGCATTGAGAACACCGCGCTTGACGTCTTCGGCGCGTGCCCGGAGGTGCCGATGGCAGGTGTTGAGGTCGCTCCATGTGTTGATGATGGCGATGACGGGTCGACCGACGAACTCGGCGAGCTCCCAGCCGTTCTGGAGCATCCGGGAATTGCGACCAAAGGACCACGGACCTTTGCCGAACCATCGGTAGCTTCGCAGTTCCTCAGGCTTTCTTCGCTTGCATTCGGGCATTGTCTCTCTCCTTCGAAGTTGGTGCAGCTGTTAATCTGGGAGACCCGGTTCCACGGCGGCGGGGATTCACCTGACCGACCGGAGACATGGGTAACACTTTAGACCGGCAACGTAGGTAACACTTTATCGCAGTTTGGCGGGGAGGAGAGCGAGGGTGGTAGCGCGGACGAACGGGCACGCGCCGGCTCAGATCTCGTCGCGGATGATTCGGGTCGCGATTACCAGCGCGGTGGCGCCCGCCGTGGACATCAGGATCGCACCGACAAAGTTATGCGCCTGCACGCCGAGCACCCCGAAAATCATTCCTCCGATCACTCCGCCGACCAGGCCGAGCGCTATATCAGCCATCATGCCGTAGCCGTCGCCGTTGAGAATCTTCCCGGCCAGCCATCCTGAAATGAGTCCGATTAGAATCCATGCGAACATGATTCGCCTGTCCTCCCTGTGGTGGCCGCGACGCCCGAAAGTTCGGCGTCGAGCCTTTATGCAAGACGGAGCAAGAGCGTTGCCGTCGGGGATACGCGCGAATTGGTGGGTGAATCAGGCGTAATTGCGGCGGATATGTGCGGGATTTCGACTGCACCGCCGGATTGCGGCTGCGGGCAGGAGGGAGGAGCAAGACGTAGGATGGCGGTTGCCCCGGATACCGGTTTAGCTGAAACTTATCGGCGCTGATGGCTAATCAAACCAAGCTGCGGGGGGCGATCTCGGGATTCGGCGAGGTCGCCGCCCGGGCGCATCTGCCGGGATGGCGCACGCGCGAAAATATCGCAATCGGCGCGATCCACGATCCAATCTCGGAGCGCCGCCATGAGGCGATTCGGCTAATCAAGAATGTTCGGGTGTACGACGACCTGGAGCTGATGCTCGACGGTGAGGCTCCCGACTTTGTCGATGTCGCCAGTCCCCCAGGGATGCATCATGAGGCCGCACGCGCGGCGCTTAGAGCGGGCGCGCACGTGCTGGTCGAAAAGCCGCTTGCGCTCACGCTTGCCGACTTCGACGAACTGGCCGCGATTGCCGCGGAAAAGCGGCGCGTGCTGATGTGCGTGCACAATTGGAAATACGCGCCTGCGTATGTGGCCGCGCGCCGGGCGGTCGAAGCCGGGCGGCTTGGCGAGATTCGCTATATGTCGATGGACCGGCTGCGCACAGAGCCCGCGGGCGCGGGCGGAAGCGGCGGCAAGTGGCGCGCGTCGGCGGCGTCGGGCGGAGGGATTCTGATCGATCACGGATGGCACGTGTTCTACCTGATGTATTGGATGCTCGGCGGCGAGCCGCCGGTGTCGATTTCGGCGCGGCTTGAATCGCCGGCGGGCGTGGACGTTGACGACGTGGCCGACGTGCGAGTCGGGTTTGGGGCAGGGCGTATGGCGCGTGCGCATCTGTCGTGGCGGGCGCCGGTGCGCAGAACTTCGGCGGTCATCTATGGAGAGCGCGGGAGTATCGAGATCGAGGGGGATCAGGTGCGCCTGACTGATCGGTCGGGCGCGGCTGAAGACCTCTCAGTGACCGACATTCCCGATGATTCGTACCATTCGGCGTGGTTTGGCGGAGTCGCGCAAGAGTTCGAACGAGCTGTTTCCGAAGCAAGCAACTCGGCCATTGCAGTTGCAAGGGCCAATTTGGCCGAGGCGCGCGTCGCGCTGGCGCTAATCGATGCGGCGCGACAATCAGCTGTCAACAACGGCATCGAGATCAATATCCCGTAAAATCAGGTAGTTAGAGCGAAATGTCTCCTCGGGGACATTTTGGCTCGAACTGACCGCCTGACCGCTCGGACTGTTTCACTTGACATTCGGGAGTGCGACAGTAAAATTGCCATTGACCGAAAGGTTAGCGGGATTACCGAGACGGGAAGCACTATGGGCGCATTGCAGGTCAAACAGCTAGGCACATCCGAGCCGCGCACACAGTCGCAGGATTCGCGAGATGAGATTCTGAAGGCGGCGATGCAGCTATTTGCCAATCGCGGATTCCATGAGACGTCGATGTCGGAAGTGGCGCGTGAGGCGCGGGTCAGCAAGGCGCTGATTTTCTGGCATTTCAAGACCAAGGAAGAGCTGTTCGTGGCGGTGCTGAACCGGTTGCTGGAGCCGTACTTCATCGATTTTGCGGAAGAGGCTGCGGCGATGGACGAGCGGGCGCAGATTGAGAAGCTGGTGGAGGCCTACCTGTCGTTCGTGCGCGATAACGCGGGCTCGGTGCGTTTTTTCCTGGCACAGATGCTCCACGACCAGCGGCTGTCCGAGGGGCTCAACGACCAGGTGCTCAAGCTGTATAGCGGATATCGCGCGATGCTGGTCGAACTGATTGCGGGCGCGCAGCAAAAGGGCGTCTGCAGGCGGCGGATGGCGCCCGAATCGGCGGCGGCGTTTCTGATCTCGGCGCTGAACGGATTGCTGATCGAATACTTGTTCATGGGCGCAAACAGCGTCGATCCGGAAGGATCGGTGGCGATGGTCGGCGAGTGGCTGTTCGGGGAATCACCGGGAGCATCTTCATCGGAGGGTGGCGGCGCGCCGGCCGCCTGAGATTTTCACTCATTTCACTTTCTTCAACATCCCAGGAGAACGCACGGGTATGCGCATTCCGCTGAGACAGATGATCGATTTGGGCCGCTACATGAGCGCGAAGAAGCGTTCGGGGGAGAAATATTTTCCGCTGGTGCTGATGCTCGAGCCGCTGCATGCGTGCAACCTTGCATGCATCGGATGCGGGCGAATCGTCGAGTACAAGGAGACGATTCGCGACATGTTGCCGCTGGACGAGGCGCTGCATTCGGCCGAGGAAGCGGGCGCGCCGATCGTGTCGGTCTGCGGCGGCGAGCCGCTGATGTACAAATATATTGTGGAGCTGACGCGGGGCTTGATCGAGGATCAGAAGCGTCACGTCATGATCTGCACCAACGCGGTCCTGCTGGAGCGATTCGTGAAGCAGGTGGCGCCGAGTCCGTACCTTAGCTTCAACCTGCATCTGGACGGGATGCGCGAGACCAACGATCGCGTGACCGACCGGCCGGGGCATTTCGACACCGTCGTGAAGATGATCAAGATGCTGAAGCAGAAGGGCTACCGGGTGCAGACCAACACGACGGTGTTCCGCGAGACCACCGCTGACGAGCTCGAGCGGATGATCAAGTACCTGACGAGCCTGGACGTCGATGGGATGCTGCTCAGCCCCGGCTATCACTACCAGGTGCTGAGCAACGGCGACGAGTATCTCAAGAAAGAGGAGATGCCGGCCAAGTTCCTCAAAGTCCGCGACATGGCGGACGACTACAAGATCATCAATACGCCGATATACCTGGACTACCTGGTCGGCAAACGCGACATGCAGTGCAGTCCGTGGACGACGGTGACGCGCAATCCGCGAGGATGGAAGGGGCCGTGCTACCTGATAACCAACGGGCACTACAAGACGTTCAGCGAGATGCATGCGGCGACGGACTGGGAATATTACCGAACCAAGCAGGATTTCCGCTGCCGCGACTGCAAGCTGCATTCAGGATTCGAAGGCACAGTGGCGCTTGATTTCGGCAAGAATCTCAAAGACTCGTGGCGGATGGTGCGGCATTACGTGGCGTGAGGAGTCGCGTGCGCGGTCGAAGCAGAGAGCGCTTACGCGCAACTGACCAATCAGCCTTGTCACGCGGGAGGGGAACGATCGCGTGAGGAAAAACCCCGGCCAGTATTTCAGCGCCGCTGTCGAGCCAAGGTCAGCGCCGCGAGCATCGGGACAAGAGAAACGAAACGTGTTCGAGTTGCACAGCTATTTAAAGGAGCGCGCGCAGATTATCGAGCGGGCGCTCGCGCAAAGCGTCGAGGAGCCCGCGGGCGCGGCGGCGCGCTTGCATGAGGCGATGCGCTACTCGCTGTTGGCGGGCGGCAAGCGCCTGCGGCCGGTGCTGGTGTTGGCGTCGTGCGAGGCGGTCGGAGGCAAGGTCGAGGCGGCGATGGGACTGGCGTGCGCGGTCGAGATGATTCACACCTACTCACTGATTCACGACGACCTGCCGTGCATGGACGATGACGATCTGCGCCGCGGGCGCCCGACCAATCACAAGGTCTATGGCGAAGCGATCGCGACGCTGGCGGGCGACGCGCTGCTGACGGACGCATTCAAGGTGCTCGCGCGCCCGGCGAAAAACGGCGCGCCGCCGGCACTGGTGCTGGAAACGATCGCGGAGCTGGCGGGCGCGGCGGGATCGGCCGGGATGGTCGCGGGGCAGGTGATCGATCTGCTCGGCGAGGGCAAGTCGAAGACCGTCGAGGAGCTCGAAGAACTGCACGGCAAGAAAACCGGAGCGCTGTTCCTGGCGTCGGTTCGCGGCGGTGCACGGCTGGGCGGCGCGAGTGCGGCGCAAATCGAATCGCTGGACGCATACGCGCGCGCGCTCGGGCTGGCGTTCCAGGTCGTCGACGACCTGTTGGACGTTCAAGGCACGCCCGAGCAGATGGGCAAACGCACGCAAAAGGACGTCGAGCGCGGCAAGGCGACCTATCCCGGAATATTGGGAATCGAGCGCTCGCTCGATTTGGCGCGCGAGCTCGAAACGCGAGCGCATCGCGCAATTGCCGGCTTCGGGGATAGCGCCGACGCGTTGCGCCACATTGCAACCTTCGTCGTGGAGCGCAAGCTGTGAACGCGGCTGAAGCGTCGGTGGAAATTGCGGGGACGCATTCGCGCCAGGCGGTGCTGGTGGAGCCCGGGCGGCTCGAATTGCGCGACTACGTCGCGCCGCATCCGGGGCCGGGCGAATTGCTGATTCAAATCCGCTGCGCGCTCAGTTGCGGCACCGATCTGAAAATGTTCCGGCGCGGCCATCCGCTATGGAAACTTCCGATTGCCTTCGGGCATGAGTTTTCCGGCGTGGTGATGGAAGCGGGCGAGGGCGTGACGGCCTTCAAGGCCGGCGACGAAATAATGGCCGCGCCGACCGCGCCGTGTGGAATCTGTTTCTACTGCCAGCATGGGCAGGAGAATCTTTGCGACGATGCGATCGGGCGGATGGTGCTCGGCGCGTACGCGGATCTGCTGCTGCTGCCGGCGCACGTCGTCGCGGGCAACACGTTTATCAAACCGGCGGACCTGCCGTTCGAAGAAGCCGCGCTGCTCGAGCCGCTTTCGTGCGTGGTTCATGCCCAGGAAATGGCGCGTCCCGAAAAGACCGAGACGGTGGCGATCATCGGCGGCGGCGCATTCAGTCTGCTGCACATGCTCGTGCTGAAGGCCGCGGGTGTGCGCGAGGTGGTGATCGTGGGGCGAGACGCCAAGCGCCTGAAGTGGGCGGCGGAGATGGGCGCGGACCGGGTGATCAACGCGCGCAGCGTCGACGCGAGCGCGGAAATCGCACGGCTCAACGGCGGCTTCGGTCCCGACCTGGTGATCGAGTGCACGGGGCAAGTCGAGGGATGGCAGGATGCGGTGGCGCGGGTGCGACGCGGAGGGCGGGTAGTTTTTTTCGGCGGATGTCCGGTGGGCACGAAGCTGAGCGTCGATACGCAACTGATGCATTACGACAATCTGACGTTGATGGCGCCGTTTCATTTTCGGCCGCGCGACGTGCGGCGCGCCTACCAATTGCTGGAGGGGCGCGAGCTGAATGCGGGCTCGGTGGTCAATGCGCGAATGCGGCTGGGCGATTTGGCGGAAGTGTTTGCGATGCTCGAGCGCGGAGCGGTCCTGAAATGCGCCGTGATTCCATAGTGGATGCGGTGAGGTTGCGGCGGGTTCCCGCGGGACGCGGGCTCGGTTCAGGCAGGGGTGAAATATGAGTCAGGCGATTGAAATTGGAAGCGCGGCGATTGCGATGTCGCCGCATGACGAGTTCGTCGCGAAGATCGATTACACGGTGGATCGCGCGCAGCGGGCGCTTATCGCGATGCAGAAGCCCGAGGGTTACTGGCAGGCGCCGCTGGAGGCGAACGCGGAGATGAACGCGGAGTTCATCATCTTCAACCATTTCATGGACGCGGTCGATCTCGAGGTCGAAGCGCGGCTGAAGAAGCATCTGCTGGACATTCAGAGTCCGGACGGGAGCTGGGCGCTTTACCAGGGCGGCGAAGGTTATCTCTCGACGACGATCGAAAGTTATTTTGCGCTGAAGCTCACCGGCATGCGCGCGGGTGACGAGCCGATGAAGGCGGCGCGGCGCTGGATCCTGTCCAAGGGCGGCATCGTGAACTGCGGGACGCTGGCGCGCTTTTACCTGGCGGCGATGGGGCAGATGACGTGGGAGGCGACGGCGGCGCTGCCGGTCGAACTCGCGCTTTTCCCGAACTGGTTCCCGTTCAACATTTACGAACTCGGCTCATGGGCGCGCGGAACGCTGATGGGACTGATGATGCTGCAGGCGGCGCGTCCGGAGAAAAAGATCGACTACCAGCGCGGGGTGCTGGAGTTGTACATCCAGCCGCCGCATTTCACGAAGTTCAAACAGCCGCGCGGAAAGAAATTGCTGTCGCTGCGCAATGCGCTGAATCTCGCCGACCGGGCGCTGCGATTCTACGATCGGCACAAGATCAAATCGCTCCGCGCGCGCGCGCTGCGCCAGACGGAAAACTGGCTGCTGGAACATCAGGCGGCGAACGGCTCGTGGGGCGGAATCGAGCCATGCTATCTGCTGAGCGCGATGGCTCTGAAAGCCAACGGCTACCGCAACGACCATCCGGTGCTGAAGAAAGCGATCGAGGCGTCGCACGAACTGATTTGGCATTTCAACGACTACGACATGTACATGCCGTGCGTGTCGGTCAACTGGGACACGGCGCTCGCGGGCCGGGCGCTGCTGGACTCGGGATTGCCGGGCGGGCATCCGGTGCTGAAGCGGACGGCGCAATGGTTTATCGATCATCAGATTTTCAAGAAGGGCGATTGGTCGGTAAAGCGACCCGAGCTCGAACCGGGCGGATGGGCGTTCGAGTTTTACAACGACTGGTATCCCGACGTGGACGATTCGGCGGTGATTCTGTCGGTGATGGCGGACTCGGCAGCCGATGACGGCGCGGCCAGGGAGCGCGCAATCCGCGCCGGCGCGAACTGGGTAATGGGAATGCAATCGAAAGACGGCGGCTTTGCCGCGTTCGACGCCGACAACAATTCAACCTGGCTCAATCATCTGCCGCTGGCGGACGTGGAAGCGGTCACGGATCCGTCGTGTCCCGATCTTACCGGGAGAGTGCTAGAGATGATGGCGTCGGTCGGTTACCGCACCGAGCATCCGGCGGCGAAACGCGCGATCGAATGGCTCAAGCGAAATCAGTCGCCGGCGGGCGGATGGTGGGGCCGCTGGGGCATCAACTATATCTACGGCACATTCTCGGCGCTGTCGGGCTTGCGGGCGATCGGCGTCGATATCAACGAGCCGTGGATCAAGCGGGCGGTCGAGTGGCTCAAGTCGAAGCAGAATCCCGACGGCGGCTGGGGCGAGAGTCCGCTGTCGGACAAAGATCCCGCGTGGCACGGGCGCGGCAGCAGCACGGCGTCGCAGACGGCGTGGGCGCTGATCGGATTGATCGCGGGCGAGTCAGGGATCAGCGAACCCGCGATGCGCGGCGTGCAGTGGCTCTCAGAGCGGCAGAACGATGAGGGCGCGTGGGACGAGAGGGAATCGACGGGCAACGGATTTCCGAATCATTTTTATCTTCGCTACCACATGTATGCGCATTACTTTCCGCTGATGGCGCTTGGGCGGTTCCGCCGGCGGCTGGCGGAGACGGCGTCAGATTGAGCGCATCGCGATGAAGGCGATTTCAATTCTCGGCTCGACCGGATCAGTCGGCGTCACCACGCTGGACGTGGCCGGCCGATTCAGCGACCGATTTCGCGTCGTCGCGATGGCCGCGGGACGCAACCTGGATCTGCTGACCGAGCAGGTGGAACGCTTTCATCCCGAACTCGTTTCGGTGGCGACGCCCGAGCTCGCGCGCGAACTGGCGGCGCGCGTCGGTGCGCAGCGCGTGACGATCGTTCATGGACTCGAAGGCGCGATCGCCGTCGCAACGCATCCCGCGGCGAAGCTGGTGATGTCGGCGCTGGTCGGTGCGATGGGATTGCAGCCGACGCTGGCCGCGATCAAGGCCGGCAAGGACATCGCGTTTGCCAACAAGGAAGTGCTGGTCATTGCGGGCGAGTTGATCACGGCGGCGGTGCGGGAGAATCGCGTGCGGCTGCTGCCGGTGGACAGCGAGCACAACGCGGTTTTTCAATGCCTGGAAGGACGCGGGCGCGAGTCGTTGAAGCGGATCATTTTGACCGCGTCGGGGGGACCGTTTCGCGAGCTGGCGGCCGATAGTTTCGAATCGATCACAGTCGAACAGGCGCTGAAGCATCCGACCTGGCGGATGGGCAGCAAGATTACGATCGATTCGGCGACGCTGATGAACAAGGGGCTGGAGGTGATCGAGGCGCGGTGGCTGTTCGACCTCAGGGCCGCCGAGGTCTCGGTGGTGATTCATCCGCAGAGCGTGATCCATTCGATGGTGGAAATGATCGATGGCTCGGTGATCGCGGAGATGGCGATTCCCGACATGGCGATTCCGGTGGCGTACGCGCTTGCGTATCCGGAACGGCTGCCGATGACGCATCTGAAGCCGCTGTCACTGGCGGAAAATTCGCGGTTGACGTTTGAGGAACCCGATCTGAGACGTTTCCCGTGTCTGCGGCTGGCGTACGAGGCGCTCGCGGCGGGGCGCACGATGCCCGCGTGCCTCAACGCGGCCAACGAGGAATTGGTGGCGGGCTTCCTGGCGGGACGCGTGCGCTTCATGGACATCCCGCGCCATATCGAAACGGTGATGCAGCGGCATCACAACCCGGCGGCGCGAACGATCGAAGATCTGCTGGAGACCGATGGATGGGCGCGAGCCGCGGCGCGCGAACTTATCGGAGCGCGACCGGTCGCAGCCTGAGATGATGGCAAACGCGCGAGCCAACGTGCAAAGCGAAGGAACCTCGTACGCTGCGAGCGCAGCGCGGGACGCGTCGCCGCCGCCGGGAGCGTTTGACGTCGCGAGCGCGTACCAGTTCTGCGCGCGGCTGGCAAAATCGCACTACGAAAATTTCACGGTCGCGTCGTGGCTGATGCCGCGCGAGATGCGCCCGCACATGTATGCGATTTACGCGTACGCGCGGATGGCGGACGACTTTGCCGACGAGCATCATGACCTCGCGATGCTCGACGAATGGGAGCGCGAGCTCGACCTGGCGTACGCCGGCGCGCCGCGCCATCCGGTATTTATTGCGCTCGCCGACACGGTGCGCCGCTTCGAAATTCCGCGCGAGCCGTTCAAATACCTTTTGACTGCGTTTCGATCCGACGTGGACTTCAAGGGCTTCGACACGCTCGACGATCTGCTCGGCTATTCGCGCTGCTCGGCGAATCCGGTGGGACGGCTGGTGCTCTACCTGTTCGGCTACAGCGACGCCGAACGGCAGCGCCTGTCGGACCTGGTCTGCAGTGGATTGCAGCTCGCCAACTTCTGGCAGGACGTTGCAGTCGATCTCGACAAGGGACGAATCTATTTTCCGCGCCGCGACATGGAACGATTCGGAGTCACGCCGGCGGACCTGGCCGCGCATACGTCATCGCGCGAGTTCATGGATTTGATGCGTTATGAAGCGGGAGTCGCGCGCGCGATGCTGGTTGAGGGGGGAGAATTGCACAAGCGCGTGGACAAGCGGCTGCGGCGCGACATCGTGATGTTCGCGGGCGGCGGGCTGGCGATTATCCGCGCGATCGATCGCGTCAACTACGACGTGTTCCGGAGGCGTCCGGAGCTTTCGAAACTCGACTACCTGAAGCTCGGATGGAGCGCGATCCGTGGACGGCTTGAAGTCTGACAGCAGCGCCGCCGGGATCGAAGAAGTCGCCGGCCGCGACGACGCGTCGCTCGACGCCGACTACGAACGCTGTGCGCAAATCACACGGCGCTCGCGGTCGAGCTTTTACTACGCGTTCATTCTGCTGCCGCCCGAACGGCGCCGCGCGCTCCACGCCGTCTATGCATTCTGCCGTTTCATCGACGATATCGCCGACGACGAAGCGATTCGCGAGCCGGCGATGCTGCTGAAGCGGTGGCGCGAGGAACTCGACCGCGTGTATGCGGGCGTGCCGACGCGCGCGCTGTCTCGTGCGCTCGCCGACAGCGCGCGGCGATTTACAATTCCGCGGGATCTTTTCGTGGAGATCATCGCCGGCGTGGAGATGGATCTCTCGCGCAAGCGCTATCAAACGTTTGAAGAACTGCGGCCGTACTGCTATCGCGTCGCGTCGGCGCTGGGCCTCATCTGCATCGAGATTTTCGGCTACCGCAATCCGTCGGCGAAGTTGTACGCGGAGAATCTCGGACTGGCGCTTCAGTTGACCAATATCATCCGCGACGTGGGCGAAGACGCCGCGCGCGGCCGCATTTATCTTCCGCTGGAAGACCTCGCGCGATTCAACGTGAGCGAGGATGAAATTCTCGGCGGAGTGTACTCGCCGAACTTCGTCAGCCTGATGGACTTCGAGGCGAAACGCGCGCAGGAACTTTACGCAAAGGCGCAGGGCGCGCTCGCGCCGGAAGATCGCGCGACGCTGCTGACAGCCGAGGCGATGCGGCTTATCTATGCCGCGTTGCTCGAACGGATCATCAAGTCGAACTATCGCGTGCTCGACCGCCGCCAGAGCCTTTCTGCGCCGCACAAGCTCTACCTGGTCGGCCGCGCGTGGGCGGTGGGCCGCTTCGGCGCGGTGCACGGATAAGTCGGATGCGCGTGGCGAATCAGATGGCATCGACGATGAAAGACGCGGTCGTGATCGGCGCCGGGTTCGCGGGACTCAGCGCAGCGGTCGCGCTCGCGGAGCGGGGCGTGCGGGTCACAGTGCTGGAAGGAAAACCCGCACCCGGCGGGCGAGCGTACTCGTTCACCGACCCGGACACCGGCGATTTCGTCGACAACGGGCAGCACGTCCTGATGGGTTGCTACGTCGAGACGCTCGACTTCCTCAAGCGGATCGGCGCCTACGACCAGTTGGTATTTCACGAAGATTTGGAAATCGAAATGCTCGCGGGTGCCGGCCACCGCGCGATCCTGAAAACGGCGCGGCTGCCCGGACCTCTGCACATGACGGCCGCGTTGCTCGGATACCGGCATTTGAGTATCGCGGAGCGGCTGGCGGTTATGCGCGGCGGACTGCGCATGCTAGCGATGAGACGGTCCGGCGACGGCGAATTACGCCGTCTCACCGTGGCGCAGCTGATGGATCGCATCGGGCAATCAGAACAGGCGCGCCGGTGCTTCTGGTACCCGCTGTCGATTGCGACGCTGAACGACGAGCCGCAATCGTCGTCGGCGCAGCTGTTGGCCGAGGTCCTGAAGCGCGGGTTCTTTTCGCGGCGCCGCGACTCGGCGTTCGTTTATTCGCGCGTCGGGCTGAGCGACCTGTACTGCACCGGCGCGCAGCGGGTGATCGAGCGCGCCGGCGGGAGAGTTGTTTCGCATTCGACGGTGGAGATGCTGGAGCCGGGCGCTCGAGGCCATGTCGCAAGCGTGCGCCTGCGCGACGGGCGGCGAATCGAGGCGTCGGACTTCATCAGCGCGGTCCCGGCACCCCAGTTACTGCGGTTGCTGCCTGAAAGCGCGGTTGCCGATCCATTTTTCTCGCGCTTCACGGGTCTTTCGAGCTCGCCAATCATCTGCGTCCACGTGTGGCTCGATCGGGAAGTGACTAATTCACCGTTCATCGGTTTTATCGGCACTACTACTCAATGGCTATTCAACAAACGTCAAATATTCGCGCAGCGCGGCGAGGCGCATCCGGGTTACCTGAGCTTTGTGATCAGCGGCGCGCGAAAGCTGGTCGATCGCAGCAACCAGGAAATCCTGGATATCGTGATTAACGATCTCCACGCGATGATTCCCGCATCGCGCGGAGCCAGAGTCGTGAAGTCGCTGGTGCTCAAGGAGAAAAACGCCACGATGGCCCCGGACCTTCGATCGCATGAGCTGCGTCCGACGGCGAAAACGCCGATCGCGAACTTCTTCCTGGCCGGTGATTGGATACAAACCGGTTTGCCGGCAACGATTGAGAGCGCGGTGATTTCGGGACGGGCCGCAGCCGCTGCGGTCTGCGAGCGAACTGATGAATAGCTATTGATTGAATTCGATGACTACTAAGTTAGCGCTAGTGACGGGTGGCAACGGATTCGTGGGATGCCACGTCGTGCGCGCGCTTGTTGCCCGGGGCGATCGGGTGCGGGTGATGGCGCGCGAGAACGCGGATTTAAGCGCGCTGGTTGGTCTGCCGGTCGAGATCGTGTGGGGCGATCTTCGGCACTTCGATTCCGTGGAGCGCGCGGTCAAGGGATGCAACGAGGTTTATCACGTCGCCGCCGATTACCGGCTGTGGCTGACCGATCCGGCGCCGATGTATGCGACCAACGTCGGCGGCACCGAGCATATTATCCGGGCCGCAGCCAACGCTGGTGTTGCGCGGATCGTTCACACCAGCACGGTGGGGGCGCTCGGAATTCCGCACGGCGGGATGGGACGCGAAGACACGCCGTCGTCGCTCGCCGAGATGACGGGTCATTACAAGAGGTCGAAGTACATGGCTGAGCAGGCGGCGCTGGAAGCCGCCCGCGCGGGCGTGCCGGTTGTGATCGTGAATCCATCGACACCGATCGGCGCGCTCGACTTAAAGCCGACTCCGACCGGCCGAATCATCGTGGACTTCCTGAATCGGCGGATGCCAGCGTACGTGGAGACCGGGCTCAACATCGTCGATGTCGAAAATGTCGCGCGCGGCCATCTGCTGGCGGCGGAGCGCGGCCGAATCGGCGAGAAGTATATTCTCGGCGGCGAAAATCTGACGCTCAGGGAATTTCTCGAGCGGCTCGCGATGATTTCCGGGCTGCCCGGGCCAAAGATAAGGATTCCGTACGCGGTTGCGTTGGGGTATGCGCTCGGCGCCGAAGCGCTTGCGCGCACCGTCACACGCCGGGCGCCGCGGGCCAGCCTGACGGAGGTGCGGATGGCGCGAAAGCGGATGTTCTTTGACTCGTCGAAGGCGCGCGCAGAGTTGGGTTATTCGCCGGGGCCGATCGATGCGGCGCTGGCGGCAGCGATAGAATTCTTCAGATCCAGGGGGACGGCCAAGAGCGCCGCGTAAACCACGCCATGAATTTACTATTGTCCACGATCATGCTTCGCCCGTACGTGTTCATCTTTCTGGCGAGTTTTCTGTTTATCGCTATAGTGAACTTCGGGCTGCGCACAACGGTCTTGTTTACGGTCCTGACCTACGCCGCCTCGCTCGCGTGCGAGTGGTCTTCGATTCACAACGGATTCCCGTTCGGGCTGTATCACTATATTGACGCGACCCGCGGGCGCGAGATTTGGGTGTTCGGCGTTCCGTTCATGGATTCGTTGTCCTTCACGTTCCTGGCTTTCGCCAGCTATACGGTCGCGCTGTTGCTCAGTTCGCCGTTGTATCGGCGAGGTGCTGATTTTCGGATTCTCGACACGTGGCAAATTCGCCGTGCGCCGCGAGTATGGCTGATGGCGGCGCTGTTCATGGTGATGCTGGACCTGGTCGTCGATCCACTGAGCGTGCTCGGAGACAGATGGTTCCTCGGCAAAATGTTCTGGTACGATCCGCCGGGGCCGCATTTCGGCGTGCCGATCAGCAATTACCTGGGATGGTATTTCGTCGGCGCGATCACGATTGCGATTTTCCAGTGGCTCGACGCGACGCTTAATCGCGGCTCGGCGAGGCCGGCGCGTGCGCTGCCCGCGATGCGGTCGCGCGCGCTGCTGGGTCCGGCGCTCTACGCGGGGATCGTGATCTTCGGAATCACGATGCTGTTCCGAATCAACGCGCCGGAAATCGGATGGGCTGCCGTATTCATCTACCTCCCCTTCACGGCCTTGGCGATTCATATCCTGAGCCGCCGCGAATCCTACGGCGACCAGGCGGCAATCGAGCGCCATCTTGCAGACTTTCCCTACGAGCGCGTTCTTCCTGTCTGGGGGCCGACGATCGCGCGCACCCGCGAGCCGCGCCGCCGCAGAGCGAGCATAGAAAGTCGTCGGCGAGGCGTTTGATAGGGAGGCGCTTCCAAAGATTTGGCAAGTGTGGCAAGCGCCGGTCATCGAGCTACAACCAGGCCGGCAGAGGTGAGTTAGCATGCTGCTCAAGGACAAAGTCGCGTTGATCACGGGTGCGGGTTCGGGAATTGGCCGCGCCAGCGCGATTCGGTTCGCGCAAGAAGGTGCGAAGCTGATGCTCGCCGACGTACGCGCCGAGTCGGCGAGTAATACCGCGGCTGAGATCGAGAAGGCCGGCGGCGTCGCGAAGTCAGTGTCGGTCGACGTGCGCGTCGGCGCCGAAGTCGAGCGGATGATCAATGAAACGGTAAGCGCGTTCGCCCGGCTCGACATCCTGTTCAACAACGCCGGCGTCTTCGTGCCCAAAAACGTGGTGGACACGAGCGAGGAAGAATGGGACTGGGTCGTGGACGTGTGTCTGAAGGGCGTATTCTTCGGCTGCAAGTATGCGATCCCGCAAATGATCAAGCAGGGCGGCGGCGTGATCGTCAACACCGCCAGCGGCGCGGGAATCAAGGGCGTGCCGGATCTTGCCGCCTACCAGGCGGCAAAAGGCGGCGTCGTGATCATGTCGAAAGGAATCGCGCTCGACTTCGCGCGCGACAAGATTCGATGCGTGTCGATCTGCCCGGGCGTGATCGAAACGCCGATCGCCGAGAATTGCAACATCGTTCCCGCTGGCGCGTCGCAGTTGGTATGGGAACGCACGGTAAACATGCACCCGCTCGGGCGCAACGGAAAGCCGGAAGAGGTCGCTGCGCTGGCGGCGTTCCTGGCGTCGGACGAGGCGGGGTTTATCACCGGCGTCGCGGTGCCAATTGACGGCGGGCTCAGCGCGGGCACTTTCGCTCCACGGGCTCGCGAGCACGCCTAGCCGCCGGAACCTTTCCGTCGTGCGCGATAGCCGTCAGTGCGTCGGCGATTGCGGTGGTCGCGCGCGACAGGTTTCGAATCATCCGCGGCAGCTTAAGCATCGTTGCCGGATTGCGGATGAGGTAGGAGGTCGCGACGAGCGGCCGGACGTTGCCGTCCTCGTTGGCCATCGCCGCGCCTACTATTTCGTCGTCAACTTCGTCGAGCACTGCCCGGATCGCGACGAACGGGATCCCGCGCGCAGCGGCTTCCGCGGCAATCGCGGCGGTTTCCATGTCCACCGCGATCGCACCGGTGCTTTCCTTGGCGCGTCGCTTCTCGGCGCCGGTGGCGAGCACGCGATGCGATGTCAAAATCGCGCCGGTCGAGTACGCGATGCCCGCGATAGCAAGCGAGCGGCCGACCGCGCGGATGTGCGCGTCGCCGACGGCCGTTATTTGCTCGGCAACCTGGCCGTCGGTATGAATCGTCAGAGTGCGGTCGGAGAGGACGAGATCGCCCGGCTTCAGCCCGCTCGAAAGCGCGCCGGCGACACCGGTCCCGATTACCAACTCGGCGCCGGGTATCAGATCGAACGCGCGGCGCGCGGTATCGCTTGCGCGGCGGTGGCCAATTCCGTGGCCAACGACGGTGAATGTTTTGCCGCCGATCTCCGCGCGAAAGCCGTGCAAGCCGTCGAGAGCGAGCGGAGCGCGATTGCGGAGCCGGCGCTTGAAGGGCGCGATCTCGCGCGCGAAAGCGTAAAAGAGAAGAATCAATCGAGTGGTCTCATTTTGGACTTTTTTTCCGAGCGCGCGCTTGAGCGAACCATCCGATGCTAGCAGAATTGTGCCGGTGGTTTTGACCTTTTCACTGCTCCAGCAACGTCGTTATCCGTGGCGATTTGCGGCGGCCCAGTTTGAAGCGCCTGATTGTTAACGCCGACGACTTCGGCTTGTCGCCCGAGGTCAACGCGGCCGTCGTGCGGGCGAGTCGCGACGGAATTTTGCGCAGCGCGAGCCTGATGGTCGCGGAGACTGCCGCGCCGGCCGCTGCTCAAATAGCGCGCGAAAATCCCGCGCTCGACGTGGGGTTGCATGTGGTGGTCTGCCGGGGCCGCAGCCTGCTCGATGCGTCGCGGCTGGGCGCCGCGGTGCGCCCGTCGGGCGAGTTCATCGACAATCCCGTGGCTGCGGGAATGCGATATTTCTTCGACCGATCGATGCGCGCTGCGATGACCGGCGAACTGCGCGCGCAAGTCGAGCGGCATCTCGAGTTGATCGGCTACCTCAACCATATCGACGGGCACTTGAACTTCCACGTCCATCCGCTGTTCGCCGATATTCTGGTTGACCTCGCCGTCGAATATAAAGTGCCATGCATCAGGCTTCCGCGCGAGCGCGTGATGACGACGATCCGGCTGCGCCGGGATAATGCGCCGCGCAAGCTCGTCGAGTCGATCATCTTTCGCACCTTGTCGCGTCGAACCCGCCGGATGATGGCGGAGCGCGGCCTCACCTCGACCGACGCGCTGTTTGGACTTCATCAGAGCGGTCATCTGAGCGAGGAGTACGTCGTGGGCGTGATCGATCGTCTCCGCGATGGCGCCACGGAAATGTATTTCCATCCGGCCGCCGACATCGGCGGAGTACCGCCCGCGGTCGAGGCGCAACTCGAGGTCGAGATTCTAACCAGCGGGCGCGTGCGCGATGCGATCGATCGAAATGGAATCGAACTGATCACGTTCGCCGATCTTGCAAAAGGCAATCCCGCCGCTTGATTCAACTTCGCATCTGGCGTTCCCTGTGACTGATGCCAAGAAAAAAACTTCCCGAGCGGGGGACCAGCGTGCTGGCAGAGGTGAAGATTCGACCGGCAGAGCGCGACGATCTGCCGCGCCTGACGGAAATTTACAACTACTACGTCGTCAACACGCCCATCACCTTCGACTTGAAGCCACTCTCGGTGCACCAGCGCGCGCGATGGTTCGATGAGCACGCCGGGACGAAACGGTATCGCATGGTCGTCGCGGAAGACGGCGGCCGGGTCGTCGGCTATGCGTGCACGGGACCGTTTCGCGACAAGGCGGCGTACGACACGAGCGTCGAGACGTCCGTCTACTGCGCGCACGATGCGACAGGGCGGGGAATCGGTGCGATGATGTACCGGGCGCTGTTCGACGCGCTGAAGAACGAGGACATTAATCGCCTGCTGGCGGGGGTCACGATTCCCAACGACGCGTCGATCAAACTGCATCGAAGCTTCGGCTTCATGGAGGTTGGCGTCTTCAGCGAATGCGGCCGCAAGCTCGACCGTTACTGGGACGTCGTGTGGATGCAGCGCCCGCTCCGGCTCGGCACCGTGGCATAAGAACGGTCGTGGTCGAGTTCGATTCGTGTGAGTCGTTTCAGTTCACCACCGAAGCCAGGACCATGTCTGAGAGCCGCTGAAGACGATCGAAATTGCGCGATTCCTCCAGCAGTCCCGCGGTCAGGCACACGAACGTCAAATCCCGCTCCGGATCGACCCAGAACATCGTCGAACCCGCGCCGAGACCGCCGAACGTCGAAGGCGACGCCGTGGTGCCGAACGGATGCGGGAAGATGCCGGTCCCGCGGATGAAGAAAGTCAATCCGAGGTTGGCAGGGAATTCGCCCCATCCGCGCGCCTCGAAGGCATAGCTGAACAGATTATTCGGGAGCGTGCCGGTGTGGTTCGTTGCGGCCAACCGGATCGATGCCGGCGACAGCACTCGAACTCCGTCGAGTTCGCCACCGCGCCTGAGCATCTCGGCCCATCGCAAGATATCGCCTGCGGTAGAAACCGCACCGCCGGCCGGAATTTCAGCCTCTGCGGTTAGCAGTAGGTTCATCGCCTCGAGCAATTCGGGCTGGAAGACTCCGGGAGTCCGGTCCCGCACGACGATTGGAACGAACCGCGCTGCGAGATCCTTGCGCCGGCCCAGGGCGGTTTCTTTCATGGCCAATGGCTCAAAGAATTCCTGCGCGAGAATGTCACGGAAGGACCGACGCCCGCCGTCAAGTCTCCGCACCACTTCCGCCAGCACAGCGTGCGCGGTAATCGCACTGTAGCTAACGGCGCTGCCCGGAACAGAATCGGGAAGTTGCTGGCACGCTGCCGCGACAAAAACCTCGAGGTTGCCGAACAACTCCGGTGGGAGCGCGGGAGTCGCCATCATCCCGGCCGTGTGAGTCAGCATATGAGCAACCGAAATGCGCTGCTTGCCCTTGACCGCGAACTCCGGGATCACGTCTGCGATCTTCGTTGTCAGCAGCAGCTCACCCCGTTCCACACGCGCCAGGACGGCCGCGGTGGTCATCGTCTTGGTGATCGACATGATCGCGAAAATGTCATCGGTGCGCGCGGCGCGGCTACTGGCCCTATCGGCGAAGCCGACTGCCTCATGCGCCGCCACGACCCCGCCCCGAGCGACGGCGTACACAGCTCCATCGTAGCGGTTGCTCGCGACTTCCTGGCGTATCGCGGCGGCGACCCGATCGAGTCGCGCCGGATCGATTCCGATTTCTGCGGGGTTACCGGTCTTCATTGAATGCCTCCTGCGAATGACTCAACCACAATTTCAACATATAGCCTAAAAGCAAACCGAACCATTGGCTGCGGCTCGCCGCCGAATGAATTGCTCGCGCCCCGGCGCGGTTTGAACTAGGCTATGCATCTGCGGGGCGAGGCCTCCGCACAATTTTTCATTTTCTACTTTTTCACGCTCGACCGCATACAAAGGAAGAGAAACCCGATGCGCGATCACGATAGAGCTCCGCTGGCTGATTCTCAGCACGATTATCGCCTGCCGAAAAACGTCACGCCCAAGCGCTACGAAATTCACCTGACGCCCGATCTGGAGGCGTTCACCTTTCAAGGCGAAGTGAATATCGCGGTCGTCGTCAACGAGGCGACCGACGACGTCGTGCTCAACGCGCTCGAGCTGGAAATCGAAAAGGTGAGCGCGCAACGCGGCGGAAAATCTCTCGCCGCGAAGACCGAGCTGGAGCCGGCCAAGGAACGCGCGCATCTCCGATTCGCAGAGAAACTTTCGGCGGGCGAATGGTGGCTTAAGATTGGGTTCCGTGGAATCCTGAACGACAAGCTGCACGGCTTTTATCGCAGCCGATACCAGGACCCGTCGGGCAAGACCCACCTTGCCGCGACGACGCAGTTCGAATCCACCGACGCGCGCCGCGCTTTCCCGTGCTGGGACGAGCCGGAGCTCAAGGCGAGTTACAAAGTGACGCTGGTTGTCGATGAGCACCTGGCTGCCATCTCGAACGGGGGACAGGAGAGCGAGCGCAAGCTGGCGGGCGCAAAGAAGGAGATCGTCTTCAAGGAGACGATCCCGATGTCCACCTACCTGGTCGCGTTCATCGTCGGCGAGTTCGATGCGACCGCGCCGGTCGATGCGGGCACGCCGCTCAGGATCGTTCACGTTCCCGGCAAAGAGTCGCTGACCAGCTGGGCGCGGCAGATTGGCGCGTTCTCGCTCAAATATTTCGCCGGCTACTACGGGCTCAAGTATCCCGGCGACAAGCTCGACCTGATAGCGATTCCAGATTTCGCCTCGGGTGCGATGGAAAATCTGGGCGCGATCACGTTTCGCGAGACCGCGCTGCTGGCCGACGAAAAATCGGCGTCGCGCGCCGAGCTCGAGCGCATCGCCGACGTGGTGTCGCACGAAAACGCGCACATGTGGTTCGGCGATCTCGTCACCATGCGATGGTGGAACGGGATCTGGCTCAACGAGGCGTTCGCCACCTTCATGGAGATGCTGGCCGTCGACGCGTGGAAGCCGGAGTGGAAGCGATGGGACAGCTTCAGCCTCTCGCGCGCGGCCGCGATGTCGATAGACGGGCTGCGCAGCACGCGCCCGATTGAATACACGGTCCGCAGTCCCGAAGACTGCCGCGCGATGTTTGACGTCCTGACCTACGAGAAGGGCGCGTCGGTGCTGCGGATGCTCGAGCAGTTCCTGGGCGCCAACGTCTTTCGCGACGGAATTCGCCTCTACCTGAACAAGCATCAATTCAACAACACCGAGACCAGCGACCTGTGGGACGCGCTGGAGGCGGCGTCGCGCCAGCCCGTGCGCAAAATGATGGACTCGTGGATCTTTCAGCCCGGCTTTCCGATCATCGAGGCGGCGCCGGCTGACAACGGCCGCGGACTCAAGCTCTCGCAGCGCCGCTTCTTCTACCTGGTCGAGGACAACGAGCAGCTTTGGCATGTGCCCGTGATGGTTCGCGCGAAGACCGACAAGGGCGGCTCGACCCACAAGGTGATCCTCGCCACCGGCGAGACGACTCTCGATATTCCGGGCAAGCTCGAATGGGCGCTGTTGAACGAGGGCGGCCACGGCTTCTATCGGGTGCACTATGCGCCGGCGCTGCTCGCCGCGATCACGAAGAATCTCGGCGCGCTGCAGCCGATCGAACGCTTCGGGCTGGTCAGCGACACCTGGGCGGCGACCGTCGCGGGACTTGGCCCGCTCAGCGAGTTCCTCAAGATGGCGCGGCTGTTCACCGGCGAGACCGACATCAACGTGTGGCGCGCGTTGATCGGTGCGTTCGCATACCTCGACATGATCGCGTCCGACGCCGACCGGCCCGCGCTGGCCGCGACGGTGCGCGAGATCGCCGGTCCCGCCGCTGCGCGGCTGGGCTGGGAGCCAAAGTCCGGCGAGAGCGAGCTGGTGCGCCAATTGCGCGGCACGCTCATCGGCGCGCTCGGCACGCTCGGCGACGATCCCGGGATTCACAAACGCGCGGGCGAACTGTATGCGCGCTTCGAGGATAACCCCGGTTCCGCGGATCGCGACCTGATGCCCGCGCTGGTGAATGTCCTCGCGTATTGCGGCGACGCCGCGCGTTTCGAGGAGTTCAAGCGAAAGTTCAAAGCGCCGCGCACGCCGCAGGAAGAGCAGCGCTACCTGTTCGCGCTGGCAAATTTCCGCAATCGCGATCTGCTGAAAAAAACCATGGAGATGACGCTCGACGGGCAGGTGCGAACGCAGAATTCGCCGTACCTGATGCATTCGCTGCTGGTCAACCCCGCCTGCCGCTACCAGGCGTGGGACTTTGCCCGCGCGCATTGGGACGAGATGATCGAGAAGTATCCCGACAACGCGCTGCCGCGGATGTGCGAAGCCGTGGTCGCGCTGCTGGATCGCGAAGACGAGGTCAAGAAGTTCTTCGAGGAGCATCGCGTGCGGCTCGGCGGCAAGATTATCGATCAGCACCTCGAGCGGCTAAGCGTCGCGGTTGGATTCCGCCGCCGCGAAGGCGCAAAGCTGCAAGCAACGCTGAAGGGTTGAACAGCGGCAAGACACTGCCGGAATGTTCGAGGACTACTCCGAGCGGATGCCGACGGTCGAAATCAACTACACGCTCCGCATGGCGCAATCGCTTCACGCGAACAGGCCCTTGCCCGGGACGTGGTTGACCTCGAGCCGGATGCCGTCGGGATCCTCGAACAGCACCGAATAATATCCCGGCGCCCACGGGCCGTCCTCCGGCGGATGTACGATCTTTGCGCCGATCGTTTTGAGGAAGCCGTAAATCTCGTCAACGTCGCCGCGCTCACGCGCGCGCAGGCATACATGATGCAAGCCGACGCGGCGCTGCTCGAACTTCTCCGCGCGATGCGAATCGTCACATCTGACTATTCCCATCGCAGTCCTTCCGCCAACGCAGTACAGCACCTGCTCGCTGCGAATCACGGGCTTGAGTCCGAGATACATGAGCAGCTTTTCATAGAACGGGAAGCACGCCTCGAAATTGCTGACCGTGAGCATCACGTGCGCGACGCCGTTGATTTCCATTTCAGATCTCCATTTTCGTTAAAGCCTTAAGCCATTGGTGACCCGGGTGCGATGTTGCGAGCGCGTCGCGGAGCCATCGCCGCGCGTCCGCGCTCAGAGCCGGCAACGCGTTGTCGAAATCGATTTGATCACGCGCCTCAAGATGCTTTGCCTTGAACAGCAGAACGATTTCGGGAGCGAGATATGGGAGCCCCCACAGCGAATGAAATCCCATTGCCGAAATAGGCATCCGAACTTCCGGGTTGCGGCGAAAGATCCATTCGCCATCGGACGATTCCGCAAGCATCACCTCGAACGCGGGCTCCGATTCACCCGCGCGATACGCATTCACTTGATGCACCGGCAGTGCGAGCCGCGCTCCCTCGCGCCATTCGATGATCGTCCCGCGATTCGGCGGCATCCCGTTCGGATGCGGAATGATTTTCTTGAGCGTGAAGCCCCGCAGAGCTTCGTGCAGCCGCAGGTGATCGCGCCGCATCACCAGCGTGTCAATGTCGTGATGCTCGCGCGTGACGCGCCCGAGATGCAGATCGATCGCCCATCCGCCGGCGAAGTAAAAGGGCGCGCGCAAACGGCCGAGCGGTTCCGCAACCTCAAGTAACGCTTTAAGATTTGGTTTTGGCGGGTTCGCGATCGGTTCTCCTGAACTCTCAATGTTTCACAGGAAACACTGCCGCGCTCAGCGCGCCTGGATCATCCGCGCCGGTCGTGGCTGTTCGTGGCCGAGAATCGGATGGGGCCGATACGGCTTCTCGAGCGCGGCGACTTCGTCAGCGGTGAGCTTCACGTCGACGGCCGCGATCGCCTCCTTGAGATGAGAGAGCCTGGTCGCGCCGATGATGGGTGCGGTGACGCCGGGCGCCTGCAGAATCCACGCGCATGCGATTTGCGACGGCGTAACGCTCCGCTCCCTGGCGATCCGTTCGACCACGCTCAGCACTTCGAAGTCGTACTCGCGGAAGTACATGTTCTTGGCGAAGTCGTCGGTCTTGGCGCGCGCGGTCGGACCGGTGCCGCCCTTGTCGCGATTGCCGGCCAGAAATCCGCGCGCGAGCGGGCTCCATGGAATCAAGCCGACGCCGTTGTCGATGCAAAGCGAATTCATCTCGCGCTCCTCCTCGCGATAGACGAGGTTGTAATGGTTTTGCATCGAGACGAACCGGTGCCATCCGTTTTCCTTCTGCAGATGAAGTGCCTTGGCGAATTGCCACGCGGCCATCGAGCTCGCGCCCAGGTAGCGCACTTTTCCGGCGCGCACCAATGAGTCCAGCGCCTCGAGGGTTTCCTCGATCGGCGTCGTGTAGTCCCAGCGGTGGATTTGGTAGAGATCGACGAAATCCATCTTGAGGCGGCGCAGCGACGCGTCGCACGCTTCGAGAATATTCTTGCGGCTCAGCCCCGCGCGATTGAAACCCGACGCCATCGGGCCGTGCACTTTGGTCGCGACGACGATCTCGTCGCGCTTCGCCATCTCGCCAAGCCATCGTCCGGTGACCTCCTCGCTCGCGCCAATTGAATAGACGTTGGCCGTGTCGAAGAAGTTGATTCCCGACTCGACGGCGGCGGCGAAATGTTCGCGCGCCTCGTCCATCGTCAGCACCCAATCGCGCCATTTTTTGTCGCCATAGCTCATGCATCCAAGGCAGATGCGTGAGACGGTGATTCCAGTCTTGCCCAATTTTGAGTACTGCATGATTTCTCCGAATTGTTTTTTTGTCGTCGGGTTCCGAGTTCCGCGCCCGCACGGCCAAAACTCCGGCGCTCGCGCGCGATTGTCAAGGCCGAAGTGAAATCCGGCACTGGTTCAGTTTGCCAACCTGAGAAACTGAGCCAGCGCACCACATCGCGCGACCGGCGCGCTCGCTGACGCGGTCGGCGAAGGTCAATAGGACGCGCCACCGCCGCGAAGATCAGGCTGGGACTGGCGCGATTGTGACTAATGGAACAGGGCCTGAAACAGCAATTTATACCACCCCTTGTGGTTTTGGGACGGCGCGGCTCTATCGATAGCTTCGTTCCGTCAGAAATTATTTCTGCCCAAAGCGGGCGTCGCCCGATTTTGGGCGAGCCCGGCGAGTAAAGGGCATTCTGACGGTTGTCCATACCGTACGCATAGCACGCCAAATCGGCCGGGGGCAGGCTGAATAGTTCATCCCCAAACCCGGCCCGAAATCCGAGCGGCGTCAGGGCGGGGCGGGTTTGGCCACCGCGCGGTGTCGCGGGCGGATGTCGTAGCCGTGGTCATGAATAAAATTTGCGCGCACTTGCGCGAACAGCACGGCGTCGATCAGCACCGCAATAAAGATGACTGCGATGAAGACGAACTTTCCCGGCTGAGGCGCGTCGTTCGTGGACATAAGAATCATTGATAGCACGAAGGCGGGGTTTGACATCCTGTTTCCTTGCCTCGGCCGGCATATTAGGATGCAGGAAACCCCGCTGGCCGACTGGTCAGGCGGGGGTTTGCCGAAGATCATCGAAATCAGCGGAAGGCGCCGCGGTCGCAGACCAGAAAGATGCGGCGCCGGAGGGAGTCTATGCGGGTTCTGTTTGTACATCCGAGTCCGCTTATGTACAGCGAGATTTATTTGCGGCTCGAACCGCTGGGGATGGAGCGGGTGGCGGCGGCCGCGCGCGTGGCAGGCCATGACGTGAGGATTATCGACCTGCAAATTTTCAAGCATCGCGATCTGTTTGCCGAACTCGAGAGCTTCCGCCCCAATGCGGTGGGTTTCTCGCTCAATTATCTCGCCAACGTGCCCGAGGTGATCGATCTCGCCAAAGACGTGAAGCGGCTGATGAAGGATTGTTTCGTCTTCAGCGGCGGGCACAGCGGATCGTTCGTCGCGGACGAAATCCTGGAGCATGCGGATGGCGCGATCGACGCGGTAATCCGCGGCGAGGGCGAGACCGCGACGCCGATGCTGCTCGACGCGATCGGCACCGGCTCGATCGCGAAAGTTCCCGGCATCATGACGACGCAAGGGGCGGGACCGACGCCGGTCATGCTCGACGATCTTGACAAGTTTTTTCCGGCGCGCGACCTGGGGCGCCGGCGCAACAAGTACTTTATCGGCGTACTCGACCCGTGCGCGTCGATCGAGTTCACGCGCGGCTGCCCGTGGGATTGTTCGTTCTGCAGCGCATGGACGTTCTATGGGCGGAGTTACCGCAAATCGACGCCGGAAGCCGCCGCCGAGGACATGCTGTCGATCAAGGAGCCCAGCGTCTTCATCGTGGACGACGTCGCGTTCATCCATCCCGAGCACGGCTTTGCGATCGGTCACGAAATCGAAAAGCGCAAGATCAAAAAGCAGTACTACCTCGAGACCCGCGCCGACGTGCTGTGCCGCAATCCGGAAGTGTTCCGCTACTGGCGCAAGCTCGGCATGGAGTACATGTTCCTCGGCCTGGAAGCGATCGACGAGGAGGGACTGAAGCTGCATCGCAAGCGCTCGTCGATGGGCGTCAACTTCAAGGCGCTCGAGGTCGCGCGCGAGATCGGCCTGACCGTCGCGATCAACCTGATCGCGGACCCGTCATGGGACGAGAAGCGCTTCGAGGTGATCCGCGAGTGGGCGATCAGCGTCCCGGAGGTCGTTCATCTGACGGTGGCGACGCCGTATCCCGGCACGGAGTTGTGGTTCACGGAATCGCGCAAACTGACGACGCTGGACTACCGGCTGTACGACATCCAGCATGCGGTGCTGCCGACCAAGTTGCCGCTGCTGCAGTTCTACCAGGAGCTGGTGAAGACGCAGGACGTGCTCAACCGCAAGCATCTTGGCTTCGCGGCGCTGAAGTCGATGGCGTCGATTGCGGGCAAGCTCGCGCTCAAAGGCCAAACCAACTTCCTCAAGATGCTGTGGAAGTTCAACAGTGTGTACAATCCCGACCGGCAGTTCGCCGAGCATTCGCGGGAAGTGAAGTACGCGATGCGCCCGCCGTCGATGCATAGCGACGGACGTCCGGCGGCCGACAAGCTCTACATTCACATGCCGAAGCCGTCGCATCCGCAGGCTCCGGAACCGGCCGCGGGCGACAGCGCCGCGGGCAGCGGCAGGTGAGCGCGGGTTAGCTCGCGATCTTTTCGGGGGCGTTGCGGAGCGCATTGAAGACGACCGGCGGCACGCGCAAGCGATCATCCGATTCGTAGATTGCGCGGACTTCAGCGAACGAGTCGTCGCCCGCAAGGGTGAGGGCAGCGACGCGGTCGAGCAGATCTTTCCTTTCGTCGGTCAGCGCCTCGTCGTTCATATTCATCAATCCCCAGACGTCCCAAGGCAGCATCTCCATTCGATTGAGCGATGCGAGGTCGCGCACCACGTTAGCGGCGATGAACCACAACCCGTGCATATCGAAAATTCCGAAGCGGCTGGCATCCGCGCGTCCCGAGCGGCATTGATTCCACGCATCGCCGGCTATGATGAAGCGATCGTGCGGAACGTCGCGCGGATTGAAATCGACGTTGAGTGCGTTTCGCTGGACGGCGTCAAGCTGAGCGTCCACCAAAATCCACCGCGCATCCCCGGCGTTCCAATACTCGCATACCCAATGGTCAATGAATTTACCGGGCTCAAAGTATGCGCCGAAGCCGCATCGCGGACGCGCCGGAATACCCCGATCGCGCAGGATGGCGCAAAGCATCAGCGAAAAATGACGACAGACAATGGGCAGTCGGTGGCCGGGCTCGCGCGCGATCGTGAGCGGCTGCGCGTCGAGCGCATGAATCCGCGTCAGCATTTGCGCCATCGGACGAATGTTCCCGTCGTCGCGCTGCTCTTCGGACAGCTTGAGGCTGTACAAGAAGGGCGCAATGTCGCGATGAATGAGCACACCTTGGATGACTTCGCATAGCGACGCGAGGTCCCCAGGCAGCGCGCTGAATTCAGCCGCATGCGCTCCCAGAGCCGTCATCGTCCCAGAGCGCCGGTAGCATTCTTGTGGGGTTTCCATGTGCCTCCGGTTATTTCTTCAGAGTGATTTGTACCAAGCGGCGAGCGCCCGTCCGATCTCGCGCGGCGAATCTTGCTCTACGAAGTGGATGCCCTTGACCATCACCTTGCGCTGATGGGCACTATCCCAAAAGCCAACTGAGTGTCCTAAGTGCGCGGCACCTGTGTCCTGATTGAATTTGAGGCGGAGGCCGCCGGTCGAGCATCGACGGACCACCAGACCAAGATTGTCAAAAGCCAGATCGGGAACAGGAAAAATAATAGGCGTCCGGGGTGCCCTGAGAAAAGGGGGCATCCGGCAAGCGCCAGAAGTGCGGCCGCGGCCACGATCGGAACCGTGAAGATCGCGTCCTGCCGAGACGGCAGTCGCCGGTGTTGAAGGGCTGAGAGAATCCTAAGGGAGAAGAACGCCGCGAAGCCCACCAGAAAAAGATTCACATTACTTGGGAACGCGGCTTGGGTTACGTACCAAGTCCCTATAATGAGCACCGAGAGCGCAAAGCCACCCCAGCTATGTGGACCCGAAAGATAAGGTACGACTTTTACGTGATACAGATAGAAATCTTCAAGGAATACTGCGATGAGAAAGGCAACTCCCCAAAGCATCGGCGAGTCCAGGTGAAGGACTGTATCGTTGATGCGGGGCAGCGTAGCCCCAACAGTCACCGCATACAGAAGGTCGACGAACAGCCCTCGCTCAGCCATCTCGGTTCCTCACCAGCGTGAGCTCTTTTTCGAGCGTTTAAATTTCAGCGCTCCAGATATTTACCTGCGGGCACGCCAAGTCAGTTGCGTTCAGGAAATTGCCCTCAACGGTCGATCCGACTGATACGACGACGGCAGCGAACGCGCAAGCGGCGTTGAAAGATTTGCTCTCGCGCAGCATTTGCCCTAGCGGGCGCGGCGGGCGCACAATCGCGGCAGTCAGCAAACTTGACGCATCGCAAGTTTGACGCATAGCGCGTATCACGAGGATGAATCCGATGGCCGAGAATCGCAGGCGAAAGTTCTGGGGATGGGGCTACGAGGACCAGGGGCTGACTCCCGAACAGCAAAAGCACATGGCCGAGCGAATGGCCAAGCGATTTGGGCTCGGGGAAATCGAGCTCACGCCGGCGCCAAAGGAAAGCGAGTTGAATCTGCGCGCGCCGCGGGTGAAAACACCGGCGGGGCTCGAGGCGATTTGCTCGACCAGCACCCACGATCGCGCCGGCCACACCTACGGCAAGGGATCGCGCGATATCAGGCGGGCGTTTCGGCGTGACTATCCGAATCCGATCGACATCGTCGCGTTTCCGCGCGATGAGAAAGAACTGATTGGGGTGCTCGAATGGTGCGACGGTGCGCAGATTGCAGCGGTGCCATACGGCGGCGGCTCGAGCGTCGTCGGCGGCGTCGAACCACCCGAGGGCGACCGCTATCGCGGGGCGGTCTCGATCGATCTGATGCATCTGGACAAAGTCGTGGAAGTTGACAAGGTCTCTCGCGCGGCACGAATTCAGGCCGGGGTGTATGGTCCCGCGCTCGACGCGCAGTTGAAGCCGCACGGCCTGACGATTCGTCATTTTCCGCAGTCATTCGAATTCTCGACGCTCGGCGGATGGATCGCGACGCGGTCGGGCGGGCATTTCGCGACGCTGTACACGCACATCGACGACTTCGTCGAATCGCTGCGCGTCGTGACTCCGACTGGAATCGTCGAATCGCGCCGCGTGCCCGGCTCGGGCGCAGGTCCCAGCCCGGACCGGATGTTCATCGGCTCCGAAGGAATTCTAGGCATCATCACCGAGGCCTGGATGCGGCTTCAGGATCGGCCGACGTTTCGCGTGGGCGCGTCGGTTCCGTTTCCAAGCATGATCAAGGCGGCAGAGGCGGTGCGCCAAATTTCGCAGGCCGGGCTGTATCCCGCGAATTGCCGGGTTCTCGACGAAGGCGAGGCCTTCAATTCAGGCGCGGGCAGCGGCGATGAGGCCGTGCTGGTGCTCGCATTCGAGTCCGCGGACCATCCGCTGGAAGCATGGATGAAGCGTGCGCTGGAGTGCTGCGCGGATCACGACGGAAAAATCCCGGCGGACGCGAAGACCCGCACCGACGCCGACGCGACGCACGAAGGATCGGCGGGAGCGTGGCGCAACGCGTTTTTGAGCGCGCCGTACCTGATGGACACGGTAGCCGCGATGGGAATGGTGAGCGACACGTTCGAGACCGCAATCACGTGGGAGCGATTCCCGGAATTTCATCGCCAGGTGATGGAGTGCGCGCGCGGCGTAATCGCGCGGGTGTGCGGCAAGGGCTCGGTGACGTGCCGATTTACCCACGTTTACCCCGACGGGCCGGCGCCGTACTACACGGTTCTGGCGCCGGGCAAACGCGGCTCCGAGATCGAGCAGTGGGACGAGATAAAGGCGGCGGTCTCGGACAAGCTGATAGCGCTCGGCGGCACGATCACGCACCATCACGCGGTCGGCCGGTATCATCGGCCATGGTACGACCGCGAGCGTCCGGATAGATTCGCGCGCGCGCTGAAGGCGGCGAAACACGTGTTCGATCCGCGCGGGATTCTCAACCCGGGGGTGCTGATCGATCCGGATTGAGGGGCGCGCTGTGCGCTAGTCGTCGAGGTCGAGTTGTTTTTTCGCCGCGTCGCTCATCATGTGCGGCGTCCATGGCGGATCCCACACGATCTCGACGCACGCGTCGTCGCAGCCGGGAATGCCGAGCAGCTTGTCCTGGATCTCCTGCGTGATCATCATGCCCATCTGGCAGCCGGGCGCGGTCAGCGTCATCGTAACATTGACGACGTGGTTGTCGATGGCGACGCCGTAGATGAGTCCGAGGTCGACGAGGTTGACCGGAATCTCCGGGTCGTAACACTCGCGCAGCACTTCGTAAACGTCTGCTTCGGTCGGTGCGGGCGAATTCTCCATAGCGCAGAGTCTAGTATATAAGAGTGTGGGTGTGCGCGAAATCCGCGGTCTCGCAACGTGCGGCGCGCGCATTCAGCGGAGGTCCGATATGCCCGACAAAGAAGAACTCTACGACCAGGCGGTCGACGCATACGCCGACGATAATTTCGACGAAGCGATCGAGTTATACAAACAAGCGCTTGAAATCGATCCGAAATACACCGATGCGATCCACGGAATGACGATGTGCTACCAGGCCAAGGGAGATCTCGACGCAGCGATCGAGCTGACGAAAAAATATATCGCGCAGGAACCGGAAGACATCCTGGCGTACACCAACCTCAGCATGTTTTATCAGAAGAAGGGCATGGTGCCGGAAGCGGAGGCGGCCGGCGCCCAGGCGCGGCGGCTCGATTGGAAGCGACAACTCAAGGAAGGCAAGAAGTAGGGCGCGATGAAACTGAAGGACAAAGTTGTACTGATCACCGGTGGAGGCTCGGGCCTCGGGCGCGAGATGGGACTGACGTTTGCGCGCGAGGGCGCGAAAGTCGGGGTCAACGACATCAAGCCCGAATCGGCGCAAAACGTCGTGACAGAAATCGAGCGCGCGGGCGGCAAGGCGCGGCCGTTCGTCGCGGACGTGTCGAGCAGCGCGGCGGTGCGCAAGATGTTCGCCGACTTCATCGCCGCGTTCGGCACGATCGACATCCTGATCAACAACGCGGGCATCGGGCGCACCCGCGATTCGAGCGAGGTGATCCCGACTTACCAGAAGACCGACGAGGATTGGCACAAGATGCTCGCGACGCATCTCGACTCGACGTTTTTCTGCACCCGCGAGGCGCTCAAGGTGATGATCCCGAAACAGTCGGGACGCATCATCAATCTCGGCTCGGTCGCCGGCACCACGGGGCTGCCCTTCGCGTCGGACTACTGCGCGGCGAAGGGCGGGATCATCTCGTTCACCAAGTCGGTGGCGCGCGAAGTGGTCGCGATGGGGATTTTAGTCAATTGCATCGCGCCGGGTTTCATCGATACGCCGATGACCGCGATCATCGAGGGCGAGTTCCGCAAGCAGATGGAAGCGATGACGCCGATGGGGCGCTTCGGCGAGCCAAGCGACATCGCGGCCGCGGCGCTTTTCCTCGCTTGCGAGGATTCGAAGTTCATGGTCGGCCAGGTGCTCAGCCCCAACGGCGGCTATGTGATTTGAACCTCGAGGATTGCGGATCGCTGGTCACGCACGGGGCCGGCTGGATAATCCCACGATGCTGACGCGGTCCGCGGGAATTCTGATTCCACTGTTCTCGATCCGCACGCGCAACAGTCTCGGGCGCGGGGAAATACTGGATCTCGCGCCGATGATGGATTTCGCGCTGTCGATGGGTCATCGCGTAATCCAACTGCTGCCGTTGGACGAGACCGGCCCGGACGATCTCAGCCCATACAGCGCGATGAGCGTGATGGCGATCGATCCGATGTACATCTCGATTAGCGGGCTGACGGGCGTCGGGCGGGTCGTACTGAGGCACGCTCGCGCGGCGGTTGGGAAGGCGCGCTTTGTGCCACGTTCGATCATACGGCGGGAAAAATTCGCACTGCTCGAGCGCGCATACCGGGCGACACGAGCGCGCGGCGGACGCTTCGAAGGTGCGCAACTCGATGAGTTCATCGAGGCCAACTCGTACTGGCTGCGCGACTACGCGTTGTATCGCGCGCTCAAGGAGCGCTTCAACTGGACCAGTTGGGAAGCGTGGCCGCCACAAATTGCGCAGCGCGATCCCGCCGCCCTCGCCGCCGCGTGCCGCGAACTGGCCGAGCCGATCGAGATGTACGGTTATTGGCAGTTCATCGCGCACCGGCAATGGTCGCAGATGCGCGCCTACGCATCCTCGCACGGCGCACTGATCGGCGGAGACCTCGCGTTCTCGCCATGCCGCGACAGCGCCGAGGTGTGGGCGGACCAGGACGAGTTCGATCTGTCGCGCACCGTCGGCGCGCCGCCCGACGGTTTCAATCCCAAGGGACAGCGATGGGGCCTGCCGATCCCCAACTGGAATCAGATGCGGGCGCATGGATTCAAGCTGCTGCGCGCGCGTGCGCGCCGTGCCAGCGCGCTTTACGACTTGATTCGAATCGATCACGTCGTTGGACTTTATCGAACTTTCAATTTCGGTTCGGACCCTGACGCGGCGGGAACTTTCACACCGGCGGACGAAGCCGATCAGCGGCTCCAGGGCGAAGAGGTGATCGACGCGATCAAACAAGAAGTTGGCACGAGGGAACTGATCGCTGAAGATCTGGGCACTGTGCCGCCGTGGGTGCGCGAATCGCTCACGCAGATGGGCATACCGGGATATAAGGTGATTCAGTGGGAACGCAACTGGGGCCAAGCCGACGAACCATTTCTCAGCCCCGCGTCCTATCCCGAACTTTCGCTCGCGACTACGGGAACGCATGACACCGAACCTCTGACCGTGTGGTGGCGCGCGCAGCCGGTTGCCGAGCGTGAGAAATTCGTGCAAGCACTTGGCCTCGAGAGCCGGGTGAATCCGCGCCGAATGCTCGAGGAAGCAGCACGCGACGCGATCCTGGCCGCGCTGTACGCGGCGCCGTCGCGGCTCGTGATAATTCCGATCCAGGATTTGTTTGGATGGAGTGCGCGAATCAATCGGCCAGGAACGATCAACGATTCGAACTGGACCTATCGAATCCCGCTGACGCTGGAACGAATGCGCCGCAGCCCCGCGATACAGTCGGGCGTCGCCAGGCTGCGCGAGATCGCAATCCGCAGCGGGCGCTTCAGCGGCTAGATTTTCCGATAGTCCGTCAGTCGCATCGATCGCAACCGGCGCTCAAGTTGTGGCGCGCCCGCGGCTTGAACTATAAGCAACACCTGGCCGCGAAATCTGATCGGCAAGACTCGGGGAGAAATTTTCCCGGAGGCATCGATGGGACCATTGGACCGCGCGCTGAAATTCGGCATTGTTGCCGCTGCAATCGCGATCGTGCAGGGATGCGCCGCGCGACAACCCTCGCCCTCAAAGCCCACGCCCGCAGCCGCTGCGAGCGCGACACCAACCCCGAGCGGAGCTTCGCTGGGCACGCATGCGCCGTACGCAATCACGGCCGGCCTCGACGGCAATCTGTGGTTCACCGAGTACCAGGGCGACGGCATCGGACGGATAACGCCGTATGGCGCCACCAAACGCTTTCCGATCAATCCCGATGGATTCGGCGAACGGATAACCGCAGGCCCCGACGGCGCAATCTGGTTCACCGATGCGGAGGGCAATCGTATCGGCCGGGTGGCGCCCGATGCAAAAGTCGCGTACGTCAAATTGCCCCACCCGAGCAGCGGACCGGCGGGAATCACCTCGGGCCCCGACGGCAATCTCTGGTTCACCGAGCACTCGGGCAATCGCATCGGGCGGCTCAGCACCACCGGCACTCTGACCGAGATCGAGCTGCCCAAGAACAGCGGTCCCGCCGAAATAGTCGTCGGCAGCGACGGCAACCTGTGGTTTGCCGAGGATAGCGCCAACCGCATCGCGCGCGTCACCGTCTCGGGCTCGGTAAAGGAATTCCAAATCCCGACTCCCGACAGCCGCCCTGCAATGATGACACTCGGCGCCGACGGCAACGTGTGGTTTACCGAAGCGCAGGCCAGGAAAATTGGCCGAATCACGCCAGGCGGCTACATCACGGAGTTAGCATTGCCCACTCCCGGTGTGCCGCTCGGAATCGCGGCGGGCTCCGACAAAAATCTCTGGGTCACGGTGATTCGTGCGCAACTGATCTATCGCGTGACGCCCAAGGGAGAGTTCACGCCGTTCTCCACGCCCGAAAACTCGATGGCGACTTTCATCACGGCTGGTCCGGACGGGAGGCTGTGGTTCACCGAGCCCAACGGCAAGATAGGCCGTCTCACGACCTCGGGAGAGGTCAGCGAATTCGTCTTCTCCGATCCCTACAGTGAGTCCAAGTGAGCGCGGAGGCGACGGTCGTGGCGTAAGCGATGGCGCGTCTGTTCCGTTCGCCGGGTTTTGCGCTATAAGCGCCCTATACGAACCAAAACGCTGGGCGCGTTTGGATTCCGGCATTATGCCGCAAGGGAGATATCGAACGATGGGCAAGCTCGACGGAAAGGTAGCCGCCATCACCGGCGGCGGTCGCGGCATCGGCCGCGGCGTTGCGAGGGCATTCGCCGCGCAGGGATGCGCATTGGTAGTCAACGATCTTGGCGTCACGGTCGCGGGCCAGAAGGAAACTCAGTCGCCCGCCGACGACGTGGTCAAGGAAATTAAGGCCGCGGGCGGCAAGGCGGTTTCCAATCACATGGATATCGCCACCGTCGAAGGCGGCGAGGGCCTCGTCAACCAGGCGATTAAGGAATTCGGCAAGCTCGATATCCTGGTTAACGTCGCTGGCATCCTGCGCGACCGGATGATCTTCAACATGTCCGAACAGGAATGGGACGACGTGATCCGCGTGCACCTTAAGGGGCACTACTGCACGATCCGTCCCGCGTCGGCGTACATGCGCGAGCACAAGTACGGCAGGATCATAAATTTTTCCTCCAATTCTGCGCTGGGCAGTCCCGGCCAACCCAACTACGCCGCCGCCAAGGCGGGAATCCTGGGCCTGACGTACTCGAGCGCGAACTCGCTGCAAAAGTACGGAATCACGGTGAATGCGATCATGCCGGGAGCGGCGACGCGCATGACCGACACGATTCCCGCGGGCAGGATGCCGGGCGCAACCGGAATCCCGCAGTCCGAAAAGGTGGAGGGCACGCCGCGCGATCCCGCCAACGTGGCGCCGATCGTGGTTTTTCTCGCCAGCGACGATGCCGCGAACGTCACCGGGCAATGCTTTGGCGCGTCGGGCTTTCGCATCATGCGCTATCGGCACATCGTTCCCGACAAGATTCTGTATAACAACGGCCCGTGGAACGTTGACGAACTGTTCGAGCGGCTGAAGTCCACGCTGCTGGTCGAACTGAGCCAGCCGCGAATGTAGCGGACGCGGCGATTTAGCCCGCCGTCAATGACCATTGCGCTTGGCGGCGGGCCGTTCGATGTCAAAACTAGCGTCGAGGAATTTAATGACTCGCGCGGCGTACCCGTCGGGATCCTCGTAGATCGCATCGCCGTGGCCGCCCGACGGCACCGTCCACATCTGGGCGTTGAAGCCGGCCGCGTCGAGCAGCGCTTTACCGTCGGCGACGGGAGTTACCTTGTCGTCGCGATTCTGGATGATGAGCAATGAGCAAGTGCCCAGGTTGCCCGCGTCGGTGGCCGGCGAGATTTTGTACAGCGAGCGCCCGAACCATAGCTGCGCTTCCCAGATTACCGTGTCGGCGAACGCGGGATTGAGCTGCGACAGCGACGGGCTGCGCATGAACAGTTGCGCGAGGTTCGCGTAAGAGCCGTCGGCGACGATGGCGGTGAAGACCTGGTGTCCGGCCTGCGCCATGATCGCGCCGGCGGCGCCCTCGGATATTCCGAGCGCGGCGATTTTATCGAAGCCGTCGTCGCTGAGCGTGCGCGCGGTCGCCAGCGCGAATTTTCGCTTCAGCATTCCCCAGTTGATTCCGTAGCTTGGATTGTTGGCGCTGTAACTTGCGACCACGGTGTAGCCGGCGGCCAGCAGAAACCTGACGTACGGAATCATGGCGACTTCCGGCGCTCCCGCGGCCGGCAGGATCACCACCACTTCGCGACGCTTGCCCGGGAAATACCATCCCACCACGCTTACCTTGCGGTGGCGGATACCATCCTCTTCGACCACACCACAATCCAATCGCTCCGGCTCGACGCCGACCGCAACCCCGATGTCCGTCAGCGAGCCCCGCTGGAACGACGGAACATGCTGTCCGAAAACGTCCTCGGCTCCGCGCCGGAGAAAGTCCGGGTACATCAACGATCGCGCGACGAAGAGGGCTGTGCCCATCCAGAGAATAATCGGGATGCCCAGCAGGATTGCGCCGATGCCAAAGATGCGCCGCGGCCTGCGCTTGTGCGCCGCCGGCGGAGATTGGGAAGGCTCGCTCATCGGCTATGCTTGTGCACGATTGCATACGCGTCCGCAAGCGCGCTTGTGAGGGTTTCATCCGGCACTTATGCTGCCCCACAGGAGGGCGACGCTCATGTCTGATTGGGATCCGGAACTCTACAACCGCTTTCGCCGCTACCGCGCGGAACCCGTCGAGCATATCCTGTCGCGCCTTCAGTTCATCGACGACGAACGAATCATCGATCTCGGCTGCGGCTCCGGAGAGAACACGCTCGAGCTGGCGCGGCGCAGTCCGAGTGGATCGGCGCGCGGCGTTGACGGCTCGCCCGCGATGATCGAGGCGGCTTCAAAGCTGCTTGACGATCAACCGGAGCTTAAAGGCCGCGTATCGTTCGAGTTGCTCAACGTGCCTGAGTTTCGCGCCGACCGCGCATACACGCTGATTTTCTCGAACGCCACCTTTCACTGGATTTCCGATAAGTTGGCGCTGTTCGGATTGTGCTTCGACGCGCTCCGGCCGGGCGGAAGGATCGTGGTGCAGATGCCTGCCAACGAGACCGAGACCGCGAAGATGGAAATCGGGCGGCTGGCGCGCGAGGCGCCATGGAACACGATGCTGGGCGGGCGTGAGCGGGCGTTTGACGAAGAGCCGCCGGAGGTATACGCGGCGATGCTGGCGCGGCTCGGCTACGATCGCATCGACTGCTATCACGTGACGTTTCATCATCCGATGGAGCGGCCGGCCGAGGTCGTTCAATGGTACCGCTCGACCGGGCTGCGGCCTTTTCTCGACGCGCTCCCGAAAGATCGTCACGACGAATTTCTTGGCACGTTGACGGCGCGGCTCGACGCGGCATACGGGACATCCGGGCCGATGACGTTCGACTTCAAGCGACTGTTTATCTGGGGCCGCCGGCCCGGACCTTAGGATGGGGGGCGCGCGCAATCGTTCCGCGCTCGTCGCGCACGGCGGCGCCGGTTCCGCCGGTCCTGGTGCGGAGCGCGCCGAGCGACGCCGCGCGATGATGGCTGCGATGCGGATCGGCGCGGGGATTCTTCGCGCCAGCGGCAGCGCGCTCGAGGCCGTGGTCGGGACAGTCGCGGCGCTGGAGGATCATCCGCTGTTCAACGCCGGCTACGGCTCGTTGCTCAACTCCCAGGGCAACGTCGAAATGGACGCATCGGTGATGTTCGCCGAGCCGGTCGCCGATCCGGCCGCGCGCAAACCTGGATCACGAGGCAAGCGCCCAGGCCATCGCGAGCATCCCAACGGATCCGACTACAGTGTCTCAGCCGGCGCGGTGGCCGCAGTCAGCCGCGTGCGAAACCCGATATTGCTCGCGCGCGCGGTGATGGAACATTCGCCGCACATCCTGATGGTGGGCGCAGGCGCGGAAAGCTTCGCCCGCAAGGCCGGCATCCGGCTGGTGCGACCCGAGGAAATGGTTACCGAGCGCGCACGCGAACGATGGCGCGCGCGCAAGCAGCATAGCGGGATGCTCGAAGCCGAGAGCGCCGCGCGCGCGGCGATGGGACACGGCACGGTCGGCGCGGTGGGCGTCGATGTGCACGGCGGCATCGCGGCGGCGACCTCGACCGGCGGCGTGCCCGGCAAACTGTTTGGACGGGTGGGAGATTCCGCGCTGATTGGCGCCGGCACTTTCGCCCACGCGTTCGGAGCCGCCTCGGCGACCGGGCAGGGTGAGGCGATTATCCTGACTGCGCTTTGCCGCGAGGCGGTGTTGGCGCTCGCGGACGGCTCGCCGCAGGCGGTAGCGCGCGAGGCGATCCTCGAAATGATCGACGCGACGGGCGCGGAAGCCGGCGTAATACTGGTCGATCGGCGCGGAAGAATCGGTTACGCGCACAACGCCGGCTCGATGCAAGTGGCGCGGTACGATCGCGCGGGCGGAATCCGCCATCTGTGGCTCGAGCCGATCGCGACGGGCCGGCGTCGGTGAATATCGAGCGTCCCGATACGACGGCGGCGGCAGGTCGCGGCGCGGTCATGCATCCCGCAACGCTTGCGATTGCCGCGTTGTTCGCCTTCGTCGTTCTAGCACAGGGAATCAGCGCGCCGTTTCAGAAGGACGCGGAGCCGCAATCGGCCGAGTGGATTGCGAGTATCGTGCGCGACGGACACTGGCTGATACCGAGCGACGCGTACGGCTACAGCGATCGCAAACCACCGCTCTTCTATTGGCTCTCGGGGCTGGTCGCGAAGTCCACCGGCGGCACCGTCGATGAGGTTCGCGCGCGGACGGTGTCCGTGGTGGCAGGCACCGCGCTGGCGACTGCGGTGCTCGCGTGGACGGCCGCCAACGTCGGCGCATCCGAAGGATGGCTCGCGTTTATCTTCATGCTCGGCACCTACGGGTTCGCGTCGCGCGCGACCGAAGCGCTGACCGACATGCTGATGACGTTTCTTTTATTCGCAGCGTATTGCGGGCTGGCAACTTTAGTTGACAACTCGGAGCCGCAGGCGCGAGCCGCGCCGCGCCGGCCGATAGAGGCAGGCTTGATCCTTGGGCTGGCAGTGCTGGCCAAGGGGCCGGTTGCGATAGTGCTGTGCGCGCTCGCCGCGTCGATCTATATCCTGATCGAGCGGCGCAATCCCATCGCGATCCTGCGTCAGCGATGGCCGTGGCAGGTGTTCGCGATTGCGGTCGGATTGGGCGCGGTCTGGTACGTGCCGGCCGCGAGCATCGGCGGGAATAAAATCCTCAGGATCATTGTCGCGGAGAATTTTGGACATTTCATGCCGGCGAAGCTCGGCGGGACGGGCGAGAGTTCTCGACCCTTTTATTTTATGGCCGCGCGCTTGATGGGCGGCGCTTTCCCGATGACGCTTCTGATCGTGCCGGCCGCGCTAGCCTTCTACACGGGCGAGATTTCGGCGGGAAAGCGGCGCGCGGTGATCTGGCAAGTCAGCATGTCGCTCGCGGTGTTGCTATTTTTCTCGATTGCAAGCGTCAAGCGCGACGATTACATCCTGCCCGCGATTCCGGGGATTGCGATTCTGTACGCGTCGGTGTTCACGCTGGAGGTGCGCGGCGCGGCGTCGAAGTTGCGCGACGTGCTCGTTGCCGCATTCATGCTGAGCCCGATTTACTTGTTTCTTTTCGTCGCTCTCTTTCCGAGTCACGTTCCGCAGGTAAATCTCCAATCGAGCGACGCGGCTTACTTCTCGATCTTCCAGACCATGGGTAAATCTCTTATCGCATTGGAGATTGCATGGCTGGTCGCGATTGGTGTCGTGATATTCGCGATAATCCGGCGGAGCGCGATTGTAGTCGGCGTTGCATTTGGCATTTTAGCGCTTTGCTTGAGCCTTTTCTGGACCGCGGGGATGCGGCCCGGTCTTGCCGCTATGCGCAGTGTGAAGGGTTTCATTCCGATCGTCGAGGACCACGTCAAAGGCGATCAGTTGTGCATCCCAAGCGGCATCAACTACGAGCTGTCGTACTACTACGGCGCCGCGGTGCCCGATCTCGCCAATCCTCGATGCGCGAATGCCGCGGCAGGCAAGCCGGTTTATCTGATTGCGACGCCGCGCGAGCTGGATGCTATGACGCTTGAGTATCGCGTGCGGCTCAAGCTTATCGCGAAGTCCAATCTGATCGGTGGCGGCGGGCCACCGGCGCTGTATGAAATCTCGCCCAGCGGCGCGAACGGGGGTTTGAAAGGCGCAGGCGGAGCGGCTAAATAGAGAATCGATGGCGGACAGGGAAGAACATGCTGAACATGCGATGAGCGCGCTGATGCGCTTCGTCGTCTCACTGATAATTCCGCTGTGGGCGCTCGTGATGGTCGCGCTCGGCGTCGAGTACCGCTCTCTTTGGTGGCTCGGATGCGGGCTGGTGGTCGGCGCAATTGGACTTATCCTTGGGGTCGGCAACCCGCTGGCGGGCCCGGTGCTCGACGTGCGCGAAAGTTGGCGACCCTTGTCGCGGCCCAAGTCGTCCGGCTCTCAGGAAAACAAAAGTTCCACCTGACAGGCTGCGAACGCCGCGCTGCCGGGCTCAATTGCGAGCGGTGGGCGGGCAGGATATTCTTTAGATCGGATGCCTATTTTCGAGTACGAATGCTCGCGATGCGGGCTCGTCAGCTCGCACGTGATAATGGGTTCATCGCGCCGCCGCGAGCGTCGCGGCTGTCCGGGGTGCGGGTCGGCGCGGCTGCGGCGGGTGATGTCGTCGTTCGCGGTGGTCGAGAGCGAGTCATCACGGATTGCGAGTTTCGACGCTTCGAAGCCGCGCGACGATTCGTTCTATCGCGACTCGCGCAACGTAGGATTGTGGGCGAAGAAGCGGGCCAAGGAGATGGGCGTCGATCTTGGATCGAAATTCGAGGCCACGGTCGAGAAAGCACGCAGCGGCAAGCTGATCAAGGAGATGATCTGAGAGCGCGCGACGAAGAGGCGGGATTATGGCGGGTGATAACAAGGACCGGCTGGGCAGCAAGCTGCACGATGTCGAGGCGGCGCGCGAAGATCAGTGGGCGCGACAGCGCGATGCCGACCTGCTCGAGAAGATGCGCGAGCGCCTGAGCAAGACCGCCTGTCCGCATTGCAAACAGTTCCTGGTGGCGAAAACCGAGGCCGGAGTATCAATGCACGTGTGTCCGGCAGAGCACGGCGCGTGGCTCGACGCGGCGGCATTGAAGGCGCTTCTGAAGGAGCACAAATAGCCGTTGCCGGTGCCTGGCAGGGCACCGTTTTGATTAATATTAGCTTAACTAAAAACGATCGCTGGTGAAGCGATCCTTCTTGACAGCCTAGTCCGGTCCAGTTAATGAGGACTCGGTAACATAAAATGTATATCAATTTCGGCGTGCCGCTGGCCCTGACGATCATCGGGGTGGGCTTCGTAGCGATAATGGTCGGCCTGCAGAGGCTGCTGGCGCCGCAAAATCCGTACGATCGAAAGCTGACTCCGTACGAATGCGGCGAGCCGCCGACGGGACCCGCGTGGATCAATTTCAACGTCCGCTTCTACGTGATCGCGCTGATTTTCGTGGTGTTCGAGGTCGAGGTCGCGTTCGTTTATCCGATTGCCGCGGTTTACCTGGACTGGGTGCGCTCGGGGCGGCGGATTTACGCGCTCAGCGAGATTTTAATTTTTCTACTGATCCTGTTCGTCGGCCTGATTTATGTTTGGGTCAAGCACGACCTGGAATGGATCAAAAAGATTCCGGTCGAAGACTGAGGTTTATTTTATGCCCCTGCTGAATACGCTGCCGGATTACGTTCTGACCACCAAGACGGATGAACTGCTGAACTGGATGCGCAAATCGAGCATCTGGTACATGCTGTTTGGGCTGGCCTGTTGCGCGATCGAGCTGATGCATACGGGCGGCCCGCGCGCGGACCTCGATCGTTTCGGGGCGGTGCCGCGAGCCTCGGCGCGCCAGTCGGATCTGATGATCGTGGCGGGAACGCTGACGCTGAAAATGGCGCTCAGGACGCGGCTGCTTTACGATCAGATGCCTGACCCGAAATACGCCATCGCGATGGGTTCGTGCGCGAGCTGCGGCGGACTGTTCCAACTGGCCTACTCGGTTTGCGACGGGGTGGACAAAATCCTGCCGGTGGATGTGTACGTTCCCGGCTGCCCGCCGCGTCCCGAGGCGCTGACCGAAGGGCTGCTCAAGCTGCAAGAGAAGATCATGACCGAGCGCTGGCTGGTGCGCTCGCCCAACGGCAAGCAGGTCGCAGCAGCCTGAGCAGATGGAGGCGCTGGAAATACTCGAGCGGGTCAAGAGCCGGTTCGGCGATCGGGTGCTGGAAATTTCCGAGAAAAAGCCGGATCCATTCGCGGTGATTGAGCCCAGCGCGATCGTCGAGGTCGGGCGCTTCATGAATGAGGATCCCGAGATCGCGATGGACTGCCTGTCCAACGAGAGCGGGGTCGATTACAAGGACCGGATCGAGGTGGTCTATCACCTGTTCTCGTACCAGCATCGCCACGGTGCGGTGTTGAAGGTGAAGCTGCCGCGCGACAACCCGAGCGTGGCGACGATCGAGGGCGTGTGGAAGTCGGCGAACTGGATGGAGCGGGAAATATACGATCTGCTGGGGGTCAACTTCGAAGGGCATAGCGACCTGCGGCGAATCCTGATGCCGGAGGACTGGATCGGTCATCCGCTGCGCAAGGATTTCGTCGAGCCGCCGGAATATCACGGAATCTCAACGGTCAGGGAGAGCCCGATAATCAGGCTCGACACGAAAAAGAAATGAGCACGCTGCGCACCGAAGAAATGACGCTCAACATGGGCCCGCAGCATCCGTCGACGCACGGGGTGCTGCGCTTCGTGGTGCGGGCCGACGGCGAGGTGATGCGCGAGGCGATCCCGGACGTCGGGTACCTGCACCGGTCGATCGAAAAGATTGCGGAAAAGGTCGGCTACCGCGGCTTCATGCCGTACACCGATCGCGTCGATTACGTGTGCGCGATGTTCACCAACCAGGGCTGGGGCATGGCGTGCGAGAAGATAGCGGGAATCGAAGTGCCCAAGCGCGGCGAGTATTGCCGGGTGATCGCGGCGGAGTTCAACCGAATCGCGTCGCATCTGCTGTCGGTGGGCGCGATGGCGATGGATATCGGCGCGATGACGCCGTTCGCGCACGTGATCCGCGAGCGCGAGATGATCAACGATCTGATCGAGGAGCTGTGCGGCGCGCGGCTGACGTTCAACTACATGCGAATCGGCGGCGTGGCGTGGGACCTGCCGCCCGGATGGCGCGAGAAGGCGCTGGCGTACCTGGATCACTTCGACCCGATCCTGGAGGAATACAACGCGCTCATCTCGTGGAACAAGATCTACATCGAGCGGCTGGCGAACGTCGGCGTGATCACGCCGGCGGAGGCGATCAACTACAACCTGGTCGGGCCGAATCTGCGCGCGTGCGGAATCAAGTGGGACATCCGCAAGGACATTCCGTATTCGGTGTATCCCGAGTTCGAGTTCGAGGTGCCGGTCGGCACCGGGCAGTGGGGCAAGCTCGGCGACTCGATGGATCGCTACGTGGTGCGGATTCGCGAGATGGCGGAGTCGTCGAAAATTCTGCGCCAGGCGCTGGAGAAGATTCCGCCGGGCGCGGTGCTGGCGAAAGTGGTGCGCAATTTCAAGCCGCCGGCCGGCGAATGCCAGATTCGGCTCGAGAGCGGACGCGGCGACATGGGCTGGTACCTGGTCAGCGACGGCACCGGGTATCCGTGGCGGGTTCACGTGCGCACGGGATCGTTCGCGGCGATGGGTATCATCCAGAAGCTGAGCGCGGGATTGATGATCGCGGACCTGGTCACGCTGATCGCGAGCCTGGACGTGATTGCGCCGGAGATCGATCGATAGGCCTCGATGCAGACGCTGATTCAAAATCTGATTGCGTCGGGCCTGTTCGGCAAGAATCCGCCGAGTGAGCTGGTCGCCGCGATCGTGGTGTTCGTGATGAGCGCGCTAGTGTTTGTGGCTGTGGCGCTTCCGTTTGCGGGAATCGTGACCTGGGTCGAGCGGCGGGTGTGGGCGCGAATCCAGTCGCGGGTGGGTCCAAACCGGGTCGGTCCGCAGGGCTTTCTGCAGTGGCTGGCGGACGGAGTGAAAGTCGTCTGCAAGGAAGACATCGTCCCCGACGATGCCGACGCGCGCTTGTTCAAGCTGGCGCCGTACCTGGTGATGCTGGCGTTCATCCTGCCGTGGGCGGTGATGCCGTTTTCGTCGTCGCTGATACTGGCCGACATGAACGTGGGCATCCTTTACATGACGGCGGTGACGGCGCTTACGGTGGTGGGCGTGCTGATGGCGGGATGGGCGTCGAACAACAAGTGGTCGCTTATAGGCGGAGTCCGATCGGCGGCGCAAATAGTCAGTTACGAAATACCGGCGGGGCTTTCGATCTTCCCGGTCGTGCTGATGACGGGCACGCTGTCGATGCAGGGAATCATCCGCGCGCAGGGCTGGGCGCCGCAGCATTGGTTCCTCTTCGCCAATCCATTCACCTTCGTGGCGGCCAACATCCTCTATATGTCGTCGCTGGCCGAGGCTAACCGGACGCCGTTCGATTTGCCCGAAGCCGAATCCGAACTGGTGGCGGGTTTTGCGACTGAGTATAGCGGCTGGCGCTACGGGTGTTTCTCGATGGCGGAATGGGGCAACCTGTTTGTCATCGGCGCGATAATCACGACGTTGTTCCTTGGCGGATGGCAATTTCCGCACGTGACGAACAATGTAGTTGCGATGAACGTGCTGGAAGTGATTGCGTTCCTCGTCAAAGTACTATTCCTGGTGTTCGTCTCGATGTGGATACGCGCGACGCTGCCCCGGGTCCGAATCGATCAGCTAATGACAGCATGCTGGAAGTACTTCGTGCCAATATCATTTGTGGATATGATCGGGACCGCGGTGTGGGTAACTATATGGCCCGAGGGCAACGCGGCGATGGGCTATATCATGTTTGCCGGAGCGATCGTGCTCGGGGCAATATTCATTCAGCGGGTTATATACTATCTCAGGCGTTCACGGATGGAAGTTTACTTCAATCCGACTATATAGAGGGTATTGATGATAGCGGTTTCGGAATACGTACATAATATAAAGGACACGGTCTCGACGATCTTCGAGGGCATGGCGGTCACGGCGTCGCATTTCATGCGCAAGCCGTACACGGTGCAATATCCGGATCGGATGCCGGTGCGCGTGCAGGACACGCTGCCGTTCCGTTATCGCGGGATTCTGGAAGTCGATCTGGAAATCTGCACGGGATGCCTGGCGTGCGAGCGCGCCTGTCCGATCGATTGCATAGTGATCGTGGCCGACAAGGATCAGCAAACGCGGCAACTGCTGCTCTCGCAGTTCGATATAGACATCGCCAAGTGCATGTACTGCGGGCTGTGCAGCGAGGCGTGTCCAACGGGATCGATACATCATACGACGGAGTTCGAGGGCGCTGACTATTCGCTGGAGAGCCTGATTCGGCGCTTCGTCCAGGATCCGGTGATGGCGTACAAGGCCAAGAAGGGGCCGGAGACGGATCCGAGAATCGCGCCAATCCTGAATCGCGGGATGGCCTACCTCGATCAATGGGCGCAACCTGGCGGCGAGAAACCGGGCGGAGAAGAGCCGGCGTAGCGCACGCGCGGGTCTGCAACGCGGGGAAGGGCGAATCGATGCTCGCACAGGTAATATTCTATGCGATAGCCGCGTTGACGGTGGGGTCGGCCGCGCTGGTGGCGTTCTCGCGCAACATAGTTTATTCGGCCTTTGCGCTGCTTGGCGCATTCATGGGCGTAGTGGGTATCTACATTCTGCTCGCGGCGGATTTTGTCGCGATGGTGCAGCTACTCGTTTACGTCGGCGGAATACTGGTACTGACTATCTTCGCGGTGATGCTGACGGCGGGAATCGGCGACGTGAAGGTATCCAATCGCGCGGTGGGAACCGGACCCGCGATTGTGGTAGCAGGAGTCGCGGCGATGGTGATGCTGTATGCGGTGATGCGAACGCAGTGGCATCAGGCGGCCGCATTCACGCCCGCGCCGACAACCTACGCGATCGGAAACGCGTTCCTGGGCGATTACGTGCTGCCGTTCGAAGTCGCGTCGCTGGTGCTGTTGGCGGCGCTAATCGGTGCGATCGTCATTTCGCGCCATGAAGTCAGGGAATAGGGGAGCGGGAGAACCTGGATGGGCGGGGGAATAACGCTGAACGATTTCCTGGTTCTGAGCCTGATCATATTTTCGCTCGGGCTGTTCACGGTTCTGACGCGCCGAAACGCGATTGGAATCCTGATGGGCGTCGAGCTGATACTCAACTCCGCCAACATCAACTACCTTGCGTTCGCGTTTTACGGCGGCGGCCAATACGACGGCCAGATTTTTGCGATTTTCGTAATCATGCTGGCGGCGGCAGAGGCGGTGATCGGACTGGCCGTGGTGCTGGCGATTTATCAGAACTTCAAGACGATCGATGTCGATGCGGCCGAGACGCTGCGTGGATAGCTGAGCGATGGATCATCCGATTGCGGTTACCTTCATCCGGTTGATCGTGGCGCTGCCGCTGCTTGGCGCGGCGATCAATTTCATCGCGGGCGCGTGGCTGCAGAAGACATTCGGCAAGCGCGCGATCAGTTTTATCGGTTGCGGCGTCGTTATCGCGGCGTTCATCCTTGCGGTGGAGGCGTTTATCGCGATGCTCAGGATCCCGCCGGAAAACCGCTTCATGCTCGACGACCTGTGGAAGTGGTTCGACGTCGGCGGCCTGAACCTGGACATCGCGTTCTGGCTCGATCCGTTGTCGATGGTGATGACGCTGATAGTCACCGGCGTGGGCGGCCTGATCCACATCTACTCGATTGGCTACATGCACGACGACGACGGCTACTGGCGTTTTTTCGGATGGCTCAACCTGTTCACGTTCGCGATGCTGGTGCTGGTGTTGGGCGACAACCTGTGGCTGATGTTCGTGGGCTGGGAAGGCGTGGGGCTGTGCTCGTTCGCGCTGATCGGGTTCTGGTACAAGGTGACGGCGAACACGACGGCGGGCAACAAGGCGTTCATCGTCAACCGGGTCGGCGACCTGGCATTCGTGATCGCGCTGTACAGTTTGTTCGCGGGACTGCAGGCGGCCGGGCACGCGACGCTGGTGACGCGCGAAGTCGCGAAGTACGCGCCGCTGCTTGCGGGAGTGCCGATAAATTTTGCCGGCTATCAGTCGGCGTATCCGCTGGTCGGCTTCGTGACGCTGTTGATGTTCATAGGGGCGACGGGAAAGTCGGCGCAGATTCCGCTGTACGTGTGGCTGCCGGACGCGATGGCGGGACCGACGCCGGTGAGCGCGCTGATACATGCGGCGACGATGGTGACGGCGGGCGTGTACATGGTGGCGCGGCTGAACTTTTTGTTTTCGATGTCGCCGTTCACGATGGGAGTGATCGCGCTGGTGGGCGGACTGACGGCGCTGTTCGCGGCGACGATCGGCGTGGCACAGAACGACATCAAGAAAGTGCTCGCGTACTCGACCGTGAGCCAGCTCGGATACATGTTCGCGGCGCTGGGCGTGGGCGCATACGCGGCGGGCGTGTTTCATCTAATGACGCATGCGTTCTTCAAGGCGTGCCTGTTCCTGGGATCGGGGTCGGTGATCCACGCGATGGGCGGCGAGCAGGACATGCGCAAGATGGGCGGGCTGCGGCACAAGATGCCGGTGACGTTCGTGACGTTCATAGCGGCGACGCTGGCTATTTCGGGCGTGCCGCCGTTCGCGGGATTCATGTCGAAGGACGAGATCATCTGGCAGGCAATCTCGCATGGGCACCCGTTGGTGTGGGCGATGCTGCTGACTGGCGCGGGAATCACGGTGTTCTACATGTTTCGCCAGGTGTACATGACGTTCTTCGGCGAATTTCGCGGCACCCACGAGCAGGAGCATCACTTGCACGAATCGCCACCGTCGATGGCGTACGTGCTGATCGCGCTGGGGGCGCTGTCGGTAGTCGGCGGGATCGTGAAGATTCCGGAATTCATCGCGACATTCAAACCGTTCGAGGAATTTCTCGATCCCGTATTCAGTTCCGAGGTGACACGCCGGATAACCGAAGCGGGAATACATAGTCATGCGACCGAAGCTGCATTCGGAGTTGTCACCTTCACGATAGTAGTAATCGGATGGCTAATAGCGGACCTGATGTACCGGCAGCACAAGCTGGAGCCCGCGCGCTTTAGCCAGATGCTCGGCGGAGTGCCATACGAATGGGTATACAACAAATACTACGTCGATGAATTCTACAATCGAGTGATTATACAGCCATATATGTTCGCGACGCGGGCGTTGGCGTGGTTCGACTCCAACATCATCGACGGAGTGGTGAACCTCGCTGCAAGCATCATAGTATTTCTGTCGTGGCTGTCGGGACTATTCGACCATTACGTAGTCGATGGGCTGGTGAATTTCGCGTCTAACCTGACGCTCGACGTGGGCGGCAGGCTGCGACGGCTGCAGACCGGCTCGATCAATGGATACTTATACGGAATTCTGGCCGCGGTGATGCTGATATTGCTGGTGCGCGCGGTCGTAAGGGCATGACAGATTCGGCGGCGGCGCCGCTGCAAGGCAAACGGGAAGAGCGAAACTGAAATGAGTCACGCGCTTACGCTGATAACCTTTGTTCCGATCGCGGGGATGGTGCTGATTCTCGCGCTGCCCGGCGCGATGAAGAACGCATTCAAGTGGATCGCGGCGGCGGCGACGGTACCGCAACTGTTGATCGCGATTCACCTGTACGAGCACTTCGACACGACGACCAGCGCGGTTCAGTTCGCCGAGAGGGCGTCGTGGATGCCCTCGTACCACATTACTTACTTCGTGGGTGTGGACGGAATCAGCATCTCGATGGTGCTGCTGACGGCGCTCATCATGTTCATCTCGACGTTCGCGAGCTTCGGAATAAATCGCGCGGAGAAGGGCTACTACGCGATGCTGCTGATGCTCGACACGGGAATGATGGGCGTGTTCGTGTCGCTCGATTTTTTCCTGTTTTATATTTTTTGGGAAGTGATGCTGCTGCCGATGTATTTTCTTATCGGCATCTGGGGCGGTCCGCGACGCGAGTACGCGGCGATAAAATTCTTTCTCTACACGCTACTGGGTTCGGTACTAATCCTGCTGGCGATGCTCGGACTATATTACTACAGCGCGACTCCGACCTTTGATTTGACCGAGCTGGCGGCGAATTCGAGCCATTACTCAATCGGGTTTCAGCGAATAGTGTGGATCGCACTGTTTATCGGTTTCGCGATCAAGATTCCGGCGTTCCCGTTCCATACCTGGCTGCCCGACGCGCACGTGGAAGCGCCCACGGCGATTTCGGTTATTCTTGCGGGAGTGCTGCTGAAAATGGGCACCTACGGTATTCTGCGCGTCAATTTCGCGGTGCTGCCGGCCGCCAGCTACCAGCTTGCGTGGCTGTTCCTTGGCGTGATCGGCACTATCAACATCGTGTACGGCGCGATGTGCGCGATGGCGCAGACTGACTACAAGAAACTGATTGCATATTCGTCGATTAGCCACATGGGTTACGTGATGCTGGGGATGGCGGCGTTCACGGCGGCGGGGATCAACGGCGCGGTGCTGCAGATGTTCAATCACGGAACGATCACGGCGATGCTCTTTATTTTGGTCGGCGTGATCTACGATCGCGCGCATCATCGCGAGATAAGCGGCTTCGGCGGTTTGGCGCAGCAGATGCCGATATATACGGCGATCACGGGGTTCGCGTTTTTCGCCGGCATGGGACTGCCAGGGATGTCGGCATTTATTTCGGAAGTGCTGGTGCTGCTCGGCGCGTGGCAGACGCATCCGTTTATGGTGGTTTTCGGGGCGGCGACGGCGATACTGACGGCGGGTTATCTGCTGTGGACCTTTCAGCGAATCTACCTAGGGCCGCTGAACGAAAAATACAAGGGCTTTCCTGATTTGTCGTTTCGCGAGGCGTTCACGCTGGTGCCGCTCGGGGTCATCGTGCTGATACTCGGTGTCTATCCGCAGGCGATTCTCGGCCTGCTCAACACCTCGCTGGTTCACCTCAACCAGGCTGTGCTGTCGACTTCGGGCGCCGCCGTCGCGATGGTTCGCTGAGACTCAAGGCGGGTCGGACGCAAGCAGATGGATCTCGGAAATCTCGCGAGCCTGAAACATTTCATCCCGGAGATGATCCTGGTGGCCGGCGTGCTGGCGATCGTGCTCATCGACCTGGTGGTGCGCGACAAGTCGCGTCTCGGCGCGTTGGCTCTGATAGCGGCCGCAGCGTCATTGCTGGCGATTGGCCTGGAGCCGGCGCTGTCGGGCGCGTGGCTGTTTCATCGGATGCTGGTGTTCGATTCGTTCGCGATTTACTTCCGCGCGCTGATCGCGCTGGCCGCGGTGGTGGCGATCTGGATGTCGATCGGGTCGGAGGAAGTGAAGATCTGCGACCAGGGCGAGTACTACGCGATATTGCTGGCGAGCACGTTCGCGATGTTTCTGATGGCGGAGTCGGCGAACCTGCTGATGGCGTACCTGGCGCTGGAGTTCGTCAGCCTGACGTCGTACATCCTGACGGGTTTTTTGCGGCATAACCGGCGCTCGCTCGAAGCCGCGCTCAAGTACTTGATCTACGGGGGCGTCGCGTCGGGCACGATGATTTACGGCATGAGCTGGATTTTCGGCATCACCGGCTCACTCGACTTCAGCGTGATCAACAAGGCGCTGTCGGCGCCGGGGCATCTGCCGGTGCTCGCGGTATTCATAGCGCTGGTGCTGATCCTGACCGGGATGGGCTACAAGGTGGCGTCGGTGCCGTTTCATATGTGGGCGCCGGACGTTTACACCGGCGCGCCGATTCCGATCACAACTTTTCTGGCGATCGGGTCGAAGGCGGCGGGCTTTGCGCTGCTGACGCGGTTTTTCTTTCCGGCGATTTCGCATCTGGCGGCGGGCGGAAGCTGGACGGCGCTTGCGGGCGTCGATTGGCCGCAACTGCTGCTCTTCGTTTGCATCATCACGATGTCGCTGGGCAACCTCGCGGCGCTTCAGCAGACCAACATGAAGCGGCTGCTGGCGTACTCGAGTATCGCGCAGGCTGGATACGCGCTGATGGGATTCGTCGTGCTGTCGAACGACGGGATTCGGGCGATGCTATTCTACCTGTTTGCCTACTATGTAATGGATGCGGGCGCGTTCCTGGTGGTGATGATCGTGGCAAACTCGACGGGGCGCGAGGATGTGGACGCGTACCGCGGGCTGGCGTGGCGCGGCGGAATCGTTCCGGCGCTGGCACTGACTATCTTCCTGTTCTCATTGACAGGTATTCCGCTGACGGTAGGATTCATTGGAAAGTTCTATTTGTTCGCCGCCGTGATTCGCGGCCAATTCTACATACTGGCTATTGTTGGAATACTCAATTCAGTAGTGTCTCTGTATTACTATCTGACGCCGGTTCGGATGATGTTCTTCGAACAGCCGCGGGGCGACGAAGGCACGGTGCGCTTCGAGGCGTGGAATTACGGGCTGATGGGAGTGCTGGCCTGCGCGACAATCATGTTTGGGCTGTACTGGTCGCCGATCATCTCGTTCGCGAACCGCTCGCTGAATTTCTTCACCGGCCCGACCTGAGCAGAGGCCGGGGACTACTCGTCATTCGAAAACGATCGTGCGGTTGTGGTGGAGCAACACCTGCTTTTTGAGGTGGGCGCGCACGGCCTTCGCCAGGACCATCACTTCGAGATCCTTGCCCTTGCGCGCCAGGTCGGCGACGGTGTCGCGATGCGTCATCGGCGCGGTGGCCTGGGCGATTATCGGGCCGGCGTCGAGCTCTTCGGTCACGTAGTGCGCGGTCGCGCCGATTAGCTTGACGCCGCGGTCGTGCGCCTGCTTGTGCGGCCGCTGGCCGGCGAAGGCGGGCAGGAAACTGTGGTGAATGTTGACGATCGGCTTGTTCCACGCGCGAAGGAATTCTCCCGACAGCACCTGCATATAGCGGGCGAGGACGACGGTGTCCGCGTGGAGCCCGGCGAGATGCTTCAGGAGTGCGGCTTCAGACTCCGATTTGCGATCCTTGGCGACCGGAATGACCGTGAAGGGCACCTCGAACGGGCGTGCGAGCGATTCGAGGTCGGAATGATTGCTGACCACGCCGACCACATCGCCGTCGAGCTCGCCGAAACGATGGCGGCTCAGGAGATCCATCATGCAGTGCGGCAGGCGCGAAACCATGATGACAATCCGGTCCCGCCTGGCGGCGTCGAAGAGATCCCACTTGAGGCGTTCCCACGGCAGCAGCGATGGCATCGATGCGTCGATTTCTTTGGACAAATCGCTGACGGGGAGTCGCAGGCTTTCGAAGTGGATGCGCCAGAAGAAGTGGCCATCCTCGTCGTCGGAGTACTGGTCGGAGGTGATAATATTGCAGCCGAGAGTGAACAGGTGAGTGGCGACGCGGGCTATGATGCCGGGACGGTCGATGCATGAGATGAGGAGGGTAGCTTTGCCTTCGGCCACGCTGATTACTCCGGGGGCGAATAGTAATTTTGAATTCTAATGTCTGGGCGCGCAAATAAACAAACCGACGCTGTCGGGATTTTGTACGTGGTGGCGACGCCGATCGGCAATCCGGACGACATTTCCGCACGCGCAATTCGCACGCTCGAGGAGGTCAGCCTGATCGCATGCGAGGACACGCGGCGAACCGGGCGGATGCTCGCGCGTCATCAGATTCACACGCCCACCGTCAGCCACTTCGAGCATAACGAGGAGCGGCGCGTGCCGGAGCTGATCGCGAGGCTGAAGGCGGGAGAAAAAATCGCGCTCGTCACCGATGCGGGCACGCCGGCGATTTCGGATCCAGGCTTTCGACTGGTGCGGGCGGCGTGGCAGGCAAACGTGCGCGTGATGGCGGTGCCGGGAGCGTCGGCGGCAATCGCAGCGCTGTCGATCGCCGGAATCCCGACCGACAGGTTCACGTTCGAGGGATTTGTCCCGGCACGCGACGCGGCGCGGCGCAGTGCGCTGGAAGAACTCCGGGGCGAGCCGCGCACGATGGTTTTTTACGAGGCGGCGCGCCGGCTGGCGGATACGCTGGCCGAGATGGCGATTGCATTCGGAGAATCGCGGGATGCGGCGGTGGTGAGCGAAATCACCAAGACTTACGAGAAGACCGCGCGCGGGACGCTGGCCGAGCTGGAACGCCGTTTTCGTGCGACGCCCGCGCTCGGTGAGATCACGGTCATCGTTGCGGGCGCGCCGGATACGTCTAGCATCGCCGGCACGGATGCGGGGTCGGTCGCCGTTGACCTGGGTGAAGCGCTCGAAGTTCTGCGTGAGGCGGGACTTGGGCTCAAGCAGGCGAGCGCGGTGATCGCGCGGCTGACGGGGATGGCGCGTCGCGAAGTGTACCAGAATGCCCTCAAATCGCGCTCTGATGACTCAAGTGATGAGTGACCGGTGGACAGCATCGAATTCCCGCGCTTGCAGTCGCATCGAGGGTGCGGTTCAATGAAAGCGAGGAGCGGAGCGGGGATGGTGATGAGGCCTAAAGCCCGGCAAACGGCTGGTGAGGGCGCATCGGGCGGCGCGAGCGGCCCGATTTCGGTGCTGGTGGTGCATGGACCCAACCTGAATCTGCTCGGCGAACGCGAGCCGGAAATTTACGGCCGAACCCGCCTCGCTGATATCAACAAGGAACTCAAGCAACTGGGACGCGAACTCGAGATGAAGGTTGAGACGTTTCAGTCGAACAGCGAAGGCGGGATCGTCGATCGAATTCAAAAGGCGCGCGGCAAGTGCGAAGTACTAATCCTCAATCCTGGCGCATATACGCACACCAGCGTTGCGATTCGCGACGCGATACAGGCAGTGAACATCCCGGTGATCGAAGTGCATCTGTCCAACGTGTATCGGCGCGAGGCGTTTCGGCATCATTCGACGATTGCGGACATCGCGCACGGTCGAATCATGGGATTCGGCGCCGAGAGCTATAGCCTGGCTCTCAGAGCCGCGCGGACGATGGCCGAGGAGTCGCGCCGACGGAGCGCATGAGCGATGCCAGTCAACGATCAAGTGCGCAGGCGAGTCGCCGTTGCGGGAAGACACGGAGAGCAGATGGAAGTACGCGAACTAAAAACCCTGCTGGTTCTTATGCGTGACTACGGGCTGGTTGAACTTGAGATAGAAGACAAGAAGGGCAAGGTGCGGCTGGTCCGCGGCGGCGGGCGCGCGTCGGTGGACGTGACCGAGGCGGGCTCAGAGGCGCATGTGGCGGCGCGCGCGGCCTCGCCGCTCAAGATGGCGGTGAGGCACATGGCGGCGACCGAAGAGGAAGGCTCGAAGGCGGCGGGCAAAATCGAGCTGGCGCCGAATCAGAAGCTGATCGAAAGCCCGATGGTGGGTACGTTTTACCGGGCCGGGTCGCCGGACGCGGCGCCATTCGTCGAGGAAGGATCGTCGGTGCGCAAGGGGCAGCCGCTGTGCATAATCGAGGCGATGAAGATGATGAACGAGATCGAATCGCCGGCAGCGGGGCGGGTGATAAGAATCATCGCCGAGAATGGGAATCCGATTGAGTACGGTCAGCCGCTGATGATCATCGAAGTGACTTGAGAAGGCGGAGCGCTGGTCGATGTTCAAGAAACTGCTGGTCGCAAATCGCGGGACAATCGCAATCCGGATAATCCGCGCATGTCGCGAGCTGGGGATTTCGACGGTGGCGGTTTACTCGACGGCGGACAAGAACGCGCTGCACGTTCGGATGGCGGACGAGTCGGTATGCATCGGACCGCCGGCGGCTGAAGACAGCTACATGAACATCCCGGCGATTCTGAGCGCGGCCACGACCTTCGGCGCCGACGCGGTGCATCCGGGCTACGGCTTCCTGTCCGAGAATGGTGACTTCGCGGAGGCATGCCAGCGCTCGGGGCTGAACTTCGTGGGTCCGCGGGCGCGTCATATCAGGTTGATGGGCGACAAGCCGCGTGCACGGCGAATCATGAAGCGCGCGGGCGTGCCGGTGCTGCCGGGCAGCGAGGGCACGGGAGTTACCGAGCTGCGGGAGGCGCAGGCGGACGCAAAGCGGCTGGGCTACCCGGTGCTGATCAAGGCGGCCGCGGGCGGCGGCGGCAAGGGGATGCGAATCGTTCGCGACGGAGCAGAGCTGACGCGCCTGTTTCCGCAGGCGCAGGGGGAATCCGAGTTGTCGTTCAACTCGCGCAAGATGTACCTGGAGAAATACCTGGAGCGAGCGCGTCATGTCGAGTTCCAGATTCTTGCCGACTTGCACCGCAACGCGATTCATCTTGGCGAGCGCGACTGCTCGATTCAGCGCCGTCATCAGAAGCTGATCGAGGAATCGCCGTGCCCGATTCTGACCGCGCGGCTGCGCGAAAAGATGGGCAAGGCGGCGGTGCGCGCGGCCGAGGTGGTCGGCTATTCGAACGTCGGCACGGTGGAATTTCTGCTGGCGAGCAGCGGCGTGTTTTATTTTATCGAGATGAACACCCGGATCCAGGTCGAGCACGGCGTGACCGAGATGGTCACGGGCGTTGACCTGGTGAAGGAAAGTATCCGGATGGCGATGGGTGAGAGGCTTGGGCTGAAGCAGCGGCAGGTGACGTTCGATGGCGCGTCGATGGAGTTTCGCATCTATGCCGAAGATCCGGAGCGTCATATTCCCTCGCCGGGCGTGGTGACCAATCATCATCCGCCGGGCGGGCTGGGCGTGCGCGTCGAGACGGCGCTGTACGACGGCTATCGCGTGCCGGTGCAGTACGATCCGCTGATCGCAAAGCTGATAGTGCATGCCGAGACGCGCCCCGAAGTGATCGCGCGGGCCAAGGCGGCGCTGCGCGAGTATGTAATCGACGGCATCAAGACCAACATCCCGCTGCATCTGAAGATTCTGAACGATCCGGATTTCAATCGGGGCGAATTCTCGACCGATTTTCTAAGCCGCTATGAACCGGCCCAGCCCGAAGCCGCGAATCACGCACCGGTAAGCAAGGCCTCTTGACCGTAACGCTCCGCGCCATGCTTGATAGAGTCCAGTGGAGAGGCATCATGCCTCGGCGCATGAGTCGGATGACGAACTTGAAAAAAATCAAACGAGCATTTCTTGCACTGATAATCGGGTTGATCGCGAGCGTGCCGGCCGCGGCGCAGGAGGGCATGAATCCGCTGATACCCGGCGGCAACAGCGCGCCTCCGGGCCGCGCGCCGAAGGCAGTGGCCGCAAATCCGCTGTACGATTTCGGCACCGCACTCGAAGGCACGATGGTCAGTCACACCTTCACGATCAAAAACAACGGCCAGGGCTATCTGGATATTCGCGGGGTGAAGACCTCGTGCGGATGCACGACGGGAAATCCCTCGAAGACGCATATCGCGCCGGGCGACGAGAGCGAAATCGCCGTGTCGTTCGACACGCACTTTCAGAAGGGCCACCAGGTGCGCACCATCACGGCGCTCACCAACGATCCCGACAATCCGCAGGTCGCGATGACGATGCAGGGGATCGTCAACAAGCAGGTCGAGGCGCAGCCGGGTGAAATCTCTTTTGGCAACGTCAAGAAGGAAACCGAAATTACCAAAGAGTTGGTGGTTAACGATCTCAATCCGGGGCGCGAGCCGTTCCAGGTCGGTCCGGTGAGCAACTCGAATTCTTCGATCAAGGTGGTGCAGGAAAAGCGTCCCGACGGCAAGCCGGGCGCGCTGCTCAAAGTCTCGCTGCTCAAGACGATGCCGGTGGGACAGTTCGACGACACGATCAAGATCACAACCAATCGCGTGCCGTTGCAGGTCGACGTGTTCGGAACCGTGACGGGAGATTTGAATATCGATCCCACGCAGGTTTCGTTCGGTATCGTTCCGCGCGGCCAGGACATCGTGAGAATTTTCAAGCTGAGCAATCAGGGTCCCCATCCGGTGAAGGTACTCGAGGTGTCGAGCAGCAGCCCGGCCGTCGACGCGACCGCGGAGCCGGTCACGCCGGGCAAGGAATACAAGGTGACCGTCACGCTCAGGCATGGCACACCCGACGGGCAACTGCGGGGGAATTTGACGATAAAGACGGACGACCCGGATCAGGCGACGCTGAACGTACCGTTTTACGCAATCGTGGGGCAGTTCAAGACCTGATCGAGGTTCGACGCGAACAGGGGAACTGGGCTGAAATGGCTCGGCGCGAGAGATCGAGGATCATTGCCTGGTTGCTGGACCGGATGAGCGATTGGGCCGTCGGTCTGCTCACCAAGCCGCTCAAGAGTTACTCGCTCCACATCCCGAACGACATTGCCGCGCTCAAGCGTCACATTCGCAAGGGCGACGTCGTATTGGTGGAAGGAAACGAGCGAATCAGCGAATGCATCAAGTACCTGACTCAAAGCTCGTGGTCGCACTCGGCGTTGTACGTCGGTGACGAGCCGATTCGGCGCGATCCCGAGATGAAGGCGCCGCTGGTCGCGCAGTTCGGAGAGGAAGCGAACTTCCTGGTGGTCGAGGCGATCGTGGAGTCGGGCGTGGTGCTTTCGCCGTTGGCCAAGTATCGCGACTTCAACATCCGCGTGTGCCGGCCATTCAACCTGTCGGCGGCGGACCTGGCCGACGTGATGGACGAGGCGATTCGCAGCGTGGGCGATACCTACGATCTGCGCAACGTAATCGATCTGATGCGCTACTTTCTGCCGTTGAGCCTGGTGCCCCCGCGCTTTCGCCGCCGGGCGCTGCAGTTCGGAAGCGGCGAGGCGACGCGGGCCATCTGTTCGAGCGTGATCGCGTCGTCGTTTAATCGCGTGAAGTTTCCGATCGTGCCGAACTACGAGCAGTTGCCGCCGCCGCCGGCGGCGCCCAAGCGCAGACTGTGGCCGATCGGCTTGAAGACCAGCGGCGCGTTGCAATACGGCACGCTCAGGATGGTCTCGCCGACGCTGATCACGCCGCGCGACTTCGATTTGTCGCCCTATTTCGAGATCATCAAATTCAATATCATCGAGAACATGCGTTTCGACTATCACAAGATTTCGTGGGTCGACGCCGCACCGCCAACGCCAGTGAAGAAAGGCGCGTGAGACGGCGGAAACATCGGGGCCATCTGAAGCAGGAGAGGATTCATTGAACGACGAACAAGAGCAGGCACGCGGCGGGCGCGAACTTCTGGAGAAGACAATCGCGAAGATTCTGCATCGCCATTGCAATTTCGGATGGGCGAACTACTACATCCCGAGCGAGAAGTTCCCGAGCCTCATCAAAGAACTGGTCGAGGTGATGAGCCCGGGCGGACAGGCCGGTCACGATGAATTGGTGCAGTTTTTTCTTGGCGTGCAGCGGCTGTCGTCGATCCAGGAGCGGGTCGTGAAACTGGAGCAGGAATTTTCGGTGTACAAGCGCGGCTGAGGCCGCGTCCGCAAAGCGATTGGTGCAGTTCGGCTTTTAGCGCGGTTATTTCCGCGGCGTCTGCGGCCGCCTCTTCGGATGGTGGCCGCCCCGATTCGATATCTCAGAAGGAGGCGCCATCCATGGACGCACTTGAAGCGATTCTCTCCCGCCGGGTGCAGCGCGCGTTCTCGGACAAACCGGTGGAGCGCGAAAAACTCTCGAAGATCGTCGAGGCCGGGCGCCATGCGATGAGCGCGCGCAACTTGCAGCCGTGGCAGTTCGTCGTGATTCAAAATCGCGACCGGCTTAAAGAGATTGGGGAGCTATGCTCGACGGGCCGCTTCGTTGCGCAGTCGCCATCGGCGATCGTGGTGCTCAAGGACGTCGCGAACGCGCGGTGGGCCGACGTGGATTGCGGGCAGGCGGTGCAGAACATGGCAAACGCGGGATGGGCACTGGGTCTCGGCACCTGCTGGGTCGGCAACTTCGACGGGGCGAAGATTGGCGCGCTGCTTGGGGTCAAGGACGGATGGGCAATTTTCACGATTCTGCCGTTCGGCTACAGCGACCCGAAGAATCCACCGCAGGCGAAGCCGCTCAAGCCGCGCGGCGAGATGGTGCATTATGAGCGCGTAGGAAATGCCAAGCCGTGACGATCTGGTAGAGTCTTAACCCTGAAAAAAGGGAGTTTTGCGATGGCGATAAAACAGCAAGTTCCACCCGAAGCGTATGCAACTTTGCAGGCTAATCCCGACGCGCTCTATCTCGACGTTCGCACCGAAGGAGAATTTGCGGCTGGACACGCGGCCGGCGCGATCAATATCCCGGTGATGGTTCCCAAGGGTCCGGGGCAGATGCAGTTGAATCTCGACTTTGTCGAGGTCGCCGAGAAGGTAATTCCCCGCGGCAAGAAACTCGTCGTCGGATGCATGGCGGGTGGACGTTCGCAGCGCGCGTGCGAGATGCTCGAAGAGGCGGGATTCACCGATCTGACCAACGTGGTCGGCGGCTTTGGCGGCCAGCGCGACGCGTCGGGGCAGGTGGTGGTCGCGGGATGGAGAGACGCAGGACTGCCAGTAACGACCGAGCTGGGCGACGCCGCCTACGCGGCGCAGCGGACCAAGGCGGGCCTGTAATGGCGATACGCCTGACCCGGATTTACACGCGCACGGGCGACAAGGGGAATACGGCGCTGGTCGGCGGCAGGCGCGTGCCCAAGGAGAGCGCGCGGCTGGAGGCCTATGGAACGACCGATGAGCTGAATTCGATCATCGGAATCGTTCGCACCTACCTCCCGCAATATCGCGACGGGTTCGGCGCCGACTTCGAGCCGTATTCGGAGACCTTGCGGCGGATACAAAACGAATTGTTCGACGTGGGCAGCGAACTCGCCACGCCACCCGACGGCGAATATCCGCAGATGCACAAGATGGGCGCCGGCGAGATCGAGCGGCTCGAAGAAGAAATGGACGAGATGGAGAAGGAGCTCGAGCCGTTGAAATCTTTCACGCTTCCCGGCGGCGGCGTGCTCAACGCGTTCCTGCATCAGGCGCGCACGGTGTGCAGGCGTGCGGAGCGCGAATGCTGGCGGCTGAAGCGTGAAGAGGACATCAACGACAATCTCATCATCTATGTGAACCGGCTGAGCGATCATCTGTTCGTGCAGTCGCGATGGGTTGCGAAGCGGCTCGGCGAGCCCGAATTTCTGTGGGACCGGGCGCTGCGGATCGAAGAGAACAAGAAGACGGCGCGCGCGGCGAAGAGCAAGCCGGGCCGCGGCGGCACCAGCGTGAAATCCTGACTGAGGGAAATTTGGCGATGGCTGAATCCAGCGAAAGGAAAATCTATCTTCGACAGGCGCAGATCGGCCCGATGGCGAATTTCGTGTACCTGATCGGCGATCCCGTCACGCGCAAGCTCGCGGTCGTCGATCCTGCGTGGGACGTCGAGGCGATACGCACATTTGCGGAGCGGGAAGGCTACCAGATCGACAAAATCCTGCTGACGCACTATCACCCCGATCATCTGGGCGGACACATGATGGGCCAGAATATCGAGGGCGCCGCCAAGCTGCTCGAACACGTGAAGGTCAAGGTCTATGTGAACAAGCACGAGGCCAACGGGGTGAAGCAGGTCGCGGGATTGTCGGACTCCGACATGGTCAAGGTCGATGCGGGCGACACGGTCAAAGTCGGCGAGCTCGAGGTGAAGTTCCTGCATACTCCCGGGCATACGCCGGGCTCGCAATGCTTCCTGGTCGAGGGCAACCTGATTTCCGGCGACACGCTGTTCGTAAACTCGTGCGGGCGCGTGGACCTGCCGGGTTCGGATCCGGAGGCGATGTATCACAGCCTGAACGATACGCTGCGCAATCTCGACGACTCGACAGTGGTGTATCCGGGGCACGCGTACTCGTCGGAATCGAGCACGACGATCGGCGATCAGAAGCGTCACAACATGTACATGCGATTCCCGACGCTCGACGATTTTCTCGACGCGATGGGCTGCCCGCGCCGCTAGCCGGGAATTCGCGCAATGGTCGTGAACTCCAGCCATGCCTGAGGATTCGCACAAGCTCGCCGCGCAAGCCGAAAAGCTGCGCGAAGAGATCGACCGCGCCAACTATCGCTACCACGTCCTCGACGATCCGGAAATTTCCGACGCCGATTATGACCAGCTGATGCGCCGGCTCGAGGCGCTCGAGCGGGAGCATCCCGAGCTTGCCACGCCCGATTCGCCCACCCAGCGGGTGGGCGCGGCGCCGAGCGAAAAATTCGGCGTCGTGGTGCATCGGCGGCCGATGATGTCGCTCGCCAACGCGATGGACGCCGAGGAAATGCGCGAGTTCGACAAACGCGTCAAGCGGCTGCTGAAATCCGACGCCGAGATCGAGTACGTCGCCGAGGTCAAGCTCGACGGACTCGGTATCGAGCTGGTTTACGAAGACGGGCGGTTGATGGTCGGCTCGACTCGCGGCGACGGAACCAACGGCGAGGACGTCACCCGGAATATCCGCACGATCAAGAGCGTGCCGCTCAGATTGCGCCGTTCCGAGCACGGCAAAATCCCGCGGCTGCTCGAAGTGCGCGGCGAAGTGATTATTCCGCGGACGGGATTTGCAAAGTTGAACCAGGAGCGCGACGAGGCCGGCGAGCCGGTGTTCGCCAATCCGCGCAATGCAGCGGCGGGAGCGCTTCGCCAGCTCGATCCAAAGATCACCGCGTCGCGTCCGCTGGACGTTTTCCTGTACGCGCCGGGCGTTATCGAGGGTGTCACGTTCAAATCGCAGTGGGAATTTCTGCAAGCGATCAAAGCGCTGGGGTTGCGCGTCAATCCGTTGTCGCGCGTGTGCAAGGGCATCGACGCGATCCTCGAATACTGGAACGAAATCACCGAAAAACGGCACGCGCTGGACTACGAGGCCGACGGCGTGGTGGCCAAGGTGAACTCGTACGCGCTCCAGGAGCAGCTCGGCGAGGTGTCGCGTTCCCCGCGCTGGGCGATTGCCTACAAGTTCAAGGCACAGCAGGCGGAGACGGTGGTCGAGAAGATCGACGTGCAGGTCGGCAGAATCGGTTCACTCACCCCGGTCGGCAAGCTTCGTCCCGTGCAGCTCGCCGGCGTGACGATTTCGAATACTTCGCTGCACAACCTCGACGAGATCAGGCGCAAGGACATCCGTGAGCGCGACACCGTGCTGATCGAGCGCGCCGGCGACGTGATTCCGTACGTCATTCGGGTCACCAGGGAAGGGCATCCGCGCGCGAAGCCGTTTGAGATGCCCACCCATTGCCCGGAATGCGGCGCCGCGATCGTCCACGAGGAGGGCGAGGTCGGTTACTTCTGCGTCAATGCCAATTGCCCGGCGCGGATGCGCGAATCGATTCGCCATTTCGCTTCGAAGGGCTGCCTGGATATCGAAGGGCTGGGCGACAAGCTGGTCGCGCAACTTGTCGAGAAGGGGTTGGTGACGGAGCTGGACGATCTATTCGGGCTGACCAGGGAGCAACTCGCGGGCCTGGAGCGAATGGCCGACAAGAGCGCTCACAACGTCCTGGACGCGATCGCGGCGGCGCGCAAGACTTCGCTCGACAGGTTTATCAACGGACTTGGGATACGGCACGTCGGCGAGCACACCGCCCGTCAACTGGCGTTGAAGTTCAAGACGATGGACGCGCTGGCGGCCGCCGCGGAGGACGATTTGCTCGGCGTGCGCGATATCGGGATGGAAGTAGCGCACAGCATCCGCGACTACTTCGACGAGCCGCGAAATCTGAAGACCGTCAAGCGCCTGATCAAAATCCTGGAGGTCGAAGCGCCCGCCCAAATCCAGCGGCGCGGCGCAGTCCGCGACAAGACGTTCGTGCTGACCGGGACGCTCGAATCGATGACGCGCGAGGACGCCGAGCGCAAAATCATGGCGGCAGGGGGGCGAGTCACGTCGTCGGTCAGCCGCAAGACGGACTTTGTGGTCGCGGGCGCGGAGCCGGGCTCGAAGCTGAAAAAGGCAAAGGACTTGGGAGTGAGGGTGCTCGACGAGAACGGGCTCGTCTCGATTCTTGCGGGCGAATCGTGAACCGGCGATCGATGCAGAACCCTTGACGTGAGGGCGACGCGGGTAAGAAGTCGCGCGCCACGTGGCAGCCTAACTCGGGCGAGGTATTGAAGGCATGACGACTCAAAAGCAGATGGGTCGCGCGAGGCTGCGTCTGATAATCAGCGGGCGGGTGCAGGGAGTCGGCTTTCGATACTCGGCGTACGATCAGGCCAAAGATCTCGCACTTGCCGGATGGGTGCGCAATATCCCGAGTGGCGAGGTCGAAATCGTCGCGGAAGGCAGCAAGGAGAATTTGCAGATGCTGGCGGCGTGGGCACATCTGGGCACGCCGTCAGCGCACGTAACTGAGGTACGCGAGGACTGGCTGGATTTTACTGGTGAGTTCACCGAGTTTCGGATTCGCTGATCCGGCGGGCAAAAAGTGGGGCTTTTATGGCGCGGTTAGATTAGCTATGCTTTAAATCCGCGTGTTTGACTATTTGCAGGGCTTCGAGAAATCGGAGTAATTTTCAATCAGGCTCTAACTACAAGGAGATTGGACTGAGATGGCTGTACCACCTGAGGCGGCTGAACAAGCCGCCGAGTCGCATGTATCCGCCGCACCCAAGCCGCATCTGAAGCGCGACCAGGTCGTTATCCGCTTTGCGGGTGACTCGGGCGATGGAATGCAGTTGACGGGGATGCAATTCACGTCTGAATCGGCGCTGGCCGGTAACGATATCGCAACACTGCCCGACTATCCGGCTGAAATCCGCGCGCCGCAGGGCACGCTGGCCGGGGTCAGCGGCTTTCAGCTGAATTTTTCAAGCAACGAGGTCTTCACGCCCGGCGACGAGCCCAACGTGCTGGTCGCAATGAATCCCGCGGCGCTGCGGACCAACCTCGAGGATCTTCAGCCCAACGCGGTCATAATCGTGGACCGCGAGGCGTTCAACGAATCGAACATCAAGCGCGCCGGCTACACGACCAATCCCCTGACGGATCATTCGCTCGACAAATTCCAGGTGATGGAAGTCGATGTGAGCAAGCTCACGTCGCTGGCGGTGCACGGGCTGGGGCTCAATAATCGCGCGGCGTTCCGATGCCGCAACATGTTCGTGCTCGGGATGCTGTCGTGGCTGTTTCAGCGGCCGATCGACAGCACGATCGCCTCCCTCAAGAACCGCTTCAAGAAGGCGCCCGACCTGCTCGAGGCCAATATTCGCGTGCTCACGGCCGGGTACAACTACGGCGAGACGACCGAGATGTTCGCGAGCTCGTACGAGGTGCCTGCCGCGCGAATCGCCCCCGGCCTATATCGCAATATCACGGGCAATAGCGCGACCGCGCTGGGTTTCGTGGCGGCCGCGGTAAAGGCAGGTCGTCCGCTGTTTCTGGGCTCGTATCCGATTACGCCCGCCAGCGATATCCTGCACGACCTCTCGGGCTACAAGAATTTCCCGGTCTATACTTTCCAGGCCGAGGACGAGATTGCCGGCGTGTGCTCGGCGATTGGCGCGTCATTCGGCGGAGCGATTGCAATCACCACGACTTCGGGCCCCGGCATGGACTTGAAGGCGGAGGCGGTTGGGCTGGCAGTGAAGGTTGAGCTGCCGATCGTGATTACCGACGTGCAGCGCGCCGGACCGTCCACCGGGATGCCGACCAAGCCCGAGCAGGCCGATTTGCTGCTGGCGATGTACGGACGGCATGGCGAGTCGCCAGTTCCGATTATCGCGGCGTCGACGCCGGCCGACTGCTTTGATTGTGCGTACGAGGCGGTGCGAATCGCGGTCAAGTACATGACGCCGGTGATCCTGCTCACCGACGGCCAGTTGGCCAACGGTGCGGAGCCGTGGCTGCTGCCCGACCCGGAAAAGCTTGCGCCGATCAAAGTTGAATTCGCGACCAATCCAGAGGGCTTCTTGCCCTACGCCCGCGATGCGGAAACGCTGTCGCGTCCGTGGGCGGTGCCGGGGACCAAGGGTCTCGAACATCGCATCGGAGGTCTGTCAAGCGAAAACCTGACCGGCAACGTGAGCCATTCGCCGGCCAACAACGAGTTGATGGTGCGGACGCGGGCGCGCAAGATTGCCGGCATCGCGCGCGAGATTCCACCGATCGAAGTGTTCGGCGATGCCAGCGGCGGCGACCTGGTCGTGCTCGGATGGGGCTCGAGCTTCGGTCCGATTCGCGAAGCCGTCAAGCGTGTGCGCGCCAAGGGCAAGAAAGTCTCGCACGTGCATCTGCGCTATCTGAATCCTATGCCTGGCGACTTGAGCGAGACGCTCAAACGCTTCAAGCAGGTGATGGTCGCGGAAATGAACATGGGGCAGCTGCTCAAGATGGTCCGCGCCGAATACCTGATCGACGCCTTCGGGTTCAACAAAATCCAGGGCCGTCCGTTCAAAGTCAGCGAGATCGAAAACCGCATCAACCGGGTCCTGGAGGGCTGATCGAACATGGCAACCGTTCTTAACCGCAAGGATTTCGTCTCCGACCAGGAAGTGCGCTGGTGCCCCGGATGCGGCGATTACGCGATTCTGGCCGCGGTGCAAAAGACGATGCCCGAGTTCGGCATCGCTCCCGAGAACACGGTCTTCATCTCAGGGATCGGATGCTCGAGCCGGTTTCCGTACTACATGAACACCTACGGCTTCCACTCGATTCACGGCCGCGCGCCGGCGTTCGCGACGGGGCTTAAGCTTTCACGGCCCGATCTCGACGTGTGGGTGGTGACCGGCGACGGCGACGGGCTGTCGATCGGGGGCAATCATCTTATCCACGTGCTCAGGCGCAACGTCGATATAAATATTCTGCTCTTCAACAATCGAATTTACGGACTGACCAAGGGTCAATATTCGCCAACCTCGGAAGTGGGCAAAATTACCAAGTCCACGCCGGCCGGTTCGATTGATTTTCCATTCAATCCGGTCACGGTCGCGCTCGGTACGCACGGGACCTTCGTTGCGCGCTCGATCGACATCGAGCAGAAGCATCTCGGCGAGATGCTCAAGCGTGCGCATGCGCATCGCGGCACGTCGTTCGTGGAGATTCTGCAGAACTGCAGCATCTTCAACGACGGCGCTTTCAACGATGTCAGCGACAAAGCGCTCAAGGCGGACCATCAGCTGGTTCTCGAGCACGGCAAGCCGCTCATCTTCGGCAAGAATCGCGACATGGGAATCAGGATGAACGGAATGCGTCCCGAGGCAGTGCGCCTCATCGAAACCGTGACGGAGAAGGACCTCGTCGTGCACGACGAGACCAATCTCTCGCTGGCATTCATGCTCGGCCACTTCGAGCCTCCTCTGCCGACCCCGGTGGGAGTGTTCTACGCGGTGGCGCAACCGACTTACGACGGAGCTGTCAACCAGCAGCTCGAGGACGCCAAGGCCAAGCAGGGCGCGGGCAACTTGAAGGAGCTGCTGGGTAAGGGCGATACCTGGACCGTGAACTGATCCGCGAACATTTGGATCGAATGCACGAAGGCCCGCGAGCGCATCTCGCGGGCCTTTTGCTTGAGTATCCTGTCTGCCAGCTGGTAATCGGAAGATCTTCAGAAGCTGACGCGTTTGAAGCGGCTTTCGGGGATCAGCCGGATAGCGCCCATGATGAAGCGCCAGAACCACGGCGCATATACGACCTCGGCGCGCCTGCGATACGCCGCGTATATCAGATCGGCGGCTTTGGCGGGCGCAATCGTGAGCATAGCGCCCTCGCGTCCCCAGGTCATTCGGGTATCCACCGTGCCGAGCTTCACCGTCATCACATGCACTCCGCTGGCGGCCAGCCGCCCGCGCAGGCCTTGCGCAAAGATGGCGAGCGCGCCCTTGGCCGAGCCGTACACATAATTGCGTGCGCGGCCGCGCTCGCCGGCGACCGATCCGATCACGATGATGAAGCCGGAGAGTTGCTGTTCGAGATGACGGGCGGCCAGTGTAATCAAGGACACGGCGCCGGTGAAATTCTGATTGATCGTGGCAAGCGCGGCGCCGGGGTCGGTCTGGGCCGCGTCTTCGTCGCCGAGCGTGCCGAAGCATGCGACGACCCCGTCGAGTCCGCCGAGCTGGCCCGCGGCGTGACGGATGAACGTGTCGTGCGAGGCGAAATCCGACGCGTCGAAGGTCCCGGAAAGAGCGGTCACTCCCGCGCGAACGCTGACATCTTCCGCAACGCGCCGAACCTCATCGCCGTCGCGGGCGGCGAGGTATAATTGCGCTCCGTCGGATGCGAAGCGAAGCGCGAGTGCGCGCGCGATCGGGCTGGTGGCGCCAAGAATAAGAATTTTTGTCATCGTGCGATAGAGCTTGCGCCGTCATTCAGGCGGGATACATCCCAAGCCTGCGCGACAGGCTCGACGAGAAGCGGTTGTCGGGATCGGCGAGGGCCTTTGCCGCCTGCCACTTGGCGAGATTCGGATACATCGCGCGAAACGTCTCCGGAGAAAGGCGCGCATCCTTGGCCAGGTACACGCGGCCTCCGCGCTTCAGCACCATCGCGTCGATCGAGTCGAGAAATTCCAGCAATCCCTCCGTCATCGGGAAGTCGAGCGCGAGCGTATAACCGGGCATCGGGAAGGAAAGCATGCCGTCCTGCGCGCCGAACTTTTTTAGTACGGCGAGAAACGATCCGCGCCGGCTGCGGCTGATCGCCTCGAGCACTTCGACCAGGCCCGCGCGGCTCTCGTCGGGCGGCCACACGCATTGATACTGCACGAAGCCGCGCTTGCCGTAGATTCGATTCCAGTTCCGGATCGAATCGAGCGGGTAGAAAAAACTTTCGTAGTCGAAGATGGTGTGCGCCGCGGTCTCGCGGTGAAGGGCATAATAGACCGTGTTGAACGCCTTGACGGTAAGCGAGTTCAGCGCAAATCCCGGAAGGTCGAACGGAACGATTGGGCTGAGCCGTGGTCTCGTGCCCAGCGGATCCTGCGCCAGATTTCGGGGCAGCCGGTCGAGCGTCGCAAAGTTGCCGACGCTGAGGACCGAGCGGCCCAGCGCGCCCATCCGGCTGGCGCAATCGATCCACGCGACCGAATAGCCCCACTCGGCGTCGGCACGCTCGAAGGCCTCGATCGCGGCGTCGATATTGCCCGCGCGGATCAACTCGCCATCGAGATAAGCGCTCTCGACGCGCCGCATCCTGAGTTCAAGCTCGAGGATCACGCCGGTCAGACCCATCCCGCCCACCGTCGCCCGGAACAACTCGGCGTTTTCCTCGCGCGAGCATCTAAGCACCTCGCCCGACGCGATCATCAGGTCGAAGCTGGTCACGTGCGCGGCCAATGAGGAGTCGCGATGGTGATTCTTGCCGTGCACGTCGGCGGCGATCGATCCGCCAAGGGTGACGAAGCGGGTGCCCGGCGTGACCGGCGGAAAAAAACCTCGCGGGAGAAAGACGTCGATCAACTCCGCGATGGTGACGCCGGCCTCGCATCGCAGGATGCCGGTGGCGGGGTCGAAGGCGAGCATCCGATTGAGCCGCGTCAGATCGACGACGCGATTTTGATCGTTAAGCGCCGCGTCGCCGTAGGCACGGCCGGCGCCGCGCGCGATTAGCGAGGTCGCGTTGGCGGTCACGACCGTTTGTAGTTCGGCGATTTTCTCGGGCCGGTAGATGTCGCTCTCCGAGAGCGGATAGCGGCCCCATCCGCTGAGTACCGCATGGCGCGGTTTCGGCATCGCGCTGGATTCGCATTCGCGTCGTTCGGTCATTTGCGTCATCGAGCCTGCTAAGCGCGGCCGCCTTCGCGGACGGCCCGCAAGTTTGCATTGAAGCTAACAGGAACAAGGGCGCGCGAGAAACAGTGAAACACCTGAGTTCCGCGCACCTCCTTGCCCGCCTCTCTTATCGCTTGGATTTGCCCCGGGTATGTGGTCTCCCTTTGCAGAGTGCGGGTCGAATGTTTTAAGTTCAAGCACGAAGTGCGCCGTGCGGTCAGTGGGGTGATCGTCATAGCCGCTACAGGACGCGGGGCCGCGCCAGGAGGAATGCGCTATGGATTTCAATTTTAATCCCGAAGACGAAGCGTTCCGGATGGAGTTTCGCGCGTGGCTGGACGCCAACAAGCAGTTTGCCCCGCGCTCGCGCGAGATGTTGATGGCTGAGGGCAAGAACGCGTTCGAGGAGCAGAAGCGCTGGGCAAAGAAGATGGCCGAAGGCAGATGGCTCGCGCCGAACTGGCCGGTTCAGTATGGAGGGCGCGGCGCCGGTATCCTGCAGACGATCGTCTATAATGAGGAACTCGCGCGGGCGGGCGTCGCGGCGCCGATGATCGGGATGGGCACCACCATGTTCGGGCCGACGCTGTTGCATTGGGGGACCGAGGAGCAGAAGCAGCGCTTCATCCCGCCTATAATGAAAGCCGAAGAAGTCTGGTGCCAGGGATATTCCGAGCCGGGTGCGGGGTCCGACCTGGCCTCGCTGCAAACGCGCGCGGTCGAGGATGGCGACTACTTCGTCGTCAACGGGCAGAAAGTGTGGACGACTATCGCGCAGTACGCGGACTGGATCTTCCTGCTGGTGCGCACCGATCCCGACGCGCCCAAGCATAAGGGAATCAGCTACCTGATGGTCGACATGCACAGTCCCGGGGTGACGGCCCGGCCGCTGGTGCAAATCACGGGCAACCGGGGTTTCAACGAAGTTTTTTTCGAAGACGTGCGAGTGCCGAAGAAAAATCTGGTCGGCGAGAAGAACCAGGGCTGGCAGGTGGCGATCACGACGCTGATGTTCGAGCGATCCGGCGGTGGCGGCGATCGCGGCGTGCTTATGCAATGCCACGAGCTGGTGGAGCTTGCGAAATCGCTCCCGCGCAACGGCGCATCGGCGTGGGATGACGCGAGCGTGCGCCAGAAAATCGCCGAGTTCTACTGCGAGGCGATGGCGCTGCGCTACACCGGCTATCGGCAGCTGACGCGCCGGCTGAAGGGAATACCGCCGGGGCCGGAAGGATCGATGATGAAGCTGTGCGGCACGGAGCTGAACTTGCGCATTCAATTGTTCGCGATGGAGCTGCTCGGACCGTACAGCCAGATCGAATTCAACGCGCCGTTCGCAGTTGACAAGGGCAAGTGGTCGTTCAGGATGCTGGCGGCGCGCGGCGGCACGATTGCGGCGGGCAGCAATCAGATACAACATAATATTATCGGCGAGCGTGTGCTCGGACTGCCCAAGGGCTGAGGCGCGCGCGAGCCGGGAATCAACGGAGAAGGCATTCAATCGATGGATTTCAACTATACGCCGGAAGACCAGGCATTTCGCACCGAAGTGCGCACGTGGCTCGAAGCGAACAAGAAATTCGCTCCGCCGCCAAGCAACATCATGGCCGACGAGGGCGAGGGCGACTGGGAGGCGCGGGTCAACTGGCACAGGAAGCTCAACGAGGGCGGCTGGGTGGCAGTCAACTGGCCCAAGGAATACGGCGGGCGCGGCGCAACCGTGATGCAGCGGCTGATCTATCGGGAAGAACTGAGCCGGCTTGGGCTGAACGAGCCGATGCTCGGGATGGGAATCAACCTGCTCGGTCCTACGCTGATACATTGGGGGACCGAGGAACAGAAGAAAAATCATATTCCGAAAATTCTCAAAGGTGAGGAAGTCTGGTGCCAGGGATACTCCGAGCCGGGCGCGGGCTCCGACCTCGCGTCGGTGCAGACGCGGGCGATTGACGATGGCGACGACTTCGTCGTCAACGGGCAGAAGACGTGGACCTCGATTGCGCAGCATGCCGACATGATCTTCGCGCTGGTGCGCACCGATCCCGCCGCGCCCAAGCATAAGGGAATCAGCTACCTGCTGATCGATATGCACAGCCCCGGCGTAACCGTGCGTCCGCTGGTGCAGATGACCGGCGGAAAGGGCTTCAACGAAGTTTTCTTCGAGGATGTCCGCGTGCCGAAGAAAAATATCGTCGGCGAGCGCAACAACGGCTGGCAGGTCGCGATGACCACGCTGATGTTCGAGCGCGGGGGCGGCGGCGGCGAAGGCGCGATGGGCGAGGTGTATGAGCTGGCGAGGCTCGCCAGGCGCATCCCGCGCAGCGGCAACGGTTCAACGGCGTGGGACGATTCGAGCGTGCGGCAGAAGGTTGCGGAGTTCGCCGCCGAGGCGCAGGCGCTCCGATACACCGGCTATCGGCAGCTAACGCGCCAGTTGAAGGGACTGCCGCCAGGGCCGGAAGGCTCGATGATGAAACTGTGCGGCACGGAGCTCGCGCTCAAGATTGCTCTGTACGCGATGGAACTGCTGGGGCCGTACAGCCAGCTGGAATTCAACGCGCCGTTCGCGGTGGACAAGGGCAAGTGGTCGTCCAGGATGCTGGCGGCGCGCGGTCCCACGATTTACGCCGGAACGAATCAAATTCAGCACAACATTATCGGCGAACGCGTACTGGGTCTGCCCAAGGGCTAGCGCACAAGAAAATCGAAGAGCGTCTTCGCGTGCGTGATGTCCGCATCACACACGGTTTTTTCATTTTTTACTTTCCACTGTTCACAGTTCACATATATTTCGCGCGAATGACTTTACTGTTACCGCATTTCGTGGCAGTGTCGCGCGAACGCACGCGCAAGAGGTTAAGCACACAGATTCGCAACCGGTATGCTGCTGCAACTTATCGCCTCCGCCTATTTCGGCTTCCTCCACCAGTTTGCCTCGCTGCTTCGCGACCCGGTCGGCTACGGCGTCGGAGTGCCGCGCGGCGACGGCCGTCCGGTACTGCTGATTCCCGGATTCACCGCGGGCGATTGGTCGCTTGGCACGTTGGCGCGATGGCTCGGGCGCGTTGGATACCGTCCGTATCTGTCGGGAATCGATCTCAACGTCGGATGCCCGCAGCGCACGATGGAACTGGTGGCATGGCGGGTGGAAAAGATCGCACGCGATTCCGGCCAGCGCGTGACAATCATCGGGCATAGCCTGGGCGGCGTACTGGGCCGCGCAATCGCCACGGCAAACCCCGCAAACGTGCGTCAGGTGGTGGCGCTTGGCTCGCCGATTCGCGACGGATGGGCAGGAGTACAGGATCAGGTCCGTCCCACGCTGGAGGCGATACAGTCGTTCTGGCAGACCTTTTCCGACGAGCGCGAGAACTGCGGCACGGCCGAATGCTCATGCGCATTCGTCGCCGCCGTGTTCGCGCCGACCGTGGTAAAGAGCCGCTTCAGCGCCATCTACACGCGCCGCGACGAGATCGTGCAATGGCAATCGTGCATCGACGATGCGGGATCCAGTTTCGAAGTCTCGGGACTGCACGCGAGCTTGATAGTCAATCGCGAGGTTTACCGAATCCTCGGGTCGATCCTTGCAGAAGCCCCGGGTGAGAGCGCCGCCGCTTGAACCTTACCCGCCCATAGTTCTATTCATCGTACGGGGAAATTCCCGGCAAGAGGAGAATTCCAACGTGGCAGTTCGCGATTTCGCCGAGACCAGGGACGGCCTCAAACTTCGCTACGAGATTCGAGGGAATGGCGAGCCGGTCGCGCTCATCATGGGATTCAGCGGCTCGGGGCGGGCATGGGGCGAGCCATTTCTGAAACCGATGGAAGCGCGGTTCAAGATTTTCGTCATCGACAATCGCGGCACCGGCGAGAGCGACAAGCCCGACGCCGAGTTTACGCTCGGTGACATGGCTGCAGACATCGCCGCGGTGCTGGACCATGCGAAGACTCCGCGCGCGCATATTTTTGGAATCTCGATGGGCGGGATGATCGCGCAGGAATTCGCGCTTCAATATCCGGCGCGCACGGGCGGGCTGGTGCTCGGATGCACCAACTGCGGCGCCAGCCATTCGATCGCGGCCGATCCGGCGGCGATAGCCAATCTAATGCCGGTGCCCGGCATGGACCCGCTCGAGCAGGCGCGGCGCGCATTTTCAGTGGCGTGCGGAAAGGCGTTTCTGAATTCGGCGGCCGGGCAGGCGACGCTCAAGCAGGCGATCGCAGAGATGGCCAACTACCCGTTGCCGCCGATGCATACTTTCATCCGGCAGGGACAGGCGATTGGCGGATTCGAGAGTTTTGCGCGGCTTGGACAAATCAAGTCGCCGACACTTATTATTCACGGTGACGACGATGCGATAGTGCCGTATCCGAACGCGGAGGTTATCCACGCCGCGATAGCGGGTTCGAAAATGCATACGCTCAAGGCCGCGGGCCACATGTTTTTCTGGGAAGCGCCGGAGGAAACCGCGCGCGTGGCAGGCGACTTTCTGGCGGCGGTGAAGTAACCGCCGGAGACTCAGATGGCGAACTACGAAACCGTCATATACGAAAAGGCCGAGGACAAAATCTACCGGCTGACGCTCAATCGTCCGGAGAAGCTCAACGCGCTGTCGCAAAAGCTGCTCAAGGAACTCGATTCGGTGATGGACGAGTACGAGTCGAATCCCGATGCCAGCGTGCTGATAATCCGCGGCGCCGGGCGCGCGTTCTCGGCCGGCTACGACTTGCAGGGCACGCAGCATCCCGGCGCAACGTTCACCGTAACCAATGATCGGCTCGGCCTGCAAAAGACGATCGAGCGATGGCAGCGGCTGTGGTCGATTAACAAACCCACGATCGCGCAGGTGCACGGATACTGCCTGGCGGGCGGCACGGAGTTCGTCGGTCACTGCGACATAGTGTTCGCCAGTGAGGATGCGCAGTTCGGGCATCCCGCGGGCCGCTCGCTTGGCATCCTGCCGACGATGTCGATGTGGCCGGTGCTGATGGGCCCGCGCAAAACAAAAGAGTATTTTTTCACCGGCGACTACATGTCGGCAAAAGAAGCGCTCGAATGGCACCTGGTCAATCGGGTTTTCCCCAGGGACAAGCTCGAGGAAGAGACAATGAACTATGCGCGCCGGGTCGCGATGGTGCCGGCGGAGTTGCTCATGCTGCACAAGGCAGCGGTGAATCGCTATCTCGAAATCCTCGGGATTCGGGCGGCCGAGCAGTCGGCGGCCGACATCGACGCGATCGCGCATCAGACCGATACGGTGAAGGACTGGATGAAGGCGAGCCGCGAGAAAGGCCTCAAGGGCGCACTGACGGATCGCGACCGTCCATTCGCCAAGAAAGCCTGACGCATATCGACGGCACAAGATTGTTGGTGGATTGGAAAATGGTAATATCGCGCCATTGTTGATCGTGCGAGGAGGAGAGAATGATCAGATACGCATTGATCGGGGCAGCCGCCGTTTTTGCAGTCGGGTGCAATTCTTCGCCGTCACAAACCCCCGAAAATACCGTCGGCGGCGCCAATGTGGTTTCTTCCGCGAAAACGCCGATGGCGAAGGCGACGACCAGTCTCTCGCTCGACTGGGGTGCTAAAGCGCAACCCGGCCAGGTCGCGATCGCCGACGTATTGAGCTACGGCGGTCCGAAAACGACGATCACCGCGCCGGCCGGCTGGCAGATGATTCGCGAGAATTCCACAGCAACGACGCGGCAGTCGCTGTATTGGCATGCGATCCAGACCAACGACCCCCACCCGGCGACATGGACATTCAACGAGCCGGTCGATGCGCAAGGCGCGGTCCTGTTGCTGGATAATGCCGCGGTAGCCTCGCCGGTGGATATGACAAGTGGCAACACCGGCTCCGGCGGCACGCTGACAGCCACGCCGGTTGTGACCACCACCGATGGGGATTTGATCCTTAGCTTTTATGCCACCGATTTTCATCTCCCGGGACTCGTCCCACAGCTACCCGCCAATACGCAAACGCTAATGAATCAGGAAGCGGCGTCGTACGAATTCTGGATCCTCGCGGCCTATCAGAGTCCATTCGGCGCGACCGAAGACCAGGTCAGCAGCGCCGCGCAGCTTTTCAACTGGGTCGCCGCGCAGGTTGCGATAAAGCGGGGCAACGCTACCGCATCGCCACAGTGACCGTCGACGTACCTAAACCGCACGCCGGTGCGAGCCGCCCGAGCCTGGCGACCAGCCGTGAATTCTTCGCGGTGGCGGTGATTGTCGTGGTCGCGGGATGCGCCATCGTTTTCCGGCACCGATGGATACTGACGCGTCTCGACATAGTTTCGGGAATCGTTGCGCTGGGGGCGCTGGCGTACTCATTCAGGCTCGTCGATCCCGCGCCGATGACCGATGAGGCAATAAAGCGAGACGAGCTACTTTCTCAGATCGCGGTCTTCGTGGTCTTCCTGGCGTTCTATGCGATAACGGCGGGCTCGGATACCAGCCCCTACAATGCCCACGTCCGCCAGGCCTTTGCCCTCATCCACGGACACACTTACATCGACGCGCCGAATTACATCGAGCATGCGCAGATTGGGCCATTCAGCTATCAGCTTCATCCGATGCTGCCGTCGATCCTGCTGATACCATTCGCGGCAATCTGGGGCATGAACACAAACCAGACGATTTTCTCGATCGTCATTGGCGCGCTCGACGCCGCGCTCGCCTGGCGCCTGCTCGGGCGTCTTAGCCTGACCGTCAGCGCGCGAGCGTGGCTCACGGTTTTTTTTGGCGCGGGCACGATCGTCTGGTACGAGACCGTCCACGGAACGAGCTGGGGGGTGTCGATGGTAGTCGCAATAGCGATGACGTTGATCGCGCTCGATGAGACGTTCGGCGAGAGGCGCCCTGCGATCGTGGGGATCTTCGCCGCGCTCGCGGCGCTGGCGCGCTACGATCTGGCGTTCGTCTGGCCGATTTATCTCGCGCTGCTCTTCATTCGGGGGCGCAGCATTCGTGAATTGACGTGGTTCATACCGGGCTGCGTGGTGGTAGCGGTGGTGTACGTTACGTTCAACGAAATTCGCTACCACAGCTTGTTTGACCGCGGTGTATTCATCTTTGCCCCGCCGGGAACTCATCTGTTTGGATGGCGGTACTTTATCGGCAACTTCGGCACGCTGATCTTCATGGCACCGCACTCGGACGACACGTTCCCGTACATCCATCCGACCTTTGGCGGCCAGGCCCTGATTTTCACCAGCCCGGCGTTTATTTTGGCTTTGCGGCCGAGTTTCCGGCGAATCCAGACCGCGGTCGTCGCCGTCGCGGTACTGATCGCGATGACGCCGAGCCTGTTTTATTTCACGAACGGATTCGCGCAGTACGGCACGCGTCACTATCTGCACACGTTTCCATTCCTTTTGCTCCTCGTGGCGTTCGGTGTGGACCGGCGGGCCGATCAATTGACGCGCATCCTAATCGCCTTGTCGGTCCTGATGATTGCGTTCGGCGTGTGGCATGAAAGATTCTATGGGCTGACCGTATAAGCGTGAGGTGGCTTCGTTGGTATTTACCTCCAGGACGACGATTGCGATCAACTGGCGCCGTGCCGGCTGGTTCTTAGTCCAGTAGGGTGGAACGTCCGCCGGAATCAAGGCTGTCAGCAACAGCCCCGGCTGCGTCTCCCCCGATCTTTCTTCTTTCGCGGGCAGAAGCGAAGTGGCTGACTCTCGGTTCCCTGGCGTTCGCGTTTGTCTTTATCTCTCCGATCTTTTTCGACGGTTCAGTCTCCGGTGCGCCGATGGCCAGTTGGTTGCTGGCTGGGCCCATACTGAGATTCAACGGTGGGCTTCCGGGCGACATCGATCGCGACGTGTTCATGCAGTTGCGATGGGTTCCGTACTATACGCTGGCGCATTTCCATCAATTCCCGTTCTGGAGTCCCTACAAGTGCGGCGGGATGACGATGATCGGGAATCCCGAAGGCTCGGTGGTTACGCCGTTCATTTTGCCTTACCTGCTGTTCGGCATGGCGCCGGGCGTCATTCTCGAAATTTTCCTGCATCTCGCGATCATGTTTGCCGGCGGCTACGTGCTGGGTCGCGAGTTCGGCCTTCGCCCACTGGCAAGCGTAGCGCTCGCAGCGATGTTTCCCTCGAGTTCATGGCTCTCAATACATGTCGGCCAGGGCCATCTGAATTTCCTGTCGATAGCTTACACTCCATGGGTGCTCGCGTTGTTCCTCGCATCGTGCCGGACCAAGCGATGGTTCCCAGCCTTGCTCGGCGGATTGCTTTGCGCGCTGACTTTGACGGAAGGAAACTACGGATTTGTCTTCACCGCGATGCTGATGGCGATCCCTGTGATCGCTCTTACAATCTTCGGCCTGAGTCCTAGACCCCTCGCTGCAGCACTCTTGATAGGAGTGTTCGCGCTTGCGTTCAGTTCTCTTAAGCTGATTCCCACTGCCGAGTCGCTCAGGATATATCCGCGCGAATTGATGATATCATGGCAGAGCTGGTGGAGCGTCTTAGTATCTCTTTTTTCAAGATACCAGGATATTAGTCACCCGCTAATGGCCTCTTGGTTCTTTTCCGAATACGCCGGCTACATCGGCGCGCCTTTCGCAGTGCTTGCCTTGATAGGAGCTGTCAGCGATTGGCGGAAAGCGTGTCCATGGGTGTTGGGCGGCATCATCTTTCTCCAGCTCTATCGCGGCGATACCAGTCCTGACGCATTGGTTGTGTGGCTGCGCAAACTTCCGCTCGGCGGCAACATCGGGTTGTGCGGACGCTGGGTGGTTCCACTGGTGTTTTGCGTCGGCGTATTGGCTGCACTGGGCGTACAGGCCCTATGTGATCGGCCCGCAATATGGGGAGCTAGGCTGGCTCTCGTCATGGTCACGGTCGGCTTGATCGACGCGTGGTTAGTATGTGCTCCGAACTATCGCTACGTGTTCCGGTCTCCCGCTCCAGCTCCACCGGGGTCGAAAACCTTTCGCCAGTACTTGAACGGCCCAACAGGTGGAATGGTCGCTGCCAACCAGAATAACATGGGCGCCGTGCACTGCGGATGCTGCGGCTACCACATCGTCCTCGACAGAGTGCGAGGTTATAACGAGCCTGGCTATCGCGGTGAGGTCTACCTGCTTGGAGCGGGCCAAGTGAAGCAGACCCTGTGGACACCCAACCGTCTGAGCTACGAGGTAGACGTGGCCGCTCCGACCTCACTGGTGATCAATCAGAACATGTATCCGGGGTGGCGCGTAGTTCAAGGAGACGGTGAAATATATTCAGAGGGCGGCCTGATCGCTGTGCATGTTCCTCCCGGACACCAACAAATCGAAATCTTGTATAGGCCCACGCACATTCTCTGGGCATATTTGTTCACCTTCCTAGCGACGGCAGTATCGGTCGGGGTCTGGCTGATTGAAAAGAGACTCGAACCGCCACAGCCGATTTCTTGCTGGCCCGGGAAAGAGCGATGACGCGAAGTATCTCCGACGGGGTAAACGTCTTCCTCGATCGAGGGAAGTTCACCAGGACTGAAGCGATTGCGGTTGGTGTCGCGAGCGTCGTGTTCTCGCTGGTGTTCTGCTATCGACTGGTTTTGCATCTCTCGATTGCGGGTACTGTCAACGACTGGGATTTCGTCAGCGCTTCTCAATGGGCCGCATATTGGACTGTCGACCAATACCATCAGTTTCCATTCTGGAATCCGTTTTTATGCGGTGGTATGCCGCTACTTGGTGATCCCCAGTCTCATGTGCTGACCCCCGGATTCTTTCTCACGATGATGCTCGGCCCGGTAGTTGGCCTGCATCTCGAAGTTATTCTCTACTGCGCGATCGGATGGGCCGGGGGCTATGTGCTGGGTCGAGTGCTCGGATTGAGGCGCATTTCGGCAGTCTGCACTGCTACTGCCTTCGCCGGAAGTTCGTGGTTTTTCTTGCGTACTTCAGAGGGCCAATTCCCTTTCTTGGCTTTTGTGTATCTACCATGGATACTTGCGGCCGGATGGGCAGCCTCGGATCGCGCAAAACTTCGATACGCGGCGGTGTGTGGCGCGTTGATTGCGGTCAGTTTTTTTGAAAGCGGCCCATATCCGCCACTCTTCGGAGGTCTCACGCTCGCGCTGGTGATGGTTGGTCGAGCCGCGGTGCGGCTGAGCGGGCGTCCGCTGATCGCGCTTATAGTCGCGTCGTTTTTCGCCGCCGGTTTCGGCGCGATCAAGTTTTTGCCCGCGACGCAGGTAATGGAATCGCATCCCCACCGAACCGACGCAGGGTACTCGAACACAGTCGAGGCGCTCGGTCGAGCGTTGTTCTCCCGCAATCAGGATCACAATCGATCCTCATTGAACGGATGGGGCTTTTGGGAGTCGGGTGCATACGTGGGCTTGTTCGCGTTGATCGCGGTGGCTGCGTTGCGCTACCCGCGCAGCGCTCTGCCGTGGGTCGTCGCTGCAATCTTTCTCTTCTATGCGGCGCGGGGATGGACCAGCCCGAACTGCCTCTGGGCCTGGTTGCATAGAATACCGCTGTTTTCTTCGACTCGTCTGCCGTCGCGCGTTCTGATTCCATTCGTGCTGATGGTGGCGGTGTTGGCCGGTATCGGCATCGACGCTGTGTGCAGTCGCGGCTCGCCCGTGGCATTGGCCGTTTCGGTGTTACTTGTGATCGTAGGCGGTGTCGATTTGCTGGCTGTCGGTCCTCCCAACCTGAGCTTCGCGTTGTCGAACGTGCCCGGTCCCGGTCCGACGCATGGTGAGTTCGCGCAATTTCTGCGACCACCCGCGGTCGCGCAGTCGGCGGTGATTCGAGATCATCAAGGTGTTGTGAATTGCTACACGGGCATGGATTGGCCTACCGACGTTAAAGGATGGAACGAACCCGCTTTTCGCGGAGAGCAGTACTTGCTCGGCCGGGGCTCCGTGACGCTGACGCGATGGACTCCCAATCGCCTCGAATACGCCGTGGATGCGCAGGCCCCTTCGGTGATGGTCGTCAATCAGAACTACGATCCATCGTGGCGAGTCACGTCGGGCCCGGGACAGGCATTTTCCCAGGGTGGATTGCTCGCGGTGCGGGTGCTGGCGGGAAAAAGCCGAATCGTCCTCAGATACGTCAGCATCGCGGCAATTTGCGGGATGATAATTTCAACACTGACCGCGTGCGCCGCATTTATGCTGATCCGATGGGAGTCGCGACGGCCGGCAAGCTAGAGATGGCCGAGCCGGAGCGGGAGTGGCGCCGACTTCGCGACAGGGTGGGAGTCACGATGGCTCTGGCTCGCTTATGAAACGCGGCCGCTCCGAGGCGCGTAATTTTGACACCTGACTAGCCAAAAATCTCTCACGCTGGCACACTCAATCCGGCAAGCTGGAGATGGCCGAGCCAGGGGTGGGGAGTGGCGCCGACTTCGCGACGGATGGATTTCCAATGCATGGGATAACCGACCCCGCGCATATCGCGGATATGCTGGCGACGTGGGGCTATCTCGGCATCTTCATTGCCGTGTTCGTCGGTAACCTGGGGATTCCCGTGCCGGAGGAAACCGTGATGCTCGCCGCCGGATTCCTGGCCGGCCGCGCGCTGCTCGATCTGCGAATCGTCTATATTGCGGTAGTCGCGAGCGCGGTCATGGGCGACTGTTGCGGCTACGTCATCGGCCGCACGGGCGGACAGCGCGTACTCGTTCGCCTCGCGTCCGCCTTCCCCTTCCTGCGCACGCGTTACGACCGTCTGCAACTTTTTTTTCAGACCCACGGCAGCAAGGCCGTGTTCATGGCGCGATTTATCACCGGCGCGCGATTCATGGCGGGCCCGATGGCGGGTGCGTGCGGGATGCCGTTCTTCCAGTTCCTCGGATGGAACGTGCTTGGGGCGATCGTATGGTGCTCGCTGGTCGTTACGGTCGGCTACCTGGTGGGCGACGAGTTGTATCGCGCCATGAAGATGGCTCATCAGGCGTCGCGCTGGATTGGGTTGGCCGCGTTTGCCGTGGCGATCGTGGTTGTCGTCTTTTGGTGGAGGGACCGGCATCCTGCGGTATCGCGGCCTCAATCGTAGCCGCGTATGCGGCTGCGCCGCGATGGCGACGCTCGCGCTCGCGCTGATTGGATGCCAGCCGCGCACGCGCATCGCTCTCCATTATCTTCCGGACTTCGTGCCGGGGGCGCAGAACATTTTTCGTCCGGTCCGAATTGCGGTGCCTCCGACGACCGGAAATTTCGGCTCCGGCGATTCCAGCGTCGGCATGATCTACGCCGCCGACGGCGCCCCGCAGACTCCGCTGGTGGTTGCCGATGCGGCCCGCGCGTTCAACAACGGGTTGATCAAGGGACTGGCAGACGCCGGTTTGGCGCCGGGCGCGCTCGACTTGAATCCGGGCGACGGCAAGCCGCCCGAGGGCTCGGATTTCATCCTCAGCTCCGAGCTTGAACAACTCGAAGTGAACAAGCGGTTCGGAACGAACCAGACCCTGCACGGCCAGTACTTCTCGATGAAAGCCGTGGTGCGGGTAAAGTTCGAGCTCAAGAATCGCGATGGCAGCGTGCTTTACTCGGACGAGATCAGCGGCATCGAAAATGAACCGCCAAATCCGGTCGGCGCGGAGGTCTTTCTGCCGCTCGAGACCGAACCCGCCGAGTCCTTGTCGGTTGCATTGTCGCGCGCGGTCGGCTTGCTGATGCTGCGGCCGAGATTTCGCGACGCACTGCCGATGCGATCGGTCGAGGCGAGGCCCGCGTCGAAGTGAGCGGCGAGCTTCGCTCGACCTACAACGGGAAGCGCTCGCCGACCATTTCTTCGCTTTTGCGCCATAGGTCGTTGGCGTGGGCGAGGTCGAGAGCATACGAGCGGACACCGGCCCGCGAGGTTGGGTCGTCGTTCACCTCGCAGACGTGACAGTCTTCGCAATAGCGCCCGCCAACGGCGTCGGCCGATGCTACAAAACCGGCCCATACCGAGGTTGCAGAGCCTTGCGGCACTGACTTGAAACGAAACACCGGCGCCTGCGCCCGACCCATGCTGATTCGCGCCCTCATCTGCTCGATGAGTTCAGGCGTGAGATGGCGCGCGAGCTCGGTCTGGATTCCGCCGGGATGGATTGACGTTGCGCGCACGCCGCGTCCCTTGAGCCTGCTGTCTAGCGCCACTGCGTACAGAATATTTGCGGTCTTCGAGCGGCCGTACGCCGCAAAAGCCTGATAAGGAGTTCGCTCGAAATTCGGATCTTCAATGTTGACGTCGCTGATTTGATGGCCCGCCGAGGAGAGCGTGACGACTCTAGCGCCGGGATTCAGGAGCGGCACGAGCCGATTGACGAAGACGAAATGCCCCAGGTGATTGGTTCCGAATTGCGTTTCGAAGCCGTCCTGCGTCTTGCCCTGCGGACACGCCATTACGCCGGCGTTAGCGATGATCACGTCGAAGGGTTTGGGGCGTGCCAACAAATCGCCGGCCGCCTTGCGCACGCTGCTGAGCGAAGCGAGATCGACTTCAACGAGATCTACCGCCGGGTTGCCAGCATCCGCGAGAGCGCGCCGTGCTTTGGCAAGGTCGCGCGCGGTGCCGACGACGGTGGCGCCGTGCGCGGCGAGCGAGCGGGCGGTCTCAACCCCCAAGCCGGCCGAGACGCCGGTCACGAGTACCCGCTTGCCCGAAAGATCGATGCCCTCAAGAACCTCATCGGCGGTCGATTCGGCTGCGAAAGTCTTTGCCATTGTGCGTCTCCCAATCTCCAAAAGTTCAGATCGTTTTTCGCCCTTAAACAGATTTGCCCTTGCGCGATTCTTCAAGGCGGCGCAACTCGACGCGGCGGATCTTCCCGCTAACCGTCTTGGGCAGCTCGTCGATGAATTCTATCTCGCGCGGATATTTGTAGGGCGCCGTCACGCGCTTGCAATGCTCCTGTAGTTCCGTCACCAGCCGATCGCCGGGCTCGGCGCCGGGCCTCAGCTTCACGAAGGCCTTGACGATCGAGCCGCGATCCGGGTCGGGACTCGCGACCACCGCGGATTCCATTACCGCGGGATGCTCGAGCAGGGCGCTCTCCACTTCGAACGGCCCGATTCGATAGCCGGCCGAAATGATCACGTCGTCGGCGCGCCCGACGAACCATAGATAGCCGTCGGCGTCGCGCGTGGCCTGGTCGCCGGTCAGGTACCAATCGCCGTGAAACACGCGGGCGGTCTCTTCGGCATTTTTCCAATACTCGAGAAACAGCGACGGCGGCCGCTCGGGACTCACCCGCACCGCTATTTCTCCGAGCTCGCCAACTTTGGTCTCGGCCATTTCGTTGTCGACTACGCGGACATCGTGACCCGGAAAGGGCAGGCCCATCGAGCCCGGCTTCACCGGCATCGCGGGCATGTTCGCGGCCAGGACGGCCGTTTCCGTTTGTCCAAAACCGTCGTGAATCGTGAGTCCCAGCCGCTCGCGCCAGACCTCGATCACTTCCGGATTGAGCGGCTCGCCCGCACCCGTGCAATGCCTCAGTTTCGGGAATGAGTAGTCAGTCAGGTTTTCCTTGATTAGTATTCGATACTCAGTCGGCGGCGCGCAGAAGGTAGTAACTCCGTAGCGGCCGATCAGCTCGAGCTCTTTCGCCGCATCGAAGCGGCCGTTGTACATGAACGTCGTCACGCCGTTCATCCACGGCCCGAACAGGACGCCGTATGCCGCCTTGGCCCAGCCGGTGTCCGACGTCGTCCAATGGAGGTCGCCCGGCCGCAAGTCCAGCCAGTTAAGCCCCGTGAACCGGTGACTGTAGGTATAGCCATGACTGTGCAGAACCGCTTTCGGCTCCATAGTCGTGCCGGAAGTGTAATAGCAAATCGCCGGCTCCGACGATTTCGTATTCGCGGGCTTGAACGACTCCGACGCGCTGCTCATCTCTTCCTGCAAGCTCATCCAGCCGGTGCGGGCGGCTCCGGCTATCAGGTAGTGCTCGAGGCTGGGGCATTGCTTGCGCAGCTCCGCGATCATCGCAGCATTGTCGAAGCCGGCGATTATCGCGCGCGCGCCAGAATGATTCGCGCGGTACACCAGGTCCTTCTCGCGCAGCATCGAGGTGCACGGGATGACGATCGCGCCGAGCCTGAGCGCGCCGATATACGCCGCCTGCCAGAGCGTGATTCGCGGCAGCACCAGCAGGACGGGATCGCCGCGCCTGATTCCATGCCCGGCGAGAACGTTGGCGATGCGCCTGGATTGGCGCGCGATATCCGCGAAGGTCAGCCGCGAGCGCCGGCCCTCGCTGTCTTCGGACAGGATCGCAACCCGGCGCGGATCTTCGGCGAACTTGTCGATGGCCGCGGCGAAGTTGAAATGCTCCGGCGTCTCCCAGCGGAAGTCGTGGTACGCGCGGCGGTACTTCTCGAGCGTGTCGGCCTTTATTGAATCAGTCATCGGCGCGAATTCCCGCGCGGCGCGCGCTCCACCGGCGTTTGCGAGCGCTTCGCCGCGGCCTTGATATACTTCACCGTCACGGGCGACAGATCGTCGCGATCGACGCGCACGTCGATTATCGCAAACGATTTGCATTCGTGCGCCGCGCGCAGCGCATTTCTCAGCTGCTCGACCGTGGTCGCCTCGAATCCTGCGCCGCCCCAATCGCGCGCGAGCTTCGCATACGGCCAGGGCGGAATCTCGAGCAGTTCGCGGCGCTCGGCAATCGGCCGGAAGATGCCCCATCCGCCGTTGTTGATCAGCACCACGATCGGATTCACGCCCTTGGCCGGAGCGTGGGAAATTTCCGGCCCGGTCATCTGAAAACCACCGTCCCCGCACAACACCAGCGGCCGAAGACCGCTTCCGATTTGCGCGCCAAGCGAGGCCGGCACCGCAAATCCCATCGAAGCGTAAAACCCCTGCGCCAGGTAGCCGCCGTTATGCGGCACCCGGATGTCGAGCCCGCCAAAGAGCATATCACCCGACTCCGCGACCACCAGGTATTCGCGCTTGTCGGCCAGGAATTCGTTGACCGCGGCCAGGATCTCGTTGACCTTGACCGGCTTGCCGTCGCGCGCGGCAATCTCGCGAAGATTGTCAGCGTAGTGAACCTTCTCATGATGAAGCCGCAGCTTCTCGCGCAGCAACGCGCGCGCGAAATCGCGCACCCCGGCGTCGGTGTAGGTGTGATACTTCACCTCGACCTTGCGATCGACCGCCCACACGGTTCTGCCTTGAATCACGTGCGGCGGACGGTTGCCGAAGTTCATGTCGGTTTTCAGACATCCGAGGTTGAGCACGAAGTCGGCAGCGTCCATCCGTGCGACGATCGACGGCGGACTGATCGGGCCGACGTGCACGCCCATGTACAGCGGATGGTCCATCGGGAACGCACCCTTGCCGAGCACCGTAGTGAACACCGGCGCGCCCATCTGCTCGGCCAGTTCCACCAACTCATGCGACGCCTTGAAGCGATGAATCTCGATGCCGGCGATCAGCACGGGCTTGCGGCTGCGGTTGAACATCGCGGCGGTCTCATGCGCCGCTTCCTCGACCTTGCGGGTGTCGGATTCCTGGAAGTGCAGCCGCCCGTCCCATTCGATCAGCTCCTCGGGGATTTCGATCCGCCGGTCAACCATGTCGCGATGAATCTCGACGTAGCCCGGCCGCTGCTCGGCCCAAATGGCGCGCACGACGCGATGCAACTCATCCGCAGCGCTGCGCGGATCGGTCAGCACGGCACAGGCGCAAGTCACCTCGTCGTAGATGCGGCGCTGCGATTCGATCTCGCGGGCCTGGTGATGAATCAGCGTGCCGAGTTTGCGTTCCTCCTCGCCCGGGCCGCCCGAGAAAATCAGAATCGGCACGCGTTCCGAGAACGATCCCGCGACCGGATTGACCATGTTGTGGCCGCCGGCGCCGTAGGTCACGCAGCTTACGCCGATTTTCCCGGTCGCGCGCGCGTAGCCGTCGGCTGCGAATCCGACCCCCGGCTCGTGCGACAGCGTAATGATTTCCAAGCCGTGCTTGCGGCCCAGCGCGAAAAACAGCTTGAGCGCGAGGTCACCGGGAATGCCGAAGACGTGCGACACGCCAATCTTGCGGAGGTAGGCGACCAGGAAATCGCCCAGCGCCATGTGTCTCTTCACTCCGCCTGGCCCTCCTCGATCGCCGCTAATTGTAACAAAAACGCCCCCTGGGCAGGACATCTTCGGCCCTGCGCTGTGCTAGAGTATGATGTTGTCGGGTTAAGTTGATGTTTCGATCGATGCTTCGCATGCAATTCCTCGGGCCGATGCAACTGAGCCGGCTGGTGATGTACCTGCCGCAGTTCGTCCGTCTGTTCTATCGGCTGATCACCGACGAACGCGTGCCGATGCTGGCGAAGATGGAGCCGTGGATGGGTTTGCTGCTTATGCTGACGCCCCCGGCGCTCGAGCTCGACATGATTCCGATCATCGGCGAACTCGACTGGATCCTTATCGGCTACCTCTCGCTCAAGATTTTCATCTGGCTCTGCCCGCCCGACGTCGTGCGGGAACACGTCATCCAGATTGGCCGTGGCGAATAGCGCACCACGCTGATGCGACTCCGCGTAATCCTGATCAGCCTCGCTGCTGTCGTTATCGTCGCGCTGGTGGCGCTGAGCCTGGCCGACCATCTGCTGGTCGACTACCTGTGGTTCGGAGGACTCGGCTACCGCGGAGTTTTCGATACAACCGTCGGCGCGGAAATCGCGATCTTCGCGATCGTTTGGCTGGTCGCGTTCGTCGCGATCTTTGTGAGCGGGTTGGTTGCGATCGGCTCGAGCCACGACCGCGAGCGGCTGCGCGTGGTGCGCCGCCCCGACGAGATGGTCGAAGTTAATCTGCCCGAGCTGATTCGCGCGCTCGGCGAACGCGTGCCGTGGCGCGTGATCGTCGCCTGCGGCGCGGCCGTGCTGGCGCTATTCGCGGCGCAAGGCGAGGCCGGCAGCTGGGATACCTACCTCAAGGGTCTCTACGGGGTGCCGTTCGGAATCGTCGAGCAGGCGTTCGGCAACGATATCGGTTTCTACGTCTTCACGATGCCGCTGCTCGAGGAAATCCGCGATCTGTTCCTGATGCTCATCGTGCTGGCGGCTGCGATCGCGATCGCGGTCTATTGGGCGCGCGGCGCGCTCGACTTCAAGGAATCGCCGCCGCGCGTGTCGCCGGGCGCGGCGGGACATCTGTCGGTGCTGCTGGGGCTGTTCTTCGTGCAGCGGGCGATGAGTTACTGGCTCGGCCGCTTCGACTTGCTGCTGCATACCGACGGCGTGGTATTCGGACTGCGCTACGTCGATCGCATCCTGTGGCAGCCCGGGTTGTGGCTGCTGGTGGCGCTGTCGCTGGCGGCCGCCGTGATGTGCATGTTTAACGCGCGCGAGGGCGGACTGAGGATTCCGGTCGCCGCGTTCGTTGTCGTGTTCGGGCCCGCGCTCATCATGAATTTCATCCAGCCGGTTATCGAGCGCTTGTGGGTCAAGCCCGACGAGCTTCGGGTCGAGCGCCCGTACCTGCAACGCAACATCGAGGCGACCCGGCACGCGTACAAGCTCGACACCGTTGACGTGAAAGCGTTTGCGGGGCAGGGCACGCTCACGCCCGCGGCGCTCGGCGAGGACTCGGCGACGGTCAACAACATCCGTCTGTGGGACCCGCGCCCGTTAATCGACACCTACCGCCAGTTGCAGGAAATTCGCACCTACTACGATTTTCGCGACGTCGACATCGATCGCTACTGGATAGAGGGCAAGTACACCGAGGTGATGCTGTCGCCGCGCGAGATGAACATCGACCAGCTGCCCGACAACGCGCAGACCTGGGTCAATCAGCATCTCAAGTTCACCCACGGCGCGGGGCTGGCGATGAGCCCGGTCAACCGGAAGGACACCGAAGGGATGCCGGTGTTCTATCTGAAGAATATTCCGGCGGTCTCGGACGTGGGGCTGAAGGTTACCCAGCCGGCGATTTACTTTGGCGAGGAGCCCGACAATTACGCCGTCGTCGATGCGGCGACGCCCGAGTTCGACTATCCGCAGGGCGCCGACAACGTCTTTTCGTATTACGCGGGATCGGGCGGCGTGCCGGTGGCGGGTTTCTTTCGCCGGCTGCTGTTCAGCATCTTTTTTCGCGACATCAATCTGCTCGTCACCGAGAATATCGTGGCGAAGAGCAAGATCATGATCCGGCGCAACATCGCAAACCGAATCGCGTATATCGCGCCGTTCCTGAACCTCGACCGCAATCCATACGCCGTGATTCTTAACGGGCGGTTGGTGTGGATCGTTGACTGCTATACCACCAGCGATCACTACCCGTACTCGCAGCGCAACGCCGACGGGATCAACTACATCCGCAATTCGGTCAAAGTGGTGGTCGACGCGTACACCGGCGAGACCAATTTTTACGTGTCGGATCCCGAAGACCCGATAATCAAAACGTGGCAGCGCATATTCCCCGCGTTGCTCAAGCCGATGTCGGAGATGCCGGCGGAATTGCACGCGCACATCCGCTATCCCGAAGATTTTTTTCTGATTCAGGCCGACACTTACCGCACCTATCACATGACCGATCCGCAGGTCTTCTATAACCGCGAGGATCTGTGGGGATTTCCGCGCGAAAGCTACGCCGGACAGACGGTCCCGATGCAGCCCTACTACGTGATCATGCGGCTGCCGGGCGAGCCGCAGGCGGAATACATGCTGATGCTGCCGATGGTGCCGTCGGGACGCGACAACATGATTTCGTGGATGGCGGCGCGCTGCGACGGCGCGGATTACGGTCATCTGTTCGAGTATTCATTTTCGAAGGACAAACTTTTTTACGGTCCGTATCAGATCCAGGCGCGCATCAATCAGAACCCGGAAATTTCGCGGCAACTTTCGCTGTGGAATCAGATGGGTTCGAAGGTTTTGCTCGGCAACCTGCTGGTGATACCGATCCAGGATTCGCTGCTCTACGTCGAGCCGCTGTTCATCCGCGCCGAGAACGGACAGTTGCCGGAGTTGCAGCGGGTGATCGCGTCGTACAGCGATCGCGTGGTGATGGGCGATACGCTCGACCTTACGATGGCGGCGCTGTTCACCAATCAGGCGCCGCCGGCGCCGACGATCGCCAAGGCGATCATCAATGAGCCGGTCCCGCAGCCGGTCGGCACGGGCGCGCCCAAGGCTGAGATGGGGAGCGCGGCGCAGCACTACAATCGCGCGATGGAGGCGATTCGCGCGGGCGACTGGACGGCGTTCGGCGCTGAGATGAAGCAACTCGGCGACGAGCTGTCAAAGGCGCCGGATTCCGGACACCAATAGACCCAAGCGTGCGCGCGCATCGCGAACGATGCGGGTGCGCCCATATTTTCCGGGCGTCAGTGGTGACTGCCTGAGGTGAGAAGCTTCGCGGCGATCGCGCGCTTGGCGTTCCCCTCCTCGCGGTTGCCCTGCTCGTCGAGCGCATGGCCCCAGTTGTTGTACGCCTCGGCGTAATCAGGTTTCAGCTCTGCGGCCTTCTGGAACTTGGGCAGAGATTCAGCGAATTTGCCTTGAAGGGCAAGCGCGACGCCCCAGTGGTTGTACGCAGCGGCGTAATCAGACTTTAGCTCTATGGCCTTCTGGTATTTGGCGCCGGCCTCGGCGAATTTGCTCAGATGGTAAAGCGCATTGCCCAAGTTGTCGTAGGCCTCGGCGTAATCAGGCTTTAGCCCGATGGCCTTCTGGTACTTGGTAGAGGCATCGGCGAATTTGCCCTGATGGTAAATCGCAAGGCCCCAGTTGTTGTAGGCCTCGGCGTAGTAGGGGTTTATCTCGGTGGACTTTCGGAACTTGGTGCTGGCATCTGTGAATTTGCCCTGCCTGGCAAGCGCGATGCCCCAGTTGTTGTACGCCTCAGGGTAATCAGGCTTCAGCTTTGTGGCCTTCTGGTACTGGGCGCTGGCATCGGCGAATTTGCCTTGATCGGCTAGCGAAATGCCGCAGTTGTAATACCCGTCGGAGTCGTTAGGGTTCAGCTCTGTGGCCTTCTGGTACTTGGCGCCAGCCTCGTCGAATCTTTTCTGATTGCGAAGCGCAGCGCCCCAGTTGATGTACGCCTCGGCGTAATCAGGCTTCAGCTCTGTGGCCTTCTGGAACTTGGCGCCGGCATCGGCGAATTCGCCCTGGTCGGCAAGCGCATTGCCCCAGTTGTTGTACGCCTCGGGGTCGTTAGGACTCAGCTCCGTGGCCTTCTGGAACTTGGCGCCGGCATCGGTGAATTTGCCCTGATGGTAAAGCGCAGTGCCCCAGTAGTTGTACGCATCGGCGAAATCAGGCTTTAGCTCTGTGGCCTTCTGGCACTTGGCGCCGGCCTCGTCGAATTCGCCCTGATGGTAAAGCGCATGGCCCCAGTTGTTGTATGCATCGGCGAAATCAGGCTTCAGCTCTGTGGCCTTCTGGTACTTGGCGCCGGCATCGGCGAATTCGCCCTGGTGGTAGAGCGCACTGCCCCAGTTGTTGTATGCCTCGGCGAAATCAGGCTTTAGCTCTGTGGCCTTCTGGTACTTGGCGCCAGCCTCGTCGAATTCGCCCTGATAGTAAAGCGCATGGCCCCAGTTGTTGTATGCCTCGGCGAAATCAGGCTTCAGCGCAGTGGCCTGCTGGAACTTGGCGCCGGCATCGGCGAATTCGCCCTGGTCGGCAAGCGCACTGCCCCAGTTGTTGTACGCATCGGCGAAATCAGGCTTTAGCTCTGTGGCCTTCTGGTACTTGGCGCCGGCATCGGCGAATTCGCCCTGATGGTAAAGCGCAGCGCCCCAGTTGTTGTACGCCTCGGCGTAGTCCGGCTTTAGCTCAATGGCCATCTGGTATTTGGCGCTGGCTTCCGCAAATTTGCCCTGCTGGTAAAGCGTAAGGCCCCAATTGTCGTTGAATAAATAGGCGTCATTGGGGTCTAGCTCTGTGGCCTTCTGGTACTTGCTGTAGGCCTCGGCGAATTCGCCCTGAATGGCAAGCGCATAGCCCCAGTTGTTGTATGCATAGGCGAAATCGGGCTTTAGCTCTGTGGCCTTCCGGTACTTGGTGGCGGCCTCGGCGAATTTGCCCTGTTCGTCGAGCTCATGCCCCCAGTTGTCGTATGCATAGGCGTCGTCCGGCTTTAGTTCTGTGGCCTTCTGGAACTTAGCGATCGCATCGGCGAATTTACCCTGCACGTCCAGTGCATAGCCCCAGTCGACAAAAGCGAAAGCATCTTTAGGGTCGCGTTCTGTTGCCTTCCGAAAATATTGCTCACTAGCCTTTGGACCCTCTTTGTCGGCCACGTACACACCCAGAATATACGGGTCCGTCTCGGCCATCACATCCCGCGCGAGTGGAGACAGTGCCTCTTCTGGATTTGCAGCGGTAATCAGATAGAGGGTGGGTGCAATGTTGTCGCCGGGGAAGTGGCGGACAACGACTCTCAATTGGGCGGCGGGTGTTTTGCTATCGCTAGTTTTGCCGCCGCTGGGGTTGTTGTCCGTGGTTGGACGATCCAGCGTCACGTCAACCATGATGCGCTCGGGGGGAAAATGAAGCACTTGGCGAACTAAGAGAATAGCGGTCTTCAGCGAGACGTTGGCCTCGGGAAGTTGCACGTCCGAAAACGGCAACTCAGCATCGATTTCAAATGGGTGTGGTTGCCGTTCGATCCATTTTTCCGCTTTGTCGATCTCCGTGATTCGGTCCTTGATTCTTCTGGCGACGACCTCGGGGGTGTAGCCTTGGTCCTGATATTCCTTGGGCAGATTGACGACGTCGAGCACGGGACTATTGTTGCAGAGCTCCTGAATCACGCTGACGCCGACGATAAAGATCAGCACACGAAGGGCGAGGTGAAAGAAGCTCAGGTGCCCGATGCGGTGGATCGTCTCGCCGTAGAGCGAGGTTGCGAGGCTGCGAACAAATGACCAGAGCGCGCGGGTCAGGCGTCCGGCGAACGACCGCCTACGCTTGGGCAGTGGAGGTTGGGGCGGAGATTCGCCGCGTGACTGAATCGATTTCTTTGCTTCCATCGCAATTCACACATTCAGGCGGCGCTCGATCTCCATTGCCGCAACCAACAACCGAGCAGGAAAAAAGCCGATCGCTATTCAAAACTCCATATGCGAGGAAAAGTCTAGAGCCCCGCCATTGATCTCGTAGTGTCGCCGGCTATCGGTAAAAGAGGTCACTTGGAAAGATCGTGCGCGCGTATCGCGAACGACGCGGGCTAAGCTGAGCCTCGGCCCCTATCCTTGCGGGAAGGGGAACAATCGCACCCGAAAGAGTTTCTCTCGCAACAAATTGTTCTTTGCATAACTGTACGCGCGCTCCATCTGGGCGTGCTCGCTTAGAACATTGCGTTTCCTCTGTCATCCTGAAGACGGAGCCAGCGAGTTGGCAAACGTACTGAAACAACGCAATCAACTGGCGGTTGTCGCACCACGACCTGCGGTGCGTCAAACATCTTTCAGCGATCGGATCGGCGCTATCGCCGAGCTTGGCGCCGCGACACTCGCGGCCGAGCGATGCGCGATCGCGTTTCCCGCCAGTGGCGTGGGCACCGACGACGTGGTGTTCGCGCCGCACGGCGATTCACGATGGGACGCGGTGGTGAATGCGGTCCTCGTTGCGCTCGAGAATCGGCTCGGTGACGCGGTCGCGGCAGAAGGGTTGAAGCGAGCGCGCGGCACGCCGGGTTCAATCGAGTCGATTGAAAGGGTTGCGCTGAGTGCGCGGGGAATCGGCGCAATCGCGCGGGTGGATAAAATGGACGGGCGCCAGATAGCCGCGTCGGCGTTCACCGACGGGGTGAGCGCGGTGCGAATCGTGATGGTGGCGCGGGCGGATCGCGCCCGCGGCGAACTTGAAGCATCACTTGAACTTATGGCGCGGGCAGTTTTCGGCGAGATAGCGCTGGCCGCCGCGCGCGGGTCGCTTGAAATCTGGCGGACACACGGCGCCGAGAGCGGCCGCCAGGCCGTCGAGGCAAAGCGAGAGTTGCTCCGCGAACGGGCGGCAACCAATTACCTGGACAAGGCGGTTGCGGCGGCGCGGCGTGCGCCGCCGACCCATCGGTTCAGCCGTTTCGGCGAACTCGTCGCGGGCGGCGCCGGCTTCGATCAATGGGTGGTTGCGGTCGCCGACGGTGGCGCGTTGGCGATGGCCGCATCGTCGTCCGGGCTGAAGGAATTGGATTTGGGTGAGGCTGACAGCGCACTTGCGGAAAGCTTCCGGCGCCGCATCACGATTGCACGCTGGCGCGATCGCGACACGGGCATCGTCGATCGCGCCCAACAAGCTTCCGAAGACAGAATGTTCGTTGGTTCGTATGTGTGTATCCCGTTCGAGGCCGGCGCGATCGCGCTGGCCTCGCGCGACGGGCGCGCATCCGCGGCCAGGGCTGAGGCGATTGTCGAGCGGCTGGCTCCAATCGCAGCGAACTGGGTGATGGAGCGGGAGGCTGCGCGGCGGAGCCTGCTGGTGCGCCAGCTCGCGCTCAGAATGTTTGCCGCGATCGACGAGGAGCGCGCCAGAATCGCACGCGACCTGCACGACGATCAGGCGCAGTTAATTGCGGCGGCGAAAATTGCGCTCGATGGCCGGCGCGAAGCGGCGCGCTCGATCCTGAAGCAGGTCGAGGAGGAGTTGCGCCGCAAGACGCGCGAACTTCGTCCGATGACGATCGGAGACGCTTCGCTCGACGAGGCAATCGAGTGCGAGTTCGCGCGGCTGCATCGCGCGGGCGTAACGGCGAAGTTAGTTCACCTGGTTCACGATGGCGCGACGGAAAAAATCTCGCGCCCGGTGCAGCAGCTATGCCTCCAGGTCGTTCGCGAGACGCTGTCCAACGTTATTCGGCATGCGCGCGCGAAGTCGGTCCAAATCACGATCGAAAGCACCGATGCGGCCGCACGCGTCTCGGTTACTGACGACGGCTGCGGTATCGGCGCCGACATCAAGGGCGACGGGACTGGCCTGGCGGGTACACGGGAGCGGCTGGAGTTGATGGGCGGGAGCTTGACGGTGGAATCGCGGGCAGGCCGCACGACGGTCGTCGCCGAAATTCCGGAGTCCGCGTGATGGAAAATCACAAGCGGATTCGCGTGCTGCTCGCCGATGACCATCGGATCTTTCGCGAGGCGCTGCGGATGGTGCTCGCGGCCGAGTGCGAGGTGGTCGCGGAAGCATCCGATGGCGAACAGGCGGTCGCGACTGCCGCGCAACTGAGGCCGGATGTGGTGGTGATGGACGTCGGGATGCCGGGAATCGGGGGACTTGCCGCGGCGCGTCGAATCGCCAGGGAAGTGCCGGCGTGCAAAGTGCTGGTGCTCAGCCAATACGACGACGAGGAATACGTGTTGGAGGCGTTTGGCGAAGCGGGCTGTGCGGGCTACGTGGTCAAGACCGACGCGGCGGCCGAATTGCTGAGCGCGGTGCGGGCAGTTCACTCCGGGCGGCGGTACCTGAGCCCGACGATCGCGCCGATCGTGCTCGCGCGGCTGCGGGCTGGCGCGCCTGCGGACGCGTCGCACGCGGCGAATCCGACCAGACGCGAGCGCGAAGTGCTCAAGCTGATAGGCGAGGGCGCGACTACCAAGGAGGTCGCGCAACGACTCGGCATCAGCGTGAAGACAGCGCAAGCGCATCGCGACAACCTCAAGCAGAAGCTCGAGCTGCGCTCGACGGCGGCGATGGTGCGATACGCGATCAAACACAAACTGATTCGCATCGATTGAGCACCGGGCGCCGACCGGGTAACAATCCGCAGCAGGAGCAGCTTAACGATGGCAGAAATAGGACTCTTCGAGGCAATTTACTCGGCGCGATCGCTCAGGCGATTCAAACCCGATCCGGTTCCCGACGATGTAATCACCAAGGTGCTCGACGCGGCGATTCGCGCGCCGTCGGGCAGCAACCAACAGAGTTGGGAGTTCGTGGTCATCAAGGACGCGGCGCAGCGCAAGAGGATCGGCGACGTGTATCGCAAGGGCGGCGAAATTTTGATGGCGCTCTACGCCAATCGCGTCAAGCCCGCGCACATGAGCGAGGAGGCCTACCGAAAACTTAGGGCGTCGGCAACCTACCTGCTCGATCACATGGCCGACGCACCGGTGCTGTTGATCGCGTGCCTGAAACAGACCGCGCCGGCGGGAGCGCCACCCAAGCTTCCGCCCGAGGTGGCTGCGGCGATGAAGCGCCTGGCGCGGATCTCAGGCTCGAGCATCTATCCCGCCGTGCAGAACATTATTCTCGCCTGCCGCGGACTGGGTCTCGGCACGGTGCTCACGACGATTCATGCCTATTTCGAAGACGAAGTGAAGGCGATATTGGGGCTGCCGCCCGAAGTGCAGACGTACGCGCTGATGCCGATCGGATATCCGCAGGGAAAGTTCGGACCGATCAAGCGCCGGCCCGTGGGCGAGGTCGCGTACCTGGACAAATACGGCAACCATTGGAAGAGCTGAGCGCGGCTCGCATTACGGAAGCGATCGAAGAGGCGTCCGGGATCACCGGGCGCCTCGTTTTTTGTCGCGGAGTATCAGTGCGCTTCGTCGCGAAGATCCTCGGTGACTTTACCGGCGAGGTGCCGGACCTGGTCGTGTTGCGAGAGCAATGAGGCAAGCACCGCGGGGTCGGGCTTGCCACCGAGGCGGTACGCGTCGGCGGCGTGCGCGAATCGTTCGTAGGCGTTCAGCAGGTTTACGAAATCGCGATGCGAGCGGAGCGACGACTCGCGGGGCGTCGATGATGAGAACGCGTTGGCCTTGTTGAAGGCGTAGTAGAACTCGCCCATCTCCTCGGACGAAAGTTGGCGATCGTCGAGCTTGAAATAGGTGCGGCAATAGTCCGCCAGCTTGTCGGACAGATCGGAAAGCAGCGACACGTTCGCAGTCATCGTGCGATGGTAGTCGGACGAATAGCATGCGGTGACCGCAGCGATGGCAATCGCGAGAAAAAAGACGGGCCGGCGAAGAGCGGCCCGCCGAAGTGATTTCAACAAAACACGACCACGCCGTTTCAGCCGAGATACTTTTTGAAGAACGCGATGGTCCTGGCAAACGCCTCTTTGGAATGCACGGGATGGAACGAGGGACGATCGTCGCACATGAAGCCGTGATCGGCGTCCGGGAAAACGACCACCTCGGCGGGCTTGCCGGCCTTTTTGAGCGCAGCGCCAAATTCCTCCGTTTCGGCAATCGGAATGAACGCGTCCTTGCCGCCGAAGAAGGCCAGCACCGGGGCTTTGAGACCGTCGACGTATTCGATGGGCGGCTTCACGCCCGGCTGCCGCGACTTCACCATCCCGCCACCGTAGTACGGCACGGCGGCTCTGACAGCGGAGTTGCGGCACGCGGTCAGGAAAGCGATGCGACCGCCCATGCAGAATCCGACGGTACCGAACGCGGGCTTGACCTCCTTCAACGCCTTGAGGTGATCGATCGCGGCGCCCATGTCTGCGAGGATTTGATCATCGTTGACCGAGCCCATCAGGCGAAAGGCGCCGGGCATATCGGTGTAGGCGACGACGTTGTTGGGTTGGCGAAAGTAAAGATTTGGAGCGATCGCGACGAAGCCTTCGGCCGCGAATCGATCCGTGATGCGTTTGATGTGATCGTTGAGGCCGAACGCTTCCATCACGACGACCAGCGCGGGCCAGGGACCTCCGGACGCGGGGCGCGCGAGATGCGCCGGCATCTGCTCGACGCCGGTGCGTATCGATACTTCATTCGAGACGACTTCCATGACTGAAACCTCCCTGAAGAGATTCGCGTCCGCCGGCAAGCGGGCCGCGATCGCGGATGGCGTTTGACGCCGCCGCCGATCCGGCGATCTTTCTCGCATACAACGAGGTTCGGCTCAAGGCCGCCCGGGCCGTCTCGCGCCGACCCGCCGCGCGCCGCTAGTATTGCTCCGCCGGTCGATCAGTCCAGCGTGGCCGGCCTGATATTGCGATGATCCCGCTTCGCGACAACGCCGCGCCGCGCCGCCTGACTCCAATCAACAGCGCGCTGATCGCCGCGAACATCGCGGTGTTCGTCCACGAACTGTCGCTAGGCGCGGGCGTAACAGCCTTCGTGGGCAGATTCGCGATGGTGCCGGCGGCGGTCACGCGCGCGCTTTCGGCCAACGCGCTCGGATGGCACGAGATGGCCGCGCATCGCAACGCCGGCGCGCTCGCGCCGTTGATGACGACTGTCACGTCGATGTTCATCCACGGCGGTTTCTGGCACGTCGCGGGCAACATGCTTTATCTCTTCATCTTTGGCGCGGCCGTCGAGTATCGGATGGGCGCGTCGCGGTACATAATCTTTTATCTGGCCGCGGGAATTGCCGCGGCGCTCGCGACGGTGTGGATGGCGCCCGAGTCGAGCGTCCCCGTGATCGGCGCGAGCGGCGCGATTGCCGGCGTGCTCGGCGCGTACTTCATCCTCTACCCGCGCGGGCGCATCCTGACGATTATTCCGATCTTCATCTTCGTCCAGTTCGTCGAAATTCCCGCGGTCATCTACCTGTTGCTCTGGTTCGCGGTGCAGCTTTACGCGGGAATCGAACAAGGGGGCAGCGCGGCGACGATGGGGGGTGGAGTGGCGTGGTGGGCGCACGTCGGCGGCTTCATGTTCGGCGTGGCGCTTGGCCCGATGCTGGCGGTGAATCGTCCGCGCCGGCGACGATAGGGGCGATTGTGCATTAACTGTGGACGGTGTGGTGACAACCGTTGGCTTGCGGCTGGAGTAATAGTTGTAAGCGGTCATCGCATGGGAAATAATTTGCGCTCCTGGAATTCAGAGCGCGCGGTCGGGAGGTGGTGGTCAGGTGGCGGTTTCGTCGGACGATATTCTAAAGCGCGTTCCTCCGCAGAATCTGGAAGCAGAACAATCGGTGCTGGGCGCGATTCTGCTCGACAACGACGCGATTAACCACGCGCTCGAAATCCTTGCGGCTGAAGACTTCTACCGCGAGTCGCATCGCGAGATTTTCCGCTCGATGGCGGAGCTGACGGACCACATGCAGCCGGTCGATGCGATCACGCTGACGGACGCGCTGCGCACCAAGGGTGTGCTCGAGCAGATCGGCGGCCCCGGCTACATCGCGGAGTTGGCTTCGATCGTGCCGACGGCGGCGAATGTCGCGCACTACGCGCGCATCGTGCACGAGAAGGCGGTGCTGCGCAGCCTCGCCTCGATCGCGACCGACATCGCAAGTTCCTCCTACGAGGCGCCGTCCGACGTGGACGGTTTCGTCGATGAAGCCGAGCATCGCATCTTCGAGATTTCCGAGAAGCGGATCAAGCCGTCGTTCCATACGATGCCCGAGCTGACTCGCGAGTCGCTGAAGATTCTCGAACGGCTGTACGAAAACCGCGAGATGATCACCGGCGTGCCGAGCGGGTTCATCGATCTCGATCGCATCACGGCGGGCTTCCAGCCGTCGGATTTGGTCATCATCGCGGCCCGCCCGAGCATGGGCAAGACGGCGCTCGCGCTGAACATAGCAGCCCACGCCGCGGTGGACGCGGACCCGCCGATTGGCGTCGCGTTTTTTTCGCTGGAAATGTCGAAGGAGCAGCTGGTGCTGCGCATGCTGTGCTCGGAGGCGCGGGTGGACAGCGCGCGTGCGCGCCAGGGATTTCTGGGCGAGCGCGACTTCCCGAAGCTGGCGCAGGCGGCGGCGCGGCTGTCGGAGTCGAACATCTATATCGATGACTCGTCGGACACGACGTCGATCACGCTCAAGGCGAAATGCCGTCGTTTAAAGCGCGAGCGCGCGAAGAACCTGGGCCTGATAATCGTCGATTATCTACAGCTGATGAGATCCGCGCGGCCGGGCGAGTCGCGCGAAAAGGAAATCGCGGAAATCTCGCGCTCGCTCAAGGCGCTGGCGAAAGAACTCAAGGTCCCCGTGATCGCGCTCTCGCAGCTCAACCGGCAGGTCGAGTCGCGCGAGAACCGGCGTCCGATGCTGGCGGATCTGCGCGAGTCGGGCGCGCTCGAGCAGGACGCCGACGTGATCGCATTCATCTACCGCGAGGAAATGTACAAGGGCAAGGAGAGCAAGGAGCCGGGCGTGGCCGAGGTGATAGTAGCCAAGCAGCGCAACGGTCCCACCGACACGGCGAAGTTGACTTATATCAGCAACTACACGCGGTTCGAGAACTACACGCCGGAGACGGGGGTGTTCGAGGATACGGGGAACTAGAACGAATCCAGTTCGTCGTCCATCGGTTCTTGCTTGGTCACCGGATGCGACGACTTGACGAGCAGCGCCTGACGCCCGTTGGGTGCTTTATCGATCTGGTAGTCATCGAGCGTGAACTTATCGATCGCAAACGGCAGTCCCTCCGAGGCCGGGAACGACGGCGCGTCGCAGACCTGGAAATGCAAATGCGGCTCCGTTGAATTGCCGGTATTGCCAAGATGCCCGAGCACGTCGCCGGCGTGAACCGTGTCGCCGACCTTCACCTTGAGCGTGCCGGGCCGCAGATGCGCGTAGGCGGCGAAATGTCCGTCGCCAAGCTCCTGGATGACGTGATTGCCGGCGAGGGTCTCGTAGGTCATCGGCACCGCGAGCTTGCCGCTGTTTGGGACGTTCTCGGGAATCCCGTCCTTGATCTCGACGATCTTTCCGTTCGCGACCGCTTGAATCTCCTGATCCCATGCATGATAGCTGCTGCTCTTGTGCTCATCGCCGGTAAACGATTTGCCGTCGGCGCCAAGCTGAATCCAGTCGATCGCATAGCGCTGGCCGATATGAGGTTGACCGTTTACCGGAAGCATCGCGCGGCGATGCGCCGAGGTGTTGGACGGGCCGTTGGCGGCGAGCCAGTTCACCCCGCGAAGCGGAGCGCGAATCACGATCGGATTGTCCTGGTTTATCGGGAGCGTGGCGGCATGAATTGTTCCTGAGCCGCTGCGCTCGCCGTGCTGTTCGATCGTAATCGCAGTATAGAAGGTGTCCGGATCGCTCTGATCAGAAATCCAATCGACAAAGATGAAGAAGATGCCGGTCTGGCCCGGCTTCAGGACCGGATCGTTGGGCTTGCCGGCGTCGCCGCCCGTGGCCGGCACGAACATCGCGGCCAGTTGCATCCCACTGTCCGACTGATTCACGAGAACTTGGTCGCCGTCTTTTCCCTGAACGTCGAGCCTGGTGATTTTCAACGGAGTCTTGCCGAAATTCGTGACGTATAACTCGTAAGCGGAATGCTCGCGGCCGGCGCCGTCGAAGATTTGCGCCTGGGACGGGTATGGGGTCGCGACGACGCGCATGTAGAGCGGATCATTTTCCGGCGCCGGGGACGGCTTATCCTGGGCGAACGACGATCGTGCGAACGCAAACGAAATCAGTGCAACGAGCATCAGCAGCCGGAATCGATACATCGTCTGTTTCTTATCCCGCCGAAGCGGCGACACTTCAGTGCGAGGTCTTGTCATCATCTGAAGGCGGAACGGGCGTGCCGGCTGGTTCTGATGCTGCATCGGAGGGGGCGGCGTCGTGCGAGGACGGCTGTGCAATCGCGGCGGAATCCTCGGGATGAGTCTCGATGCCTTCCACCGGCCCGGTTGTCGCCTGCTCGACGGCGCGCTCGATCTCGCGGAACTCCGAAAGGTCGGGCAGGCTTTCGAGATCTTTCAGTCCGAACAATTCGAGGAACTCATCGGTGGTCTCATAGAGCATCGGGCGTCCCGGTGCGTCCTTGCGCCCGGCAATTTTTACGAGCCGGTGTTCGAGCAGCGTTTCGAGCACGCCGCCGGTGTCCACGCCGCGCAACTGTTCGATTTCCGGGCGGGTGATGGGCTGTCGATAGGCGATTATCGCGACGGTCTCCATCAGCGGGCGGCTAAGGCGCGGCGGCCTGGCGGCGAGCAGCTTGCGAACATAGCTGGCGTGGTCCTTGGGCGTTCGCATCTGGTAGCCGCCGGCGACTTCGTCGATCACGATGCCGCGGTTTTCGGCGCTGTACTGAGCGGCCATCGCAGCCAGCGCCTTCTGCACGGTCGCACGCGGAATGTCGTCGAAGACCGCGGCCAGCCGTGCGAGCGAGACCGGCTCGCCGGCGGCGAACAGCAGGCTGGCGAGAATTGATTTCAGTCGCTCTTCTTCCACTCGGCCTCCATTGATCCCGCGGCGGCGCGCTCGAGAAAAATCGGGCCGAAGCGCGCTTCCTGAAATGCGCGAACTTCGCGCCGGCGGATCAACTCGAGCAGCGCCATGAAGGTTGCGATTACGACCGATCGATCGCCCGCATCCTCGAACAGTGCGGCGAACTGGACTCGGCCCGCGCCTTCCAGCGCACGCATTATGCGCGGGATACATTCCGCCACCGGGATGTCGCGCAGCTCGATCGAGCGCGGGCGCTTGTCGGCGACGCGCTTGAGGACCGCGCCAATCGCCTCGACCAGGTCGAAAATCGTAACCGTGTAGTGTTTGGCGTCCGCGTCTTCGGGCGCGGCCTCGCCGGGCGTGGTGAACACGTCGCGGCCGAGCAGGGCGCGCTCGGCGAGCTTTTCCGCCGCCTCGCGATAGCGCTGATATTCCAGCAGCCGTTCGACCAGGTCGCGCTTGAGCTCCTCGGCTTCCTCGGTGTCGGCGAGCTCCGGATGCGGGAGCATCGCGAACGACTTGATCAAGAGCAACGTGGCCGCCATGACGAGGTACTCGCCCGCCACGTCGAGGTTCAACTGGTCGAGCAATTCGAGCCATGCCAGGTACTGATCGGTGACTGCGCTGGCGGTGACATCGTGCGGATCAAGCTCGGCGCGCTTGAGCAAATGGAGCAGCAGGTCGAGCGGGCCCTCGTAAAGCGGGAGCCGGAAGCGGACCCCGGCGTCGGCTCCGAGTCTCGGCGGCGGGTTGGCTTCGTCGCTCAAAGTTGCACCATCCAGGAGATCGCACCCAGCGCCATGTTCATGACCGGATAGATCGCGACATCCAGCCAATGCGTATACAGCAGCAACAGCAATATAAGGAAGCCGTAACGCTCGGTCTTTGCGTAGGCGTGCGCGGCCGCGAGCGGCAGGATGCCGAACATCACGCGCCCACCGTCCAGCGGCAGCACGGGAAAGAGATTGAAGACGCCGAGCTCGACATTGACAATCACCGACGCGCGCAACATCAGGGCAAGCGGTTGGGCGACGGTGAGGCCGAAGGAGCCGTGCAGAAACGCCGGCATCATGCGCAGAAGAAGTCCGCTCACGATTGCCAGCACGAAGTTCGTCAGCGGCCCGGCGGCCGCCACCTTCATCATCCCGGTCCGCCCGCCGCGCAACACGCGGAAATTGACGGGGACCGGCTTCGCATAGCCGAGCACGGGCAGACCAAACAGATACAGCCCGAACGGCAGGATAATCGTGCCGAAAAGATCGATGTGCGAAATCGGATTGAGCGTGAGACGTCCGGCGCGAAGAGCGGTATCGTCGCCAAGGCGCAGCGCCACCACGCCATGCATGACCTCGTGCGCGATGATCGCGAACATGATCGCCGGCGCGACGATACAGACGTTGGCGATGGTTCCGTTCAGATCGCCCAACTCAGTCCGTGCCTTCCGCCACGCTCGCGCGGGTCGCGCGCGGATGAAACGTGCGATGCACCTTGCGCAAGTGGCTCTTTGAGAGGTGGGTGTAAATCTGCGTGGTCGAGATGTCGCTGTGGCCGAGCATCTCCTGCACAGCGCGCAGATCGGCGCCGCCCTCGAGCAGATGCGTGGCGAAGCAATGGCGCAAGGTATGCGGGCTTACCCATGCAAGGCGCGGATCGGCGGCGGCCCATCCTTTGAGGGCCTTGAAAAATCCCTGCCGGGTCATCGCGCGGCCGAGCCTCGTGACGAAAACCGCGGAGACGCGACGCGGAACTTTTTTCCCGGCGCGCGTCGCGTCGCCGGATGGACCCAGAATTTCATCGCGCCGCTCCAGGTAGGCCTTGAGCGCGCGAATCGCGGCGCCACCCATCGGCACCATCCGCTCCTTGCCGCCCTTGCCGAACGCGACGACGGCGCCGGCCGCGAGATTCACCTGATGCAGCTGCAAGCCGACCAGTTCCGAGACGCGCAGTCCGCATCCGTAGGCGATTTCGAGCATCGCGCGGTCACGCAATCCGCGGGCATCGCGCGCGTCGATCGCGTTGATGAGATTTTCAACGTCGCCGGGCGACAGGGTACGCGGGAGTTTGCGCGGATGCGGCCTGAGCTTCAAGGCCGGCGCGGGATCGCGTTCGATGATCTTCTCGTCCACCAGCTCGCGGGCAAGGCCGCGCAGACTGGCGAGATGGCGGCGCTGCGAACTGACCGCCAAACCCCGATCCGCGAGCGATTCGAGATAGGCGGTCAATGTGGCGGCGTCGAGTTGCGCCGGCGTCAGCCCGATCTCGCGGCACCACGATTGAAAAACGCCGAGGTCATGCGCGTATGCGTCCATCGAATGAGGGCTCAGGCCGCGCTCGACCGCCTGGCGCGACAAATGGCGATCGATCAGCTCGTCCCAGCCGGCGGCGCTCACGCGGTCGCTCCTTCGGTGGGATTCTCTTCGACCTTTTCGAGCAAGGCGGCGCGCAGCTCCCGCATCCGATCGAGGTGTTCGATTTTAACGCCCTCGCGATCGCTTACGTAAAAGACATCGAGCGCCTGATCGGCGTTGGTCGAGATGCGCGCGAGGTGAATCCGCAGGCCGAGCCGGAAGAGGGTGTGAGTGATCGCGAACAGCAGTCCGACGCGGTCCTGGGTGAAAACGTCGATCACGGTGAATTGCTCGGAGGTGCGATTGTCCACCGTGACCTCGGTCGGCACGTGGCGCACGAACTTGCGGCCGGCGCTCTGCACGTGATGCGCCGCGGCGACCAGCGCGGCGATGTCCTGCTGGCCGGTGATGACGCGCTCGAGGTCGCGCTCGACGCGCAGCCAGCGGTCCTCTTCCATCGCCATCGAGCCGGCGGCCATCTGATGCGACACACGAAAGACGTCCATCGCGACTCCGTTGGTGCGGGTGGTGATTCGGGCCGACAGGATGTTGAGATTGTTGGCGGTCAGCGCGCCCGCGATCATCGAGAAGAGTCCCTGCTGATCGCGCGTCACGACGATAAACTCGCTGAACTCCAGTTCGGGGAAGTGCCTGATGCGGCAGACCAGCGGGCGGTCGGTGAGCGAGCGCATCAAGTCGAAGTGCAGCGGAATGTCGGCTTCGGGCACGGTGAAGAAGTAGCGGTCGGGCATCTGGTCGAGGAACGCGGTGAGGTCGGAATCCGGCGCCGAGGCGGCGCGCAGATTCTCGCGGACGCCGGCTTTGACGGTGGCCAGCCGGCGCGCGGGATCGACCGCCTCGCGATCGCCCTGCTCGAGCACCTTGAGCGCGCGCATGTAAAGATCGCTCAGGAGCATGTCGCGCCAATTGTTGTAAACCTTCGGTGCGACCGCGCGCATGTCGGCATAGGTGAGCAAGTAAAGCGCCTTGAGGCGATCGATCGAGCCGACGGTGCGGGCAAATTCCTCGACGGTAGTGTGATCGTCAAGGTCACCCTTCTGCGCGATCTGGGACATCATCAGATGGTTGCGGACGAGGAACACGACGAGGTCGATTTCCTCGCTGTTCAGTCCAAGGCGCTGCGACACTTCCACGGTCAGGCTGGCGCCGCGCTCATGATGGTCATGGCCGTGGCCCTTGCCGATGTCGTGCAGCAGCAGCGCAAGGAACACGAGCGGCAGCTGGTCGAATTCGCGCACGACCTCGGTGAGCAGGAGAGTGGAATCCTTGAACTCGCCGGTGCGCAGGCGTTCGAGATCGCGCACCGCAACCAGCGAATGCCGATCAACGGTGTAGATATGGTAGAGGTCGTGCAGGACGCGCGCGTAGAGGTTGCCGAACTCGGGGATTATCGCGCCGAGCACACCCGACAGATGCATCGCTTCGAGCGTTTCGGCGACCCGCTGGCGCGCGGACAGAATCGTCATCAGGGCGGCGGCGACGCGCGGGTCTTTGCGCATGTCGTCGTCGATCAAATCAAGATTGTCGCGCACCAACTGGTACGTGCTGCCTGAAAGGCTCACGTTCTGCGCCTGGCAGTCCACGTAGATCGCGATCAGGTTGAGCCGATCGCGTTTGAAAAAATCGGGCGCGGCGATGCACAGCAGATTGCGCTGGACGATTACGCCGGGGCGAATCTTGCGGGTCGGCGTGCGCCGAAAAAATCGCCCGCCGGGACTGTTCTCGACCACCCGCGCGATCAAGCCTTCGGCAAAGCGATGGACCGTCGACGCGTGCTGGTAGTACGCGCGCATCAAGGCGGAACCGGCAGCCTGTCCGTCCTCGGGCTTGAAGCCCAGCATCGGCTCGATCCGTTCCTGCATCTCGAAGGTCAGCTGATCGAAGTGGCGCCCGGCCAAAAAATGCAGCGAATTGCGCACTCGCCAGAGGAAGTCGCGCGCCTCGATCACTTCGGCCGCTTCGGGCTCGGTGATGACGGCCTTTTGCACCAGCTCTTCGAGCGAATGCACTTTGTATTTGACCTTGGCCAGCCACATCGCGGTGTGAAGATCGCGCAGCCCGCCTTCGCCTTCCTTGATCTGAGGCTCGAGCAGGTAAACCGAATCGCCGAACTGGGCGTGACGTTTGCGGCTTTCTTCGAGCTTGGTGGTGAAGAACTTGTCCTGGTTGCGATTGAGCACGTCGGCGATGAGCAGCTTGTCGAGATCGGCGTAAAGCTTTTCGTCGCCGCATAAGAACCGCGCGTCGAGGATCGCGGTTTTTTCCTTCAGGTCCTCGTTCGCCAGCCGCACGCATTCTTTGGCCGTACGAACCCCGTATCCGACCGTGAGACCCGCGTCCCAGAGCGCGTGCAATATTATTTCGGTGACAACTTCGACGTATGGCCCGCGCTTGTAATCGTGCAGAAACAGCAGATCGACGTCGGATTGCGGATTCAGCTCGCCGCGCCCGTAGCCGCCGCGCGCGACCACCGCAATTGTCTGGTTGAGCTTGGTAAATCGCAGGTCATGTTCCGCGTCCGCATAATGGAACAGCGCACGCATAAGATCGTCCATCGCCGCCGTCATCGCGGTCACGATCTCATTGCCGCTCGCGCCGGCGAAATGGCGCTCGGCGAGCTCGGCGCGGATCGATTCGAGATAGCCGCGGGCAATCGCGCCGGGCTTCTTGCTCGCGGCGAATTGCGCGAGCAGGGCCTCCTGGCCGCGCGGGCCGCGCTGCGAGGACTCGGGAGTTGGCACAGGCTCGGCGCGATTCGCACCCGGGACGAGGCTCACAGATTTCCCACCGCCAGATCGGCGTTGAAGTAATGCGCTACCGCGGTGGCGACGGCGCCGGCGAGCACGTCCTGGTAAACCGCCGACTTCAGCCGCGCGGCTTCACCGGCGTTCGACATGAAGCCGCATTCGACCAGCACGGCCGGCATATGCGCGCCGACCAGCACGTAAAATGGTCCCATCTTCGCTCCCAGCGCATTCACGTTCAGTCCAAATCCGGCATCGAGATCGGCGACCGCCTGCGCGTCGATCATCCTGGCCACAGAGGCCGCTTCCGGCGCCTTATAGTTCTGGCGCAAGTCGGTCAGGATGTAGTTTAAGTTGGAGGCGTCCGGTGCGCCATAGCCGTCGGCGCCGGCGTTCTCCATTCGTGCGAGGCGAATCGTGGCCCGGTCGGTGGTGTTGTTCAGGTAATAGACTTCGATTCCCGTGGTCGCGGTGTTCGGACTCGAATTGAGGTGGATTGAAACGAACAGGTCCGCACCGGCGCGATTGGCAATTCGCGTGCGCTCCGCGAGGCTGATAAATACGTCGGTCGAGCGCGTGAGCTCGGCGCGGATGCCGCGGGCTTCCAGAGCGGCTTTCAGGCGCGTCGCGATTTGGAGAGCGAGGTCCTTCTCCACTGCGCCGGCGGACGATTGTGTGCCGGGATCGTAGCCGCCGTGACCCGGATCGATCATCACCAGAAAATGACCCGGCTGACGATTGTCTTCCCTCGCATTCGAGGGCACGGGCGCGATTGGTTGCGCGCGGAAGTCGGGACGAGGCTTCGGCGCAGGCCCGAATGCGACAGGGCGCGCGGCTGACGGAGCGGGGCGAAGCGGGGCGTCATCGTGAACGATCATCGGGGCCGCGATATTCGGGTCAGCGCCCGCGGATGCGACCCGCAGCACTATTTCATTTTTGCCTCGGAACCGCGCGATCGCGTAGTCGGCTTTGCCGATTACCTCGACGATGATTCGCGACCTGCCGCCGGCCGACTCGATCGCGCGCACGCTCGCAATTGGCGCCGTTTCATAGCCGTACAGCGGGCGCGGAGGGATCGCGATGCGCGTGCGCGCCAGCTCGACCCACAGTTCGCTGCCGTGGGTGCTGAGATCGAGCGGTGGAGCGGGGCCGCTGAATTCGAAATGCAGTTCGAGAGTCGGTCCGCGATGCTCGATTCGCGCGGAAGTCAGGGCTGACGCGGGAAGACTGGCGCCGACAACGGCCGGGGCAACCATCGCGCCGATCGTCGCCGTCGCGAGCGCAACTGCCATCATTCCCCGCATCACCGCAAACCTCCGCCCAGCACTAGGATAGCGACCGGTTAAGGTGATCGCCACGCCCCCGCAGGGGGCCCTTACATCATTTGAAACACGTTTCGGTGCGACATAGTGTTCTTCCATGTGCACGCTTACCGATGAGTTCGTGGTTATCCAGGACGCCGACCTCGAATACAATCCGAGCGATCTCCCTGCACTGATCGCACCGCTGGCGGCAGGCGAGGCGGACGTGGTGTATGGCGTGCGCCAGCATGACAGGGCGGCGCGGGGAGTGAGTGGATTGTGCGCGTGGGACAGGACAGCCTGATGAGATAAGGCTTTAGACTGGTTGATAGCATGGCGGCAGAAGCTTCACGAGTTCCCTGGCGGCCCCGAGTGCTGCGCGATCGCGCGAGTTGGGCGATCGCACTTTTCTTTGTGTTTTTGCTGGCAGTCTTTTGGTCCGTCACGCGCGTCGTGATGCTTCCTGACGGCCATCTCGAGACCTACACTCCTCATGTGATTAACGGCGACGAGCCGCACTATCTGCTGGTCGTCAACAGCATCCTTTTTGATCACGATCTCGAGCTTCAAGATGATTATCTACGCGCGCAATGGGGTCTCGATGCGGGCGGAATTCGGCTCCCGGATCATCACACCATCCTCGTAAACCGACGGACAGGTCAGCACGGTCTCTGGTTCCAGCATCGTTTCGATCCAGGGCTGGAGCCGGGTACCGACGTATATGAAGTCTCCTCGCATCCGGTTGCGTTTCCCGCGATGGTCGCCGCGCTAATCGCGCCGTTTCATCCCACGATGGACGAAGTACAGGGCGACGCGAGCCTGGTGATGGTCCTGGTTTGCTGGCTGGGCGCCATTTTTACCTATCTGTTGTCGCGTCGGCTCGGAATGGGACGCGGGGCTGCGCTGCTCGCCACCGCGCTGCTGGCGTTTGCCAGCCCGTGGCTTGCGTATACTCGCTCGTTCTTCTCAGAACCCGTGGCCGGCGTCGCTGCGTTGATCGCGCTGTGGGCGCTGGAGGTTGACAGGCCCGCAACCTCGGCGCTGGCGGCCTCAGCGGCGGCGTTCATCAAACCCCCGTTCGCAGTGATTGGCGGAGGCTTCCTCATCGATCGGATCGAACAGAAGCGATGGCGCGACTTTCTCGTGCTCTTTTCGGTGCTCAGCGTCTGCGGGATAGCTCTGATTGCTTTCAACTATTGGCTGGCACGGACCCCGATTATTTCAGGCAATCAAGCCGGTCCCTGGCCATTTGGCCCGGACACCGCCCCAGATTTTTCTCGCCTGAGCGACACCTTCTTAGGCAGCCGGCATGGCTTGTTCGTCTGGGTTCCATGGACAATATTCGCAATCTTTCCCATCGGGCAGGCGTTCTGCTCGCCCGGTGCGCGTCCGCGATTCATCCGTGAGATGTCGTTTCCTATGGTGCTTCAACTGGTTGTGCTGACCGGTTTCATTGGAAGGCCGGGCACCTGCTACGGTCCGCGCTACTGGGTGCCATTTCTTCCGTGGATGGGCGTGGCCGCGGTCGAGACCTTGAGAAAATCCGGATGGGTGTCGAGGGCGACATTTGCAATCCTTGCCCTGGTAAGTCTGGCGTTCTCGATTGTGGGTGCACTCCGATATCCGCAGATGTTCTCGCGATCGCCGTGGTACCTTTGGCCAAGTTGAGAAGGACTCCGGACGGCTGACCGCACTCAGGTGGCTATCCTGAAAAATCCTCCCTTGGCAGCGGTGGGAAGAGGTGTGACGGTAGCCTGATAGCCGAGGCTGGCCCCCGCGGGCGGCCTTAACACTGGGTGCAGGGGTCACCCCTGCTACTTCTCTTGCTTGAGGCGCGCGGCCAGATACCATGCGCCTCAAACCAGCTCGATCGAGACGCGGCGGCCGACCATCGCTGCCGCCCGCTGGAGGCTGGAGAGCGTGATGTCGTTTTTTGGATCAAGCAGTCGGTCAACCTGGCTGCGACTTGTCTTGAGCAGCGTGGCCATCTTGTTCTTGGAGATTCCCTGTTTCCTCATGGCCTCGGCGAGCTGCCACGCGACGACCTCCTTAACCGCCTGTGCTTGCGCCTCTTCAAAGATGCCCTCCTGCTTGAGGAAATCATCGATACTGGAACCCATATGTTTCTTGCTCATCCCTCTAACTCCTTCTGGCGGTTCCGCGCCAATGCCAAATCATCATCCGGCGTTGTGCGCGTTTTCTTGATAAACCCGTGCAATGCGACCAAGTGCTCACGGTAAAGGCAGAGCAGCACGCGCGCCGTCCTCTTTGTCGGCAAGTCCGTCCGGACCTCCCACAGTCCGTTTCCCAACGGGCGGCACAGCGGCATCCCCACCGGCCACCGCCATTGCGCCCGCAGTAGGTCTTTCCCGATGGCCTGGCGCTCCACTTCCGGCAGCTCCTTCAGCCACTCCCGGACAGGCTCGTGTCCCGGCCGCACGCGGTAAAAAATCAGCGGGATTTTTCGCTGCTGGAGGTCTTCGGCCATACCGTATCTTATATAGTACTAGTGTACCTTAAGATGTACAGGTGCAGGCAAGCTATTCATTTGAAAGGCCGAAGCTTGCCCCGGCGGGCGACGGTGGGCTTTCTCTCTTACTTTTCCTGCTTGAGGCGCGCGGCCAGGTGCGCGAGTGCGTTGAGCGCGTCCATCGGCGTCATCCGCTCGACGTCGAGTGCGCGCAACTCGTCGATCACGCGGCTCTCTTTGGGCGAGAACAAACCGAGCTGAGGCGGCGGAGTTGTAGCGCGGCGATCGCGCGCAATTCGCGGCATCCCGGCCTCGTCCAATTCGCCCTGCTCGAGGTTGGCAAGAATTTCCCGCGCGCGGCTGATGATCGAATCCGGAAGTCCCGCCAGCCGCGCCACTTCGATACCGTAACTTCGCGACGACGGCTGCTCGATAACCCGGCGCAGGAAAATCACCTCGGCGCCCCATTCGCGCACCGCCATGCTCAGGTTCTTGACCCGCGGACGCTCACGCGCGAGGTCGGTCAGTTCGTGGAAGTGCGTTGCGAACAGCACCTTGGCTCGGGTCTGGTCGTGCAGGTATTCTGCGACGGCCCACGCGATCGCAAGCCCGTCAAAGGTGCTGGTGCCGCGGCCAACCTCGTCGAGCAGCAGCAGGCTGCGGTCCGACAGTCCCTTGAGCAGGCGCGCCGTCTCGCTCATCTCGACCATGAAGGTGGACTCGCCGCGGCGAAGTTCGTCGCGCGCGCCGATTCGCGTGAGCACGCGATCGATAAGCCCGATGGTCGCCTCGGCGGCGGGAACGAAGCTGCCGATTTGCGCCATGATCGCGATCAGCGCGACCTGGCGCAGGTAGGTCGATTTGCCGGCCATGTTGGGGCCGGTGATCAGCAGGATTTGGCGCGTGTCGGGCTCCGCATCGAGGTCGTTGGGTACGAACTCGCCCGAGCGCATCCCGGCTTCGAGCACGGGATGGCGTCCGTCGCGCACCCGAATCCGAAGGCCGGTGTTGATGGTGGGACGCACATAGCCGCGGCGCCGCGCCACTTTCGCGAGCGACATGATCGCGTCGAATTCGCCCACGGCGCGAGCGGTTTCGAGTATCGTGGCGGCGTGCGACTGCAAGTCGCGGAGCAGCTTCGAGAAGATCTGGAGTTCGAGTTCCTTGAGCCCCGATTCCGCGGTCAGGATCTTGCGCTCGAGTTCCTTGAGCGCGGGCGTGGTAAAGCGCTCGGCGCTGACCAGCGTTTGCTTGCGCTCATAGTCGGCGGGCACGCGCTCGAGATTGGGCCTGGTGACCTCGATGTAATAGCCGAAGATATTGTTGTAGCGCACCTTGAGCGACGGGATGGCGGTGCGCTCGCGCTCGGTCGCTTCCAACTTCGCGATTACGCCACGAGCGCCGGACGCCAGGCTGCGCAGTTCGTCAACTTCGGCGCTGAGTCCAGGACGAATCACGTTGCCGTCGCGGGGATTCACCGGAGGTTCGTCGGACAGCGTCGCCGCGATTTGCGCCGCGAGCGCGGGCATCGGCGAGATCCGCGCGGCCTGTTCGCGGATCAGAGGGCTCTTGAACGCGCCCATCGCTTCTTTCAGTAACTCGTCCGCCTTGAGCGCGTCCGCCAGGCGCAGACAATCCCTCGGCGACGCCCGCATCGCGCCGATTCGTCCCGCCAGCCGCTCGAGATCGCCGATTCGTTTCAGGGATTCCGCCAGCGCGCCGCCCAGGTCGGCATCGAAGAGCTCTTCGGCGGCGTCGTGACGCGCGCGGATCGAGTCGAGCGCGAGGAGCGGATAGGTAATCCAGTTGCCAAGCGTGCGCGCGCCGGCCGCGGTCAAGGTTTCGTCGAGAATCGACAGCAACGAGCCCTTGCGCGCGCCGTCAGTCGAAGCGACGAGTTCGAGATGACGGCGCGTGGTCTCGTCCACCAGCATGTACTCGGCGATCCGGTAAAGACGCGGCGCTTCGAGATGGGCCAGGTCGCGGCCGAAGGTGTTTTCGACATAGAGCAGTGCGATTCCCGCGGCGCGCGCGATCGATTCATGGAGATCCGCGGCGGCGGCTGCGAAACGATTCGAGAACGCGGCGGCCGCCCGCTCGGCGCTGAACGATTCACGATCGAGCGTCGTCACGGGGCAGTTCAAGTCCTTCAGGAGCGCGCCCAACTCGCCGTCTTGTCCAGGGACTTGCCCGGCGACTACTATTTCGCGCGGCGCGATTCGCGCGATTTCCTCGCGCAGCGTGGCGGCCTCGCGAACCTGCGTGGCGAGAAATTCCCCGGTCGAGACGTCGAGTGCTGCCAGCGCGAACCCGGCGCCCTCGGCGCCCGTGACTGCGACCAGGTAACTCTTCTCGGCGGCGGTCAGCACCATCTCCTCGCCCACGGTTCCGGGCGTGATCACGCGGACGATTTGCCGCGGCATCAACTTGGGAGAGCTGGCGTCGGGCGTCCCCTGCTCGCAGATGGCGACCTTGTGGCCGGCTTTCAGCAGTTTGGCGATGTACGGTTCCGCGGAATGGTAGGGCACGCCGCACAGCGGCACGCCGTCCTTGTTGCGCGAGGTGAGCTGAATGTCGAGCACGCGCGCGCCGACTTCGGCGTCCTCGAAGAACATCTCGTAAAAGTCTCCGAGGCGGAAGAAGAGGATCGCGTCGGGAACGCGCTGTTTGACGCTCAGGTACTGCGCGATGAGGGGTGTTTGCTTGACTGCCACTGATGCGATTGCGGTCCACAATAGCCGTGATGGAACAAATGGGCAAAACAGCGTGGGTGGCGCGTCGTGAGCGGACGCAATAGCAAGGGGCACACCTGAACTTTTCGCTTTACCGAATACATCTCGATTTACTAATGTGCGAGTGTTAATCAGGCTGTATACGGATCGCCATGTCCAATCCCGCGGGCAGTCTTCGCGGCCGGCACAGGGCGACGAATCACCGACAGGAGATTAGGAAAGATGGCATCAGCATCAGCGTCATTGGAATCAGCCACTCGCGGCGCCAAGTCGAGCGCAGCGCTTGAGTTCCTCAAGAGCTCGCCCAAGAAACTTCTCATCAACGGCAAATGGGTGCCGTCGAAGTCCGGCAAGACTTTCGAGACCCTCAACCCGTCCAACGAGGAGGTCCTGGCGCTGGTCGCCGAGGGCGACAAGGCCGACGTGGACGAGGCCGTCAAGTGCGCGCGCAAGGCCTACGAGGACTTTAAGTGGGCGAATTTGAGTCCGCATGCGCGCACGGGCTTCCTGCTCAAGATCGCGGACCTGATCGAGCAGCATGCCGAAGAGCTCGCCGAGCTCGAGACGCTCGACAACGGCAAGCCCCTGTTCGAGTCCAGGAACATCGACATTCCCGGCGCTGCCGAGACCTTCCGCTACTACGCGGGCTTCGCGACCAAGATTTACGGCGAGACCAATCCGTCCGATCCCTCGATGTTCAACTACACGCTGCGCGAGCCGGTCGGCGTGTGCGGACAGATCATACCGTGGAATTTTCCGCTGCTGATGGCGTCGTGGAAGATTGCGCCCGCGCTCGCATGCGGCAACGTCGTCATCCTGAAACCTGCCGAACAGACTCCGCTGACGGCGATCCGCCTCGGCGAGCTTATCTGCGAGGCCGGGTTGCCCGAAGGCGTCGTGCAGATCATCACGGGCTTCGGCCCCGGCGCGGGAAGCTCGATCGCCGAGCATCCCGACATCGACAAGGTCGCCTTCACCGGCTCGACCGAAGTCGGCAAATTAATCCTGAAGGCCTCCGCCGGCAACTTGAAGCGGGTATCGCTCGAGCTCGGTGGCAAGTCGCCGAACATCATTTTTCCCGACGCTGACATGCCGGCCGCAGTGTTTGGCTCGGCGCTGGGCATCTTCATGAACCAGGGGCAGGTCTGCTGCGCCGGCTCGCGCGTGTTCGTGCAGGAAAGCGTGTACGATCAGTTCACCGATTCGCTGTCGCAGATGGCCAGCGGACTGACGCTGGGAAATCCGCTGGACCCGAACACCCGCATGGGTCCCCTGGTTTCCAAAGAGCAGCACGATCGCGTCAAGGGATATTTGAAAGCCGGCAAGGCCGAGGGCGCCAAGGCCAAGACCGGCGGCGAGCCGGGCAAACAGGAAGCCGGATACTTCATCCAGCCGACGGTTTTCACCGGCGTGAACAACCAGATGAAGATCGCGCGCGAGGAGATCTTTGGCCCCGTCGCGTCGGCAATCCCGTTCAAGGACGAGGCCGACGTCGTCTTCCAGGGCAATGACACGACTTACGGGTTGGCCGCCGGCGTGTGGACCAAGGATATCAACCGCGCTCTCACGATCGCGCGCAAGCTCAAGGCCGGCACGGTCTGGATCAACACCTATAGCGTACTCGATCCGATCTCTCCGTTCGGCGGCTACAAGCAGTCGGGTTTCGGCCGCGAACTGGGCAAGTACGCGATCGATCTGTACACGCAGATCAAGTCGGTTTACGCCAGGATCGGGTAGTCAAGCGATCCGGATTGGCCGCTAACGCGGCAATCGAAAACAGTTCGAATTCTCCGGCAGGGGCGCCCAACTGGGCGCCCTTTTTTGCGCCGCCGCGCGGCAGGCTCCGGTTGGGGAAAGCAAAAAAATCACGCTTTCGGGGCGTAACCATATTTCGCTTGACCCGTGGATTCCCTTATATTGACGGCAGTGAGCCAGGAGTGGTTGGCGTCATGCCGCATTAGACCGATTGCGGCCGGCGCGCGTCTTATGGCGTGAGGATGTGCCGTCCCGGGGGACGGCATCAAGTGGGTGGTGTGAAATCGGCGTCGCCGCAGGTCCGACGGCGCCGCGGGGTTCACTGATGGCGGCCGAGAAGAACGATGATCCGATCGAGGCGACGATCTCGTCGCGAGCGCCTCGTCGCACCGATCAGACAGTCAATCCCGCAAATCCCGTCGAGACGCTCACTGGGCAATCGACTACCGAAGAGACGCGAGAAAAGGCCAAGACCGAAGCGCGCGAGCCGCAATCTCCGCCGCTGCGTCCGCCGAGGCATTCGGAGCTCGAAGAACGGCTCGAAGTTCGTCCCATCGGCACTCCGATGGGTTTGCGCGAGCTCGCCGCGCTCCACAAGCGGACCTGGAGCACGCTGAACGTACAGGAAAAGCGCGTGCACGTGCTGCTATGGCCGCTTGCGATCCATTTTGGGCTCTACGCGGTGGGTCCGGGAGACGAGCGACGGCGCCCGCCATTGATTGGCGCGTTTTGGGCGCGATGCCTGGCTGACGCGCCGCTGACGCTTGGCCATCTGTACCCGCCGCAGTTGTTCAAGGGGATGCTCGCGTCGGAAGTGTTCGAGTTTGGCGGGATGGTGATCGACCCGAACTACCAGGGCAAGGGCCTGGTCAAGCTGATGTCGGACACCGCGCGATTGTTTGTTTTTTCGCGCCGGCCCAAGTTATTAATCACAAATCCGGTAGAGCCGCTTTACGAGATGTACAAACAGCTCGGGCTCAGGACGGTGGGCCGCGAGCCCGTCGAGCATCCACACGCATTCAACGTGCGGGTGTGGCTGATGTACGGCAAATTCGACGAGCTGGCAAAGCCATACTTCATGTAGAGGTTTGCTACATACTTACGACTTCGCATTGTCCTTTGCCTTGCCCGAGCCGCCCATAAGCGCTCCCGCGCCCCGCATGATCCTGGTGCCGACGCTCAGCAACGTGTCGGTGAAGCCCGGGAACAACGACGCGAGTTTCTCCGCGACTGCGGCGCCGGGAGGAACGTCCACTTCCGTCAGCCCGAACGCGGCCGCAGCCAGCACGGCCCACGTCACCCATCGCGCCGGCATCGCCATCATGTTGGATACGCCCTTGAGCGAATCGTCCTTGAGCGCATCGCGCGCCATGGGCGTGTCGATAACTCCGGGCATCACGAGCGACACTTTTATCCCGGTATTGAACAGCTCGACGCGCAGAGCTTCCGTCATTCCCACCAGGGCAAACTTGGTCGAGCTGTAGCCGCCGAGCGGACTGACGCCGCGGCGTCCCGCCAGCGACGAGATGTTCACGATGTTGCCCGACTTGGCCTTGCGCATAACGGGCAGCACCGCCTGCATCGCATTGAGCGCGCCGAAGACGTTTACCGCCATCATCTTTTCGAGGTCTTCGTGACGCATCTCCTCAACCGGATCCGAGATGAGCAATCCCGCCGAGTTGATCAGGATATCGACTCTTCCGAACGCTTCTTTAACCTGCTCTATCGCCCAGAACACGCGCGCGCGATCGGTCACGTCGCAATCGAGCGCGAGCGCCTTGCCGCCTGCCTGGTTGATTTTATGCGCGAGTTCTTCGAGCTGCACGCGCCGGCGTGCGAGCAGCGCAACCTGCGCCCCTTGTTCGCCGAACGCAAGCGCGACGTCATGGCCGATTCCACTCGACGCTCCGGTTACGACCACCGATTTGTCGAAGAAGAATCCGCGCACCGGTCCTTTGGATCGCCGCTTGGCTTCGCTCATAACCGTCACCTCGATATGGGCGCCGTTGCATGGAACTGATGGTGGGGGCGTCGCGTTTTTGGCATTGTGCGCCGGTCGCACGCGCAGGCGCAAACCCCCGCCGAGGCGGGTTGCCGAAAAGATACGGTGTGATTACGTTTATATTGGAAAACCGCGCGATGGGGGAGTATGGAAAATAGTGAACGCGAGAAGTGTCATTACTGAAATCGCCGCTGCAGGCGCATTGATCGGCTCGTATCCACTGGATTGGCTGGTCAAAAGGGGCGAGCCGTACTTCTCCGCGCCGGCCAGCGAACCCGTCATTCTTATCCACGGCTTCGGCGGCAGTCGCGCCAATCTGTTGGGGCTTGCAGCTTACGTGCGGCTGGCTGGATTCGACAACGTGTCGTACTTCGAGTACCCGCGATGGCAGTCGATCGGTGATTCTGCCGCGCGGCTCGGGCGCATCGTAGAGGAAAAATCCGGCGGAAAGGGCGCTCACCTGATCGGCCACAGCCTGGGCGGCACCGTAGCCCGGCGCTACGGGGCTGGTGCGCCAAAAGGTGCGGTACGGTCGCTCATCACTCTCGGCTCGCCGTATTCGTACGGTCAATGGAGTCCCAGCGAGATCGGAATTTTCGGCGACGACGACCAAGTCGTGCCGGCGCCGATCGAGGAGTTGGTCAATCGCGCCGCGTTCGCGCGGATTGTAACGCTGCACGAGGTCGGGCATCTTGCGCTGATCTTTCATCCCGAGGCCCTGCGGATTATCGGCACCGAGTTACGCGCAAATCGCGCACCCGGGACCAACGCCGCGGCGCAGTAGCGTTCTGACACCACGATTGCCGCGGATTCTTTTGTTAGACTCCGCGCCATGAGTTCGATCGTTGCCGCCAGTGCGATCGTCCTCGCGGGAGGGCGCAGTTCCCGGATGGGCCGGCCCAAGGCGGCGCTCGATTTCGGTGGTGTCCCGATCCTGACGAGAATCGTCTCCGAGCTGAAGCGGCGCTTCGCGGAGATCGTGGTCGTTGCGGCCCCCGAGTCTAAGGATTCGCTTCAAATAGACATCCCCGCGATAAAAGTAGTGCGCGACGAGACCGCCTATCAGGGACCCTTAGATGCGCTCCGGCGCGGCCTGGACGCTGTTGGCAATGAAATCGCGTTTGCTTGCTCATGCGATCTGCCGCTGCTCGATTCCGATGTCGCGGCGGCGATCGTCGCGATGCTCGGCGACTTCGACGCGGCGATTCCAATCGTCGGTGGAAAACTTCAGCCGCTGCACGCCGCGTATCGCAAGCGATGCGCCAGCGCGCTCGCGGCGCTTGGCATGCGGGGAGAGCGGCGTCTGATTGCGATCGCCGATGCGGTCAATACGAGAAGAATCAGCGAGCATGAACTCAAAGCGATCGATCCGCAGCTCAGGAGCTTATTCAACGTGAACACGCTCGACGACTACCAGCGCGCACTGAAGATCGCGGGCCTCGCAAGATAAAATCCCTTCGCTACGCCTTCTTTTCCCACCTCAGAATCGGGCGGCGCGCGGCCCCGGCCTCGTCCACGCGCGAGACCGGCAAGGTCTGCGGCGCGCTTTTGACGCGCTCGGGATCGTTCAACGCTTCGTCGTAAATCCGTTCCATCGCATCGACGAAGCTGTCGAGGATTTCCTTGCTCTCGGTTTCAGTCGGTTCAATCATCAGCGCACCCGGCACCACCAGCGGGAAATAGATCGTGGGCGGATGGATTCCGAAATCGAGCAGACGTTTGGCAATTTCGAGCGTGCTCACGCCGGCGCGCTTTTCGAGGTCGTGCGAGAGCACGCATTCATGCATCGAAGGCTCGCCGGTCGCGCTCGGAAAGTGCGGTTGAAGCCGCTTGCGCAGGTAATTCGCGCCGAGGATCGCCAGCCGGCTCGCCATCCCCAGACCGTCGCCGCCGAGCGCGAGGATGTACGCGTAGGCGCGCACGATCATTCCGAAATTGTTGTGAAACGATCGCATCCGTCCGATCGAATCCGGCCGCTCGGCGTCGAATTCATAGCCCGCGCCGGAATGCTTCAAACGCGGCAGAGGCAGGAACGGCTCGAGGTGCTTTTTCACGGCGACCGGTCCGGCGCCCGGACCACCACCGCCGTGCGGAGTCGAAAAACTCTTGTGCAAGTTCAGTTGGACGATATCCGCGCCCATGTGTCCGGGCTTCGCAACGCCGAACAGTGCGTTCATGTTCGCGCCGTCCAGGTAGAGCATCGCGCCGCGGTCATGCAATGCCGCGGCGATATCCTGGATTTCCGGCTCGAAAATTCCGAGCGTGTTTGGATTCGTCACCATCATCGCGGCCACGTCGTCGCTCACCAGCCGGCGAACCTCTGCCGCTTCCAGGTAGCCGCGCCGGTTCGACTTCGCGACGATCACTTCGAAGCCCGCCAGCGTGCAGCTGGCCGGATTGGTGCCGTGCGAAGTATCCGGGATGATCACCTTGTGCCGCACTTCGCCGCGCTTGCGATGATACGCACGGACCATCAGCAGCCCGGTCAACTCGCCTTGCGCGCCGGCCGCGGGATGCAGCGACACCGCGTCCATCCCGGTGATCTCAGCGAGCGCCGCTTCCATCCGCGCGATCATTTCGAGCGCGCCCTGGGCAAGATGCGCCGGGGTCGCGGGATGCAGCCCCGCCAGCCCCGCAAGTGCCGCCAGCTCGTCGTTTACGACGGGGTTGTACTTCATCGTGCACGATCCAAGCGGATAGAACTGGAGCGCCTGCGCGAAGTTGAGCTGTGACAGACGCAGGAAATGCCGGAGCACCTGCGGCTCGCTGAGTTCGGGGAAGCCTGGAAGATCGTCGCGGCAGAGCTCCACGCCGATGATTTCAGCGCCGCGCCGCTCGCCGGCAGCGCGCGGCGACAGGTCCGTTGCGCGGCGGCCTTCGGATGAAAGTTCGAAAATAAGCGGCACGCCTGCCACCGGCTCGATCCGGTTGGGAGTCGAAGGAGTTTCAGGTACCGCGACTGGGCCGATTCTGCCCGCACTTGCCATCACCGCACCTCCGCAATTGCCGCCGCAAGCCGGCTGAACTCGCCGCCAAGATTCATTTCGGTGACCGAAACCAGGAGCGCGTCGGAGAGCTCGGGGTAGTCGGGGCCGAGTGCGACGCCGGCAAGGATTTGCTTGCGCTCCGCCGCTTCCAGAGCGGCCGAAGGGTTCGCAAGCTTCAATGCGAATTCGTTGAAGAACGGTCCCGAAAAGCGCCGGCGGATGCCCGCAGCCTCCAGCACCGCGACCGCCTGATGCGCCAGCTCGACGTTTCGCTCGGCGAGCTCGCGCAGTCCAAGGCGGCCCATCAGTGAGAGATAGACCGTCGCAGCCAGGGCACACAGAGAATGATTGGTGCAGATGTTCGAGGTCGCCCGTTCGCGGCGGATGTGCTGCTCGCGCGTATTTAGCGTCAGGCAAAACGCGCGGCGACCGTCACGATCGCGAGTCTGTCCCACCAAGCGGCCGGGCATCTGGCGCAGATGGGTCAGCCGCGCGGCCATGAAGCCAACGCCGGGTCCGCCGAACTGAAGCGGCAGCCCGAGACTTTGACCCTCGCCGACGGCAATATCGACGCCAAGTTCGCCCGGTGCGCGAAGCAGACCAAGCGCGATGCCCTCGGCAGTGGCGGAAATGGCGAGTGCGCCCGCGCGATGCGTCATTTCAGCAATCGCGCCAAGCGGTTCGATTATGCCGAGCGCGTTGGGATAGCCGGTGACCATGCACAGCAAGCGATCGTTCGCGATACGATCGAGCGCGGGTAAGTCGGTCGCGCCGGTCGCGTCGTCAAATGGAACTTCGACGATGTCGAGACCGTCAAGCGCACTCAGATAGGTGCGAATGGTCGCGCGATACTCCGGCCACAGCGCTCGCGAGAGTGCGACGACCGAGCGCCGGGGCATCAACCGTCGCGCCATCAGAACCGCCTCGGCCACCGCCGACGCGCCGTCATACATGCTGGCGTTGGCGACTTCCATCGCGGTGAGTTGCGTGATCAGCGTCTGGAACTCGAAAATCGCCTGCGTAGTCCCCTGGCTCGCCTCGGCCTGGTACGGCGTATAGCCGGTCGCGAACTCGGCGCGTGCGATGACGGCGCGGACCGCGGCGGGCACGTAATGGCGGTAGTAACCGGCGCCCAGGAAGCTTAGGAAACCCGACGCACCCGTGTTGCGAGCCGCCAGGGCTGAAATCTCGCGGACCACATCCGCCTCGCTGCGCCCGCGGTCGAGATTGATTGTCGCGCGGGCGCGCAGACTCGCGGGCACATGCGCGATCAGGTCATCAAGATGCTTTGCGCCGATGGTCTCGAGCATCGCCGCGACATCGTTCCCGGTGTGTGGCATGAATCTCATGGAATTAACTTGTCCTCCCCCGGCTCCGCCTCCACTTCACGAACAATTCAATCACAAGCTCGCAGTTGATGCCGCAGGCGGCTCATCGCGCCGATAGAACGGCCGCGGCACGATGGTCGCCGCGGTTTTGCGCTCGCGAATTTCAACTGCGAGCGATTCGCCCACGGCCGGCATATTTTTCGCGCCTGCGGCCGCGAGATATGCCATCGCCATCGGCCGTTGAATCGACGGCGCGAACGTCCCGCTCGTCACCACGCCGGCCTCCTCGCCATTTCGAAATACCCGGTAGCCCTGACGCGCGACCATCCGCCCGTCGTCGGTCTGCAGCCCGACCAATGTTTTCTTCAGCCCCCGGTCGCGTTGCGCGGTAAGGGCCGCCGCGCCGATGAACGGACGCCCCAGCTTTACGAAGGCCGCCAGGCCCGCTTCAAGCGGCGACGAATTGCGATCGAGTTCGTGACCGTACAGCGGCAGCCCCGCTTCGAGCCGCAGCGTGTCACGCGCGCCCAGCCCGACCGGTTTGGCATCGACGCCGGCGCCGGCGTCGAGAATCGCTTCGAACAATTGGCGCGCGCCGGCGTTTTCCACGAACAGCTCGAAGCCGTCTTCGCCGGTGTAGCCGGTGCGCGCCGCAATGCAGGTGATTCCCGCGATTAGTCCGCCGGCGACGCCGAAGCGCGCGATCTTGGCGATTGGAAAATCCGCCAGCGGCGCCAATATCGCGACGGTTTGCGGTCCCTGAACTGCGACCAGCGCGGTGGCGTCGCTTACATCCTCGAACTTCGCCCGCCCGCCGTTGAGTTCCGCGATCCATTCGCGATCCGTATCGATGTTGGATGCGTTGACGCAGAGCAGGTAGCTTTCCGGTCCGAGTCGATACACGATCAGGTCGTCGATAGTCCCGCCGTCCTCCGAGCACATAATCGTGTACTGCGCGTGGCCTTGCTTGAGCCCCGCCGCGGAATTGGTGAACGCCCGCTCGATTGTGCCGAGTGCGCGTGGTCCGCTGATCTCAAACTCGCCCATATGACTCAGATCGAAAATTCCCGCCGAATTGCGAACCGCGAGATGCTCCTCGATGATCCCGCTGTAACTGACGGGCATCTCGAAACCACCGAAAACCGTCATCCGTGCGCCGAGTCTTTGGTGAAGGTCGAACAGAACAGTGCGCTTGGGCGCATTCATCAGCGGCAAAATTCTAACAGACCCTTTTGAGCCGAACGAGACAATCGCGCGTGATCTGCCAACAACCGCCCGACTTCTGTCCACAGCGCCTTGCTCGACGCGATCCGGTGCTATAATCGACTGATACCCGATGTCTGCAATCATCATGGATGGCCGGGCGCTGAGCGCGCATCTGATGCCGGAGTTGCGCGCCCACGTCGACCAGCTCAAGAGCGAGTTCGGATGCACGCCATCGCTGGCGGCGATCCTGGTCGGCGACGATCCCGCCTCACGCCAATATGTAAAGAATAAGCAGCGCGTGGCCGGCGAACTTGGATGCGACAGCCGCACGGTGCGGATGCCGTCGGCGGATGCGACCACCGACGCGTTGCTGAGCGTGATCGAGGAACTCAATGCCGACGCGCGCGTCAATGCGATACTGCTCCAGTTGCCGATCCCTGATTGGGTCGATCGCTTCCGCCTGTTCGACGCGATCGCGCCCGAGAAGGATCTCGACGCCGTCGGCGCGGCCAGCGTCGGGGGCTTCTATCGCGGTCAGTGGGGCCGCTTTATCCCGTGCACTCCGCGCGGCGTGCTCACCCTGCTCGACTACTACAAGGTACCCGTCGAGGGGGCGCGCGCCGTGGTTATCGGGCGCAGCGATATCGCCGGCAAGCCGATCGCGCTGATTCTCGGCGGGCGACTGCGCAACACGACGGTTACGTGGTGCCATCGCCACACGCGCGATCTCGCCGCCATCTGCCGCGAGGCCGACATCCTCATCCCGTGCGTCGGCGCCGACGTCGGCCGGCCCTATCTGATTACGGCGGACATCGTGAAGCCGGGCGCCTGCGTGATTGACGTTGGCTTCAGACGTGTCGGTCCCGGCAGATTCATCGGCGATGTAGATTTCGAAGCCGTGAAGGAAGTCGCGGGATGGATTACGCTCAATCCGGGTGGCACCGGCCCAATGACCGTGCTTGCGCTGATGCAGAACCTGATCGACGCGACGCGCTATCAGCTCGGATTGCAACGAGCTGCCTACTCCGTGTGAAACGATTCCGGTCGTGCGCGATCCGCGCAGTCCCCCATCATTTGACGGCCGGTGTGATTCGGTAAATGGCGAGATGCGGCTGCCAATATGTCTCGACCACACGAAAACGATTCGCGTCTGGCAGCTCCGACTTAACGTCATCGCGATCCTTCCAACTCACCAGCCATCCGCCTCCCGCCGCCGATACCCGCTCCTCAATAGTCAATCGAGCTGTGTTAGGGTCATATCCCGGAATAGCTATTCGCGGGTTGGCTCCCTTGAAGTAGTAATTGAATGGAACTGAGTAATAGCCAAATGGAAATCCACCATTGGGGAGGTTTGCCGTATTTTCGTTCGAAACGAAGCCCGATTCAAAGAAGACCGGTTCCGATGCGCCGCCTGCCGTTACATCCCCGGCCAGATCTCGCCACGGCTGCGGCTTGGACCGGGCGAAAGGCAGCAGGATCAAGCATGCAAGCGCGAAGCCCGCGGCGATAAGATTGCGCCACTTGGCGCTCCACGCGCCGATCAACCCGGCAAACAACAACGACGACGCCGCAATTCCCGGCGCAAAATAGCGCGGATTGAACATCGGATGCAGGATCACCGAGCCGACGGCGAATGCCAGCGCCGGCAGTCCGATCCAGGCCACGAGCACTCGAAGCGGTTCGTCGCCGTCTCGTTCCACTGTGCGGCCGAATACCAGCCACAAGGTCACTCCAGCCGCGGCAAGCCCTGCCGCCAGTTTTCCCGCCAGCGGGTAGTTGTAAGGCGGACCCAGGTAGTCCAACCACTGCCCATAAATCATTTGCTGACTCTGTCGAATCGCGTAGGGCAGGTAGGGGACGAACAAAACGCCCGCGAGAATTATCGCCATCCACGCGATCGTGTCGCGTCTGCCGCGCGCAAGATCGCGCAGCAGTATCGCGGCCTCCGCACCGAGGATCATTAACCCGGCCATGTGCGTGTAAGGCATCGCAGCGCCGAGAATTCCGCAGCCGACTCCGACCCCGATGCTGGGCCGGGACCGCACTCGCACCAGCGTCAGCAGATGCGCGAGCGCGAGCGCGATGAGCATCGGGTACATTCGCGCCGTGTGCGCGAACGCCACCGCAAACGGGTTGAATGCCCAAATCGCGGCTGCCGCCAGCGCCGTGCTCTGGTTGAACATTTCGCAGCCGAGTGCGAACACCAGCGCGAGCGTCATCAGCGAAAAGATCACCGACATCGAGCGCAGCGAAATCTCACTCAGCCCGAAAATTCGCGTGTAGTAATGCAGTGCGGCGTAGTAGAAGAGAAATTTTCCGGGCTCGTGCAGTACCGGCGTTTGCGCGATTGCCGCGATTCCCGGCTTCGCCGCCGACCATGCGCTAAACGCCTCGCTCGCGCCGAGCGCGTCGGCGCCAAGATGAAACGAATAGATCAATCCGGCGGCGACGAAGATCGCCGCGAAGATTTCAAGCGGCCGGCGCGACGGTCTATCGCGCGATAACGATTCGATTGTCGCAGGCCCTGCTTCAGTCATCCGAATTTCCTTGCCCGCCCCCGCGCGAGATATAGCCGATTTCGCGCGCGCGCACGATCTTCATCTGTTCGCGCGCGCCCGGCCGCCGCCGCGCGCAGTCCATTGACTATCGCGCCTCGTGCTGGCGTAACTGTTCACAATCATGTCTGAGTTTCTCGAGTCGGTTCCCGAAGTCGGTGCGCAGAGCGGGGCGGCGATGACCCTGCCGCCGATCGAGCGGATCCGCTTCGAGATATGGGCGCTCGCGTGGCCCGTGATTCTTTCGTTCGGGCTCGATTCGATTCTCGGCCTTTCCTCGATGCTGATGGTGGGACGGCTCGGCGCGAACGCGGTCGGTGCGGTCGGACTCGCCATGCAAATTCTGGGTGCGGTGCGCGCCGGGATAGCGGCGGTCGGTACCGGCACGGTCGCGCTGGTCGCGCGTTATATCGGCGCGAACGATCGTGACAGCGCCGAGGAAGTGCTGAAGCAGTCCGTCGTCTTCGGCGTATTGGTTTCGACGATCATCGCGATCCCCGTAATAATTTTCGCTCATCCGCTGATGAAATTGTTCCAGGTCAAGGGCGAGATGGCCGAGATGGGCGCGCGTTACCTGCAGGTCGTGATGCTGTCGGAGCCGTTCCAGGGAATCTTCCTGATGTGCGCGTCGGCGCTGCGCGGCGCCGGTGATACGCGCACGCCGCTGTGGATCGGCGGTATCATCGACGTGCTCGCAATCTTCCTCAACTACGTGCTCATCTTCGGCAAGCTCGGATTTCCGGTGCTCGGCGTGGACGGCTCGGCCGTGGCGACCTTGCTCGCGATCGCTTTCGGCGGGATTTTGTTCTTCTACGCGTTGTCGATCGACGGGATGGTGCTCAACTTCCGATGGAAGGGGCTGTGGCCCGACTTCGGCCTCGGTCGGCGAATCCTCAGCGTCGGCAATCCCGCCGCCATCGAACAATTGTTGATCCAGTTCGGGTTCGTTGCCTACGTCGGATTCATTGCGCGATACGGCGCCAAGGAAATCGCCGCATATTTCATCGGGGTACGAATCCTGGCGCTGTCGTTCCTGCCCGGCTTCGGATTTTCGGCCGCCTCCGCGACGCTTGTCGGTCAGGGGCTCGGCGCACGCGACCCGAAGTTCTCACGCCGAGCCGGATGGGAATCGACCGGCATGGCGATAGTGATGATGACCGTTATGGGCCTGGTGTTTATCGTCTTTGCCCATCAGATCGCGGCGCTCTTCATCGACGACAAACAGGTCATCGCGTACACCGTGCAGTTCATGTACGCGCTCGCGGCGGCGCAACCGCTGATGGCGATCGATTGGACGATCACCGGCGCGCTGCGCGGCGCCGGCGATTCGCGGTTCCCTCTTTACGGTTCGCTGGCGGGCTTTTACGGAATGAGGCTCTTCCTCACGATTCTCATTTGGTACCACGGCGGCAACATCATCTGGATATGGTGGTCTCTGCTCGCCGACTACGTCGTTCGCTCGACGGTGAAAGTCTGGCGCTTCCAGACCGGCAAGTGGGAAACCATAGAAGTCTGAAATCTGATTTCGCACGCGCTTGTTGACGCTCCCATCGCCATCAACTGGACGCGGCGCCCGCCGCGCGTAATCCTCATTCCGTGGCACAAGCGCATCAAGCGGCCGAGACGCTGGAGGGCGTCCTCGATCAGGTCCTGTTCGTTAACGACAAAAACGGTTACTCAGTCGCCGTCGTGGTCGTTGCCGGCGAACACGGCGACTCCCGCCGCGTCACCGTGGTTGGAAATCTTGCCGGTCTGGAAGTTGGCTCGACCATCCGCGCTCAAGGCGGCTACGAACAGCATCCGCGCTTCGGCGATCAGTTTCATGTGGTGGATTTCGAAACGGTGCGGCCCGCCGGAGCGGTCGCGCTCGAACGCTACCTCGCTTCGGAAATAAAGGGCGTCGGCCCCGCGCTTGCGCGGCGAATCGCCGAGCATTTCGGGGACTCGCTCGGCGAAGTGCTCGACAACGCTCCCGAACGCATGCGCGAAGTCCCCGGTATCGGACCCGTAGTCGCGCGGGCAATCGCGGCTGCGTGGCGCGACTCGTCCGGGCTGCGCGAGCTGACGGTCTTTCTGCGCGGGCACGGCCTGGCTGCCTCGCACGGGCGGCGCATCCACAAGTTCTATGGGAAGGAGGCGCTCGACGTCGTACGACGCGATCCGTACGTACTCGCGCGCACCATTCATGGCATCGGATTCCGAACCGCCGATGCCGTCGCGGAGAAACTCGGCATCCCGCGCAACTCGATCCAGCGCGCCCGCGCCGCGGTCCTGTACCTGCTCGAGCGCATGTCCGATGAAGGCCACGTCTATTCGCCCTTCGAGTATCTCGAAGGGCAGTTCCGTACCGCGCTGGAGATGGAGCCCGATCTGGCGCGCGAGGCGGTCGGTGATCTCGCCGCCAGCGGCGAGGTGGTTGTCGAAGACGCGGACGATCACACCGCGGTTTATCTCGCACGCCTGCACGAGGCCGAGGTGAACGTGGCGCGCCGAATCGCGGAATTGAACGCAGGCCGCGGGATGAGCAAGGAGCTGATCCAGCGCGCCCTGGATGCGGCCGTGCGAAGCTCTGAACTCGAACTGTCGCCCGAGCAGAAGAGCGCGCTCCGATGCGCGCTGGCCAGCCGGGTCACTGTTATCACCGGCGGTCCCGGCACCGGCAAGACGACCTTGCTGCGCTCGCTGCTGGTCGCGCTGGCCGAGGTTGGTTTGAAGCCGACCCTTGCCGCACCGACCGGGCGCGCGGCTCGTCGGCTCCAGGAGGCATCGGGACGCGACGCAAAGACCATTCATCGGCTGCTCGAATACTCTCCCGAGAGCGGCGGCTTCGTCCGCGGCAGGGAATTTCCGCTCCGCACCAACTATCTGATCATCGATGAAGCTTCGATGATGGATATCGAGCTCGCCTCGAGCCTGCTATCGGCGCTGATGCCGAACTGCTCGCTGCTGCTGGTCGGGGATCGCGATCAACTTCCGTCGGTTGGCCCCGGCAGCGTCCTCAAGGACGTGATCGCATCCGACTTCGTGCCGGTCGTGCAATTGCAGGAGGTCTATCGGCAGGCGCGACGCAGCCTGATAGTTGCCAACGCGCATCGTTTGAATCGCGGTGAATTCCCGCAGATCTCCAATGACGCCGAAGGCGACTTTTTTTTCTTCGAGCGCAACGCCGCAGAGGACGTGCTCGCGACGATCAAGCAGCTCGTGCAACAACGGCTTATTGGACGATTCGGAATAAGCGACCCGCGCGAAATCCAGGTGCTGACGCCGATGAATCGCGGTCCGCTCGGGACGCAGATTCTCAATCGCGAGCTGCAGAGCCTGCTGAATCCCTCGGGGCGCGAACTACGCGCCGGCGACCGCGTGTTTCGCGAGGGCGATCGCGTTATCCAGTTGCGCAACAATTACGACAAGGACGTCTTCAACGGATCGATCGGCAGGATTCTAGCGATCGACTCGGACAAGGCGCGCGTGAGCGTCGCGTTTGAAGAGATCCACGCCGAATACGACCTGTCGGAGCTCGACGAGCTGGCGCTCGCCTACGCGATTTCAGTGCATAAGAGCCAGGGCAGTCAGTATCCCGCGATCGTGATGCCGATACATTCGAGTCACTACCTGATGCTGCGCCGCAATCTGCTCTACACGGCGATCACGCGCGCCGAGCGGGTATGCGTGCTGGTCGGGACCAAAAGCGCATTGCAGCAGGCGGTGCGCAATCAGGATGAGCGTCTTCGCTTCTCGCGCCTGGCAACGCGACTGCACGTGGCCTAGCGGTTCAGTTCACGCATTCTCGCCGAACACCTCGAGCCTGCGATTTCGATCAGTGATGTCCGATCAGACGACTGACTACGAAAACGATGAAACCGATTGCGACCAACGCAATGAGCGGCGGTATCAGGATCGCGGCCAGCGCGCGCCACGCCGAGAATCGATGCACCTCGCCCAGGCACTTCAGCCAGACGATGAACCCCCAGAAACCAAGCACCCCTTCGATGGCCATTACCTTGTAAAACGCGGGATCGATTTGCGGCAACGTTCCCGGTGTCGCATGAGGCGTCGGTATCGGCACGCCCAGCAAGGCCGCGATCAGCAGGACGATCCCAGCGGCGATCCCAGGCACCTGCGACCACGCGATCGCGGCCCGCACCTCGACTCGGCTCGCAACGCCGCCCAGCAGGGTTCCCGACCATTTGAAAGCCGCGCCTAAAATGAACAGAAAGAGAACTCCGAGGGCGGCCTGAATTGCAACGCTGACTCCCACCCATATCGGCCACAGAACCGGCAAAGCGGCGTTGCTGCCAAGCGCCTTCGACCACTGACCCGCCAGCGCGCCGATCGCCGGGCCGATAGCCGCGAGTGCGATTACGTTGCGCGTCGGATCGGAATCGACGATGCGCCGAATCGTCGCGCGCGGTGCGGTCCATATCGTGAAAAGAGAAGTGATCGATCCGCCAGCCCCGTTCGCCATCGAAACCCCCGTCCCGGTGCGAATTTCGCCACGCTAGCATCTTGCAACCTCACACAACAGCACGACGTCCTGCCGCTCGCGCACGATTGACTCTATTTCACGATGCGAATTACCATCGCGCACGCGCTCGATTCGCGCCGAATCGAAAGACTGGAGGAACGATGAAACGGATCAACTCGATAATTCTCGCTGCGTTGCTTGCGGGATGCGTGCAGGCTTACGGATGCGTCTTCGTTCAATCGAGTGCGATCTCCGATCGCGTGGGCGCAGGTAATCCAATCAGCTCGAGCGCCAGCGATCTCGGATATCTTCACCTGGTCGCACCGCAAGGGCTCACGCAGACCGCGCTGGCTAACCTGCTCAGCAATTGCGCCAGCGGCAAAGTATCCGGAGTGACCACCGAGTTCAGCATGCGCGATTTTGTTATCCTGCAGTCGTACAACGTGTCCGTCAGCGGTGTCTGTAACTAATCGGTCGTCCCCGCGCCGTGGTCGAATCGTTTCGGCCGGAGCCTGCTAGCGGGTCTTGATGGCGGGCTTTTCGACCGGCGGGCGGATGCGCTTGCCGCGCACCGGTTGTAGCGCGCGAAGAAAGTTCAGCACGGCTTCAGCTTCCGATCGCACCGCGTCCGGATCGTGCCCGGCCTTCTCCAGTTCCTTCTCAACTTGCGCGATCGTCTTGCCCCAGTCGTTTTTGAACTTGCGATTGAGTTCCTTCCACCCGACTCCCGCCAGCGCGTCGGTCACGTTCGCCGGTGGACGATAAAATCCGCGCGCGAGCAGCACGGCGATCGCCGGATAGCCGAGGTAGCCCTGCCAGTACGATGCGTTGTCGTTCGACGCGATCTCGCGCCCGTCCGCCGAGGTCTCCACTTCGTAAGTCTTCGACCCGTCCGACGACACGACCGTCGCACTTCGGCTGTCCTCGATTCGCACGCGTCCGTCGCCAATCGCCCCGAGCGCTTCGTACGCTTTTGCGAGCGGGGGCATTTTCCATTTCGTCGCCGGCATGGCCATGAGCGATAGCCTCTCGCCGTCACGGTCGCATCGCGCCGCCGCGATCGTCAAGCTCGCCCGCCTGCGCCTTAACATCGCGGCGCCTATCTGACACGATTGCTGCACGCATCCACGGCTTAACAGATGAAAGAACTGATCGTCTCCATCCTTCGCGACGCAATCGAGCGGGCGCGCGCCGCGGGTGAGTTGACCGCCGGCATTCCTTCGATCGGAATCGAAGCGCCCAGGGATTCTGCCCACGGCGACGTCGCCTCGAACGTCGCGCTCACGATAGCCAAGGCCCAGCGCAAACCACCGCGCGTGATTGCGGAAATTATCAAGTCGCGCGTCGCGATGCCCGCGGAAGTGAGCGAGGTCTCGGTCGCCGGCCCGGGCTTCATCAATTTCAGGATGTCGCCCCCCTACTGGCATTCCGAGATGCGCCGCGCCGCGAGCGACGGACGCGCGTTCTGGAAGCCGCGCGCATGGGAGCTGCGTCCCGGAGCTGGAAAAAAAGTCCAGGTCGAGTTTCTCAGCGCCAATCCCACCGGCCCCCTCACCGTCGGCCACGGCCGCAACGCCGTGCTCGGCGACACCATCGCGCGCCTTTACGAGGCGGTGGACTTCGACGTCACGCGCGAATATTATTTCAACGACGGCGGCCGCCAGATGAAGTTGCTTGGCGAATCGGTGCGCGCGCGATATCTCCAGGAGCACGGGATCGACGCGCCGCTGCCCGAGGACGGCTATAAGGGCGAGTATATCTGCGACATCGCGCGCGCTCTGAAAGCGGAGCGGGGCGACGCGCTGGTCTCCGTGACCGAGCTTGAGATTTTCCGCGCGGCGGCCGTCAAAGCCATCTTCGCCGACATCAACCAGACCTGCACGCGCCTGGGAATTCGCTTCGACGTCTATACCAACGAACTCGATCTCATCAACGCCGGACTGGTTGACGCTGTCCTCGATGCGCTGCGCGAGCGCCGCCTCACCGTCGAAAAGGACGGCGCCATCTGGCTGCGCGCTGAGCCGTTGGGACTTCCCAAGGACGCGGTGCTGGTGCGCTCCGGCCCCGACCGGCAGCCCACTTATCGCACGCCCGACATCGCCTATCATATCGAGAAGCTCAAGCGCGGCTTCGATCTGATCGTGGACGTGTTCGGCGCCGATCATATCGCCGAGCATCAGCAGGTGATCGCAGCCGTCAAGGCGCTCGGCTACGACATCACGCCCGTCAGCGCGATTATCTACCAGTTCGTCACGCTCACGCGCGGCGGCGAAAAGGTCAAGATGTCGACGCGCAAGGCGACCTACGTCACACTCGACGAGTTGATCGACGAGGTCGGCGCCGACGTAGTGCGATTTTTCTTCCTTTTCCGCAAGTCCGACAGCCAGCTCGACTTCGATCTCGAACTCGCCAAAAAGCAGGCGCCCGAGAATCCGGTCTTTTACGTCCAGTATGCGCACGCGCGGCTGGCGAGTATCTTTCGCGAGGGCGCGGCCAAGGGCTTGAAGCTCCCCGCGGAGCCGTCGGCCGTGGATCTCAATTTGCTCGGCGCCGAGGAACTTGATCTCGCCAAGCGTGCGGTTGGACTCCCGGAGGTCATGTCCGCGGCGGCTGAGGCGCTCGAGCCGCATCGGATTCCGTTCTATCTGCTCGAGCTGGCCGGCGAGTTCCATCGCTACTACAACAAGCCCGCGAATCGTATAATCGGGCCGGATCGCGAACTCAGTTTGGCGCGGATGTTCATGGCGGGGATTCTCAAGGATGCGATTGCGGGCGGACTTGAGCTGCTCGGAGTGAGCGCTCCAGAGCGGATGTGAGGGCGGGATGCGATTCGATATCAGGGCGGGCGGCGCGTTTCTAATCCTACTGGGACTGGTCGGGCTGTCGGGCGCGGTCTTCGCGCTCGGATTGGTCGCGGGCTACGAGATGGCCCGGCAGAATCAACCCGACTTGGATCAAATCTCCTCGACCTTCCCGCTGCCCAGCGCCCCGGCATCCGGCGAAAAGCCCGCGCCCGTAACTGAGATGTCATCTGCGGCCGTCGCTTCGCCGTCGCTTGCGCCGGCGCCGGCGCTTCCCGCGCTACCGATCACGCCGCCCGCGCCCGCCGTCGGCGAGATATCGCCGGCTGCGCGCACGTCTCCCGCCACCGTGGCGCGCTTGAAACCGGGTCCCGAGGCGCCGGCGGTCAATCGTCCCGCGCCCGAAAGCGAAAACGAATCCGACGAAGATTCCGAAACGGCTTCCGCTCCCGCCGCACCGGCCCACGCCCTTGCCCCCGGCGCTAAGCCGTACAACATCCAGATCGAAGCCGTGATGGACAAGAGCGGAGCGGACGAGATGGTCTCGCGGCTGAAGGCGCTCGGCTACAGCGCGCAGGAGACAAAGGTCGCGCTCAACGGCCAGACCTGGTACCGCGTCCGCATCGGGCCCTACGCCAGCGCCGACGAAGCGAATGCGGCGCAGAACAAACTGCGCGAGCAATACCGCCAAGCCTACACGACCTCGCATTGAGGCAGACGCTGGGCGCCGCTCACGGGCCGATGGTATCTCCGAGCGGCCCGCTCAATCCATTGACGGAAGTGAAGGCCGTCGACGAAGTGAAATTCGGCTGGCCGATGACGACGCTGGCGTTCATCCCGGTCGTGAGCGGCGGCTCGAACATCAGCATGCGGTTATTCGCCGAATCTGTGACCCACAGGCTGGCGTTCATACCGTTACTGAATGTCGGGAGCACTGTCCTAAATCGCAATGAGCGTCCCAGGTGCAGGCTGCAAGGGTCGTGTCAGGGAGTACACGACCTGTTGCGAGCCCAACTCCGCAAGACCCTGCCTGAATCGAATGTGAGCGTGTAAGACGTGCAAAATGAGCCGCCGGCGCCAGCGCCTGAATATTTGTAGAGCACCAGATCGCCGGTTTCCCGCTTTTGAATCAGCGTCGGCGGCCCTAGCACCGAAACGACATGATGCTCGGAAGCGATCCCCTGCGACTTCGTCAAGAATTGCGCCCGCCATGATGCAAGCAGTCGAGACTCGGGGACGCCGCCCCAATTGTTCATGTCCGACTTTGTGATTGTACATGCGCCGAAAAAAACTACGAGGGCGAGCGCGGCGCCGTGGCGCGGCTTCATGCGCGTCTTTGTATCAGGGCGCGCCCAAAAGCAAAAGACCAATCTATCGCACGGCACTACAAATAGTGGCGATTGGGCGTTGCGTGATTCTTGCACTCAGCCGGTTTCATAACGTCGCCAACAACCTGTTCCGCCACGTTCGCCGCGATCTGCGCGAAGTCTGCGCGTTTACCGCTGGCTGGCGTTTTTGCCAGGCCAGACATGCGCGTAGTATTACGCGAGCGGGAGGCATCCGCGAATGGCAAAGCTCATCATCGTTCATGAGTCGCCAAGAGGCCGACAGATTCTCCTGAATTTCGAGCAAATCGAATACGCGCACATCATGCAACTTCAAAGCGGAAGCGCGGGGGTGACCGAGGTCAGGATGACGAACGATCATATTCACCATTTGCAGGAGAGCCTCGATGATCTGATCGGACTTTGCCGAGGCCGAGAGGACTAGCCGGCACAATTTGAGCGTACTGAAGCGTCTCTATCGCTGGTTGCAGCACCTCAGTCGCCGGTCGGATCGTCATAGCGTCGAGTTGCTCGATGATTTTGTCCGGGGTGGTCAATTCCGTCTCTGCTTTTCAAAACCGCGCATTACCGCGCCTGGATTGACAATTACCCGCCACGCGTGGATCATTGAGCCAACGATGAATCTCACGGGCCGGAAAGTTTGCACGGGATGGTGGCGTTCGCACGTCGATGCACCCGCCTGCGCGCCGGCTTTGTAATTCATCGCAAAACCGATTTCCTGAAGGGCCGCGGGCGAAAAACCTGCGGCCCTTTTCTTTTTGTCAGCGAGGGGATCGGAAGGAAGAGAGGGAAACGAGATGTTGCAACCGAGTGAAAGCGAATTCGAACAACTGGCGGCGAAGGGATTCAACTTAATTCCGGTCTTCGAGGAAGTCGCCGCCGACCTCGAGACTCCAGTTTCCGCCTTCCTGAAGGTCGCGCGCGACGACTACGCCTTTCTGCTCGAAAGCGTCCGCGGCGGCGAGAAATGGGGACGCTACACTTTTCTCGGTTCCGAGCCGTCGGTGGTGATGCGTGCGCGCAAGAACCGAATGGACATCATCCGGCCCGGCCGCGGCGTCGAAGTGCGCTCGGTGGACAACTCGTTCGAAGAGTTGCGCGCCGAGGTCAAGCGCTTGCGCGCCCCGGAGCTGGCGAACCTGCCGCGCTTCTTCGGCGGCGCGGTGGGATTTCTCGCCTACGATATCGTGCGATGCTTTGAGAAGATTCCCGAGACCACGCACGACGATCTCGGCACCCCCGATTTCCACCTGATGTTCACCGACACGGCGCTGTGCTTCGACAACGTGCGCCAGACGCTCAAAATAATCGCCAACGTGCCGGTCGAGGAGTTCGCCTCGACAAAAATGGCGTATCAAAGCGCGCGGGTGAAGATCGAGGAGATAATCGAGCGCCTGAAACGTGCCGCCGTGCCGCCGTTTCTGGAGGGTGCAGGCAACGCCGCCGTCAACGACGGGTCGATCACCTCGAACCAGACGCGCGAAGGCTACATGGCGATGGTTTCCGCGGCCAAGGAATATATCGTGGCCGGAGACGTTATCCAGGTCGTTCCGTCGCAGCGCTTCGAGGCGGCCCTGACCGTGCATCCGTTCAACATCTACCGCAGCCTGCGCACGATTAACCCGTCGCCCTACATGTTCTACCTGCGGCTGGGCGATCACACGCTGGTCGGCGCCTCGCCGGAAGTGATGGTCCGGGTCGAGGGCCGCGAGATTACGCTGCGGCCGATCGCGGGAACGCGCCCGCGCGGCGTGACGGAAGCCGAGGACCGGGAACTCGAAGCCGAGTTGCTGGCCGATCCCAAGGAACGCGCCGAGCACGTGATGCTGGTCGATCTGGGGCGCAACGACGTCGGCCGGGTCGCCGAAATCGGCTCGGTGAAAGTGACTGAGCTGATGGTCGTCGAGCGCTACTCGCACGTGATGCATATAGTGTCGAACGTCACCGGCGTGCTGCGCGCGGGATGCGACGCGTTCGACGCATTCGCGGCGACCTTTCCGCAGGGAACAGTCTCCGGCGCGCCGAAAATCCGCGCCATGGAAATTATCGACGAGCTCGAGAGCGTGCGCCGCGGCGTGTACGCCGGCGCGGTCGGCTATTTCAGCTACACCGGGAACACCGATACCGCGATCGCGCTGCGCACGCTGCTGATCAAGAACAACCGCGTTTACATTCAGGCCGGCGGCGGCGTCGTCGCCGACTCGGACCCCGGCGCGGAGTTCGAGGAATCGGTAAACAAGGCTCGCGCGATGGTGCGGGCGCTTGGGGCCGCGCGCGATTTTGAAAACGCGGCGAGGAGGTAGGTTGTATGGCGGGCAATGAAAAAGTTCGAGTCCTGATGATCGACAACTACGACTCGTTTACCTACAACCTGGTGCAGTACCTCGGCGAACTTGGCGCCGGCGTCACGGTCAAGCGCAACGACGCGATCGACGTCGCCGGCATTCGCGCGTTGCATCCAGCCGCGGTCGTCATCTCGCCCGGCCCGTGTACGCCCACCCAGGCCGGAATCTCGCTGAAACTGCTGCGCGAGATGGCGGGTGAAGTTCCGATTCTCGGCGTGTGCCTGGGCCTGCAATGTATCGGCGAGGCGTTCGGCGGAAAGGTCGTGCGCGCCGCTCGCCTGATGCACGGCAAGACCTCGCCGGTGATTCACGACGGCAAAACGATTTTCGCGGGAATCCCCAGCCCGTTCGACGCGATGCGCTATCATTCGCTGCTGGTCGATGCGGGGTCGATTCCGTCGGCGTTGGAAGTCAGCGCGCGCACGGCGGAAAACGAAATCATGGGACTTCGCCACAAACAGCACGCTATCGAAGGAGTACAGTTTCATCCCGAATCGATTCTGACCTTCGAAGGCAAGCATCTGCTGAAAAACTTTCTCGACCGGATCGATAAGGACGGAAACGCGCGATGAGCGGACTCCACGACGCGCTCCAGGCGCTCATCGAAGGGCGTTCGCTCACCGGCACCGACGCCGAACTGGCGATCGGCGAGATCATGGACGGCGGCGCGCACGACGCGGTCGTCGGCGCGTTCCTGGTGGCGCTGAAAATCAAGGGCGCCGAGGCCGATGAGCTGGCAGGCGCGGTGCGTGCGATGCTCGAGCGCGCGCGTCCGCTCAATCTTCGCGCCGGCGACGTGCTCGACACCTGCGGCACGGGTGGCGACGGCGCCAGCACCTTCAACATCTCGACCGGTGCCGCGTTGATCGCGGCGGCGGCCGGCGTGCCGGTCGCCAAGCATGGCAATCGAGCGATCAGCGGCATCGTCGGCACGGCGGACGTGCTCGAGGCGATGGGGGTGAAGATCGATTGCGATCCGGATGGGCTGAAACGATGCCTGGACGCGGCTGGATGCTGCCACATTTTCGCGCCGGCGTATCATCCCGCGTTCAAGCAGATTGCGCCGCTCAGACACGCGCTCGGAATTCGCACCATCTTCAATCTGATGGGCGCGCTCGGCAACCCCGCGCGTCCGCACTTTCATCTGTTGGGCGTCGCCGAGGACAGCCTGATGAGACCGATGGCGTACGCGCTCAAGGCGCTCGGAACCCGGCGCGCGATGGTCGTGCATGGCGACAATGGAGTCGATGAAATCGCGCTCGACGGTTCGACCCATGTTACGGAACTCCGCAATGGCGAGTTGACGGAATATGAAATCACGCCGGAGAGCCTGGGCGTGCGCCGCGGCGATCATCGCGCGCTGGTGATCGAGAATCTCGACGATGCCGTGCGAGTCCTGCGCGGCGCGCTTGATGGCGGCGCGGGCCCGGCGCAAGATGTGCTCGCGCTGAACGGGGGCGCTGCAATTTACGTCGGCGGCAGGGCGGCGTCGCTGAAAGAAGGCGTGAGTGCAGCGCGCGAAATTATCGCCTCGAGCCGCGCGCTGGAAGTCCTCGAAAAGATGCGGCGCGCCAGCAGCGGAGAAATCCCGAAAGAAATCCAATGACCTCGATCCTCGACAATATTTACGCCGCCAAACGCGTCGAGGTGCGCGCTCGACGCGCAGTCGTGTCGCCGATGGCAATCGTCGCCGAGGCGGGGCGAGCGCCCAAGCCGCGCGATTTCGTCGCAGCGTTGCGCGCCCGGCGTCCGGCGATAATCGCGGAGATCAAGCGCGCGTCGCCCAGCAAGGGCGACATCATGCCGGGACTGGATCCAGGCAATGTCGCCCGCGAGTACGTCAGCGGGGGAGCGGCTGCGATCTCCGTTCTGACCGACGTCCATTTCAAGGGCTCGCTCGACGATCTGCGCGCCGTCCGCGCCGCGGTGGATGTTCCGCTGTTGCGCAAAGACTTCATCTTCGAGCCGTACCAGGTGTATGAGGCGCGCGCGGCCGGCGCGGATTGCATTCTGCTGATCGCCGCGATGCTGAAAGAGGGGGAGATGCGATCGATCGCGGCGCTCGCGCGTGAGCTTGGGATGGCGACGCTGGTCGAGTCGCACGATCCCGGCGAGTTCGCGCTCGCCGAGAAAATCGGCTCGGGGCTGGTAGGCATCAACAACCGCGACTTGCATACTTTCGCGACCGATATCGCGGTGACCGAGCGCCTGCTGGCGGGCTACACGGGAGACGCGGTGATCGTGACCGAAAGTGGAATCGATTCGCCCGGCGATATTCGGCGGCTCGACGCGGCGGGCGCGCGCGCATTTCTGATCGGCGAGAGCCTGCTGAGGGGCGCTGCGCCGGGTGCGAAACTCGTCGAGCTGATGAACGCGTTCGGGGGCGCGCCGCGGAAATGAGATGACAGTTCGCGTCAAAATCTGTGGCGTAACGCGCATCGAAGACGCGCACGCGGCAATTGCGGCCGGCGCCGACATGATCGGTCTCAATTTCTACGCGAAGAGTCCGCGTTACGTCGAGGTCGATCGCGCGCGAGAGATTCGCATGGCGGTTGGCTCGCGCGCCGCGGTGGTCGGAGTGTTCGTGGACGCCGAGCGCGGCTACATAGATGACCGATTGCGCGCCGCCTCGCTCGACATGATCCAGTTCTCCGGCGACGAGGATGACGCGGCGCTGGCCGGTTGGCCGGTTCCAACGATTGTCACAAACCGTCCTGAGCCGGGCGGAATCTTGAGGGTGACGCCGCGCCGGGGGGACTACGTGCTGTTCGACGCCTTCGACGCGAAACTCCGCGGCGGCTCTGGAAGCCGTATCCCGCTGGATCAGCTGCGCCGGCTCGACTTGAGCCGCGCGTTTGTCGCCGGCGGATTGAATCCCGACAACGTTGCCGAGGTGGCCGCGCTGGAACCTTACGCGGTCGATTGCGCAAGCGGCGTCGAATCGTCGCCGGGCGTAAAAGACCACGAGAAACTGAGGAGGTTCGTCAAAAATGCAAAACGTTCCCGATAGCCGCGGCCATTTCGGCCAGTTCGGCGGAAAGTACGTTGCGGAAACCCTGATGCCGGCGCTGTTCGAGCTCGAGAGCGCCTTCAAGCAAGCACGCCGCGATCCAAAGTTCCGCGACGAGCTCGAGCGGCGGTCGCGGGAGTTCGTGGGACGCCCGACGCCGCTTTACCTGTGCGAGAACCTGACGGCACGGCTCGGCGGCGCGAAAATTTATTTGAAGCGCGAGGACCTTTGCCACACCGGCGCGCACAAGGTGAACAACACCCTGGGACAGGCGCTGCTGGCGGTGCGGATGAACAAGTCGCGCATCACGGCAGAGACCGGCGCGGGACAGCATGGCGTCGCGACGGCCACGATGGCGGCGCTGTTTCGCCGCGAATGCGAAGTCTTCATGGGCTCGGTGGACGTCGAGCGTCAGTCGCTGAACGTCTTTCGGATGAAACTGCTGGGCGCGAAGGTCACTCCCGTCGAGAGCGGCAGCAAGAGCCTGAAGGACGCGATGAACGAGGCGCTGCGCGATTGGATCGCGACGGTGCGCAACACTTACTATCTGATCGGCACCACGGCGGGACCGCATCCGTACCCGATGATCGTGCGCGACTTCCAGTCGGTCATCGGGCGCGAAGCGCGGCGCCAGATTCTCAAGCACGAAGGGCGTCTCCCCGATGTGCTGGTCGCGTGCGTCAACGGCGGCTCGAACGCGATCGGACTTTTCTATCCGTTCATCAAGGACACGAGCGTGCGGATGATCGGCGTCGAGGCTGCCGGTCTCGGCATCAGCGGACCGCATCATGCGGCCACTATTACGACGGGCAGCGTCGGCGTACTGCACGGCAACAAGACCTACCTGCTGCAGGACGAGCTTGGGCAGATTCGCGAGACGCATTCGATCGCCGCCGGGCTGGACTATCCGGGCGTCGGCCCCGAGCATTCGTGGCTGAAGGACGTGGGCCGCGCCGAATACACCTCGGTTACCGACGCCGAAGCGCTGAACGCTTTGAAGACGCTGTCGGAGACCGAGGGAATCATTCCGGCGCTCGAGAGCGCGCATGCGGTGGCGCACGCAATCAAGCTGGCGCCGCAACTGGCGAAGGAACAAATCATGATCGTGAATCTGTCGGGGCGCGGCGACAAGGACATGCAAACAGTCGCCAAGGCGTTCGGCGTGACGGTGTAGGATTATGGCATCGGCGGGGCGAATCAAACGTAAATTTCGGGAGCTGCGCGCGCGCGGCGAGGCCGCATTGATCCCGTTCATCGTGGCCGGCGATCCCGATATGGATACCACGCGGAGGCTGGTGCTCGAACTCGAGGCTCGCGGCGCCGATTTGATCGAGCTGGGCGTGCCGTTTTCCGATCCGATGGCCGACGGTCCCGCCAACCAGCGGGCGCTGGCGCGCGGGCTCGGCGCGGGCGCGTCGTTGGCGGCGATTCTCTCGATGGTGAGCGAGCTTCGCGCCCAGACGCAGATTCCGATTATCCTGTTCGGATACTTCAACCCGATCTTTCACTACGGATGCGAGCGGTTGTGCGCGGACGCGGCGCGGGCCGGTATCGACGGGATACTGACGGTCGATCTGCCGCCCGAGGAAGCCGGCGAGCTCAAGCGGCCCGCGCGGGCCAACGGTCTCGACATCATTTACCTGCTCGCGCCGACGACGCCGATCGACAGAAGCCGCACGATCGCGCGCTCCGCCAGTGGCTTCCTCTACTATGTATCGGTGACGGGAGTGACCGGCGCGCGCGCGCATCTCGACGCGGAACTGGGTGCGCACATGCGCGAGCTTCGAAGCGTCACCGATCTGCCAATAGGAGTCGGCTTCGGCATCTCGACGCCCGAGCAGGCCGCCGAGGTCGCGACGATGGCGGATGCGGTGGTAGTGGGCAGTGCGATTTCCCTGTTGATCGAGGCGCACGTCAAGTCCGGCGACGTGCCGGCGGCGGTGGGCGGAATGGTCGGCGCAATGAAAGATGCGATGAACTTGGCGCGCCGAGTCGAGCGGCCGCCCGGATTGGGGAAATCAGATGGCTGAACGCGAACCGATGACCGGCGCGGCGCCGGCGCCTTCCGACGACATCTGGTCGAAGTGCCCGGCGTGCAAGGAGATGGCGTTCCGCAAAGAAGTGGAACGCAATCTGAACGTGTGCCCCAAGTGCGGATATCATTTCCGGGTCACAGTCGCGCAGCGGCTTTCGCTCGGCGTCGATCGCGGGACGTGGCGCGAGCTGATGGCCGACATGGCGATTGGCGATCCGCTCGGCTTCGTCGATTCCAAGCCGTACCCGGCGCGGCTGGAACAGGCGCGGGCGAGCAGCGGCCGCAACGACGCGGTGGTGGTTGGAATCGGCAAAATCGAGAATCGGCCGGTGGCGATCGGCGTGATGGATTTTGAATTCATGGGCGGCAGCATGGGCGTGGTGGTGGGCGAGAAGCTGGCGCGCCTGTTCGACATCGCGCGCGAGCGCAAGCTGCCGGTCGTCGTGTTCGTTGCGTCGGGGGGCGCGCGCATGCAGGAAGGCGCGCTTTCACTGATGCAGATGGCGAAGGTATCCGCCGCGATCGGGCGATTTCGCGACGCGCGGCTGCCCTATATTTCCGTGCTGTGCGATCCGACCACCGGCGGCGTGGCCGCATCGTTTGCGATGCTGGGCGATTTGAATATCTCGGAGCCCGGAGCGCTGATCGGTTTTGCGGGCCGGCGGGTGACAGAGCAGACCAGCAATCAACAGCTTCCCGAGGATTTTCAGCGCGCGGAGTTTTTGCTGGCACACGGGATGATCGACGCGATCGTCCCGCGTCATCAGATGCGCTTCACGCTGTCGCGAATCCTCGGGATGCTGACGAGGCCGCGCGGCAACCGAGGCGCGGGGCAGGGCGCAGGCAAAAGCAAGGGCAGGCCCGGCGGGTAACGGTCCTGATGCCGGACGTGGAGGCGTTAGCCACCCGGTGACACCGGGTTTTGCCCAGCTTACGCCGACCTCTCCTTGCACAAGGAGAGCTTTGCGTACGTAACGCCAAGCGCCGGAGCGTTCGTCGAGATTTTGCCTGTTCGTCCGAACGGCGATGGCTCGATAGCCGTCGAACTTTACTTCGTACTGCAAGAATGTTCGGTCAAGATTGTATCCGGCGCGGAACTCCCGGCAGGGCGAGTGATTTGCGTACAGTATCGCAGAGACTTGAAAACTCATCCGGACTTATGAGCCCCTTCGATAACAGGTCAGCCCAGAGATCGAAAGGTGTGGCCACGCGGTCGCTTCCAAGCTCGGACAAGGCCAAAAAAGCGGCGCCTTTATCCATGGTGACGAAGCAGGCATCTTTCCTCTCAATCGCGCAGTACGCTATTGCGGCATCTTCGCCCAGGTTCTTCGTGGCGCTGGGAGCATTAGGCCTTAGATATTCAAAAAGGAAGTGCGCGGCCTCTGAGTCAACCATTATCGGGTGTACCTCGATAACTGGTTCGCCTGATTGCTGCATGTCCAGCAATGATTTCCGCCGGTTACTCCGGTCGCGTGAGGCGGCCGCGGCCACTTCCGCGATCGTGTGAAGTGACCGAGCGGGCCACGCCCACGCAGCATTGTAGTGCCTGGCCAGAATGCCGAGCGGACCGTCGTCGAGAACCCAAACGGTCATTTCAGCGATATTATTTCCGCGGCGCGGGCTTTCGAAACTGCTCCTTCTTCGGCAGCGACAATAGCCAGCTCGGATAGATAACCGCGGGCCAAGTCGGTGGGCTCGGCTTCGATGCCGAAGAGATCCGGCGGGGTACGTGGAAGCTCGCGCTCGAACTGTGATTCGAATCCAGGTTTCAGCGCATCGTTGCGAAACTGTTTAACCTGCGATTCTCGGATTAGGCCCAGGTTTTTCGCGTGCCAAGCTGCGCCCTCAAGGCTCAAACCCCACTTTTCAGCCAGTTCGGTAACAATGGCCTTCGCATTTTTGCCACTGGATCGGACCCAGTCTTTGGGCGCCAGGAAGTTCGGCGCAAATCCATTGGCACGCTTTTCCGTCCCACTAGCATCCAAGCCCTCCTCGCGCGAAACGATCGTGAGATCCCGTTCTCCACCATCGTGGAGAAGGTGACACATTTCGTGTGCCAGAATCGCTCTTCTGGAGAGCGGGTATTTAACCCGTGAGGAAGACTTATTCAGCAGTATGACAGGACTCGAACCGGGCTCGAATAGACTTGCAGCCTCGATCCCCTGAGCTTCAAAGTGAACGAAAGCTACGTGTACGCCAAGATCTTCGAAACACTGCTGCACCGAGGTTAGAGCGTTGTGCGCAGGTAGCAGAGTCTCGCGCGCCGAACTGCCAAGTTCATATCCCTCTCGCCACGCTTCGATTCCCTTGGTGACTGCCATTGGCTCGCGGCACGCCTCTATCGGAGAGGTCCCCTTTCCCAGCAGAGTACGCAATTCTGTGCAGATCTCGCCTGCTTCGGCGGCGCGCGCCAAAAGGCGGGCATCCGATCCGTCAATCTCACTGAGGCCAATCGGAGCGCGAAAGCGGGCGACGGTACGTTGCGTTTCCTCGACCTTTCCTGCATGAAGGTGGGCAGGATCAACAGCCAGTGCTCCTGCCAGTTGCGCGAGCTCCGCCGTGGAGAAGGGACTTCCGGACTCGATTTCTGCTATGCGCGAAGCGGATATGGCAGAAAGCCGCGCAAGCTGGGAAAGACCGAAACCGTATGCTTCCCGGATGCGCCGAATGTGTTCGCCCAAAGTAGACATCCCTTAAACTTTAGCACAGCACATCGTCCGAGCGGCAAACCCGCAAAGTCTCGCGGGGTTCCTGCCTCTCTGCCAACCGCAAATGTTCCAAGTTGGATCAGGTTTCGGATCTCCTCTGGTCCACATGCTGCTCATGGTAACGGGCGGAGCAGGATTCGGAGATCACCGGGGGCGGGGGGGGAAACTTCCGCTGGCGAGTGACAGCCGGTAAACTCCGGAGCTGGAAATGGACCAGCTTAGCAAGACTATCGACTGGCTGTATTCGCTGGAGTCGCGCGGCGAGATCTACAAGCTCGAGCGCATGGACGCCGCGCTTGAGCTGATCGGCAATCCGCATCGGCGAATTCGCGCCGTGCATATCGCGGGCACCAAGGGCAAAGGTTCGGTGGCCGCGATGCTGGACAGTTGCATCCGCGCAGCCGGCTACCGCACCGGACTCTACACCAAGCCGCATCTGGTAAACCTGGCGGAGCGGACGCGAATCTCGGGCGCCGAAATGCCGGCGGCGCAGATGCTCGACTATATCGAGCGGCTGCGCGCGATTTACGATCGTGCGGGCCTGGCGCTCACGTTTTTCGAGTTCACGGTTGCGATGATGTTCCTGTACTTCGCCGAGGCGCGAGTCGATATTGCCGTGGTCGAGACGGGACTCGGCGGGCGCCTGGATTCGACCAACGTCGTGACGCCGATTTTGAGCGTGATCACGCCGATCGGTTTCGATCACATGGAATATCTCGGCTACACGATCGCGGCTATCGCGGGTGAGAAGGGCGGGATAATCAAAAGCGATATACCGGTCGTGATTGGCGCGCGCGACCCCGATGCGCGGCTGGTGCTGACGTCGCTTGCGGCGCAGCGCCGAAGCGCCGTGCGTTTGATCGATCGCGACTTCTCGTACCGATCGCACGCCCCGGCGCATCGATTGGACTACCACGGCCTGGGCTTAAAAATCCGCGATCTCGAGATTGGACTCGCGGGTCCATTTCAGCATGAGAACGCCGCGATTGCGGTGGCGACGCTCGAGGCGCTCCGCGCCCAGGGCTGGCGAATAGACGAGGACGCCATCCGACGAGGCATCGGGGAAATATGCTGGCCGGGGCGCTTCGACATCGTATCGAAGCGGCCGCTCGTCATCCTTGATTGCGCGCACAACGAGATGAGTATTGCGGCGTTGCTCGAGACGATGAGCGTCGAGCTCGGTCCGGGCGTGAAACCGCGCCTGATATTCGGCTGCCAGTCCGCGAAGGAATGGGGCACGATGGCCGCGATGCTGGGTCCGCGCGTGCGCGATGTCACCCTGACGCGGGCCAAGCCCAAAAGCCCGCTCGAACCGGAGGAACTGGTGGCGCATTTCGCGGCGCACTGTCCCGCTCGGGTCGAGCGCGATCCGCGGCGCGCGATCGAGCGGGTGATTTCCGAATTGGCGCCCGATGACGTGGCGCTGGTCACGGGATCGGTGTATCTTATCGGCGAAGTTTACCCGCACTTCCTGACCCGCGAGGGGCGAATTGGGTTGTTCCCTGAAGCCGGCGCTTAAAAGAATTGCGACTGCGGTTTTGCTGGTTTGGGCAGCGATGCTCTTGCCGGCTGTCGCCAACGCCGACGCGCCGGCCGCTCCCCAGCCCGCCCCGGCCTCGAAGCGGGGGAAGGGGTTTGCCGTTCCCACCCCGGTCCGCACCGAACATGAAGGAGAACCGGTCAACGTCACCGGCCAGGAAACGATCTACGACTCCAAGACCGACATCTTCGTGGTAAAGGGCGACGCCGTCATGAGCCAGGGCGGCAGCGTGCTGAAGGCCGACGAGATCGACATCATGCGCCGTGAGCGCAAGGCCCGCGCGATCGGCCATGTCCATTTGATCGATCCGGAAATCGAAATGTGGGCGACCGACGGGACGATCGACATTACCAATGAGACGATGGTGCTCAACAACGCCAAGGTGTTGGCGAAAAAAGATATTTACCATCTTGAAGGCAAGCAGATCGTAAAGCTCGAGGGGCAGAGCTACGAGGTGAAGGATGGATTCTTTACGACCTGCGGATGCGAGAAGGGCACGCCCGACTGGTCGATAAACGCGGATCAGATGGTAGTGAACATGGGGCACACCGGCACCGCCAAGAACGCCACCTTCGACGTGGCCGGCTACCCGATAATGAAGTTTCCGTACTTTGTCTTTCCGGCCGATACTTCGCGGCACAGCGGGCTTCTGATGGGGCGGGAGGGTCATTCGGGACTGCGCGGATATCAGTGGCTTCAGCCGTATTATATCGCGATTGGTAAAAGTTCCGACGCGACGGTCGCGCTCGACGTCGAGACCTCGCAGCGAGTCGGCGGCCTGGGCGAGTATCGGCTGGTGAATGGGAAGGACGATTATTTCTGGGTGGACGGCGCGTTCTACAACGAGTCGCTGCGGTCGGATGCGAATCGTGTGGGCGACGTCACGGACACGCAGATGGCCGATCCGCACATCCCACTGGACCGCTATGGGACTATCGCGATGACGCGGGAGCATCTCACGGACGACCTGATGGCATACGGCGACACAGTTTCCGTCAGCGACAGCCTGTACCTGCGAGAGATGAATGTGTGGACGTTGTCGCACGGCTTCGGCACCAGCTTCAGCTCGCTGCGAAATGCGCCGTCGGAGTTCGGGTTGCTCGATCAATTCGAAGACGCGTTCGTGCGGCTGGGGGGGAACTGGAATCAGGATCTGATTCAGCCGCAACAATTCGCGTTGCAGCGGCTGCCCGATGCGACGGTGACCGGACGCCAGGAACTATTCAACAACCTTATGTTCGCGGATTACGATGCGGAGGCGGTCAACTTCTACCGGTACCAAGGGATCGATGGGCTGCGGCTGGACGCCAATCCTCGCGTGACACTGCCGTGGCGTTGGGGCGACTACGTCTATGGTTACGGAGAGGTGGGTTCGCAAGCTGCGTTCTATGACACCGCCGGACACAACCTACAGATCATTCCAGTCGGAGCCACACCCAAGTACCCCGAACCCACATGCGCAAATGGCGGCGGCGCTGTACTCAATCTCAATAATTGTGTTGCGGTGAGCGCCTCCAGCGCGGACGGGACAAGCGCACGAATCGTCCCGTACGCAAAAGCCGGAATCTCGACGGTCCTCGATCGCGTTTACGACGTCGAATGGAAGTCGATTGAGAAGCTCAAAAATACGATCGAACCGTTTGCCAACTTTTACTACGTGCCGAACATCTACCAGGGCAACATGCCCTTGTTCGATTCGTTCGATCGTCTGAACTCGCGCAGCCTCGTCAGTTACGGGTTCACCACGCGGCTGTTCGCCAAGTCCCGCGGATTGCCGCCGGAGGAGACGACGACCGAGACGGCCCCGACCGAAGGATCGTCCGATAGCGATTCGACCGCTGGGCCATTGCACGAAGAAACCATCGGCCCGGATACGTTGGTGTCACACGCCGGAAATATCGTCCGAGACGGCGAGCATTCGTCGCAAATGGGCTCGCTGACGATACAGCAGGCTTACGACATCGGGCACCCGGTGTCCGATGGATCGGACATGTCGGACGTCGAGGCGCTGCTGAACATCTATTTGACCCAGGTTGCGGTATTCAGTACGCAGGTCGACTACAGTCCGCGAGCCCATGCGGGGGTCACGCTTGCCGACGCGTCGGTGAGTTATCAGCCGCCGTGGTCGACCGCCAAGGGGTCGAATATGTATATGGGCAAGGCGCTACAAGGCTCGTTCTTCGAGTTGGCATACAACTACGCCAATCGGGACGACACCGCCATTCCCCCGTTAGGCAGGAACGCTGCGCAGTTCATATCGGGAACCGCGTACACAGAGCTATTCGATTTTATGGGCGTTTACTTTTCGCCCAACTACGATGTCGCGTCGAATCAAATGCTGTATACCGAATACGGATTGCGGCTGAAATCGCCATGCGACTGTTGGGCGGCGGACTTCGGAATCACCGATTCGTACAATCCCAATGAAGTGCAGCTCCAGTTCCAGTTGACGCTGGGCGGTTTGGGCTCGTATGGGCGAAGTCCATTTGGGCGCAATCCGTTTCAGCAACTGGGGCTGGTTGGCTCGCCGACCGGAGTTCTGCCGAATTATTGAGAGCGCGCGCTGCGGCTCAGGTCTTCCTATCGCCCATGCGCGGAGTGACGCGAATCGGCAGAAAAGTTCTTAAGTATTTTTGTGTCGGTCAGGAGAATCACCAAGCTCCGTCGCCGCCACACTTTATTTCAGTCTGAGGCCGAAGGGATGGCCGGAGATGAACCCTGGCGTCATCCAGTAGCGGCATTCTTCAAAATGCGTCTCCGCCGTGAAGGGGGCCAGGAATTTTCCTTCGGCAAGGTCGCTTCTGACGAAAAACGCGTTAACGCCTGTGATATTACAGCCGACGAGACTGTAACCCTTCTCGCGCATCAGCCGTTCGAGCAAGGCAAGCGAGGCTCCACAATAATCCGTACGGTCCCAGAGATATTTGGGGTCGTACGGTATCGTCCACTCAATTGGAGGCGCAAACTTACCATTATACTCGGTAACTACAAGTCTGGCCTTGAGCGGTAACGTGTTGAGAATGTGAAATTCGTTGCCATCGATGTCGATACTGAAAAGGTCAAGGTCTTTCAGGCCGCCTGCCTGGTCAATCAAGCTTGCAGCCGACTCCCGGGTGACGAAGCCTTCGACGAATTTCAACTGCCCCTTTTCCAGCAGCGGTGCAAAACACTCCAGGGTGCGTCGCGCGTTCTTGGCGCTGGCATCGATCCAGCCACCGCTCCAGGCTTGCAGAAGCAGCGCCAGCGTGTTGTTCTCACGCCCCTGGCCGGATCCGATTTCGACGAAACGCTTTGAGGCGGTCCCGATCCGGTGGAAGATTTCGGCGATGATGCCGTCTTCGTCGTTCTGGGAATAGACCTTGCGGCCAAATCTCATGAGGCAGAGCGGATCGGCGTATCTGGGATGAGCCAAGAGCGTCTGGCGGGCCTGAAAGGTTCTGGCCATCGCTGACTGGTAGGTATGCCTTACAAGTCTCCGCAACTCGGTTCGGAACATGATTATCTCCTAGTATTGCGTTCGATTTATCTCAGATTGCTAAGGTCTGCGCGAAGACGCTGTCAAGCGCGCGGCTGATCGTGGCTGTGCCGTTATATACCGGAATTATTACCGACACCTTCGCCATTGCGGGTCGCTACATCCCTTGAACCGGAATTTCCATTTGGAAAACGGAAATCCGGCTCTAGAAGTACAACAAAGCGACATCGGTAAGGATCCACAGCGCCACCGCGAGTATAAGCGGCCGATCGTGAAGCAGCGCGCTGGCGGGGTCGCCGCCTTCGTTGCGCTCATCGATCAGGTACAGATAGCGCAGGATTCCGAATGCGACGAATGGCACCGTCAGATAGAGATGCCGGGTTCCGAGCTTCGCCTCGACCTCGGCCGACGCGGTGTAAATCATGTAGCTGACGAGAGTCGCGCCGGCGACGATTGAGATCATCTGATCGACCAGCCGGACGCTGTATTGCGAGAGCGCGCTGCGATGCGCGACGGCGTCGTCGCCCAGCGCGATCAGTTCGTGGCGTCTGCGGGCCAGCACCAGGAACAGCGCCAACACGAACGTGATGAAGACCAGCCACGGCGATACCTCGACGTGGATTGCGACGCCGCCGGCGAATGCGCGCAACACGAAACCGATCGCAACCGCGATCACGTCGATGACCACCTGATGCTTGGCCCACAGCGAATAGCCAAACTGAAGCGCGACGTACACCAGTGCGATTCCCACGAATGCCCGGCCCAACACGATGCTCAACACCGCCGCAACCGCAGCCAGCGAGAGGGCCGCCCTGCTTGCCGCGGTAACCGTGATATCGCCGCGCGCCAGCGGGCGGTCGCATTTTTCGGGATTCAGTCGATCCGCGTCGCGGTCGGTGATGTCATTGAGAACGTAACCGGCGCTCGAAAGCGCGCAGAACGCGACGACTGCGACGACCGCCAGCACGACATCGTGAAAAACGAACAGACGCTGGCCGAATACCAGCGCCGCCAATACCAGCGCGTTCTTGATCCATTGATGGGGCCGTGCCAGACGGATCATCGCCGCCAATTGGCCGGTGCTCTGGCTGTCGTTCAACTTTGGCGCCGCGTTCATTGCATTTCTTTGTACAGGTCCGCGCTTTGCCATCGCAAGACGGCGGTCACGGAGGGGGCGGCAGCCCAATCGGCGCAGCCAGGTCAATTTCACTTGACCGCGAGCTGCGTTTGCGAAAACAGTACGGGTCGATGAGTGCTTCGACGCAGGAAAAAACCGGACCGTCGGCCACGGTGGATCTCGCCGGCTTGAAGCGGTTCCTCGATGAGCGCAAGCTCGGCGGCACCGCCGCACTTCGGTCCGAAAATATCTCGTTCGGTCATTCCAACGAGGTTCACCTGATTCATTTCGACGGCAATTGCTGGGCGCTGCGCCGCCCGCCGCGTGGATCGCTGCTCCCGACCGCGCACGACGTGATGCGCGAATATCGCGTGCTCAAGGCTCTCCAAGACACTGCCGTGCCGGTGCCGCGCGTATACGCTGCGTGCGACGATCCCTCATATGTCGGCGCGCCGTTTTACCTGATGGAGTACATGCGCGGCGAGGTAGTGCGAGCCGACAACCGGCATTTCGTTCAAACGCCCGAGCTTCGCCGCCGGGTCAGCGAGCAGATGGTGGATGTCCTCGTCGCGCTGCAGGAAGTCGATTGGCGGGCGGTCGGTCTTGAGGGTTTCGGACGGCCTGACGGCTATCTCGAACGCCAGCTCAAGCGATGGTCCGATCAGCTCGAGCGTACGATTCCGCACACCCGCCCGCTGCCTGTGATGGAAAACGTCAAGGATTGGCTGCGCGCGCGAATCCCCGAGTCGCCGGCGCCCACGATTGTCCATGGAGATTACAAGCTCGACAACGTGATGTTCGACCCCGACAGCGCCCGCGCGATCGCCGTGCTCGATTGGGAGATGTCCACGATTGGCGATCCGCTGGCGGATTTCGGCTGGATGCTGACCTACTGGCCCGACCCGACCGACCGCGCGTCGGGTGGCGTGATCGCCAGCATGAACGCCGCCGAGGGATGGCTGACGCGGCGCGAGATGATCGATCGATACGAGCGGCGCACCGGGCGCGCGATGCGCAATTTTCCGTTCTATCAGGCGTTCGCGCTGTTCAAGCTCGCGATCATCATGGAGGGCAGCTATGCCCGATTCGTGCTCGGACAGGCCGACGATCCTTTTTTCGCCGGCATGAAGGCGCTGGTACCCGCGCTTGCCGACGCGGCCTGGTCGGTGTGCGGCTCCGCGTCGAGTCAGTAGCGATTGGCGGCGCGGAAGATCGATCGCAACCAGGCGCGGGCTTCAGGATACTGGTCTACATCGAGCACGAATTCCTGACCGCGACCGACGGACTGCAAGCGAATCGAGGTCTCGCAGTCCGTCCAGCGACTCGCTTTCAAGTGATAGGAGAGAGGAGGGCGCTCGCCCGGATCGAACCATCGCGGCAGCCGCCACGCTGAGCATCCAATGTACGGATCGGTCTGCGAGAGCGCCAGCTTTGGTCCGAGCCGGTCAAAAGTTCCGCCGCCGCTTGCGTCAATCCCGATGCACGAGAGACGGTCGCTCGCGAAATAGAGAGTGTTGTTTTTGTATCGGTCGGGCGCGGCGAGATGCGGATGTCCGTCTGCCCACGGGATTTCGGCGGCGACGCTATCGGTAGCGCGAATCACTCTGCCGACCTGGAGCCATCCGAAGATAACGTGAAGGTTCGGCGCGCCACGGACGAAGCGGAACGCGCCCTCAATCTGCTCGGCACGCCGAAAGCATCCGAAGAAAAGAAACAGATCGCCGCGGCCTATCCCGTGGCGCGCGAGATGGCCCTGCGCGGCTCCGGCCTGACCGAAGATTGGACGCCATCGGGCGGAGCGCGCAATCGCATCGCGGCGCAAATCCGGATCGAGATGCGCGCGGTTGCCTCGCCTGAATCGGTCGCGCGTCAGGTCTTCGACAATCCGAGCGATTGGCGAGCCGTTGAATGGAGAGATTTCCGCGTAGGTCGTCGGCGCGCCTGCATCAGGAATCGGAAGCGGGCACAACAGTCGGCCGTCCAGAATCGGGCTCGGGCATCCGCCGTTCGCCGAGTCGAATCCCTTGCGGCTCAGGATGAGCTTCATCGCAGTCGCACCGGGCCGCCATGCTATATTGTTCCGCGAACTCGCGACAAGGAAATTTCCAATGCCGGATTCTGATCTGCTCGCCGAACTGGCGCGCTTCATCGAACGTATAACAGCGATCGCGCGGACCGGACTTGCCTTCAAGCCCGACGGCTTCGACTCCGAACGCTACGAGGAATTGCTCAAAGAGGCGGCCAGAATGCATGCGGTCCTTGCCGGCGCCAGCGGCGAAGATGCCGAAGCGTTGCGCCGGCGATGGCGCGAGCAGGTGATCGGCGGCTACGAAGGATATGTCACCACGGCATCGGGATGCGGCGTGATCGCATTCAACGAGCGCGACGAAATTCTCTTGATTCAGCGGCCGACCGGCAAATGGTGGTATCCCACCGGGTTCTGCGATGTCGGCATGTCGCCCGCCGAGAACGCGGCGAAAGAAGCACGCGAAGAAACCGGGCTTATCGTCGAGCCCGAGCGTTTGATCGCTGTACTCGACAGCCAGAAGTACGGCTCACCCGGCCGGCATATCTACGCGATACTTTTCTATTGTCGAATCGTCGGTGGCGAGCTGAAGCCAAATCCGCTTGAGGCGATCGCCGCCGGTTTCTTCCCGCTCGACCGTATGCCGGAGCCGATGCACGGGATCGATCGCAAGTGGATTGCGCTGGCGCGCGAGTTCCACTTCGACGGCCGCGTCGCGCCGTACTTCGATCCGCTCTGAACGCGCGGCCCCTGCCAACCGCTTAATACTGCGCTGCCGTCGCCACGGCCAGGGGTCACCCCTGCTGCTAGCGGGTATTTGCCTGGGCCGGGGAGCCCACTTGAGCCTGCATCGGATGCGATCCGCGAGTGCTCGCGCCAATCGAGATGAGCATCATCCCCTGCTCGTAGCGCGGGCCGCCGATGATCAACGTCCCATTGTTCTTGAGCTTGAGGTCGGTGGTCATCATCGGGCGCGTTCCGTCGAACAGCACGATCTCCATCGCGATCATGTCGCCGTCGATGGCGCGCGGCTGCACGTGGAGAATTTTGCCGCCCGGCAACGTGAACGCGATCATCTTGCCGCAATCGGTCTGCCCCTCGTTGTGACCGATCAGGCTGTAAGTCGAAAAGCCGAATAAACCTTGCAGCTTCTTGCCCATCGGCGCGATCCGCGGGTCGGTCCCCTCGTTGGTATCCGCGGCCATAACCGAGTCGATATAAACGGTCACCTGCCTCGGTCCCGCCTGCGCATACGTGAGACCCGGCGTTCCGAAGGCCGCGATCGCGATGATGAGGAAGGTGAGGCTACCGGGGCGCAGCGTCATGGCGACCTAAGGCTGATCCGGTAACCAAATGACTGTCGTGTCCCTGCGAGGCTCGCTCCAGACTGCGACCGAATGGTTTTCCGACTCGAGCCGCGAGATGTCGGCATGAGAATCGTTATCCGCCATTGTAGGCTCGCTGGTCGCCGATCCCGCCACTTGATTTACCGCCATCGCGGCTTCGTGCTCGGCCTTGACGATCGAAGTCGCCGAGTGCGGCCCTCGATTGGCGAACTGCTCGGCATACGGCGTCATCAGAATTATCGTCAGGACGGCGATCGCCGCTGCTGCGCCGCCCCACGCCAAGCCCGCACCGACAGAATCCGCTTGTCGCCTCAGGTAGCGCGCGATTCTGGTCAGCAGCGGCTGTGGCAGGCGATCGACGCGAGCGATTACCGCGCTTGAAAATCCGGCCAGCGGCGGCTCCGGCGCAATCGATCTGAGGTCTCGTCCGAGCGTCGAGTAATCGGCGAGGATGCCGGTGCAGGATTCGCATCGCGCCAGATGAAACGCAACCTCCTGCATCTCGTTGGGCTCGAGTTCGGAGTCCTCGAACGCGCCGAGCATCATGCCTATTTCACCGCATTCAGCCATCTGTCGCTCAGCTCCCGGCCACGTCCTTCAGGATGTTGCGCAGGTGAGTTCGAGCATAGTGCAACCTGCTCATGACCGTTCCTCTTGGACACTGCAAGACGTCGCTGATTTCGTCATACGACATTCCTTCGACTTCGCGTAAAAGTATCACTGCACGATGTTCCGGCGTCAACTCCTCCAGCGCTTGCTTTAGTCGCGCCGAGAGTTCACTACGGCTGACTTCCTTGAATGAGTCTCCCCGGCTGGTCGGCAACCGGCTGATTTCGTTTTCGGCATCTTCTCCGTGAAGGACCACATGGCGTCCCTCGCGGCGCCAGAAATCGATCGCGAGGTTGGCCGCGATTCGATAGAGCCAGGTTGAAAAGCTCGATCGCGATTCGAATTTCGAAAGGTTTTCAAAGGCGCGAACAAAGGTTTCTTGCGCCAGTTCAAGTGCGTCATCCTGATTGTGCACCACCGCCAGCGCGACTCCGACTACCCGGCGCTGATAACGTTCCACTAAAACGCCAAACGCCTCGGAATCGCCCTTGCGGGAGCGATCGATTAGCTCGGCTTCATCACCGTCCTGGCGGCCTGGTGTTCTCAACTTGAGTAGACGCAGGTGCGGGCGACTAAATTCAGCGGGTTTTTCATGCTGCGCCGGTAATGTCAGACCAGTTTGGTCCGGATTTCAGGTCCACCTTCAACGGAATTTTGAGCTCGGCCACCCCCTCCATTTCGCGTTTTGCCAGCTCGGCCGCCTCTCGCCACTCGTCTTTTGGCGCCTCCAGCAGTAATTCGTCATGCACCTGCAGAATCATCCGCGTGCCCAGCCCGCGCTCTCGAAGTGCCCCATCCAGCCGTATCATAGCGAGTTTTATCAGGTCTGCCGCGGTGCCCTGGATGGGTGAATTTATGGCGATTCGCTCCGCTTGCGCCCGAGCCCCGCCCGGCTGGGCATTGAGCTCGGGCAGATAACGGCGCCGTCCGTACATCGTCGTTACATAGCCGGTCGTGCGCGCGTTGCGAACCGTCTCATCAAGCCATGCACGCACGCCCGGCAGCCGCTCGAAGTAGCGCTTGATGTAGTCCGAGGCCTCCGCCAGCGCAATCCCGAGCTCGCCCGCCAGCCGCTGCGGCCCCATCCCATAGATGATCCCGAAGTTTATCACCTTGGCCAGCCGCCGCGCTTCGGCGTTGACTTTGTCCGGCGTGACTCCCAGTACCTCGGTCGCGGTCCGCACGTGGATGTCCTCGCCGGTGTTGAATGCGTCCACCAATGTCTTGTCGCCCGACAGATGAGCCAGCACGCGCAGATCGATCTGGGAATAGTCGGCTGACACGAAGACGCATCCGGGCTTCGGCACGAACGCCCGGCGAATCCGGCGGCCTTCGGCGCTGCGGGTCGGGATGTTTTGCAGATTCGGATCGCTCGAGCTGACGCGTCCGGTCGCGACCAGCGCCTGATGCCACGTGGTGTGAATCCGCCCGGTGCCCGAGCGGATCACCTCGGACAGCGCGTCGGCGTAAGTGGACTTCAATTTCGAAATCGTGCGGTATTCGATCAGCTTGCGCGGCATCGGATGCACCGCCGCGAGCTTCTCGAGTGTGTCGGCGTCGGTCGAAAAGCCGCTCTTGGTTTTTTTCAGACCCTTGGCCGAAAGTTTCAGCTCGTTGAACAGCAGCTCGCGCAGTTGCGTGGGCGAGTTGAGATTGAACTCGCGGCCGGCCAGCTCGTAGCACTCGCGTTCCAGCCGATTCAGTTGCTCGGCAAACTCTTTCGAGATGACCTTGAGCGCATCGCCGTCGATGCCGATTCCTTCAGCTTCCATCGCCGCCAGTAAAGGCGCGGTCGGCATCTCGATGTCGTCGAACAACGAAGTGAGTCCGTCGGCTTGCAGCCGCGCCGCCAGCGCTTCGCGAAGATTTCTCACCAGCTCCGCATTCGTGCCGGGCGTACTGCCGGCGCCAAGGGGCGCCAGGTACTCGTGATACAGGTCGGTCAGCGACGGCTCCGGCTGTCCCGAATTGATTAGAAAGCCCGCCAGCATCGTGTCGAAATCAACGCCTTTGAGCGTGATTCCGTGCCGGGCGAACGCGCCGATTTGAGTTTTCAGATCGTGGCACGATTTGGGCGGGCGCTCGGAGCCGAGTAAAGACGCTGCGCTCGCGATCCCGTCATGTTCGACGACGATCGTTTGGTCGGCGCTTGCGAGCTGCAAGCTGTCCTGGCCGGCCTCGGCGACGGAGAGGTCAAACGCGACGCGTGGCGCGCCGGCAAGAGTTTTGAGCGCGTCGGCGAGATCTTTCCCGGTGACGGTGGAGGCAGGCTTCGTGGTCGATTCCAGACCGGGGAGTTCCACTTGCGACGGCGATATCTCGCGCAGGATCGAATGGAACTCCAGCTCGCGCATCAGTTCCGCAGCCGCGCGCTCGTCCACACCCCGCCACGCGAATTCGTCGGGCTCGACGCTCAGCGGCACCTCGGTGTCGATGCGGACCAACCGCAACGCGAGGTCCATCTCGGCGCGATGCTCTCTGAGCCAGCCCGCAATTTCTTTGACGGTTTTATCGCCGTGAATAACCTCACCGATACGGTCCAGGTTCTCGTAGATTCCCTTCACACTGCCAAACTTCTTGACCAGCGCCACGGCCCTTACCTCGCCGACGCCTGGCACACCTTTGACATTGTCAATCGGATCGCCCGTGAGCGCCTGGATGTCCGCCAGCGCCGCCGGCTCAACGCCGAAGCGTTCCTTGATCTCGCGCACCCCGATTCGCTTTTCGCGGGTCGCGATCGTGTCCCACAGCGTAACGTGCGGGCCGACCAGCTGCATGAAGTCCTTGTCCGCCGTGATGATCGTGACGATGAAATGCTCGTGCGCCGCGCGCTTGGCGAGCGTGCCGATCACGTCGTCGGCCTCGTATCCATCGAGCATCAGCGACTTGATCCGAAACGCCTCGACCGCGCGATGGATATAGGGAACCTGCACGACAAGATCGTTGGGCGCCTCGGGGCGGTTGGCCTTGTAGTCGGCGAACAGGTCGTCGCGAAAAGTTTTTTTCGGCGAGTCGAAGACGATCGCGATATGCGATGGGCGCACGTCCTTCAACAGCTTCAGAATCATCCGGATGAAGCCGTACACCGCCTGGCTCGGCATCCCGCGCGACGTATTCATCGGCGGCAGCGCGAAAAAAGCGCGGAAGATGTACCCGGAGCCGTCGACCAGAATGAGTTGCTTGCGCTCTGCAGCCATCAATCGAAACTATCCGATACGGTTCTCAAAGCAAAAGCGCCGCGAACGCAAATCTAAAATATTGGCCGATGTCAGATCGTTGTTTCGTTGTATTGACAGTTTGGCGTGGTGTGTTTAATTAGTCGGTTGCTCTGTTGTTGATTGAATTGTCGGGCAGGCCGCTTCGTCAATTGAAGCTGAAGCGGCCACGGCGTCTCGGTGGCTCTCGATTCGGACGACCTGAATGATTGAGGTTAAAAACCTAACTAAAGCCTACGGCAACTTTGTCGCGGTAAAAGACGTATCGTTCAAAGCCGAGAACGGTTCCATCCTCGGCTTTCTCGGCCCCAACGGCGCCGGCAAGACCACCACGATGCGAATCATCACGGGCTATATGCCGGCGACCGCGGGCACCGTGCTGATAGACGGACTCGATATTTTTTCGCAATCGCTCGAGGCGCGCCGCAAAATCGGATACCTGCCCGAGAGTCCGCCGCTGTATCCCGACATGCGGGTCGAAGCCTATCTCAAGTTTGTCGCGAAACTGCGCGGCGTCCCGCGCGGGAAGATCGAGTCGGCGCTCGAGCACGTGCTCGAAGTTTGCGGCCTGGCCGACATGTCGCATCGAATTTGCGGCCAGCTGTCCAAGGGCTATCGCCAGCGCGTCGGGCTGGCGCAGGCGTTGATTCACGATCCGCCCGTGCTGGTCCTCGACGAGCCGACGATCGGTCTCGATCCGCGCCAGATTCACGAAATTCGCGGTCTGATTCACCATCTCGCGGGCAACCGAACGGTTGTGCTCTCGACGCACATCCTGCCCGAGGTCTCGCAGATCTGCGACAAGGTCGTGATCATCGCCGACGGCCGGGTAGTGCTCGAGGAATACTTGAAGAAGCTCCCGGCCGGGACCTCGCTCGAAGATATTTTCCTGAACGCGATCACCAAGGAGCGTCACGACGACGCGGCGAGTGCCGAGGAAACGCTGGAGGAGGTTGGAGCGGGGCATACCTAGACCCGTGCCGCGCGAATGAAAAATTCTCTTACAATCGCGGGCAAGGAGCTCGCGGGCTATTTCCTGCAGCCGGTCGCCTACGTCGTTATGACGGTGTTCCTCCTGCTGGGCGGCTTCTTTTTCTTCGCGCTGCTGCGTTACTTCGAGGTGACCCTGACTGCCTATTCCGCGATGCAGAATCCCGAGGTGTTGCAGCGCTTGAATCTCAACGAACGGGTAATCGAGCCTATGCTGCACAACCTGGCGATCGTGCTCGTCATCCTGGTGCCGGCGATCACGATGCGAAGCTTTGCCGAAGAGAAGCGAACCGGCACGTATGAACTTTTGTTGACAGCTCCCATCCGGACCGGCGAGATCGTCGCGGGAAAGTTCATCGCGGCAGCGTGTTTTATGCTGATTATGATAGGGCTGGCCGGGATGTTTCCGCTGATCCTCGTGGCCTTCGGCAATCCGGAGGTCGGGGTGATGTTCTCGGGCTATCTCGGACTGGCGTGGCTGGCGATTTCGTTCGTTTCGATAGGATTGTTCACCAGCTCGCTCACCCAGAATCAGATTATCGCGGCGATCAGTTGCTTCGGCTTGCTGCTGCTGCTGTTCGTCATATCGTGGCCGACGCAGGGAGGTGGCGGTTCACTGGTGGACTTGGTGCGCTATCTCTCGCTACCGGACCATTTCGCGCAGATGGTCACCGGTATCATCGATACGCGCGACATTGTTTATTTCCTGAGTCTAATCTTCGTGGCGCTGTTCCTGACCCAACGCTCGGTTGAGTCGGCGCGCTGGCGGTAAGGTAGAGAGGGGCGGATGCGGCGATCGGCGGCGCTTTACGGAATTCTCGGCCTGGTTCTGCTCTCATTCGGGCTGGTTGACTATTTCATCTCGAACGGCTTTCGGCTGTTCGTGTGGGTCAACCTGATCTGCGGCATCTTCGCGATAGTCCTGTGGATCACTTCGAGCCGCTCCGAGCTTTCATCGATCACGACCGGGCGCTCGGCGCGTTACGGCGCCAACGCCGTCATCTACTCGGCTGCCTACATCGGGCTGCTGGTCGCGATTAACTATATCTCGACGCTCCATCACACCCGGCTCGATCTGACGGCCGAGAAGGTGTTCAGTCTTTCGAGCCAGTCGGTGAACGTGGTGAAGGGTTTGCAGAAGCCGCTCAAGTTCTACGGCTTCTTTCAGGGCGGCGAGAATCCTACCGCGCGCGACCTCTACGAGACGTTTGCGTACTACTCGCCCAAGCTTACCTACGAGCTGGTCGATCCCGACAAGCATCCCGAGCTCGCCGAGCGTTTCAAAGTGTCGGTGATGGGCACCACGCACATGCAGTACGGCGGCGATAACGGCGAGGGCACCAACGTCACCGAGCTCAACGAGGAAGCGCTGACTAACGCGATCATTCGCGCGACCAGGAGCAGCAAGAAGGTCGTCGAGTTCCTCGACGGGCACGGCGAGGCCGATCCCGACGATGCCCAAACCCAGACGGGCTACGGCACCATCAAGAAAGATTTGGAAGGCGAGGGCTACGAGGTTCGCAAGCTCGAGCTCGCACAATTGCCCAAGGTGCCCGACGACGCCAGCCTGGTCGTGGCCGCGGGACCGATCAAGCCGCTCGGCCAGCACGAGATCGATTCGTTGAATGACTATCTGAAGCATGGCGGCCGCATGATCGCGATGTACCGGCCGCAGCGCCCCGACAATCCAATTGACGAAGCGGCGATGGTGAAGCTGGCGGGCGATTGGGGCGTCAAGGTCGGCAACGATATCGTGGTGGACCAGGTGATGAGGCTGTTCCAAAGTCCCGCGCTCGGGCTCAATCCTCTCGTGCAGACCTACGGCGAGCATCCGATTACCAAGGGTTTCAAGCAGCGCACCGAATTTCCGATGTCGCGATCGCTTACCGCCGAACCCGATTTGAAGCCGGGACTGACCGTCACCCCGATTGCGAGCACCAGCGAAACGTCGTGGGCGGAGGTCGATCTCGACATGCTGTTCCGGCAGCAGAAGGCCGAACTGACAGCCAAGGACACGCGCGGACCGATCACGGTGGTGATGGCGGTGGACGGCAACCTGGAGCAACTCGGCTGGGGCAAGGGCGATGCGCGCATGGTGGTGTACGGCAGTACCGAGTTTGCCGAGAATCAATACGCGACGTCCTTCAACCCCGATTTTTTCATCAATAGCGTCGACTGGCTGACCGGCGAGGAAAATTCGATCTCGATCAGGCCGCGGTCGATCCGCGCGTCGCGCTTTCGCCTGACCACCGCGCAATTCTCTATAGTGTTTGCTTTCGCCGTGCTGTTCCTGCCCGAGATGCTGCTGATTGCGGGGATCGTTGTGTGGTGGGAACGGCGCAACTGAGGTGCCCCCCTAGTCCGACTCAAGTCCGATGCGGCTGCGCAACACCATTATCGTTCTGGTCCTGTTCGCGATTGTAGGCGGCTACGCCTTTATCGTCGGCCGTTATTCCCAGACGGAGGCGCAGCGCAAGCTGCTCAGCGTCAAGCAGGACGATATCGCGAAAATTGAACTTCACTATTCGGACCGGGACATCGTGCTCGAGCGCGACAAGGGCAAGTCGTGGCGGCTCGTGAAGCCAATCGGAGCCGACGCCGACCAGACGCAGGCCAACAACCTCGCGCGCGCAATCGCCGACTGCGCCGTGGTCCGCACGGCGGATGAGAAGCCGGCGGATCTCGCACCATTCGGGCTTAAGCCTCCGACCACGACCGTCACGGTCACGACCTTCGACAAGAAAACGTTGCCCGCGATCGAAGTCGGGAAATCGACGCCGATTGGCTTCAACGCTTATGTCCGGCTCGCCGACGGCCCGGCGGTGCTGCTGACCGAAGCCGTGTTCTCGGCCGGGATGAACAAGACCGTCAACGATTTGCGCGTCCGCGACTTGATGGGATTCAAACTCGACGACGTTCAGAAGCTGATCATCGCGCGGGACAATGGACAGACGGTGGAAATCGATCGCGCCGGCGACCAGTGGAAAATCGTCAAGCCCGCGCCGTACCCGGCCGACGACATGGCGGTCCGGGTGGCACTGAGCACGCTGGTCAACGCGAAGGCGTCCGACTTTATCGCCGATGCGCCCGGCAACGTCACGCAATACGGGCTCGAAAAACCGCATCTGACGGCGACAGTGGTGCTCAAGAACGGCGAGCAGCAATCGATGCTGTTCGGCTTCAAACAGAGCGAGCAGGGGAAGAGCGGAATTTACGTGCGCCGCGGAGAGCGCGCGCCGGTTTACGCCGTGGCCGGGTACGTGATGAGCAGCCTGGACAAGTCGGCACCGGATTTTCGCGATCGAACGATTCTGAAAGTCGATCCCGAGGCGGTTGCGACGGTCAAAGTCAAGAGCAGAGACGGCGACTTCACGCTCGAGCGCGCGGCCGGCGGGAAGTGGGACGTGATGGTTGGGGCCAAGACGTCGGAGGGCGATATCCCGGTCGTGGAGCGCTTTCTCAATCAGTTGCGCGATCTGAAAGGCACGTCGATCGTCGCCGATCCGATGCCGAGCGCTCAGCTGTTCGGGCTGGACAATCCCGCGGCTGAAATCACGCTCGTCGGCAAGGACGGCAAGGATCTCGGCGCGGTCAAGCTCGCGAAGATCAGCGTCAAGCCAACGACCCCGCCAATTCCCGCTGAACCGGCCGGACCGCGCACGGAGTACTACGCATCTTCAAGCGCGAGCAAAGCCGTGTTCTCGCTCAGCGATTTCAGTTTCGCGCAACTCAACAAGCCTGCGCCGCTGTACATGGCGAAGGCGCCCGAGGCGGCGCCGTCGCCGTCGAAGTAGCCGGGCCGTCAGGTTTCGGCGATGACGTGGGCGATGGCCTGGGCGGCGGTATGCGTGATGCTCAGATGAAAGCGCGTGATCTGTTTTGTTTGCGCGAACACCGCCGCCTTGCCCGATAGCGCGATGGTTGGCGCTTTGCCGCGCTCGCGCACGACTTCGATCTCACTCCATCCGACGTTGCGGTTCCATCCCGTGCCAAGCGCCTTCATCGTCGCTTCCTTGGCGGCGAAGCGCGCGGCATAGCTCTGGTAGCGGGGACGCCCGCGCGACTCGCAGTACCTGACCTCGTCTGCCGTAAAGACGCGGGCGCGAAAACGCTCGCCGGTGGTGGGCCGCGTGAGAGCGCGCTCGATGCGTTCGACCTCGATAACGTCGATTCCAGTGCCGGCGATTTGCCCCATCGCGAATCAGTATCAGCCGCACCGCGGGCGGATTCAATTGCGCGCGCGCACACGCCCGGGCGATTGAAGCGGTAGAATACTTGCGACGCGTCGAGCGCGGATTCTATTCTTCATCCACAACGCGGAGGCAGCGATGGCGAAGCTTTCAATCACAGTGAACAAGACCCGTTGCATCGGCAGCGGCGAGTGCGTGGAAACGGCGCCCGCCGTGTTTCAACTCGGCGCGGACGGCAAGTCCGAAGTCGTCAACCCGACGGGCGCCGGCGACTCGATAATTATCTCGGCGGCGCGTTCGTGCCCGGTCAAAGCGATCACGGTGGTGGACGAAGACGCCGGCGTGCAGCTTTTTCCGCCGCCGAAGAAGTAGGTTCACGGATCGCGCCATGGCCATACGCAAACGCCGTGCGGGCGAACTCGTAATCGAGCAGACGCGTGACCTCGCGCGCGTGCGCGAGATGCTCGCGCGGGCCGGCATGATGACGGACGGAATCGAATGGCCGGCCGCGTGTTACATCGTTGCCTATGTCGGCGATGAAGCAGTCGGAGCGATCGGCGTCGAGTCGAAGATCGACGCGGCGCTGATACGTTCGCTGCACGTCAAGGAATCGGCCCGCCGGCGTGGAATTGGCGGCGCGTTGATCGCGGCGGCGCGCAAGGCCGCGCACACGCGCGGCGCGCGTCATCTGTACCTGTTCAGCACCGATGCGGGCGATTTCTTCCGGCGCCGCGGTTTCACGACGGTGGCCGTCGCCGACGTCATAGCCGCGATTCCAGGCGTGCCGCAGGTCGAGTACTATCGCGCGCGGCCCGAGGAGCTTGCGCGCGAGGTCGCGTACCATCTGGATATTTCGGGCGATGGATTGATCGAGAGATAGCAGCGGCCCGCCTCTGCACGCGGCTCCGCGGGAACGGGAGAGGGCCTACTGAGCTTGAGCCGCGAGGTAGCGGCCGAGATATTTTCCCATCGCGGTCGTCACGATCAGGTACGGATTCGAGGCCATCAGTTTCGCGGCGAGCCGCGGCGTCATGTCGGGGCGAATCGTTTGCGCAGCCGGATTCATCGCAGCGAGCGCGCGTGGCGCGGACTCGGATTGTTCGATCGCGCCGAGCAGGACTCCTTCGGGAGTGAGCACGACGGCGCGCGGCGTCGGCGAATCGGGCGAGGCCGGTGGGACGGAGTCTTCAGGACCGAGGCGGAGGAGGTCGTCGCGCATGAACTCGCCAACGCGCACGCGGTCCGAACGGCGAATCCAAAATGAGCGCAAGCCGGGCGCGAGATTGTTGATGAAATAGGGAAGCGCGCGCATCCGCTCTGAGAGCGGCACCGGGGGATCGGTGGGCAATCCGTGGACGATCCAATCGGCCTTGCCGCGGAAGTAGTGGCGGATGTCGGTGAATCCCAGCACCTCGAGCTGCGCCGCGGCGCGCGCACTGAGGTCGCACAAGCAATCGCGGCAATAGACGACGACCGGGCGCGTGCGGTCGAGAGACGCGGGCGCGTCGCGGATGATGCGGCGGAGCGGAATGTGTACGGCGCCGCGGATGTGCGCGGCGGCGTACTCGTGCGACGGAAGCACGTCAACGATTTGCACGCCGACGGACGCGCGCATCCGGGCAAGCTCGCGATGCCGAATCTCGCGCACGAGCTACGCGCGCATCGCGGCGAGAGCGGACAGTGCGGTATCGACGATTGTCTCGCCGCTACCGGCGGCAATCCGCGCGGTATCGACTTCATAACCGCCCTCGGCGTACGCGGCGCGGGTGGGAATATATCCGATCAGGTCGTTGCAGTAGCCAACCACAAAAGTTTGATCGAAGTACCGATTTGCCTTTATCGCAAGGCCGAGCTCGACGAAAAGTTCGCCCGGAACGCCGACGATGGCGAGGTTCCCGATGGTGACGACGGTCATCGCGGTGGCAAGCTCGCGGCGCGCCACATCAACGCGCCGGTCGCGCCGATTTTGCTCCTCGAGGGCTTCCAGAGCGCTCAGCGCCGAAAGTGATTGCGCATGATGGTCGCGCAGGCGTTTCAACTGATAGCCGTCGCCGCCACGATGGTTGTCGAGCGAGGCCTGGGTCTGGGCGGCGCAATCGCGCGCGATGGCAAGGTCGGCGCCAAGATCCTTGAGTTTGAGGTGGAGTGCGATTTTGCGCGTGGCGATTCGCAAGGCGGCAATCGAGGGCGCATGCTCGAGCGCGTCGAACGCGCCGCGACCCATCGTGCGGCCGTATTTTTCGGCGACTTCGAAACTGCCGCGGCTGCGTGGGTCGATGTTGCCGGTCGCGCCCTGGAGGAAAATCGATATCGGGCGCGGGCCGGCGCCGGCCGCACTTTCAATTTCGTCCATCGCAAAGCCGGGCCAATCGCGCGAGTAGAGCAGGTTGTCCTCGCACAGCACGACACCGTGGCACGGATAGTTCATGAGGAACGCGATTGGACCTCCGTCCGGGCGGTACGCGCCGAGGGCTATTACTTGGGCGTCAGCCGGGCCGGAGCGGTTGGCGGCAAGCTGAATTTGCCGGTTCGGACGCATCAGGCGGCGGTTGATTCCGAGCGTGAATCGGGCGGTGGCGGCGCGGAGCGTCGCGGGCTCGAGACGTTCGTGCGCCTGAACGATGGCGGACGCGATCTTTCCGGGCAGCGCGCGCTCCCATTCGAGGTCGCGGCCGTCGGCGGGAATTGCCGCGGCGCGCGGAGTCGCGAAGATGTTGAAGGCGGGCGCGGAATGGGTGTGAGTGGCGCAAATCAGGATCGAATCGGCGGGGATGCCGGTGTTGGCGGCGACGCGCTCGCGGATGTCGTCGGCGATGCGAGTCCCGATCGCCAGAACGTCAACGCCGGCGATTGCGACTTTCGCGCCGCCGTCCTCGAGCACGAGCGCATTCGCGGCGAGGTCGTCGTGCACCCCGGCGTTGCGGCCGACGCGACTGCCGTATCCCAGCATCGCGAGGCCGACGGGCGGGTCGAGCTTTACTCGCGCGGCGCCGGCGTGAAGGGGACGCATCGCTAGCTCGATTTGTCGAGATTGGCTGCGGCCAGCTCGGCCGCTCTGGAAGCCACTTTTGCGGCCGCGGCGACGATGTCGTCAACGTCGCGGTCGTCGCCGAGCAGGCATTCGTGCGGCATCGCGGCCATCGCGTGCTCGAAAAGGCGTTCGGCGACCGGACAATCGATCGAGGTCCTCTCGGCGTTGGAAGCGCCGGCAAGTTCGCACGCCTTTCGATAGGCGGCAGACTCTCGCGGGAAGAGTGCGGATCGATAAACGGGGTCGTTGCCGACGCCGCATGGAATGCCCTCGGCGCGCATCGCGCGGACGAATCGGTTGCGCGACAGGCCGAGCGCGGATTCATCGACGAGAAAAACGAACGCGTAGATGACTTCGCGCGTGACGCGCGCATCGCGCGCAATGGGGCTGATCCCCTTGATTGCGCCGAGTCCATCGCGCAGCCGGGCGGCGGCGCGGCTCTTGCGCTCGATCTGTTCGGGAAGCCGCGCGAGTTGCGCGAGCAGAATTCCGCATTGCCATTCCGTCATCCGGTAGTTCGCGCCCATCAGCGGACCCTCGAAAGTGTCGCCGGGGCGGCGACGCCCGCAATTAATGAGCGACTGGCATCGTTGCTCGAGGTCGGGGTCGTCGGTCGTGATCATTCCACCTTCGCCCGCGGTCATCGGCTTGGTGGACTGAAAACTAAAGCATCCGAGAGCGCCATGAGTACCGACGCCGCGCTCGCGCCATCGAGCACCGGGAACGTGGGCGCAATCCTCGACGAGCGCAATGGAATGCGCGCGCGAAATTTCCGCGAGCGCGTCGAGATCGGCGAGCGACGCGCCGTAGTGGACCGGGATGATCGCCTTGGTGCGGCGCGTGATCAGCCGCTTGACGGAATCCGGATCGATGCATGCGTTGGCGGCGCTGACGTCGGCGAAGATCGGACGCGCCATGCATGCGACGGCCGCATAGGGAGTCGCCGCGAAGGTGAGTGCGGGTACGATGACCTCATCGCCGGCGCCGATGCCCAGCGCCTTGAGCGCGACTTCGAGCGCGCTCGTGCCGGAAGTGGTGGGAATGGCGAAGCGGGCGCCCTGATACGCGGCGAATGCGGCGGCGAACTCGGCGGCCTTGCGATTGGGGCTGGGGAAGCCGCCCCAGTTGGACGAACTGAGGACATCGTCGAGCTGCTCACGCTCGCGGGCGTCGAAGACCGGCCACGTCGGGAAGGGGCGGGTGCGAAGGGGCAGGCCGCCCATGATTGCAAGCGTGGAGGGCATCGAACTTAAACGATTACTTTAAGTACCAAAATATCCGCACCTCGCGTGCCTCGCTGCGCCGGGCGGCCGTGATGCTACTTGCGCGCGACTTCTTCGAGCAGCGCAATCTCGGGACGTCCGGCAAGCAGGCCGCCGATTTTTCCGCCGAATGCCCTCATGTGGTCGGTCTTGCCGTGGGAATCGAGCGCGGCCTGATCCTGGTAGACCTCGTAGTAGGTGAATTCGGTCGGGTCCTTGGTGTTCTTGTGCAGCACGTAGGCGAGGGTGCCGGGCTCGGAAGTTTTCACCGTCGCGATCATTTCCTTTCCTGCGGCCTCGAACGCGGCTTCGCTGCCGGGCTTCACTTTCAGTTTCGCAATCACAGTAATCGGCATCGTGGGTCTCCTTGAAAGGTCAGTTCAACTACCGTCGTATTCGGACGCGCGCGGAATTTCAAGGCGAATCGATGCGCGGCGCGGCGGCTCTTTCCTTGCAGCGCGCGGTCAGTTAACGGTTAAAAGCCAATTGTGGCGACGCGACGATCGATCACAGCCGGGATCGTGGAGAGCAATAAAATGTTTGGTTTCGATTTGACCGACGAACAGCGCGAACTAAAAGAGCTGGCGCACAGGTTTGCCGAACAGGAAATAATTCCTCGCGCGCGCGAATACGACGAGAAGGAAATTTTTCCGGTGGACGTGTGCGAGAAAGCGTTCGCCGCGGGGCTGATGAACTTTGGAGTGCCGAAGGAGCTGGGCGGACCGGGACTCGGCGTGCTCGACACGAGCCTGATCGTCGAGGAGCTGAACTACGGATGCTCGGGAATCTCGAACGCCGTGGGAGCCAACGACCTCGCGACGCTGCCGATTCTAATCGCGGGCAACGATGAGCAGAAACGGACCTACCTGGGGCAGCTGGTGAAGAAGCTGACGTTTTGCGCGTTCGCGATCACCGAGCCGGGCGCGGGATCGGATGTTGCCGCGATGAGTACGGCGTACCGGCGCGAGGGCGACGAGTTCATCCTCAACGGCACCAAGCATTTCATCTCGAATGGATCGCGCGCGGACTGGTACGTCACGTTTGCGACATCGGACAAGCGCCTCAAGCACAAGGGCATCTCGTGCTTCGTGTTTCCGTCGAGCGTGCCGGGAATTACGCGCAATCGGATGCACGGGAAACTCGGGCAACGCGCGGCCGACACCGGCGAAATCTTTTACGAGGACGTGCGAATACCCGCCAGCGCGCTGGTCGGACGCGAGGGCGACGGTTTCAAGTACGCGATGGCGACCTTCGATCACAGCCGGCCCGAGATTGGCGCGATTGCGATTGGAATTGCGCAGCGCGCGCTCGACGAATGCCTCAAGTACTCGAAGCAACGCAGCGCGTTCGGCCAGCCGATCGCAAACTTTCAGGCGATTCAGTTCATGATGGCCGACATGGCGATCGAAATCGAAGCGATGCGGCTGCTGACGTACAAGGCGGCGTGGCTGGTCGATCGCGGCCAGCGCGCCAACACGATTTCAGCCTACGCGAAGGCGTTCAGCGCCGACGCGACGATGCGGATCACGACCGACGCCGTGCAGATTTTCGGCGGCTACGGCTACATGAAGGATTATCCGGTCGAGAAGCTGATGCGCGACGCGAAGCTGCTGCAGATCTACGAGGGCACGTCGCAGATCCAGCGCGTCGTGATCGCGCGCAACCTGCTCAAGGAGTGAGCGCGGCGCTCGGGTCAATTCGCGGGCGCGACGGGATGCGGGATCGGCGGGTCCTGGCCGGCGGGCTCGTTGCCGGTGACCGCGCCGACGTATTCACCCTCGTGGTACACGTCAACCCGGCCTGTCGTCGGATCGGGAAATAGATTCCATTCATCAGGCGGCGGCGCATCAGAGGGCGGCACATACACGACCGGCGCAGGCGCAGGAGCAGGCGGCGGCGCCGCGGAGCATGAGGCGATCGCGATCGACAACAGCATGGGGAACGCGGCTCGCGAAATTATTCTGTTCATGATGCGACGCTGATTCGCGCAGGCGGAACTTGAAGTTATCTTGTCGCCGGATTGCACGAATCGCAAGGGCGTGGCGCGCGAGAGAGGCGAGCGTCATTTGGGCGGGAGGCCCAGGACTTCGCGGAAGTGACGGATTGTTTTTTCCAGCCCCGGCCGAAGTGCGACATGCGGCTGCCAGCCGAGGAGCTTTTTCGCGAGCTCGATGTCCGGTCTGCGGCGCACGGGATCGTCGGCACGGGGCGGCTTGAAGACGACTTTCGAGGCGCTGTCCGACAACTCGATGGCGAGCTTGGCCAGTTCCGCGATTGTGAATTCGTCGGGGTTGCCGACATTTACCGGGCCGATGTGCGAGTCCTGATTCATCATGCGCACCAGCGCGTCGATGATGTCGTCAACGTAGGCGAACGAGCGGGTCGAAGTGCCGTCGCCGTAGATCTCGAGCTCCTCGCCGCGCAGTGCCGCGACGCAGAAGTTGGAAACCACGCGCCCGTCGTTGATCGCCATCCGCGGACCGTAAGTGTTGAAAATCCGCACGATGCGGGTGTCGACGTTGTTCTGCCGGTGATAGTCCATCATCAGGCATTCGGCCACGCGCTTGCCCTCGTCGTAGCAGGAGCGCACGCCGATCGGGTTGACGTGCCCCCAGTACGACTCGGTTTGCGGATGCTCCTCGGGATCGCCGTAAACCTCGCTGGTCGAGGTCAGCAGGATGCGCGCGTGCACGCGCTTGGCGAGGCCGAGCATGTTGATGGTGCCCATCACGCTGGTCTTGATGGTCTTGACCGGGTTGTACTGGTAGTGCACTGGCGAGGCGGGGCAGGCGAGGCTGAAGATGCGATCGACCTCGAGCAGGATTGGCTCGACGACGTCGTGGCGGATAAATTCGAAATTCCGGTTGCCGAGCAGGTGCATGATGTTGGCGCGCTTGCCGCTGAAGAAGTTGTCGAGGCAGATGACCTCGTGGCCGTCTTTGAGCAAGCGCTCGCATAGATGAGAGCCGAGAAATCCCGCGCCGCCGGTTACCAGTGCTCGCACAGTTGTTCTCCCGGGTCAGCGGCGGTTTTCGCGAACGATCGCGAGAACGGTTTCGATTACGTAGGCGACGTCTTCGTCGCTCATCGAGGCGTAGATGGGCAGCGACAGGCAGCGGCTGAAGATGTCTTCGGCGACCGGAAAATCGCCGTTGCGATAGCCGTAGGAGCGCTGATAGTAGTCCATCGTGTGCAGCGGGATGCAGTGCACGGAGCATCCTACCCCGCGCTCGCGCAGTATCTCGACGAACTGATTGCGCCCGAGCCTGAGGCGCTCGGGCCGGATGCGCAGCACGTAGAGATGCCACGCGTGCTCGATCCCGGGCTCGCAGTAGGCGGTCTGCAGCGCGTCGTCGGCCCGAAACGCCTCATGGTAGGCGCGCGCGATCTCGCCACGGCGGCGCATGAAGTCTCCCGCCCGCTTGATCTGCGCCAATCCGATCGCGGCGTGCACGTCAGACAGGTTGTATTTGAAACCCATGTCGTGGATTTCGTAGTACCACGAGCCGCTCTTCTCGTAGCGCTTCCACGCGTCCTTGTTCATTCCGTGCAGGCTGGCGACGGCGATTTTTTCCGCCATCGCGTCGTCGGCGGTGGTGATCATGCCGCCCTCGGCGGTGGTGAAATTCTTGGTCGCGTAGAAACTGAAACAGGTGAGGTCGCCGATCGTGCCGATTTTCGTCATCCCGCGCCCGTCCATGTGGCGCGCGGAGCCGGCCGCGTGCGCCGCATCCTCGACAATTTTCAAATTGTAGTTGCGCGCGATTCTGAGGATCCAATCCATGTCGCAAGCCTGGCCGGCGAAGTGCACCGGCAGGATCGCGCGGACTCGTTTGTTGGCGCCGCTCTCGAGCGCCTCCTCGATGCGGGCCGGGTTGATGTTGAAGGTGCCGGGATCGACGTCGACGAACACCGGCCGCGCGCCGAGGTAGCCGAGAATCTCGGCGCTCGCGGTGAAGGTAAACGGCGTGGTGATAACTTCGTCGCCGCGGCCGATGCCGAGCGCCCACAGCGAAAGATGCAGCGCGCCGGTGCAATGCGAAACGGCCAGCGCGTGTTTCGCGCCGACGTAGCCGGCGAACTCATTCTCGAAGCGCTTGGCCTTCGGGCCGGTGGTGATCCACCCGGAGCGCAGCGTGTCGAGCACCTCGCGCTCCTCGTCGGGTCCGATGGACGGACGATGAAATGCTACTTGTCGCATCGTGTGTGATTCGGTTGAAATCGGCGCAATCCCGTTTATCGAGTTAATTTCGGAGTATAAGGGATAGGTCAAAAGCGGGGCAAGGCGGAACTCGATGAGGCGTGCAGGATGGGCCGCGGCAGCGGCGGTGGTTGGATGGTACGTGTTCGCGCTGGCGATATTGCATCCGCTCACCGACGCGCCGGTGGTGGATAGCTGGCTGTACGGCTCTGCCGTGCGGCGTTTTCTGCGCACCGGCGAGATCCGGTTTGCCGGCTTCACGCAGGCGATGCCGATAGCGCAGGTGGTTTACGGCGTGGCTTGGTCGCACGCGTTCGGTGCGAACTCGGTGTCGCTGGAAATCTCGGTAGTGACGCTGGCGGTGCTGTGCGGCGTGATGTTCCATGCGCTCGCGATCGAATGCGGGGCGTCGCGATGGCAGGCGATGGCGGCGACGGGGCTGCTGATCTGCAATCCTTGTTTCACCTTCCTGAGTTTTTCGTTCATGACCGAGATTCCGTTCCTCACGATGCTGGTCGCGGCGCATCTGGCGTTCGCCAGGGCCGGCGGACGGCGCGAGGATTTGTGGCTGTGGATCGCGGCGGCGATGGCGGTGATCGCTTTCATGATTCGGCCGTTCGGTGCGATGGCGATTGCCGGGTGCGTGGGCGCGATGCTGCTGTACGGCGCGCCGCGGCCGGGATCGCGTCGTTTGGATCGCGCCCTATGGCTCAGGATGTTTGCGCCGTTCGGCGTGGCGCTGGCGGTCTGCACCGGGCTATGGGTCTGGCTGACGGTGCTGGGTCCGAAGCCATGGGACCTTCAGCTCGACGAAAATCACTTCTACTACATTTTCCGCGTGCCGCTGGCGAGCTACCTCCGCGCGGGCGTGCTCGGTCCGGTGCTTTACCTCGGGATGGTGCTGGCGCCGCTTGCGCTTCTACAGTTGACGACGCCGCGATGGCGTCGGGTGGCGATGGGCGGTGCGGGAATTTTTGCAGCCGCGCTGATCCTGATGTGGATGGATAATCGGCTGCCCGTGACTCCCGAGTGCAGTTGCTTCGGCGGATGGCGCAACGTGCTTATCCTGCGCGGGGATTCGAATCGTTTTACCTGGGACGGAGACTGGCAATACGCGTTCCTGACGCTGGCGAGTTTTGGCGCCGCCGGACTTATCGCCGCGTTCGCGCAAATCTTCAGATCGCTTTCGCGTGCGGCTGCCGCGATCGTGATAGCGGCGATAGTTTATTGGGCGGCGACTATCCCGCTGTGGTTTTACAACGACCGCTACTACCTCGTGATGGTCCCGGCGGGGGCTATCGTCCTTGCGCTTGCGCCGCTGCCTCGAAGCAGGATGGTCAAGGCCGCTGGATTGGTGATGACGCTCGCGATGGGCCTGATGTCGCTCGGCGGGACCTATGCATATCAACGTGGGATGGAGGCAATCCTCGCAACGCGCAACCAACTGGAACGCGAGGGAGTTCCGCGCTCAGCGATCGACGCCGGCTATACGCTCAACGGCGAAGACCTCTATCGCTATCCCAAGCATGGGATTGAAACTATGAAGCTCGAAGCTGGAATCCCGATGATCACGTCGGAGAAACTGGATGAATACACGATCGCCAGCGAACCGCTCGCCGGCACCGAAGTCGTGCGGCGCCTGAAATGGCCGGGACCGTTCGGCCTGGGCCATCGCTACTTTTACCTGGTGAAACAGCGCACCCCGGCTGGGATCAATCCGCCCAACGCGGCGCCAGCCGCGGCGCCGCCGCGCAACTAGCCGGCGCTGCCGGGCGCCGGTCCCGGCATCACGTAGGTCGGAACGCCGCTTTTCTGTTCGACAGCTTTTTCGAGCTTCTGCATATCGACCTGGTCGGTAATTCCCAGCCGTTCGGCTTCCTTGTGTGCGTATGCCCACAGCCCGGCGTATCGGCCGTAGAGATCGTCATGGACCTCGACGTACAGCAAGTCGCCGCGCCATCCGAACTTCACCGGCTGATAGACGAACATCCCTGGCGTGCCGATTTTCACCTTGTTGAAGAGGCGCTCGATATCCTCGGGATACAGCCGGATGCATCCGTGGCTGACTTCCATGCCGACGCCCCACGGCACGTTGGTGCCATGCAGGGCGTACTGGGGCAGCGTGAGCTCGATACGGTAATGGCCCAGCGGATTGTCGGGGTCGTCGCCGGAAACAACATGCTCGGCTTCGCCGTCACGCTCGAGATGTTCCTCGTAGATGTCGTCGGGCACCACCCAGGTTGGATTGCGGGTCTTGCCGCGGACCGTAAAATCTCCGATCGGCGTTTTCCAATCGAATCGTCCCAGCCCGACCGGAAACGTGTACACCACCGACGGCCTGACTCCGCCCGGAGAATGCTTCTTGCCGGTCACGAATTTGGCGGGCGTGATCTTGTCTTTACGATGGAGCGGTCCGATCGGCGACGGAAAATAATAGTACAGCCGCATCTCGGGGATGTTCAGCACGATCCCTACGTGCGGCGTATCGGGCAGGATGTGCTCGTCGGGCAGAATGATCTGCCTGCCGGCCGGGGGCCCCCACCAGTCGATTCCACCATTGGCGTTGGAGATTTCCTTGGCCGTCACGCCGAACCATCGGCCGACGTCGAGCAGCGTGTCGCCCTTCTGGATTTGGTACGTAATGAGATTGCCGATGATGTCGTCTTTCCCGTGGGGTAGCGGGTAGGCATAGAGCGGGCGACGCGCGAATTCGTCTTCGGTCCACGCGCCGCTCGCAGCCGGGATCGTGATCAACGCGATCACGAGCAGGGCGGGAAAGATTCGAATCGCGATATCAACGAAGCGCTTCATGGACTTCCGGGTGGGTTGGCGAAAATCCGCGCGAACGATTCGGATGCAGGCGGCGTGGTCGCATTCAATGGAATGATAGCGGCCCAATCAGTCCCCGAGCAACCGCAGGTTTGCGAACTTCAGCACCAGCAGCTTGATCCCGCTGCGCTCGAAATTGACCCACGCCTTGGCGCCGTCGCCGCGCCCCTCGCGCCTTTGAACAATTCCGCGTCCGAAGGTCGGATGGATCACGCGCGAGCCGATTGAAAGGCTTCCGTTGCCGCCGCCGGGGCCCGGCTCGTCGTCGGGCAACTGGCTGTCGGTGAAATCGACGTAGGTCTCGCGCGGCGACAGCGGTCTTATCGGCGAGGTCTCGCGAACTGGCGCGATACGGCGAATCAGGGCGGGATCGACTTCGCGCAAGAATCGCGATTGACGCGACTCTTGGCGCACGCCGTAGATTTCGCGCGAGAGCGTGTTGGTCAGATACAGCAACTGCTGGGCGCGCGTCATGCCGACGTAGCACAGGCGGCGCTCCTCCTCGACTTCCTCGTCCAGGTCGGCCGAGCGGCTATGCGGAAACAGGCCTTCCTCCATCCCGGCCATAAACACGATTGGGTATTCCAGGCCCTTGGAGGTGTGCAGCGTCATCAGCGCAGCTCGTCCGCCGTTGGAATCGATCTGCTCGCTGTCGCTGACCAGCGCGACCCGTTCGAGGAACTCGGACAAACCGCCGCCGGACTTTTCGGCGTCGAAGGCGCTGGCCGCGGAGAGCATCTCGGCCAGATTTTGCTTGCGTGCGGGCGCGTCGTCGAGCGTGTCGAGGTACGCCTCGAAACCGCTGCGCGCCACCACTTCCTCGACTATCCCGCGAACGCTCATCTCGGGCGCGCGCGCTCTCAGATCGTGCATCCATGAATAGAGCATCCCGGCCTGCTTGGCGATTCTGAGCGCGACCCTGGAGTAAGTCTCGAGCCGGCCCATCGCCTCGAACGCCGGGATACGCTCGCGCGCGGCCAGTTCGGCAATCGCCTCGAAGGACTTCGCGCCAATTCCGCGCGGCGGCGTGCCGACCATTCGTTCGAGGCTGACGGCGTCGGATGGATTGGCGATCACGCGCAGGTAGGCGAGCAGATCCTTGACGTCGCGCTGCTCGTAAAAGCGCACGCCGCCGACGACGTAGTAGGGGATTCGCCGGCGCACGAGAGCCTCTTCGATCGCGCGCGACTGGGCGTTGACGCGGTAGAAAACTACGACGTCCGCGGCTCTGAATCCGCCCGCGCCGGTCAGCCGCGCAATCTCCAGCGCGATAAAGTCGGCCTCGTCGCGCTCGGTGCCGCCGGTGTAGTAGGTGACCGGCTCGCCCGCACCGTTTTCGGTCCACAGGTTTTTGACCTTGCGCTCGGTATTGTGGCGGATGACGGCGGCGGCCGCGGCAAGGATGGTTTTCGTCGAGCGGTAGTTTTGCTCGAGCTTGAAAATTTGCGCGGCCGGGTAGTCACGCTCGAAATCGAGGATGTTGCGAATGTCGGCGCCGCGCCAGCGGTAGATAGATTGATCCTCGTCGCCGACCACGCACAGATTTCCCGATCGCGCGGCGAGCGCCTTGACAACTAAATACTGGACGCGATTGGTGTCCTGGTACTCGTCGACCAGCAGATGCGCCGCGCGCCGCTGCCATTTCTCGAGGATTTCGGAAAAGCGCTCGAACAGCAGCCAGGCTTGCAATTGCAAATCGCTGAAGTCCATCGCGTTCATCTCGCGCATCCGATGCTGGTAGAGCCGGTAAATCTGCGCGATCGAGGCCTCGCGCCCGGGCTTGGCGCTCGCCAGCATCTCGTCAGGCGTGACCGCCTCGTTCTTGGCCTGCTCGATTCGTGCGCGTGCAAGTTCGAGCGGCGGCGAGTCGGCCAGCGCGGCGTCGTCGAGCACGCGGCGAATCGTGGTCAGCGAGTCACCTTCGTCGAGGATCGAAAAATTGCGGTCGTAGCCCAGGAGGTGGCCTTCGTGTCGCAGGATTCGCGCGCACGCGGAATGAAACGTGCTGACCCACGGCTGTCGCGCGTAGTTATCGTCACCGAGCAGCGATATGACGCGCTCGCGCATCTCGTTGGCCGCCTTGTTGGTGAACGTCACCGCCAGCACCTCGGCCGGCGACGCCTTGCGCTCGGCCAGGATGTGGGCGATACGGTAGGTCAGCACGCGGGTCTTGCCCGAGCCCGCTCCGGCCAGGATGAGTATCGGGCCGTCGGGCGCAAGCACGGCGGCGCGTTGTTCAGGATTCAAATCGTCGAGCTTCACGGTGACCGTCGCAGCTTCAAAACTTCCGGGCGGAGCCAATCAGGATAGCGGCTCCAGCGCGTGCGGCAAAGCGAGCAGGCGTCGAGGCGGGTGAATTTGTGCCGACTTACGAGCCACACGACAAATTTTACCGCAAGGCGCGTGCGCTCGGATTGCCGTCGCGGGCGGCGTTCAAGATAGAGGAAATAATCGCGCGCAACCGGCTCCTCGTCGGGGGTGCGCGAATCGTCGATTTGGGATGCGCGCCCGGCGGATGGCTGGCGATACTCGTGGCGGCGGCGGGCGCGAGCGGACGCGTGGTGGGAGTCGATCTCGCGCAGGTCAAGAATCCGCCGGCCGGTGCGATCACGATCGTCGGTGACATCCTCGATCCAACTGTCGCCGCGCGGGTGCACAGCGAGCTTGGCGGACGGGCCGATCTGGTGACGAGCGACCTTGCGCCGAAACTGACCGGGATTGCCGCGCGCGACGAGGCGCGTTCGCGGGAGCTGATAGATTCCGCGTTGGGCTTCGCGATAACGACGCTGAAACCGGGTGGCGCGATGGTCGTGAAGCTCTTCATGGGCGGGCAATTCAAGGACATCGTCGATTCCTTCAAGCGGCATTTCGGAAATGTCGAAGTGACGCGCACCAAAGCCAGCCGCCCGGGATCCTCGGAACTGTACATCGTGGCCCGCGAGTTCCGGGGTTGAGAAAAGGGAGAGGGCGCCGCGATGCGCTTGTCATCGAGTGCGCGACCCGCGTAAGGTCTGACTATGAAGGCTGTAGGCGGAAGGCATCTCTGCCTGCTGCTTATCGCAGCCGTCGTGGCGGCTTGCTCATGCGGCCGTTCGCCCTCCACTGGCGCGTCCACCCCCGCCGGACTTTCGCACGACGACGTCAAAGTCCAGGTCTCGCGCGTCGGCTTTGACAACGAGACGGGCTCGCATTACGTACTGCTGCTCGACGAGACCAAGTCGCGCGAATTGCCAATCATGATCGGCCCGAACGAAGCGCAGGCAATTATGTTCTCGATGCGCGGAATCAAGCCCGAGCGGCCGTTCACGCATGATTTGATTCGGTCCATCATAGGGCAGACCGGGAATCGCGTCGATCGAATCGTGATCGCGGATATGCGCGACGAGATCTATTACGCGACGATTTACATGGACGGCGGCCGCTACTCGATCGACAGCCGGCCCAGTGACGCGATCGCGTTGGCGATGGGCATGAACGCGCCGATCTACGTGAACAACAAACTTTTCGGCTCAGCGCCCGCGCTAGGGCTTGGCGCCGGCGGGAGAATTCCCGACACCGCGCGCGCGCTGGGACTGACCGTGGAGCAACTGACTCCCGATCTGGCGAGCTGCTTCGGCCAGCCCGGCGGACGTGGCGTGCTGGTGTCGGGAGTTTCTTCGTCGGCGATGAAAGCAGGCGTCGCGCGCGGCGATATCGTAGTCAAGGTGGGAGATCGCGAGGTCAACGCGCTCGACGATTTCAGCCGGCAAGCTGCGCAGCTCAAGCGCGGCGGCGCCGTGACGCTGACGCTGAATCGCGGCGGCTCGAACCGCACCGTCACGCTTGAAAGCCCGCCCGCCGCAGACGCGCCGAAACCTTAGCCCTGGCGCACGAGCACGCTTTCGATAAAGCGCGGATCGATTTCCCGTTCGCCGCCCAGGTTGGCGAACTCTTCTTCGAGCAGGTTCAGGCAGGAGTTCAGGAAGTCGGCGGTGCGCCGTCGTGCCGCGTCGTCCAACCGCTCGGCCAGCGCCTGATGCACCCGGGCGCGAAACTCATCGTTGAGCGTCCCGGGTTGCCCGGTCATGATCGCCGCGCGCATCGCGGTCAGCCTGCTGCCTTCGATTGGATCGATCGCGAGGCGGTTGTCCAGCGCCAGCCGCGCGAGCCCGGTCAGCACGAGTTGACTGAGGCGAATTTCCCGCGCCGCCATCTGGGCGCGGAAGTTCGGCGATGCGATATCGATCGCGAACATCGCGCGGAACAATTCGGCCGCCGAATCGAGTTGATCGAGAATCGCGTAGCTCAGATGCAGATCGCGCATGCTGCTGAAATCGCGCATCTCGACGGCGCCGCTGCCGTCCAGGCCGCTGTAAAATCGCGGCTGCCGTGCCATGAACCCGGCCAGCGCCTCCCGGTAGGGCGAGTCGAGGTACGATATCTCGCGCACCTTGACGGTCGACAGGCCGAGTTTCCTGAGCGTAGCCTCGGCGCTGGCGCGAAGATCGATCGTCAAGCTCACGCCGAGGCGAAATAGCAATTTCAGCGGAGTATCGCGCAGATGCTCGATCGCACTTTGAAGGTCGCCGCCCGCCAGATGCTCGAGCGCCAGGTTCAAGTAGTGATGCGTCATCTCGACTGCGACGCGCACCGCTTCCAGATCGCCGAAATCCACCGCGCGCGCGACCAGCACCTGGTTGCTGACCATCGCCATCTCGCTGCGCAGCTGGCGTTTGCCTTGCGCCGCGAATCCCGCGGTTAGCGCGGTGTTGAACAGCGAGACGTCGCCGTCGGCGATCGCGGGCGCCATCTCGGGCGCGATCACTTCCGTATCGTCGGGCAGATCGGCGCGGCTCGGTGGTTCGTATTCCGCGCGAATCTTTAGAAACTGCGCCGGCTTGAGGTAAGCGAACACACTCTGCGCCTCGAAGAAGTCGGGAAAGCCGCGGTCGTTCAGGCGCGCGCGCCGGAACTGGTAGGCCTCTTCCTCGAGCTCGGCTTCGACGCCCCAATAAATTTCCTCCATCAGCCCGGCGAAATAGTTGTAGTCCCGCTCGAACGCTTCTTCGATGAAGTCCGAGATGTGCTGCGAGATTGCGTCGTGCCGGATGAACTCGATCAAATAATTTTCGTCGTACTGCGCGAAGCGATTCGCGGTCGCGTCCGGCGAGGACGCCGCGTCCTCGATTCGATGCACTTTTATGTAGCCGCGCAGCAACAGCGACATCATCTCGATGTCGAGCCCCATCAGCGCGTCGGCCAGTTTTCGCCGTCCGCCGTCGGCCATCGCCTCGATCCATTCGCGCATGCGATGCACGTTGGGACGATCGCGGTTCCAGCAATCCAGATCGAACAGCGACTTGACCTGCTCGGGCATCGCCAAGCTCAGCAGATCGCCGGCGTCGGCGCTGCCGATTTCCTTGAGCGTGTAGAAAAGCGTCTCGGGTGAAAACGATTGCACCAGCCGCTCGGCCTCGGGCGCGGAGAGGATCAGGTCGCGCTTTTGGCGCGCGGGAAGGCCGTACAGGAACTCCAGCTTCTCCTGGAACGGCAGGTTGAGAAATTCCGATTCGCCTCTTACCGCCATATCGCTCGGATCGATAGTTCCATCTCAAGGGCAAAGTATCGCGCGCTTCCACGATGGATCAACCAAGCGCTATCTTTCGCTTGCCCGCGCCGTTAGATAAGATCTTTGCATCCTATCAGAGTCCATTCTTGGCCTCTCCCAACTCAAAACATCCTGTCGCACTGACGATTGCGGGCAGCGACCCCGGTGGCGGCGCCGGTCTCCAGGCCGACCTCAAAACCTTCGCCGCGCTTGGTGTGTATGGCTACTCCGTCATCACCGAGGTGATTGCGCAGAACAGCTCGCGAATTGCCGACGTCGAAAACGTATCGCCCGAGATGGTCGAGGCGCAGCTCGATACGCTGGCTCTGGAATGCGCGCCGGGCGCGGTCAAGACCGGTGCGCTGGCCAGCGCGGCGATCGTCAAGGCAGTCGCGCGCGCGATCGAACGCCTCAAATTGCCCGCGCCGGTCGTCGATCCCGTGATCGTGTCGAGCAGCGGCGCGCTGCTGATTGGCCCAAAAGGGGAACGTGCGATTCGAAAACGCCTGATTCCCATCGCGCGCATCGTCACGCCTAATATTCCCGAGGCCGAAGTGCTCGCGCGAATTCGAATCGACTCCGAGGCCGCGATTCGCGAGGCCGCAATCAAAATCGTCAAGCTCGGCGCAAGCGCGGTCGTCATCAAGGGCGGGCATCGCAAGGACAATGCGTCCGCGACGGATTTGTTTCACGACGGCCGCCGCTTCATCGAGCTCAAGAGCCCGCGAATTGCAGGCGGCGGCGCGCATGGCACAGGATGCGCGTTCTCGGCGGCGATCGCGGCGCACCTCGCGCGTGGGCTGAGCCTCGAGGACGCGGTCCGCGGCGCGAAACGTTACGTCACCACGGCGCTGATGCACAGCTTCAAATTGGGCAAGGGGCGCGCGCTCCTCGATCACTTCGCGCGCGGCTGATCGGCAAGAGCGGATTTCCGCGATGGGTTCGTATCTGTCAACATCAATCGTAGTATAGCGATTGCAAGTGGCGGCGATGGACGCAAGAAATTCCAGAAATAACGGCGCCGGTTGGGACGCCCGGATGATCGACGAGATCGTCGCCCGTCTGGCCGACAAGCCCGGTGCGTTGATGCCAGTGTTGCACGCGGTGAATGAGCGCGTCGGGTTCATCCCGCCCGACGCCGTGCCTGCCATTGCGCGAGCGCTGAATCTTTCGCGCGCCGAGGTCCACGGAGTCATCAGCTTCTATCGCGATTTCCGGATCGAGCCGCCCGGCCGAAAAATCATTCGCGTATGCCGCGCCGAGTCGTGCCAGGCGATGGGCGCGGTCGCGCTCGCGGCGCACATTCAAGCACGCCTGGAAATTGACTTCGGACAGACCAGCGGCAACGGCGATTTCACCCTCGAGCCGGTTTACTGTCTCGGCAACTGCGCGTGCTCACCGGCAATCGTCGTCGGCGACGATCTTCACGGCCGCGTCACGCCCAGGCGCTTCGACGAAATCCTGTCCAAGATCGGGCCCGACACGAGGCAGCCGCGATGAGCGCCGTGGTATACGTTCCACGCGACTCGAGCGCGGTCTCGCTCGGTGCGGATGCGGTCGCCGAGGCGATTCGGAGTGAAGCGGCGTCGCGCAAGCTCGACGTAAAGATCGTGCGCAACGGTTCGCGCGGGATGTTCTCGCACGAGCCGATGGTCGAGGTCGCGGCGAGTGCCGGGCGGATCGCGTATGGACCGGTCGCGGCTGGCGACGTCGCATCGCTGTTCGATTCGAACTTTCTCGACGGCCGCGAGCATCGCCTGCGTCTTGGCGTCGCTGGCGAAATACCGTGGCTCAAGTCGCAGACTCGCCTGACGTTCGCGCGCGCGGGTGTGACCGATCCCGTATCGCTCGACGATTTCATCGCGCACGGCGGATACCTTGGACTCAGGCGCGCGATCGAGTTGAGCGCCGACGAGGTTATCGCCGAGGTCGCAAAGTCAGGCCTTCGCGGCCGTGGCGGCGCGGGATTTCCGACCGGCATAAAATGGAAGACCGCGTTGGACGCGCCGGCCGCGCGCAAGTATGTCGTTTGCAATGCCGACGAAGGCGATTCCGGCACCTTTTCCGACCGTATGATCATGGAGGGAGATCCCTTCGTGCTGATCGAGGGGATCACGATCGCGGCGCTCGCTGTTGGCGCAACGCAAGGTTACATCTACCTTCGATCTGAGTATCCGCACGCCCGTCGCGCACTCAGCGAAGCGATTGCGACTGGCTATTCGAGTGGCTATTTGGGCGCCAACATTCTTGGCTCCGGCAAGTCGTTCGAGCTGGAGATTCGGCTTGGCGCCGGCGCGTACGTCTGCGGCGAGGAAACCGCGATGCTCGAAAGTATCGAGGGCCGCCGCGGGATGGTCCGCGTCAAGCCGCCGGTTCCCGCGCTGGAAGGACTGTTTGGCAAGCCGACCGTGATTAACAACGTGGTCTCGTTCGCGACAGTTCCGATCATCATCGAGCGCGGCGCGGAATTTTTCCGCTCCTTGGGCGCCGGGAACTCGCGCGGCACGATGCCGTTTCAACTCGCCGGCAACGCAAAACGTCCGGGCCTGATCGAAGTGGCGATGGGTGTGCGGCTTCGCGAAATCGTAAACGACTACGGCGGCGGCACCGCCAGCGGCAAAAGGGTTCGCGCGGTGCAGGTGGGAGGACCGCTCGGCGCTTACTTCACCGAATCGATGCTGGACGTGGCGCTGGACTTTGAATCGGTCGCGGCGTGCGGCGCAATCCTTGGCCACGGCGGAATCGTCGTCTTCGACGAGACGGTCGATATGGCGCGGATGGCGCGCTACGCAATGGAATTCTGCGCCCTCGAATCGTGCGGCAAATGCACGCCATGCCGGATCGGATCGATTCGCGGTGCCGAGGTAATAGACGACATTATCAATCGCCGCCGTCGGCGCGAGAATCTCGAAGTGATCCGCGACTTGTGCGACACGATGAAATTCGGCTCGCTGTGCGCGCTCGGCGGTCTTGCGCCGTTGCCGGTTTTGAGCGCGCTCAGGTATTTTCCCGGGGACTTCGGTCTCACGCCGCGCGATGTGGACTTCATCGGCGCCGACCTCACGATCTCGGCCTCAGGATCTGGGAGTACTCATGCGATCGCGGGCCGATAGCGATTTCGCCACACCACTTCGCCGCGGCGCGGCAACGGTCGCGTTGGAGATCGATGGACGTGCGGTAGCGGTGCCCGAAGGGACCTCGGTGATTCGCGCGGCCGCAGAGGCGGGAATCCATGTGCCAAAACTCTGCGCGACGGATTCGCTCGAGCCGTTCGGCTCGTGCCGGCTGTGCCTTGTCGAAATCGACGGCCAGCGCGGCTTCCCCGCGTCATGCACCACTCCGGTGCGGGCCGGGATGAAGGTGCGCACTGAGAGCCTCGCGCTCGCACGGCTGCGCCGCGGCGTGATCGAACTTTACATTTCCGATCATCCGCTGGACTGCCTTACCTGTCCCGCCAACGGCAATTGCGAACTCCAGGACATGGCGGGCGCCGTTGGTCTGCGCGAGGTCCGCTACCGGATCGGCGGCGCCAACCATCTGCACGCGGAAAAGGACCAATCGAATCCGTATTTCACTTTCGATCCGTCGAAATGCATCGTGTGCTCGCGATGTGTCCGCGCGTGCGAAGAAGTCCAGGGCACGTTCGCACTGACGATCGACGGCCGCGGGTTTTCATCGGTGATTTCGCCGGGACAAAACGGTCCATTCTCCGCCTCCGAGTGCGTTTCGTGCGGCGCCTGCGTTCAAGCATGTCCAACCGCGACGTTGATGGAAAAATCCGTCATCGCACTCGGCCAGCCCGAACACAGCGTCGTCACCACCTGCGGATACTGCGGCGTCGGATGCTCGTTCAGGGCCGAGATGAAGGGCGATCTGGTCGCGCGAATGGTTCCCAATCCCGACGGGCACGCCAATCACGGCCACTCGTGCATCAAGGGCCGCTTCGCGTGGGGCTACACCACGCATCCGGATCGCATCACGCACCCGATGATCCGCAAATCGATCGACCAGCCGTGGCGCGAGGTTTCGTGGCGCGAAGCAATCGAATACGCCGCGTCGGAATTCAAACGCATCCAGAAGGAGCATGGGCGCGGCGCCGTCGGCGGGATTACGTCCTCGCGATGCACCAACGAGGAAACTTTTCTCGTGCAGAAACTGGTGCGCGCCGCGTTCGGCAACAACAACGTCGATACCTGCGCGCGCGTTTGTCATTCCCCAACCGGTTACGGACTCAAGACGGCGTTCGGCACCTCGGCGACGACGCAGGATTTCGATTCGGTGATGCAAGCCGACGTGATCATGGTGATCGGCGCCAATGTCACCGAAGGGCACCCGGTTTTCGCGGCGCAAATGAAACGTCGAATCCGCCAGGGCGCCAGGATGATCGTCGTCGATCCTCGCGTCACCGAAATCGTGCGGCTGCCGCACGTGGATGCGTCGTATCACCTGCAAATCCGCCCCGGGACCAACGTTGCGCTGATCAACGCGCTCGCGCACGTGGTCGTGACCGAGGGCCTCACCGACGAAGCGTTCGCCGCCGCGCGATGCGACCCGCATGAATTCGCGGCATGGAAAAAGTTTGTCGCGGAGCCGCGCAATTCTCCGGAGTCGATGGAGATGGTAACCGGCGTGCCTGCCGGCCAGGTTCGCGCGGCTGCGCGCCTGTATGCCACCGCTCCCAACGGCGCGATCTATTACGGCCTCGGGGTCACCGAGCACAGCCAGGGCAGTACGATGGTGCTGGGCATCGCGAATCTCGCGATGGCGACCGGCAACATCGGCCGGCCCGGAGTCGGCGTGAATCCTCTGCGCGGCCAGAACAACGTGCAAGGCTCGTGCGATATGGGTTCGTTCCCGCATGAGTTGAGCGGCTATCGCCACATTTCCGATGAGGCGGTGCGCGCGAGTTTCGATGCCGCGTGGGGCGTGCGCGTCGATCCCGAACCGGGCCTGCGCATTCCCAACATGTTCGACGCCGCGCTGGACGGCAGCTTCAAGGGCCTCTACGTGCAGGGCGAAGACGTCGCGCAGTCCGAGCCCAACGGCCAACACGTCGTGGCGGCGCTGCGCGCGATGGAATGTGTCGTGCTCCAGGATTTATTTTTCAACGAAACCGCGAAGTACGCGCACGTTTTTCTGCCCGGCTCGTCGTTCCTCGAAAAAAACGGCACCTTCACTAACAGCGAGCGGCGAATCTCGATGGTGCGCAAGGTCGCATCGCCGCTGGCCGGCAAGGAAGATTGGGAAATCACTTGCGAGCTTGCGACCGCGCTCGGCTATCCGATGAAGTATTCGCATCCGTCGGAAATCATGGACGAGATCGCGCGCCTGACTCCCACGTTTTCCGGTGTCAGCTACCCAATGCTCGAGCGGCTCGGCTCAGTCCAATGGCCGTGCAACGGCGGCAAGCCCACCGGCACATCGATCATGCATATCGATCGCTTTGTGCGCGGCAAAGGCCGCTTCACGATCACCGAGTATGTTCCCACCGAGGAGCGCACCAATTCCGAGTACCCACTGATACTCACTACCGGCCGAATACTCAGTCAATATAATGTTGGTACCCAGACGCGGCGCACGCTGAATGAAGCGATGCACGTCGAGGATCGCCTCGAGATACATCCGAGCGACGCCGAACTGCGCGGCATCCGCGACGGCGACTGGCTCCGAGTGCGCGCGCGCCGCGGCGAGACGCGCTTGCGCGCGCTGCTGACGGAGCGCGTCCAGCCGGGCGTGGTGTACACCACCTTTCATCACCCGCAGTCGCATACCAACGATCTGATGACCGGTCACTCTGATTGGGCGACCAACTGTCCCGAGTTCAAGGTCACCGCCGTCCAGGTCGCGCCGGAAGCTGGATCCGTCAATGCGCGCCGTGGCAACGGCCGCTTGGACGCGGAGAATCGGCCAACCGGTGGCGACGCTCATGCGATGGATATTCATCACCTCGTCATGATGGCTAACGATATCGGCGCCTACTTCGCCGGCTATCCAAGTCATGGCGAAGCCGTCGAAGGAATCGCGAATCATCTTCGCAGTTTCTGGGAGGCACGGATGCGCCATGACATCATCGAGTACGTCGCAAACGGTGGCGACGATCTGAAGCCGCTGGTGCGCGAAGCTGTTCTCACTATGACGGGCAAGCCCCCGGCCGGCTCAGAAGAAGGTGGCGACCGATGATAGTGGATTCCACCCACAGCCGGTTTGCTGACCAGGCGAGCGATGGTACGAGCGAAGAAGTCCGCGAGCATCGCGCGCTTGGATGGCGCCGCGGGATGGCTTCGGAGCGCGGCGAGAAACTCGCGGTCGAAGAACCGCTGGAGATTCGACTCGCCGGCCGCCGCTTCATGCTCACGATGCGCACCCCCGGGCATGACGAGGAACTCGCCGCCGGCTTTCTGTTCACCGAGGGTTTCATAAATGACAAAACCGAACTCGGCGAGATTCGGCGCGTGCGCGGACCCAAGGGCGTGCCTGAGCCCAACTCCCTCGACATCGTGCTCAATGTGCCCGCCGACCGGATGCGCAGCCGCCTCAAGCGCAACTTTGTGATGAGCTCGAGCTGCGGCGTATGCGGCAAAACCACAATCGATTCGATTCGCCGCCGCGTCGCGCCAGCCTCCGGTTCCGCACGCGTCGCGCCCGTTACTCTGCTGGCGCTATCGGAAAAACTCCGCGCCGGCCAGCGCGTGTTTGCCGTGACGGGCGGACTCCACGGCGCCGCGATCTTCGGCCTCGACGGCACGATGCTCGCGATACGCGAGGACGTCGGGCGTCACACCGCGGTGGACAAAGTGATCGGCTACGCGCTGACGAATGCGATGCTCCCGCTGTCGCGTCATCTGATGATGGTCAGTGGGCGGCTCAGCTTCGAGATCGTGCAAAAGGCCGCGGCCGCCGGCGTCCCGATTCTCGCGGCTGTGTCGGCGCCGTCATCGCTGGCGGTAGAATTGGCGGAAAAAATCGGCACGACGATCGTCGGCTTCCTGCGCGACGGCGGCTTCAACATTTACACGCGCCCCGACCGCATAACGACCGGAGTGCGGCTTCGGCGATCCTCTTGAGCGCGCCATCCACCCGGCGATAACCTGTCCGATCATGTCGGAGACGGTGAATGTACCCGCGTAAGCGTGCGCTCGAGCGCATCGCGCGCGAAAAAGTGCTCTACCAGCGCCACCCCGGCGGCGACATCTCGGTCTGCGTCATCTATCCCAACATCTACCGCCTCGGGATGGCCAACCTCGGCTTCCAGGCCGTTTTCCACATCTTCGAGTCCGATCCATCCGTCGCCGCCGATCGCGCGTTCATCCCCGACGCCGACGAGCGCGACACGTTGCGCGGCGGCGGCGAGCGTCTGGTCTCGTTCGAGCGCGGCCGTCCGCTCTCGGATTTCGACATCCTCGCGTTTTCGATTTCCTTCGAGACTGACTATCTCAATGTCTTGACCGTGCTGCGGATGGCCGGGATTCCGGCTCGTCGCGCCGACCGCGCGGGCCGCAATTTCCCGCTGATCATCGCCGGTGGCTCCGCCGTTTTTCTCAATCCCGAACCGATCGCCGATTTCATCGATCTGTTTCTGATTGGCGAGGGCGAGGAGATGGTCCCGGAGTTCATCGAGCGATGGCGAGCGACGCGTGCGACGGCCAATCACTTGCGCGAACTCGCATCCATCCAGGGCGCCTACCTGCCCGACTTTTACTCACCTGTTTACGACGACGCCGGCCGCCTCGCCGTGGTGAATTACAGCGGCCCCGGGGTTGCGCAGGTTAATCGCCGCCTGATTCGCGACCTCAATCGCTTCACTACCTCTTCGCTGATTCTCACCGAGGAATCCGTCTTCGGCGACATGTTCCTGGTCGAGGCAAGCCGCGGATGCCAATGGGGATGCCGCTTTTGCGCGGCGGGTTTCATGTATCGGCCGATTCGTTATCGCGCACCTGAAACCCTAATCGCTGAGGCCGGGCGCGGTCTTGGCGAGCGCAAGGTGATCGGCCTGGTCGGCGCCGAGATGGCGAGCGTACCCGGCGTCGCCGACATCGCATCTGCGGTCGCCGATCGCGGCGGACGGCTGTCGCCCTCGTCGCTGAAGGCCGATTGCATTTCGCCAGCGCTCGCATCGGCGTTGGCGCGCGGCGGAAATCAAAGCGTGACCGTGGCGCCGGAGGCCGGCAGCGAGCGGATGCGCAAGGTCATCAACAAGAATCTTACCGAGGCCGAGATTCTGGGCGCGGCCGATATGATGCTGGGCGAGGGCGTCGGCAACTTGAAGTTTTACTTCATGATCGGCTTGCCCGAGGAGCGCGACGAAGACGTGCTCGCGATTGCCGACCTGGTCGCCAAGGTGCTAGAGCGTGCCCGCGCGCGCCGCACCCGCATCGGCTCCGTGACCGTGTCGCTCAATCCGTTTGTGCCCAAGCCGTGGACGCCATTTCAATGGGATCCGATGCAGGACGCGCGATCGATCAAGCGCAAGGTCGCGATGCTGCGCCAGCGCCTCACGCGGCTGGGACAAGTCGAGCTCGATGCCGAGTCGCCGCGCGAGGCGTATTTCCAGACCATGGTCTCGCGAGGCGATCGCCGCGTCGGAGGTATCCTCGAACGGCTGGAAGCCGCGGGATGCGAAGGTTCCGGACCAATCTGGCACGAGTTGTCGAAGATTCATCGCGAGGTTCAGGCAGGCGGCAGTAAAGCTTCATCTTTGCCCGACCCCGATTTCTTCGTCACTCGTCCTTACGCCCACGACGAGCTGCTGCCGTGGGACTTTATCGATCATCACATTCACAAATGGTTTCTGCTCGCGGAACGAAAAAAGGCGCATCATGAGCATCAGAGTCCTCCGTGCGACGTGGTCCGATGCACCGTGTGCGGAGCCTGCTAGAATAAATGCGCAAGTCGAGAGGAGGGGAGGAAGAGGAAGATGGTTCATCGTGATTTGCGTTCAGCGCGGATAACGGCTCTGATGGCCGCGGCGGTGGCGATGCTGGCGTGGTCGGCGCCGGCCTTCACGGCCCCAGTCGGCGAGGAAGACGTTCCTGCGACCTCGATTGTCCCGGCCGGCGGCGAGGCCGCGCCCGCGCCTGTCAATTCTCCATCCTCGGCGGGGACTCCGTCGGCGCCGGCCGCACCCGGTATGCCCTACCTTCCCGCGCCGGCACCAAAGCCCCCTTCGCACCGCGCGTCGAGCAAAAACACCGTCCGCGAACCGGAAATCGAACCCGCGCAGGCTCGGCTGAAGGTGCTCCAGGAGGCGCCGGTTTATTCCGCGCCGGCGAAGAGCAGCAAGCATATCGAGCAGCTCTCGCCTGACCGGTTCGTGATCGTGACTGGCTCCACTCACTACTATCTGCAGGTGAAGCTCAAGAACGGACAGACCGGATACATCGATCCATCGGCCGTTGAACTGGTTAAGCCGACCGACAAGATCTTCGTGCTCACCCACGACGCCGGTGTGCTCGAAAAGCCGAACCGATGGGCCAAAAAACTCGCCGAGGTTCACCAAGGCCGCTATGTTCACGTCATCGGCCTTTCGCTGAACTACATGAAAATCCGGATGAAGAGCGGGCTCGAAGGCTTCATCCCGATTACCGCGCTCGAATAGTCGCCAGCGCCATCGGCCGCGCGGCTCGATCGGGTTTTTCGCGCTCGACGCTCGCCCGTCGTGTCGCTATAAGTCTCCGCTCGAGGAGTCTTTGATGACGCAGCGGGAACGACAGGGTTGGATCATCGTCGCGAGCCTCTTCGTTACGCTGGTGTTCGTTTTCGGCTCCGGCTACAACACCGGCGGTCTGTTCTTTCCGCATCTGCTGAAATATTTCGGATGGAAGCGCGCACAACTCTCCACCCTCCAGGGCGCCGCGCTGCCGCTGTCCGCAGGGCTTAGCGCTCCGCTAGTCGGATGGCTGCTCGATCGCGTCGAGGCGCGGGTCGTGATGGTTGCCGGCGCAGTCATGACCGGCGTCGCTTTTCTCATCGCCAGCCGCGTCGATTCATTCGGTCCGCTGTTCGGCGCCTACGTCCTGCTTGGCGTCGGCATCGGCGCATCGACCTTGCTGCCGTGCTCGCTTGTGATTGCCAACTGGTTCGGTGCGAGGCGCGGGCTTGCGATGGGCCTGGCCTTCGCGGGCACCTCGCTCGGCGGTGCCGCGATGACGATGGTTGGGAACTTCGCGATCGTACGCGGCGGATGGCGCGCCGGCTACGTCGCGCTGGCGATTCCGATGTTCGTCGTCGTGGTCCCGTTGATTATCATCGTCGTCAGGACTCGCCCGCCGCAGGCCGATGGCGTCAGCGTCGCGCAGGCCCGCGACGCGTTGCCGGGATTCGAATTGCGCGAAGCGTTCCGCGCGCGCTCATTCTGGATGATTGCCGCGGCGCAGTTCTTCTTCGCCGCCGTCGCCGCGGGCGTGGGTTTGCATTTGATCACCTATCTCACCGAGCTCGGCTACACGCCGTCATTCGCGGCCGCCATGATGAGCCTGGGGTATGTGCTCGCGGCCTTCGGCAAGCTCGGGATGGGCCTGTTTGCCGATCGCGTGAGTGCAAGAATCGCGCTGACGTTCAACTTTCTCGTTGCTGGCGGCGGGATGACCCTTATATTCGGTGCTGCGCGAACCGCCGTGCTGATTCCGTTCGTGCTGATTTTCGGACTGTCGCTCGGCGCGCCGTTGGTGCTGATTCCGATGGTGGTGGCGGAGTCGCTCGGGCTCAAGCGCTTCGGCTCGATCGGCGGTATCGCAGGCGTCTTCAACACGATCGGCGCGTTCGTCGGTCCGGTCGGCGCGGGAAAGATTTACGATCTGAGCGGTAGCTATGTGCCCGCCTTCGAAGTGTTCGTCGTGATGTGCCTCGCCGGCGCGGCGGTAGCATTTGCGTGCCGACCACTCGAGTCGGAGCAGGCCCGCCAGACCCCCGCCCCCATCCCCGAGACGGCATAGCTGGTCCGGAAAAATTTGCGCTAATCGCGCGCGAGCGCGAGGATCCAGCGAACCTTCGCTCCGATCGCCGGCGCTCAATGATTTGCGACTTTTCCAATTCGCTGGCTTTGTGAGAGGATGTGCGACCACATTTGCGGGGGATTCCTGATGCGCACTGCTGCCGTCGCTTTGGTCTGCTTGCTGTCAATTGCCGCGTTACCTCAATCGCTGACTTCCGCCGCGGACGGCAATCTGTGCACTAGCTCCATCAGCGGTCCCAACGATCCGGATTATGCGCCTGCCGAGCGCAATCCACTCGCCGGCCTGACCTTCAACGCCGAGCAATGGCATCTCTACGACTGCATTCCACAGAGCGCGCCGGTCGCATCCGATCCCGAGGGCGCATCGGGCATGAGCGTGAACCGGGCGTGGGCTTCCTTCGGAATGGGCCGCAGCGACGTCATCGTTGCGTACATTGAGGGCGGCGTAAATTGGCGTCTGGGCCAGAGCCTCGATATTCGGCGCAAGGCTTATCTCAATTGCGGCGAGCTCCCGGCTCCCGAAAAGGCCGACGGCTCGACGGTGCCCGGCCATTCGCCCGGATGTCTGCAAGCCAACAAGAGCTACGACCTCGACGGAGACGGCGTGCTCACCGTCGATGACTACGCGAACGATCCTCGCATCGCGCGCCCATTGCTCCATCCCGACGCGGGCGGAGTCACCGCGGAGGATTTGATCGTCGCGTTCAGCGACGGCAAGGATAACGATCACAACGGCTTCGTTGACGATATTTCGGGATGGAATTTTCATCGCGATACCAACGATCCCCAGACCGACCAGAGTACCTATGGACATTCCGACGGCGAGTCGGGGCAGGCCGTCGCCGAAGCCAACAACAATTTCGCCGGTGCCGGGATTTGCCCGAACTGTCGGCTGCTCATGGTGAAGGCGGGCGACGAAGCGATCGACCGCCCCGACCGCGTTGCCGAGGCGATCGCATTCGCGGTGGATTCGGGCGCAAGCGTAATCGACGCTACCGTCTCGGCACTGGGGCAATCGCCGGCGCTCGCGGGCGCGGTTCAATATGCATACGAGCACGGGGTCGTGGTGGTGTGGGCGAGCAATGACTTCGAATCGGCCGACCACACCGAGGGGATGGCGCTCGCCCACGTATGGCCCGGCAATTCGCTGGTGTCGGATCAGTCCAATCGCTCGGGGACTTCATCGCCGGGCGACTTGGCCGCGACCACTTTCCGCTCGCGCTCATCGCTGACCTCGTACGGCCCGCATTCGTTGTTCAGCGCGCCCAACGAGGACGGTTCCACGTCCACCGGCACACCCTCGGTGGCGGGCATCGCGGCAATGGTAGTGAGCGCGGGGCTCGATGCCGCGCAGGCGCACCAGATCAAGGAACCGCTCAATGCCAACGAGGTCGAGCAAGTCGTGCGCTCGACCGCGTCGCCAATCAACTTCACGCCGTGCAGCGGATGTTTCCCCGGCTTGCCGGGCGCGGAGTTCAATATCCATTACGGATACGGCCGGCCCAATCTGTTTCTCGCGATGCAGGCAGTGCACAACGGAAAGATTCCTCCGACCGCGGACATCGACTCGCCGAACTGGTATGAGGAGATCGATCCGACGGTCACGAAGTCGCTGCCGGTAAAAATCACCGTCGGCGCGCGCCGCGCGCACTCATTCACATGGCAACTCCAATTTGGATTGGGGCCGCAGCCGCTTGATAACGCGTTCACCACGATCGCCAGCGGCGGTGCCAGCGGCGAGAAACTCCGAACGCTGCGCAAATCCTTTGACCTGACGCAAATTCCCGCGTCGTTCTCGACCGGCGATTATACCGCGCCGACGCCCGACCGTCTTTCGATTGAGCAGTATGACGTAACGCTACGGGTGATCGTCACGGACAACGACGGATTGGTTGGCGAAAACCGGCGCGTCTTTCATTTGCGCCACAACGATGCGGAACTGGCCGGCTTTCCGCGGAGCTTCGGAACTTCGCTGGAGGCGGGCGCGTCGATGGCGGACATCGAAGGGCGGGGCGTGCTCGACACCATAATCGCAGGCTCCGACGGCAGCGTGCACGCGATACGTCCCGATGGCAGCGAGGCGCCAGGCTTTCCGGTGATGACCAATCTTGCTCGCGGAGTCGATCCGACTTATCCGTTCAACTATCTGAAATCACGGGCGTGGAAGTCGAAACAGATCCCGTTTCCACACGATCCGATTGAGAGCCCGCTCGCGATCGGAGACCTCGACCATGACGGCGCGCTCGACATTGTCGCGACCACGTCCGATGGATTCGCGTACGCATGGGACGGCGCCGGAAAACTGCGCCCCGGATTTCCAGTCTTCACCGACCGCAGCGTCGAACGGCAGTCGGTTCCTCCGCCTGACACGCCGAATTCGTACAACCCGATGACGGGATCGTTTGGCGGCGCCGCGCTTGGCGACCTGGAGGGTACTGGGCAGCTTGACATAGTCATGGGCGGATGGGACGGCAAAATCTACGCGTGGCGTCCCGACGGGTCGCTGGTTTCAGGCTGGCCGGTCGATGCGGCTGATCTGCCGGCCTCCGCAATCCCTCCCTATGGAACTCCCACCCATGATCCGAAGATCGTGACTACGCCGACGCTGGTAGATATCGACGGCGACGGGCATCCCGATGTGTTCGTCGGCCTCCAGGACACCGTGCAGGGCGGGCCGGTGATCAACTATGTAACCGCATTTTCGTCGACCGGCAATTTGCTGCCGAATTTCCCGCTGCAGCTTAGCGCCATCGCGCAGAGCTACGGTACCGCGACCGACTTCGTAACGATCGGGGTGCAAACCCCCGCCGCGCTGACACTACCGGGCGGGCCGGCCGCAATAGCCAGTCCGGAACTATATCTTGACTATATAATTCCATTTTCGAATCCGAACCTTGCGTTTACCGAAGACCCCGGCGCCTTTCCCGAGGATGGATCGCCGATGATTCGGTTTACCGGCTCACCGTCAATCGGAAACCTGTTGGGCACCGCGACTCCGCAGGTCGTCGAGGCGGGCTCATCGGTGTTCGACATACTCGATGGCCTTCAATCAACGCCCGGACAGGGGATTCGGCTGCGATCGGCGGTCTCGGTAACCGACCCGGTGACCGGCGCAAACCTTCCTCAATACACCCAGGAAATCCAGGGGCTGGCGTTTTTCAGCGCGCCGGCGATTGCAGACATCACAGGCGATGGAATCCCCGATATTCTGCTGAGCGCTGACTCCGCAGCGCTGCATGGATTCGACGGCGTGACTGGTGCACCGGCGGCAGGATGGCCGCAATGGACCGGCGGGTGGTCGTTTGCTACTCCGGCAGTGGGCGACTTGACGGGCGCTGGTACCGTCGACGTTGCGGTAACGACCCGCGAGGGGGTTCTCCACATCTATTCCACACCCGGTCTGGCTGCCGCGAATCATGAGGCGTGGCACTGGCATCAGAACGATCGCAACACGGGCCACTACGGCGACGATACGCGGCCGCCTTCGGCAATTAACGATTTGGCGGTTTCATTCGGCGGTGCGACCGACACACTAAGCTTCATCGCGGTGGGCGACGACTGGAAATCAGGCACTGCCGCCTCGTACCAGGTGTTCGCGTCATCCAGGAGGATTACTCAGTCGAATGTCAACTCAGCAACGGAGATCATTGTCAGCGCAATACCGCAGCCATCCGGCTCGCACGAAGTAATATCGGTTCCCCACACAAAGGGCGTGAAGCATTACGCAGTCCGTGCGATCGATCACGCGGGGAATATCGGCCCGCTTCCGCTGTAGGAGGCTCAGCTATCTCTCCAGCACTGATGCTTTCAGTCGGGCCGAATACCACCTGGTTTGCGCGACCGCCTAAAATGATCATCTGGTCAACCTTGCGACTGCCTCGGCGGCACAGCAGACGTGGAGCGCAATGATGTCGAAGTATCAGCAAAGCTATCGCCGGATGCTGGTTGACATGCATATCCCGGATTGGGACCCGGCGTTTCTCTCACGCTACGACCCGGCTGCTCTGGCGCAGCACTTCACGCGGGCGAATCTTACCGGCGCGATGCTCTACTGCAAGTCCCACGCGGGCTTGTGCTACTGGCCGACCGAAGTCGGCAAGATGCACACCGGCATCGGCGGACGCGACGTCGTCGCCGCGCTGCTCACCGAGCTGCGTTCGCGCGACATCGCCGCCTGCGCCTACTACAGCATCGTATTCGACAACTGGGCGGTCGAGACGCATCCCGACTGGCGCCAGCGAACCATCAATGGCGCCGACTTCAACAGCATCGTCCGCTACGGCGTCTGCTGCATGAACCATCCCGAGTACCGCGCTTATGAGATGGCGCAACTCGACGACCTACTCTCGCATTACGAATTCGATGCGCTATTTCTCGATATGATCTTCTGGCCGCTGATCTGCGCATGCGATCATTGCCGCGAGCGCTTTCGTAAGGAGGCCGACGCCGACATTCCGGCGACAGTGGACTGGACTTCGCCGCAATGGTGCCGCTTCCAGGCGGCGCGTGAGCGCTGGGCTTCTGAATTCACGCGCGACCTGATGGCGAAGGCGAAATCGATTCGGCCGCATCTCGGCGTCACGCACAATCTCGCGCCGGCGCTCGCCAACTGGGTGCTGGCGCAGCCGCTGAGCGCGTCGATTCACGACACCTTCGTCGCCGGCGACCTTTACGGCGATCGCATCGAGCAGCTCGTCGTTTCGAAGATGCTGCTCCACCTGTCGGAGACGCGGCCCGCGGAATTCATGACCAGCGTATCCGTCGATCTTTCCGATCACGTGCGGCTCAAGGACGAGGAGCGGATGCGTGCGCAGGCGATGGCCGCGACCGCGATGTCGTCGGCGTTCCTGTTCATCGACGCCATCGATCCGATCGGCACTGTGAATCCCGACAAGTACGCGCGCGTCGGGCGCGTATTCGCCGCGGCCGCGCGCTACGAGCCGTTTCTCGGCGGCGATCCGATCGAGGACGTCGCGGTTTATTTTTCCGGCCACTCGCAGATGGATTTTGCCGAGAACGGCACGCCGGTTGCCGGGGTGCTCACGTCCGGCCGCAAGTATCCGCATCTCGATGCAGTCCGCGGCGCATGTCGCGCGCTCCAGCGCGCGCATATACCGTTCGGTGTAATCACCCGCCGCCAGCTCGATGCGCTGCACCGGCTTCGAGCGATCGTGCTGCCGAATGTACTGCGGATGGATCGCGAGGAGATCGAAGCATTCCGCGCATACGTGAAGGCGGGCGGCAGCCTGTATGCGAGCCGCTATACCTCGCTGGTCGAGGAGTGCGGCGCACGCCATCGCGACTTCATGCTCGCCGATGTATTCGGCGCGAGTTGCGATTCCGAGGAGCAGGGGGCATTCGTCTACCTGACGCCGGCCGATGATGCGCTCGCGAAGTGGATCGCGGCACAGCGCCACGTGAGCTGCAAGATTGCGAAGGATCCGATCCGGCCGGTGCTGCCGCTGTGCGGAATGCCACGGCTGCGTAGCGGCTCGGGCCGGGCGCTGGCGACGCTGACCCTGCCGTATGGATATCCGTCGCGCGGCTCGGTGAACGACCATCAGTGGGCCAGCATTCATTCCTCGCCGCCATGGGATGAGGTCACCGTTGCGACAATCGTCACCAACGAATTCGGCAGTGGACGCGCAATCTATTCCGCCGCTTCGATCGAGGCCATCGATAGCGAGGCGGAGACTGCGTTGTTCGTTGGGCTCATTGGTTCGTTGCTCGACCGCCGCTTCTCCCATGGCGCGGTCGCGCACCCATCGGTCTGGATGACGGTTTTCGATCAGCGCGACCATCATCGCGTGATGGCGAGCTTCCTCAATTACCAGGAGGAGCTGCCCCCCGTGCCGGTGCCGATTCGATTCTGGTTGCGGCCTCCGGCGGGCAGACGGTTCCAACGATTGCTGCTGGCGCCCGACAGCGCGTTGATGGAGTTCGCTCTCGGAGATGACGGCACATTGCACGCCGATCTGGGCGCGATCGAACTGATGGCAATGGTGATCGCCGAATACCAATAGTCAGTTGGACACGGTCGGCGAACCAGATTCTCGGCATCGAGTTGCGCCCGAGATTTGAAACGCCAGCGCAGGGCGTACAGCAGCAGCTTCAGCCACTCAGCCATGCGGCGCCACCGTAGCTGATTCCATGGGCTCTGTCGTACAGATCTAATTTTCGGCAACTCACCGGATCACTTCTTCGGCCTTGGATATCCGTTCCGCCTCGACGGATTGTTTTGGGGAAGTTGTCCTGCCTGCCAGCGGTGCGGCGTCAGTCGCGCTACCTCGATGCGAATCGGCTAACCTCTTCCTGCCACTTGTCGCCGAATACGAGGATCATCACTTGCTGATTAATGTCTGCGTCGTGGCTTAGGCTGCGTATCGAGCCACCGCCCTCGACCGCCAGCACCTTGTATGCGGCTTGAGTTTGCTTTGCGAATTCAGGAAGCGGCCCAATCTTGTCTGGTTCGCGGCCATGCACCCTGATCGAAAATTCGCGCTCGAAGCACGCATGCTCCTCTTCCATTACATCGACGCCGCTCAGTGTACCGTTGCTGTGCTTGAAGTTTCGGATGAGCGTGACCAGCGGTGCGAAGTCCTCTTTTTCGGGCGGAGAGTCGCCGATCAGAACGATCACCTTGCGCGCGTAGGGCTTCCAATCCATCTTCGTGACCGCAGCCTGAACCGCACCGAGTGTGTTCTCCTGCCACTCGCCGCCGCCTCCGGCTTGAATCGAGCTGAGAAACGACCTCAGCTTGGCGGTCGAGAGCGTCGGCGGCTGTATGTCGAGTGGTTCACCCTTGCCGCCGAACACGACGATGCCGACGCGCGCGATCGGAACCAGTTGGCGAACTCTGACCGCGAGCTGAGCCATCCGCGCTTTCACGTCAGCCATCACGAAGTCCATCGACTTCGTGCCGTCGATCACCAGCACTATGTCGAGGCCCTTGCGGCGCAACTCGCCGATGAAGCCCGGAAAGCTCGTGCCGACACCGCCCATTCCGGGGCGAAGGTTCAGGAACTCGCCGAGGTGGCGACCGAGATCGATTCCCGTGTCGGACGACGTGCCGGCAATCGTGCTAGAGCCTTTGAACACTTTGTCGACGTCCACTACCGGCGGCGAATCGTCTGGTGATTTGGTGGTGAAATCAGGAATCGCTTCGTCGGGTATCTCGAATCGCTCGGCCTCGTCGAACGGGTGAAGGGATCCCGGCTCCATCGTGACGATGATCAGGTCCCGCGCGCGGCTCTCATGCACGGCGATGATGAGCGCGAGAATAATCGCGAGGTGGATCGCGATCGAAATCGAAAAGGGGCCGCCGGCAAAGCGGGCCGCGCTGCGCAGCCCCGGCGGCATCGATGCAGCGACAGGAAGACCGCGAATCCGGTTCCATGCAAAGGCTACGATCAGTATCGAGCCAGACACGGCCAGGCAGACAATCAGGATCGAAATCATCGCATCCTCCCTCGGGCCAAAGGCCGCCCCGAGCCTTGGCGTCTCCTGAAACTAAGATCGCGGGAGGGGGATTTTCTTGCGCTTTATTTTGGCGGGAACCGAAAGTCTGGCCGGGCGCCCAACGCGGGGCCCCTAGCTCATGGACTGGGACTCGAGCCGCTACCACCCAGCCCACGGCCGAACGACGCGACCTGCGACTGCCATTGCTCGCCGAAGGCCAGGATCAGCACCTGCTGGTTGATGTGCGAGTCCTTGGTCAGCGATTTCATCGAGCCGCCACCGGCGGTAGCCAGCACTTTGTACGCCGCCTGCGTCTGCCGGTAGAACTCCGGCAACGGCGAGATTTTGGGCGGCTCCTCGCGATGCACCTTGAGCCAGAACTCGCGCTCGAAGCGCTCGTGCTCCTCCGCCGCCACGTCCACCGTGTTGAAGGTGCCGTTGTTGGATTTGAACTGCCGGATCAGCGCGAGCAGCGGTGCGAAGTCCTCCTTCTCCGGCGGCGAATCGCCGACCAGCACCACCACCTTTTTGGCGTAAGGCTTCCAGTCCATCTTGTTAACCGCCGTCTCGCACGCGCCCAGCGTATCCTCTTCCCACTCGCCGCCACCCATCGCCTGGATGCTGTTGAGGAAGTCGCTGAGCTTTTGCGGCGACAGCGTCAGCGGCTGGATATTGCGCTTCTCGCCCTTGCCGCCGAACACGATTATTCCGATTCGCGCGATCGGCACCAGCCGGTGAATCGACTGCACCAGCTGCTGCATCTTGGCCTTGACGTCGTCGATGATCAGTTTCATCGAGCCGGTCCCGTCAATCACCAGCACCACGTCCAGTCCCTTGCGTCGCAACTCACCGATGAACCCGCCGAAGCCCGAGCCGATGCCGTGACCGTAGCCCGAGCCCATGCCGCCGCCGCGGCCGATGCCGATGCCGCCGCCGCCGGCTGCGCGCACGTAGTCATTGGCGAGTCCAACAGCCTGCGAGGTGTCGACCGCGGTCGGCTGCTCCATCTGCTGCGGCGCCGTGTCGGGCATCGGCACTTCGGGCATGTCGAGATCCTGCATCTCGTTGCCGCCACCGCCGCCGCCGCCCGCCTCCAGGTTCACCATGATCAACTCGCGCCCCCGCTGCTCGTGCACCGTGATGATCAGGAAGAGCAGGGCAAGTACGTGAAGGGCGACCGACAGCGGGAAAGGGCCGATCAGCAGACCGAGCGCATCTTTCATCTTCTGAAGACGGGTCGCGTCAGCTTCGTCTTCTTCGCGGCGAGCCTCGGCCTCGAGCTCCCGTTTGCCGATAATGCGGTAGAAGATGAAAGCGACGACGAACGTCGAGAGGACAAGCAAAACAACTATTACTGCGATCATATAAAAACGTGCTCCCCGCTTGGGCTACGCTTGGCGCGGCCGAGGCCGAGATCCTCATTCACTAGACTTAAAGCCGCGCGATCGTCGCGGCGACGCGTGAGCCGTCCGAAAATCAAATTCCTACGCTCCGCCTCCCGGCGCTCCGGCAGCGGCGCCCCCGGGAGGGAGAGAAGACACGGCGATAGCGATAGCCTCCGCGCCGGCCGACTTGGCCATATCCAGAATACGAACCATATCACCAAGTATAACCTTTGGGTCGCCCTGGAAAATCACAATTTTGTCGGTCGAATTCGCCAGCTGGTCATGAAGCTGGGGCACCAACTCGGGCTCGGTGACCTGCTTGTCGCCCAAATAGATCAGATGGTCGGCGGTGTACGTCACGATGATGCCCTTGGGCTTTTCGTTCGATGCGGGCTTATCTTCAGCTTTAGGCAAATCGACGTGGGCCGCGGATTCAATCGTCACCGCCGTCGTCACCATAAAGATGATCAGCAGGACGAGAAAAATATCGGTCAACGGGGTGATGTTGATATCGGCGAACACCCCGCCGCCTCTGTTCTTACTCATTGCCATGGGCAAATACCTCTGCGGGTATCTATGCTCAGGTCAGCCACCGGGGCCGACCCGATCAACCTCCGCCACCTGAGGAGTTGGCTAGTTGCGCACCGGTAACCCGCTTGGCCGCGATTGCAATTTGTTCGGCGCCGGCGGCCTTGGCGATATTCAGGATTCGCACCATGTCGCCGAGCAGCACTTTGCGATCACCCTGGAACACGACGATCTTCTGGTCCACTTTGCCCAGCGCCTCGCCCAGGCTCGAGCGGAGTTCGCGCTCGGGAACGTCCTTGGAGTTCACGAACAGCTCGTGCTGGGCGGTATATGTCACGATGACGCCCTTGTTCTCCGGCGCGGTGTTGGTCGCATTGGGCAGATCGACATGCGCGGCAGATTCGATCGTGACAGAAGTCGTGACCATGAAGATGATCAGCAGAACCAGGAAGATATCGGTCAGCGGCGTGATATTGATGTCGGCGAAAACGCCGCCACCACCGCCCTGATGGGGTCCGCTAATTGCCACGCGCCTGTCTCCCCTGGAGTGTAGCGTCGATCAGACGGTCGTCGTTGATGTGCTGGATGGCGCTGATGTTCTCAATCTTGACCGAGAAATAGTTGTAGAAGATAACCGCGACGATCGCGACCGCGAGTCCAAGCGCCGTCGAAATCAACGCTTCCGAAATACCGGCCGCGACGACCGAGAAACCGCCGGTGCCCATGATTGCCATCGACTGGAACGCCACGAGGATACCAACGACCGTGCCGAACAGCCCAATGAACGGCGCCGATGCGCCGGCGGTCGCGAGCACCCAGATGTAGCGCCTGAACTCGAGGCCTTCCTGGTATCGGCGCTCGTCGTCGAGCTCGAGCAGATGATCCCGGTCCATCGTCTGCGAACCCGAGATGAGGGTGTGATAGATGCGCTCGGCCGCCGTGGCGCGCGCCTGCGTGGCCTGCAACGCTTCGTTGAACTTGCCCTGCCGCAGCTGCGGAATCAGCGAGTCAGCCAGCTTCGCCGTCTTGGGTCCGACACCCCACAGCGCCCATACGCGTTCAAAAATTATCGCCAGACAGACGACCGAAATGAACAGCAGGGGATACGTTGCATAATAGCCCTGCTGAATCATCGCCAAAATTCCGAAGTTGCTTTGCATCTCTTATAATCCTCTCGAGTTTGAATTAGATCTGAGCGGCGAAATTCTGCGCCTGCCCGAACTGTTGCGTAACCGTCCCCAACTGCCTTTGCGGTTCTCCCTTGAACCGGTCGCGAGCCCTATTTTCACAGATTGGGCTCCCACCCGCCGGTCAGGTCGTCTGTGATGGCGCGAAAAGTTTGAATGCAACAATAGAGAGTATTTGTCAAGAGTCGCCGCGCGTGAACCTAAAAAATAATTGACCAATTCTTCGCCCGCGAATGCAAATGAGCGAATCCCAGGCTGCGCAAACGCTCACACCACGCTCGATTATCGGTTCCGCGTGCCGTTTACTCTACGCCATTGGCCATGCTGGCGACTACCGTAAACTGGTCACTCGCGGCACCGCGATGTATCTGGTTGCCTTGACTTCTTGGCCCCTCACGTCTATCCAGAAACTTGCCAGAACATGCCCTAGGTTGACCGCGATGCGGTCGTTGTTTTTTGGTCGATTGACGCCCTTGAGAAACCTGAATCCACCATTGATTAAGACGGCGCGCCGGCCTGTTTTGTTCAGGCGGGCCGCGCTAGCCGCCACGTGCATGCTCGGGTTCGCGGCTTGCAAAACCGCGCCGGTGGCCGCTCCCGTCGCCCCCCCTGCCGTGGAGGCCTCGATGACCGCGCAAGACGAGCCCAGCAAGGCGTTGCCGCCGGACCTGTACAAATCGATGCCGATATATCCGGGCGCCAGGATCGAACATGTCCGCAAACCCAAGGGTGCGATGCGCGAGATTCTGTTCAGCGCCGACGCGCAGATGCCCCAGATGGTCGCGTTTTACAAGGACGAGCTGAAGAAGAACGACTTTCAAGTCACCTCGTCGCTGATCATGCCTGCGCGCAGAACCTGGTCGTGCGATTTCCACTACAACGGGCGTCCCGGCAGCGTCATGTTGTTCCCGAGCGACCAGGATAAGTCGAAGATGACAATCGACCTCATCTACGAGCTGCCCGCGCATCTGGACGAATCCATGATGGAACCCAAAGAAGACTTCGACGTAGAAGGACCGGGCGAAATCGCCCAACAAGCTCAAAACCCCAGCGAGAAAGAGAAGAGGAATTAGTAAGATGGCACTATTAACAGGCAAAGTTGCAGTGATTACCGGCGCTGGCCGCGGCATCGGGCGCGAAGAAGCGTTGTTGCTGGCCAAGCATGGGGCCAAGGTCGTCGTCAACGACCTCGGCGGCCACTTCGACGGCACAGGGCAGTCGCGTTCCCCGGCCGAGGACGTGGTCAAGGAAATCCGCTCCGCCGGCGGTGAGGCAGTCGCCAACTTCGAGAGCGTGACCGACTTCAAGGCCGCCAAACGGATCCTCGATTGCGCAATCGACAACTTCGGCAAGCTCAACATCGTCGTCAACAACGCGGGCATCCTGCGCGATCGCATGATGTTCAACATGAGCGAAGAAGACTGGGACGCGGTCGTTTCGGTGCATCTGAAGGGCTCGTTCAACGTCGCCCGCCACGCGACTGCCTACTGGCGCGAGCAGCACAAGGCCGGCAACGTGCTCAATGGCCGGCTCATCAACACCAGCTCCGACTCGGGCATCCTGGGCAACGCGGGACAGAGCAACTACGGATCGGCAAAGGCGGCGGTCGCTGCGATGGCGATAATCGTGGATCGCGAGATGAGCCGCTACGGCGTCACCGCAAATGCGATCGCGCCGATAGCGCGCTCGCGGCTTACCGTCGACGCGACTCCGCAGACCGCCGCCGGCATGGCGCAGAGGCCGGGAGAATGGGATGCGTTCACGCCCGCGCACGTGGCGCCGATAGTGGTGTGGCTGGCGAGCGACGACGCCAAAGACGTTCACGGCGAAGTGTTCCGCGTCGGCATGGGCAACGTGTGGCTGATGCGCGGATGGCATACCGGCGCCAAGGTCTCGAAGAAGGGCTCGATGTGGGAGCCGGCGGAACTAGGCGCCAAGCTCAAGGAAGAGCTCGCCAAGGGCGTGACCAAGAAAGAGAGCATGGGCGAGGTGATGGGCGGGGGCGCGTAGGTTTTTGACGGCTGAGACAACACCGAAGAGCGCGGCTCGTCGCGAGCCGCGCTTTCGTTCCATCCTGTTCATTTGCGCCGCCAACACCGCGCGCAGCGTGATGGCCGAGCATATCCTGCGGCGCGAACTCGACGCGCTCGGCTTCGACCATCGGATCACGATCACCTCGGCGGGAATCGCGCCTTACGCCCGCGATGGGGCGTTGGTCTCGCTCGATACGCGGATGGCGCTGCGCGATGTCGGCATCGATATCGGCGACGAAGCGACTTCAACCGACCTGAAACGGCATCCCGAGATGCTCGAGCAGACCGATCTCATCATCGCGATGACCGAGCAGCAGGCGCGCGAGTTGGTCGAGCGATTTCCCGGCGCGGCGGGGCGGCCGGTGTTCACGCTGCGTTCGTTTGTGGGTGAGGCAGGCGATATCGACGACCCCTACGAAAAGGGCGACCTGATATTCGCCGAATGCCGTGAGGAGATTCATCGGCTCGTCCCGACGATCATCGAACGCCTTTTTCATCGCTAGCGCGGGACCGCTTCGCGCGCGATCATATGACCATGGAATTCAGCAATCCGCCGGACGCCGAGATTCGCGCGATTTTGGCGCAGCCGGCCACGGTCGCGGTCGTGGGATGCTCCGACAATCCGGCGCGCGACTCGCTTCGAATTGCAAAATTGCTCAAAAGCCGCGGTTTCAAGGTGATTCCGGTCAATCCGCAGCTGGACGCCGACGCGCTGCGCGGCGCTCTCGGAGAGAAGTGCTATCCCGATCTGGCGTCGATTCCCGAGCCGATTGAGATCGTGGACGTGTTCCGCCGATCGGAGTTCGTGCCGGAAATCGTCGAAGACGCGATCGCCAAAGGTGCGCGCGTGCTGTGGTGTCAGCTCGGCGTGGTCAACCTCGACGCGGCCCGCCGCGCGGCTCAAGCCGGGATGACGGTGGTGATGGATCGATGCCCGGCGATCGAATACACGCGATTGTTCTGAGACATGGCCGCGCCGGCGGAAGTTTTTGATGAAGCCGCACAAGTGGAGGACGCTCAAGAGCGACATCGCCTACCGGACGCCGATTTTCGATCTCCATCGACGGCGCTCGACGCATTCGCGGCGCGGCGAACGCGACTTCTTCATTCTCGACGCGCCCAACTGGGTCAATATCATTCCGGTCGCGAGCAGTGGCGAGGTCGTGATGATTCGCCAGTGGCGTCACGGGATCTCCGGGTTCACGCTCGAGGTGCCCGGCGGGATGGTCGATCCCGAGGATCCGTCGCCGATGCATGCGGCGCGGCGCGAGATGATCGAGGAGACAGGATTCGATTCGGACACGATCGTGGAACTTGGCAAGGTGCATCCGAATCCCGCAATCCAGGGCAACATCTGTTTCTCGTTTCTTGCGGACAAGGTGCGCCAGGTCGGAAGGGTGGTATCGATCGGCGACGAAGAGACCGAGGTCGTGCTGGTGCCGATGCGAGAAATACGCGGCCTGATAGCGTCGGGCAAGGTCATGCATGCGCTGACGATCGCCGCATTTTCGTTCCTGCACGTGTACAACCCGCCGCCCAAGGCCCGCCGCAGGAAGTAGCCGTGCTGCCGCATTGACAGCCGCCGGAGCGTGCCCTAGCCTTGACGGTTTGATAGACTACAGAAACAAACCGACTGGGCCGGAGCCGCTTACCTCGACCTGCCGCAACCGAGTTTTTACCCATGTTTGATACGCTCAGCGACCGCCTGGAAGGGGTCTTCAGAAAACTCAAGGGCCACGGGCGCATCACCGAGCGCAATATCGAGGATGCGCTGCGCGAAGTCCGGCTCGCGCTGCTCGAAGCCGACGTCAATATCAAGGTCGTTCGCGATTTTATCGAGCACGTCAAGACCAAGGCGCTCGGCGAGGAAGTGCTCCGCTCGCTCACGCCCGAGCAGCATCTAATCAAGTTCGTCGCGACCGAGCTGCAAAACGCGATGGGCGGTTCGGCGCGCGAGCTCGATCTCAAGGTCAAGCCGCCCGTCAAGATCATGATGGTGGGCCTGCAGGGCTCGGGCAAGACGACATCGATTGCGAAGCTGGGGCTATGGCTCAAGTCGGAACGCAAGCGCCATCCGATTTTGGCGTCTACCGACGTTTATCGCCCGGCCGCGATGGAGCAATTGCGCGTGCTCGGCGCGCATGCGCAGATTCCCGTCGTCGAGAGCCGCGAGGATCAGAATCCGATCGAGATCGCATCGCGCGCGCTGGCCCGGGCCGAGACCGGCGGGCATGACGCGGTGCTTATCGACACCGCCGGCCGCTTGCAGATCGACGAAGAGCTGATGGACGAGTTGGTGCGCCTGAAGGCCGCGCTGAACCCGCATCACATCATATTCGTCGCCGACGCGATGACCGGGCAGGAAGCCGCCAATGTGGCCGCTGGATTTCACGAGCGGCTGGGAATTTCGGGCGTGATTCTGACCAAGCTCGACTCCGACGCTCGGGGCGGCGCGGCGCTTTCGGTGCGGACTATAACCGGGGCGCCGATTCTGTTTGCGGCTACGGGCGAGAAACTCGACGCGTTCGAGATTTTCTATCCGGATCGGCTGACCTCGCGCATCCTCGGGATGGGCGACGTGCTGACGCTGATCGAAAAGGCGCAGCAGAACTACGATCAGACCAAGGCCAAGGAGCTCGAGCGCAAGTTCAAGAAGAACGAATTCACAATCACGGACTTCGCCGAGCAGATCAAAGCGATCAAGAAGATGGGATCGCTTGGCGATCTGATGGGGATGATCCCCGGGCTCAAAAAAGTGGCGGGCGCGGCGGATTCCGAAGAGGCCAAACGCGAGCTGGGGCGCATTCAGGCGATTATCGACTCGATGACGCTGCAGGAGCGCGGCAACCATCTGATTATCAACGGGCGCCGGCGCGCGCGAATCGCCACCGGCAGCGGCACGTCGGTGCAGGACGTGAATCGTTTTCTCAAACAGTTCGAGCAGACGCGCAAAATGATGAAGAAAATCACCCGCATGGGCGCGGGAAAAATGATGATGCGCGGACTGGGGCTCGGCAGCTAGAATAGGAGACAGGAGAATCGCATGGCACTTGTAATCCGGTTGCGCCGCCACGGCGCGCGCAAGAAACCTTTTTACCGCATCGTGGTGGCGGACTCGCGCTCGCCGCGTGACGGACGCTTCGTCGCTCAGGTCGGGACCTACGATCCAGCCTTCGATCCGCCCCGCGTCACGATCAAAAAGGACCTGGCGGACCACTGGCTCAAGGCTGGCGCTAAGCCCAGCGACACGGTAAGAAAGCTAATTAAACGGGCCGAAACCACAACGGTCTCCGCCTGATGTAACCCGCTGCATCGGAGCCATCCCATGAAGGAGCTCGTTCAGTTCCTCGCACAACAACTGGTAAACAATCCTGACGCGGTGGACGTGAAGGAGACGCAGGGCGATACCGCCTCGGTAATTGAACTGCGGGTGGCAAAGGAGGATTTGGGGCGCGTGATCGGCAAGCAGGGGCGGACCGCAAAGTCGATCCGCACGATTCTCAATGCGGTCGCCTCGCGTACCAACCGCAAGGTTGTTCTCGAAATCGTCGAGGACAAATGATCGGACCAATCGATCGACACTCTTCGTGAACCAGCCAGCGCCTGCACGGTGACACGAATCAAGTTGCAGCATCGATGCTCCGCGTCGGCCGCATAACCGGCGCCCACGGCCTCAAGGGCGCGCTGCGATTGCGGCCCGACAATCCCGACTCCGAAACATTGGAACAGGTCGCGCGCGTGTTCCTGGAACGCGCGGGAGAAGTACGCGAGTTTCGGCTGACCGCAATGGCGCGGCTGAACGCGACGACGCGACGAATCACGCTCGAGGGTGTCACCGACGTAAACGCGGCCGAGTCGCTCAAGGGCGCGGTCGTGATGATCGCGACGGAGGATGTCCCGGCGGCCAAGCCCGGCGAGTTCTACTATTACGAGGCGATCGGATGCGAAGTATTTCTGACCGACGGAAGCCGCCTTGGCACGATCGAAGAAATCTTCTCGAACGGCGCGCAGGACATCTGGGTAGTGCGAGACAGCGAGCGCGAAGTCCTGGTTCCTGTCATCGAGGACGTCGTCAAGGCTATGGACTTCGCCGCCCGGCGCGTCACCATCGAGCCGATTCCCGGCCTGCTCGACTGAAATCGACCGGCGCCGTCTGGCCCGAAGCGCCGCACCCGGATAGATTTGGTTTCACGACGCATCCTCACTTCGGTTCGCCGCGATGGAATTTCACGTAATCACACTGTTCCCCGAGATGTTTGAATCGCCGTTTCGCGGCGGCATGATCGGACGCGCCATCGAGCAGGGATTGATCGCGATCAAGGCGCATCCGCTGCGCGAGCACGGTCTGGGTAATTACCGGCAAGTCGATGATGCGCCGTACGGGGGCGGCAGTGGGATGGTGATGCGGCCGGAGCCGATCGCGGCCGCGATCGACGCGGTCAATGCAGAGCGCCCGGGATTGTGGCGCATCCTGATGACGCCGCAGGGCGAAGTGTTCGACAATTCGATGGCGCGTGACCTCGCCAGGCGCGCACCCGGTCTGATGATCGTCGCGGGGCGCTACGAAGGAATCGACGAGCGTGTGCGCTCGCTGGTGGACCAGGAAATTTCTATCGGCGACTACGTGCTGAGCGGCGGCGAAATACCGGCCATGGCGGTGATCGAGGCGGTGGCCAGGTTGATACCGGGCGTGCTCGGGAATCCCGAGTCACTCGAAGAGGAATCGTTCGCTGCCGGGACGCTGGAGTACCCGCAATACACGCGGCCCGAAGAGTTCCGCGGGATGAAGGTGCCGGAAATCCTGCTTAGCGGCGACCACGGCAAAATTCGCGCGTGGCGCGAGGCGGAAGCAAAACGGCGGACCGCGCGGCGGCGCCCCGACCTGCTCGAACGGCGCAAGTTCTGAGCGTGTCCGATCTTTTCGTAGCGCTGATTCATCATCCGGTCTTCGACCGCAACGCCAAGACCGTCACGTCGGCGATAACCAGCCTCGACATTCACGATATCGCGCGCGCGTCGCGAACCTACGACGTGCGTGGCGTGTTCATCGTCCATCCGATTCCCGAGCAGCGGAAATTCGCGGCGAGCGTGATCGATCATTGGCGTTTCGACTTCGGCCGGACCCACGATTCGCGCCGGCGCGAGGCGCTCGAGCGCGTGCAAATCGTCGCGGAACTCGACGACGCGATTGCCGCGGCAACACAAATCTCCGGCGCACGCCCGCTCGTCGTGCACACCTCCGCGCGCACCGAGGGCGGTACCAGCTACGCCGATTTGCGCAAGCGGCTGGAGGGTCCGGATGCGCCGCCGGTGATGATCCTGCTCGGGACGGGATTTGGAATGTCGCCCGAGGTTGCAGAGCGCGCCGACGTCGCGCTTGCGCCCATTGTTGGCCCCGGCGACTACAACCATCTGTCAGTGCGCTCCGCCGCGGGAATCATCCTCGATCGCATTCGTGGCAAATAACCCTCTCCACCCACCCATTGAGTGGCTGCGCGCAATTCGGTAGTTTTAGGGGCTCGACTCGAGGTCTGTCTTCCCATGAATACCGTTATCCAGAAGCTCGAAGAGCGGGGCCTGCGCAAGGACCTGCCCGAATTCCGCGTGGGCGACACAGTTCGCGTTCACGTCAAAGTCGTCGAAGGCGAAAAAGAGCGCATTCAATCCTTCGAAGGCATCGTCATCAAAATGAACCGGGGCGCCAACCGCGCGACCTTTACCGTCCGCAAAGTTTCGTACGGGGTCGGGGTCGAGCGAATATTCCCGATGCATTCGCCGCGGATCGACAAGCTGCAGGTGCTGACGCGAAGCCGCGTGCGGCGCGCGCGCCTGTACTATCTGCGCGATCTGTCGGGCAAAGCGGCGCGACTCGACGTCGCGACCTGAGCGCCGGACGGGTCCCAGATCATATGTCGGTGGAGACGGCGGTCTTATCGACAGAAACCCGCGTCATGCGTACGTTGCCGTCCAGGTGGGCGCCTTCGGATACCGTCAAGTTGCGCGTCTCGATATTGCCAAAGAACTTGGCGCGCGGCCCCAGCACCACGCGGTCGCATCCGACGACGTCTCCCCGGAGCTCGCCCATTATGAGCAGTCGCGGTGCGCAAACCTTGCCCTCGATCATTCCTTCTTCGCCGACCACCACCAATTCGACCGAGCGAACTTCGCCGCGGAAGCGGCCCTCGATTCTGACCGGCTCATGAAAGATCAGCTTGCCCGAGACGTTGACGTTGCGGCCTACCGCGACGCGCGTGCGCTCCTCAGCCCACGCCACGCCTGCATCCTGCGGTATCTGTATTGAATCCATCCGCTACGGCGCCGGGAATACGTGACACGCCACCGCGTGCCCGCCGCGCCCGGTTTCCAATTTCGGTTCGACGCTGCTGCAAACATCTTTCGCATAAGGGCATCTTGGATGGAAGGCGCAGCCGGCCGGAGGGTTCATCGGACTCGGCATTTCGCCGGGCAGTTTGATTCGCTCGGGCCTGTGGGCAGTGTCGATAGTCGGAATCGCCGAGAGCAGCGCGCGCGTGTAGGGATGCCGCGGGTTCAGGTAGATCTCGTCGCGCGATGCTATTTCGGCAATCTTGCCGAGGTACATGATCGCGACGCGATTGCTGATGTGTTCGACCACACGCAGATCGTGCGCGATGAACAGGTAGGTGAGTTTCAGCTTCTCCTGCAGGTCCTGCAGCAGATTGATGATTTGCGCCTGGATCGAGACGTCGAGCGCCGAGACCGGCTCGTCGAGCACCAGGAAGCGCGGATTCACCGCGAGCGCCCGCGCGATCCCGATTCGCTGGCGCTGCCCGCCCGAGAACTCGTGGGGCAAACGATCCATCGCGTCAGCGCTCATCCCGACCATCGCGAGCAGCTCGGCGATTCGCCGCTCCTTTTCCGCCCCGCGCGCGAGTTTGTGAATCTCGATTCCTTCGCCGACGATCGATCTCACGCGCATCCGCGGATTCAACGACGCGTATGGGTCCTGAAAGACGATCTGCATCTGGCGGCGCAGGGCACGAAGTTCCGCGCGCCCAAGCGTCGAGAGATCGCGCCCGTCGAAATAGACGGCGCCTTCGGTCGGCTCGAGGAGTTTCAGAATCAGCCGTCCAAGCGTCGATTTGCCCGAGCCCGACTCTCCGACCAATCCCAGCGTTTCGCCTGGCTGAATCTCCAGATGGACGCCAGCCACCGCTTTTATCGAGAGCCTTTTTCCTCCAATTATGCCCGTCGAGCCAGCCGGGAACTCCTTGCTGAGATGCTCGACGCGAACCAGCGGCGCGCCGGACGCGGTTGCGGCCGTGTTCCCGACGGACGATACGGGATTAGGCGCGGATGCAGGCGACATAGTGGTTTGGGCCCCTGTTCTCGAGCGGCGGGTCTGCCGCGGAGCACTGCGGAATTACGCGCGGGCATCGCGGATGAAACCTGCAGCCGGCCGGTGGATTCAGCGCGCTCGGAATCGAGCCGGGAATCGCCTGCAAGCGGCGGTGCCGGTTGGCGTCCATGCCGGGAATCGATTCGAGCAATCCGCGCGTGTACGGGTTGAGAGGATTTCGAAACAGCTCCGCGCTCGGCGCCTGCTCCATCACGCGCGCCGCGTAAAGAATCGTCACGTCGTCGGCATACTCGGAGACGATTCCGAGATCGTGGGTAACCAGAATCACGGCGAGGCCGAGCCGCACCTGCAACTCGCGGATCAGATCGAGGATCTGCGCCTGGATCGTGACGTCGAGCGCGGTGGTCGGCTCATCCGCGATCAGCAGGCGGGGATTGCACGACAGCGCCATCGCGATCATCACGCGCTGGCGCATGCCGCCGGACAACTGATGCGGATAGTCGTCGATGCGGCGCTCGGGGTCGGCAATCCCGACCATCCTGAGCGCCTCGATGGTGCGATTGCGCGTCTCGGCGCGATTGGTGTGCTGATGCAGGCGGACGGCCTCGCCAATCTGGCTGCCGATGGTGAAGACCGGATTGAGCGAGGTCATCGGCTCTTGAAAGATCATCGCGATGCGCGCGCCGCGAATATGCCGCATCTCGGGTTCGCTGAGCTTGAGCAGGTCCTGATCCTCGAAGATTATTTCGCCGGCGACGATTCGCGCCGACTCCGGCAGCAGCCGCATGATCGAGAGCACGCTGGCCGTCTTGCCCGATCCCGACTCTCCGACCAGGCCCATCAGCTTTCCCGGAGCGACGGAAAAACTCACCCCGTCCACCGCGCGCACTTCTCCCGCGGCGGTGAAGAACGAGGTGCGCAGCGACCTGACTTCGAGCAGCGGTTTCACGTGGCGTTCAGCGTATCATCGCGCCGCCGCGACCATCCAGACTGATGCGGCGCGACAGCGAAAGCGAAATCATCCGGCGGTGGCGGGATCAAGCCGGTCGCGCAGAAGGTCGCCGAGAAAATTGAACGACATCCCGCTACCTCGTCACCCGCTATGATTGGATCCCCGCCACCTTCCTCGGTAGTAAATCGCGTCCACCTCGCCGCCGCACTCATATGGCCCCTATGTTTCCTGCCTGGCACGGGACGCTGTCGTCCGTACCGCCAACGCGTGCCTGATTCGCAAGCGATTAGGGCTTCCGCCACTTGTCCGGCTTGCCGCGATCCGTGTACCGGACGCGCTCGACAAGAATTTCGCTGTGTTCCATCGCTTGTGCTCTTTCAATTGCCTCCGCCTGCGTGGGCCGCACATCGCTGGCCCTCTCCGAATCAGGCCTTCTAACCGCGTAGTCACCTTGCGGCCTCCTTTCAACGAACAACCGATCGTCCTTGCTCATCTCGACCACCTCACTTCTAATGAGAATATTTGCTCTCATTTCACGAATGCTGCGCTTTTGTCACGAAACCCACGAAACTTAAGATAGCATCTTCGCCTTTTATTCGCTATAATGAGATTGGCCGAATTGCCCTGGACTGGCTACCCGGTTGCGGAATGTCCTAGGACTCTGACCGGGCACGGACCGTATCTGTTGGGGCTTTTGATAGGAAAATTTTCGAAGAAGGTTCAAGCTGGATGTCGATACAGTCACACGAGGTGAGTTTATGGCCGACAAAAGTGCGATTGAGTGGACAGATGCGACTTGGAATCCTGTCACCGGCTGCACAAAAGTGAGCCCGGGCTGTGATAACTGCTATGCGGCCAGGTTCTCCGAGCGGTTTCGGGGGGTCCCTGGCCATCCGTTTGAAAGCGGGTTCGATTTGACTTTACGGACTGAGCGGCTCTTGCAGCCGCTCGAATGGAAGAAGCCCCGGATGATTTTCGTGAACTCCATGAGTGACCTTTTTCACAAGCAAGTTCCTCAAGACCATATTTCCAAGGTGTTCGAAACCATGGAGAAGGCCGATTGGCATATCTACCAAGTGCTGACCAAGCGCAGCTCGCTGCTGCGGAGGTTCATCAACGACCGTTATCCGGCCCGTAAAGCGCCGCCGCATATGTGGTTCGGGGTTTCGGTTGAAAACGATCAAGCCCTGACCCGTATCTCTCATCTTCAAGGCACAAACGCTGGTATTCGTTTCCTATCCATCGAGCCCCTCATCGGTCCAATACGTGAACTAAATCTTGACGGAATCGATTGGGTGATTGCAGGCGGAGAAAGCGGCCCTGGCGCGCGGCCGGTCGACCCTCGGTGGGTAATCAGTATCCGCAACCAGTGCATGAAAGCGAAGGTGGCATTCTTTTTCAAGCAATGGGGTGGCCGGTCACCGAAAGCAGGCGGTAGATTGCTTGAAGGCAGGGAATGGAACCAGTTTCCGATGGAGCATCCGAGGCTGTCCCAACGATACGACTCGCAGATGATAAGCGCGTGACTCGGGATTCTTTTGAATTTGACGAGATCGGAGTCTGGTCCGAGCTGAAGCTGGAGATCGTTGAAAAATACGGCTCCGCATACACTAGGGCATTCAAAAAAAAACCTAGCCTGAAAAAGTACTACATCGATGGATTCAGCGGACCGGGCGCCCATGTCTCGAGAAGAGACCGCGTAATGGTTGAAGGCAGTCCCGCGCGGGCTCTTAAAGTTTCTCCACCCTTTGATGGGTACTATTTCATCGACCTCAATCCCGGGAAGACTGACTACCTGCGCTCAATCTGCGGGAACAGAGACGACGTTCAGATCTTTACAGGCGACTGCACCGAAGTCCTGACAAAACAATTGCTGCCGAAGATTCAGTACAATAACTACAACCGCGCCCTCTGTCTTTTGGACCCATATGCACTGCATTTGGAGTGGGAGGTAATGCTCCAGGCCGGACAATCCAAAGCGGTCGATATGTTTTTGAATTTCCCGGTCATGGATATGAACAGGAACGCCATTTGGAAAGACCCTGATAAAGTTCCGCCCAGTGGCCTTGAGCGAATGAACAAGTTTTGGGGAGATGATTCCTGGAAACAGGCTGCCTATGCCGAAAGTCCACAGGGCGGGCTCTTCCGGCGCGAGATGGTTAAACAGAGCAATCTGCAGATCGTAACCGCCTTTAGAAAAAGGCTAAAAGAGGTTGCTGGCTTCGGCTTTGTGCCGGAGCCGCTGCCGATGAAAAACAGCAGCAATGCGATCGTCTACTACCTTTTCCTCGCATCGCAAAAATCTGTGGCAGAAAGAATCATCACCGATATTTTCAAAAAGTATAGATAGCAGCGGTCTACTTCCAGATCTCGTCGCGAAACGCCTTCTCGGCTTACGCCCATCAGTCTGGCCCACACGGCGCCGAATCGCGGGCGCGATGCTCGCCGGTTTCTGAGGCCATCTATACTTTGAGCACGGCGCAAGCTTCGCGCCGCGCAAGGCGTCCCCAAGGCGCTCGAATCGCGACGCCGCAGGGAAATCGCGACGGCGAAATCAGGCGGAGGTGGAGGGGTCGAGGCGGTCGCGCAGATGGTCGCCGAGAAAATTAAACGACATCACCGCACGGAAAATGAAGATGCCCGCAATCAGGATCCACGGGTAGCGCGCCAGGTTCTGCACGTCTTGCGCCTGCGCGAGAAGATTTCCCCAGCTCGCGGCCGGCTCCTAAATTGCGATGCGGAGCGCAATTTCCTCAAACAGGACGTGCGGCACTTTGACTCTTCGCTTGCCCCGCGGCTCTTTTGCAATCCGCACAAGACCGTGCCGTTTCAGAATTCGAACGTCTTCCTGGACGTTCTTGAAATCGCGCTTGACCATTTTCGCCAGTTCATAGAGCGATCCGGGATGGCGGGTTCGGATCGTGCGCATAAGAGCGAGCCTCTCACGCGTCAGAAAGTTCCGGGCAGCCTCAATGCTCGTGAAGCCGACCTCGTCGCGTGGTTTCTGCGCAATGCGCCGCCCGGTCCGAACGGCGTCGAAGGTCCTGGAGAAATCGTCTGCGAGTTGCGCCAGCGGCCCGATCGAAAATGTCACTGTTTTCATTTTTCATCTCCTGCGAATTGCCTTGCTTGTGCGAGAAAATCGGCGATGAGCCGCCGCGCCGTCGAAAACTTGTACGACTCCTCGTGGTTACCAATGTGACGGTGGTGACCCTTGGGGTGATGATTGTCATACAGAACCGCTGGCGTTTCTTCACCGGAACGAATGAACGCAAGCCGATAGCGAACGCCTTCCGGGTGTCGAGCATTCTTCTCGACTTTCCACAGGATAATCTCGTAGAGATTTCCTTGCTCGTCCGTCCACTTCTGCCGCCTGATCAGTTTAGCCCGCGCCACCCCTCAACCCCTCTACATGGCATGCTATGCCACGTACTCTAATTTTCCAACAGGCAATAACGCAAGCGCTCGTGGCGCATCAGAGAATCGCGCGAGCGTGTCTCATGCTGATGTGGCGGGATCGAGGCGGTCGCGCAGATGGTCGCCGAGAAAGTTGAACGACATCACCGCAAGGAAAATGAAGATGCCCGGAATCAGGATCCATGGGTAGCGCGCCAGGTTCTGCACGTCTTGCGCCTGCGCGAGCAGGTTTCCCCAGCTCGCGGCCGGCTCCTGAATTCCCAGGCCGAGCAGCGAGAGCGCGCTTTCGCCGAGGATGAAGCCCGGAATCGAGAGCGTGGCCGCGACGATCGCGTAGCCGATCACCGACGGAATGATGTGGCGCGTGATGATGCGCCATCGCGAGGCGCCCAGCGCGCGGGCCGCCTCGACGTACGGGCGCGAGCGCACCGAAGACGCCATCCCGCGAATGATTCGGGCAAAGCCGGCCCAACTGATGAAGCTCATGATCGCCACGATCATGAAGAAGGTTGCGACCGTGCTCATCCCGGACGGAATCACCGCCGCCAGCGCGAGCAGGAAATAAAATGACGGCAGCGACATCTCGATCTCGGACCATCGCATGATCAGGAAATCGACCGTCCCGCCGATATAGCCGGACATCGCGCCAATCGTGATGCCGAGCGAGAAGCTGATCAGCACGCCGATCAACCCGACGCACATGCTCACGCGCGAGCCGTACACGATTCGCGAGTAGAGGTCGCGCCCCAGGCCGTCGCTGCCGAGCATGAAGTACCGCTCGCGCTCGCTGTCGGTGGTGAACAGATGGCCGCGCGAGAACAGATGTATGTCGAGCCGGCGGGACGGGTCGGCGACGAAGGTGCGCGCGGTCGGATCCTGCATGCGCATCGGATGGGTGTAGAACAGCCCGCGCGACCAGTCGGACGGCGAATTCAGGTGTAGCGGCATCGGAGGACAATCGGGCATCTCGCGGTTCTGATAGGCCGGATCGTAACTGGCGAAGAACGGCGACGCGGCGGCGAGCAGGTAGAAAATCGCGAGGCAGATTGCGGAGAAGCGGACCGTCCGCGACGCGAGGCGCCATTCGCGGACCATGCTCGAGGTCTGTCGCGCGGGGACCGCAGGGCCCTGGAGATTCGCCGGCATCGTAGCGTCCACGTTCATCTCAGTCGGCCGTCACCGATCATTCGGCCGTCACCGACGAAAAATCGACGCGTGGATCGACGGCCACCAGCGCGATGTCAGCGAGCAGGTTGCCGACCAGCAACAGAATCGTGCCCATCAGGACCGAGCCCATCACCAGGTAGATGTCGAGCGAGCGCACCGCCGTGAGCATCAGCAGTCCGAGACCCTGAAGGTTCATCACGGCCTCGACCAGGGCGGCGCCGCCGAGCAGATCGCCGAGTGAGTAACCCGCCATCGTAACGAACGGGTTAAGCGCGTTGCGCAGGACGTGCTTGTAGATGACGACGCGCTCGGACAATCCCTTGGCGCGGGCGGTGCGGACGAATTCCGAATTTTTGATTTCGAGAATCTGCGAGCGCATCAGGCGCATCAGGCCCGCGGTGCCGGAAATGCCAAGCACGAAGACCGGCAGGATGAGATGGTTGATGCGATCGGCGACCTTGTTCAGCGGATCGAGGGTCGAGTAATCGGGCGAGAATGTGCCGCCAATCGGGAACCATCCGGTTTTCAGCGCGAGGTACATCATCAGGAAGGCGAGAAAAAAGCTCGGCACCGACATCCCGAAGAACGCCAGGAACGAGAGGAAGCGATCCCAGATGGAATTTTGATTCACCGCGACGATGATTCCGATCGGTATCGCGATCGCCCACGAAAAAATCATGCTGCTCGCCGACAGGACTATCGTGTTGAAGGCGCGCGACGCGATGAGGCCGGTGACGCTGACGCGGTACTGGAGCGAGAAGCCGAAGTTCAGATGGAGCACGCCCCACAGCCACTTGAAGTAACGGACCATCAGCGGCTGATCGAGGCCGAACTGCGCCTCGAGCTGGTGAATCACCTCGGGGGTGATGGTCGGGTTGAGCTTGAGATTGGAGACGAAGTCGCCGGGCACCAAGGACATCGCGAGAAAGGAAATGAAGGTGATCCCGAGGATGAGCGGGATCATGTTGAGCAGGCGGCGGATCAGAAAGCGGGTCATTGGGTCATCGGCCTGATATTTCGACGTGGGTGCCGCGGCGGATGTTCAGTCGGGCTTGAATTGCATCCACTCCGGCTTGTACAGGCCCCACACCTTGGGCTGGTAGTTTTCCAGCGAGTTTTTCCACGATGCATAACGCTGCTGGCGGACCGTTTCCATTATCGGGAGCTGGTCGTGGAGGATTTGCTGAATTCTCCAGTAGTACGGCGCGCGCTTGTTGGGATCCATCTCGGACGCGCCAATGTCGAGCAGGGTATCGATCTCGGCCTCCCACGGGGTGGCAGGTTTGGGCTGATTCGGATCCCACAAATGAAGGTTGCCCGATGAGCGATAGAAGTTCGCGCCATCATTCGGCTCGATACCGCCGGTGAATCCGATCAGCACGCAGTCCCAGTCGAAAGAGGAATCGAGCTTGTCCACCAGCGTGGTGAACTCCAGCGGCCGATAGTTCACCTTGATGCCGAGGCTCTCGACGTCCTGCTTGAAGATGGTGCACATTTCGTTGCGCTCGGGCGTGCCGGTGTTGGTGGTGAGATCGAATTCGAGACGATTGCCTTTCGGATCGGTGCGCAGGCCGGGTTTTGCGAGATGATAGCCGGCCGCCTCGAGCATGTCGGCGGCAAGCTTGGGATCGTAGTCGTAGTCCTTGAGATCGGGATTGTGGAAGATTTTGTTTTCGGGCGAGATGTCCGCCACCGCCGGCACCGCGAGGTTGTGAAAGACAAGATCAATCATCGATTTCTTGTCGATCATGTGCGCCATCGCCTGGAGGAACTTCAGGTCCGTGAACCAGTCGAGCTTCGGATTGGTCACACCGTTTTTGACGTAATGGCGCGGATTGCGGTTGAAGGTGAAAAACAGCGAGCCCGTGTCGATGCCGATCTGCTGAACCGCGATGTCGAGTTCGTGGTTCTTCACCTTGTCCAAAAGTGGCGAAACCTCCTCGGTGCGCGGGCCGAAAACGTCGATTTGCCCCGACAGGTAGCGCAGATACGCGGTGTTCTGATCCGGCACGATCGTCACCGTCTGCCCGTGCAGGCGCGGCAACTGACCGCCGTGCTCGTCCTTCATCCAATAGTCGTTGTTGCGATCGTAGCGAACGAGCTGGCCCTGCGTGTAGCGCGTCATGTGATACGGGCCGTTGCCGACGAGCTGGTCCGGCGGCGTGTCGATGCCCCAGGTATGGTTGAAACTTCCCGCCTTCCACAGAGGCTCGAGGATGTGCGCCGGCATCACCGGAATGCCGATCGAATAGAGCAACGGAGCGAACGGCTTGGGCAGATGCATGACGACGGTGTAGTCGTCGGGCGCGTCGGCGACGATGCGTTGGTGGTCGATGGTGAGCGCGGGACGGATGCTGTTGGGCACCTTGGGATCGTAGATGACGTCGAGGGTGAACAGAACGTCGTGCGCGTTGACGGGCTGGCCGTCAAACCATTTCACGCCGCGGCGGAGATGAAAGGTAATCGCCTTGCTGTCGGGCGCGATGTCCCATTTCTCGGCGAGGCCCGGCTCCGGCAGGGTAGTGACGGGGTTGAGGCGGATGAGGCTCTCGAACAGATCGCTGGTCAGCGTGCTGGAGGTCGAGTCGGTGATCAGAATCGGATTGAAGGTGCGCGGATCGCTGGCCACGGCGGTGTAGAGGATTTGACTGGTTGCGTGATCGCTCTCGGGCCGGTTCACGCGGCATCCGGGGAGAATCGCGAGCGACGACAGCGCAATCGCGCACGCGATGGCCGGCAAGATTCGCATCCGCCGGCTTTCAGCTTTCATTTGCAAGGGCGCGGGCATCGTCAAGGCTCAGATTCATAAAAGTGGCTCCTGGAGCGGGTGTCAACACGAACGTCGAATCGGGGATGTCTCCATTAACGATCGGCCGCAGGTAGCGAAACGTCACGTGGCTGCCGGCCGCCGGAAAAGTCGCATCGACGACGTACGGAAACATTAGTCCGCCGATATCATGATAGTCGCTGTAACGCACCTCGTAATTGACGCGGCCGATGCCGTTGCCCGCGGTCTCCCGCACCATCGCGAGAAGGCCGGCGGAAAATCCAAGCTCGCGCGTTCCCGACGCGGCGTTGCCGTACAACGCGACCGTCATCGCGCCGTCGTTCGACACCGAGTCCGCGACTGCGTTGAGCGCGAACTTTGGCGGCGCGAGTCCCATCAGGAGACCCACGGCGTCGGCGGGCGCCATCGGGATTCGCACGTACCGGTAGAGCGTGTCGGCGTTCGCAATCCCGCGCATGAAGCGATTTTGATCCGGCTCGAAGATCGCGAGCTCGGAGCCCTGTGCCGCGAGCAGCAATGCGACGCCGAACGGCGACATCGCCTCGACGCGCAAATTGGCGGGGCGCTTGACGATGATTTCCTCTTTGGCCTTCACGTGCTGATCGCCGGCAGTGTATTCCATGACGGCCGGGGTCTGCATAGAGTCGAGCCGTTTGTCACGCTCGGCCAGCGCCGCGATCAATTTCTGGACTTGATATTTGGTGGCGTCGGAGCCGGCTTGCGGCTCGGGCTGCGAAATGGGCGGAGGACGAACGACGAAGCAGGCGGAAGTTTCGAGCGTCGCCACCAGCAGCATCGATGCGACCGCGGCGAGCGAAACTATTTTTCGGCGCCGCGCGCGTTCAGTGGCCCGCGCTGGCGGCATTCTGCAGGACCTGAAGTTTATCCTTGAGCCGAGCGACCTGGTCGGTTTCCTGCGCCTTCTTGAGCGCGTCGGAGTACTCGTGGCCTGCTTCCTTGACCTTGCCGAGCTTGCGATACGCGTCGCCAAGATGCTCGGTGATGGTGGGATCGGAGCCGGTCAGGTTGACCGCGCGCTCCAACTCCTGAACGGCGCGCTTGTAGTCGCCCTTCTGGTAGTAAACCCATCCGAGGCTATCGACGTAAAAGCCGTCTTCGGGCTCGATATCCAGCGCGCGCTTGATTAGCTTTTCGGCCTCGACCAGGTTGGCCCCCCGCTCGGCGTAACTGTAGCCGAGGTAGTTGAGCGCCTGCGCGTTGGAGGGATTGAGCTCGATCGCCTTCTTCATCTCGGCCATGGCTTCATCGCGCTGCTTGTTCTCGTCGAGCGCCGCGCCAAGGGTGAAGTGGACCTTGTCACTTTTGGGATCGGCGGCGACCATCTTGCGCGCGAGATCGATCGCCGCCGGGTAATCCTTCTTTTCCTGATAGACGCCGACCATGAAGCCGTTGATTTCGGGGTCGTTGGGCTTCCTGGCGAGCGCGTCCTTCAGCGCGGACAGCGCGTCGTCGTACTTGTTCTGCTTGTCGTAGAGGTAAGCGAGCTGCAGGCGCGACTCGACATAATGCTCGTTGTCGGTGGGAATTTTGTTGAACTCGCGGATCGCCTTGTCGCTCTCGGAAAGCTCGGTGTAGACGGTGCCGAGGTAATAGTGGACGCGGTAGTTGTCCGGCTCGGAGCCGAGCACGAGGTTGAACTCGGTGGCGGCGTCTTCAAAATTGCCCTGCTCGACGTACAGCAGGCCGATCTTGGTGCGCGTATCCGCGGGATTGGTTTCGACCTGCTCGGCGCGTTTGAGCTCCTCCAATGCCTGGTCGTATTTTTTCTGACCGACCAGGATTTCCGCCTTGCGCTTTCGAACCAGCTCGTTGTTCGGATTGATTTGGGTGATCTTGTTGTAATAGACGAGCGCGTCCTGCGGCCGCTCCTGGCGCTCGCGCAACAGCGCGAGATCAAGCAGCACCAGCTCCGACTGCGGATTGAGATCGAGCGCCTTTTGATAATATTTTTCGGCGGCCGGGTAGTTCTTCGACGCCACCATCACCTTGCCGGCGTAGTAGTAGCCAAGGAATGAACCGGGATCGAGCGTGATCAGCTGCTCGAAGGTCTTCTCGGCTTCGCCGTAATCTCCCCGCTTGGCGTAGAGGGTGCCGAGATAGAGATAGGCTTCCTGACTTTTCGGATTGAGACGCAATACCTCGCGGTAATCCTTCTCCGCGGTAGGGTCGTCACCGAGCGCCGAGCTGATGCCCGCGCCGAGCAGACGGGCGTCGGCGGAATTCGGATTGATCGCGAGCGCCTGATTTACCTGATCGAGCGCCTCCTTGAGGCGGCCGTCGCGGACGTAGAGCGTGGCGAGGCGAACCTTCAACGCGGCGTTGGCGGGATCGTACTGGACGGCGTCCGCGTAATCCTTGAGCGCCTCCTGGTGGTCGCCTTCATTGGTCGCGACCTCGGCCTTGAGGAAGGCGCTCATGGCGCGCGCATCGGAGGGGACCTCCACCGCCGGCGCGCCGCCGAAGGGATTATCCCCACCCACGCTGACGGTGCGAACCGGCTCGAACTTCGTACTTGTGATTCGGGCGCAGCCGAGAACCGCAATCGACGCGGCGCCGAGTGCGATGAAGGCGCGTGTACTGAAAAATCTCATGATCGAAACAGATTTCCGGGAGAAGTTCTCAACTGGGGCTCGCACCACGCTGTATCGTCAACGCGAGCTGTCCCGCGCCCTGACAACCGTCCGCGCACCTTTGCGCATCCTATACATTATAAGGATTCCGCCACCGGATGCGACTGTGCAAGCCTCATTTGACTCCCCGGCTGCTTGCCACCGAGCATCGCCTCGGATAGGGAGGTGGCCGGAGCCGCCCCGCAATTGCCGCACGTCCCGACGGAAAACACGCGTTCCCGAGCGCCCTCGAGCGCCGCCCCGCTCGCGCATCGTTCGCCGCACAAGCTCGGCCTCATCTCGCTGGTATGCGTGATGTACCTGGTCGTGAGCGGCGGCGCGTACGGCCTCGAGGATGCGGTCCGGATGGCGGGGCCGCGCCTGACGCTGATGCTGTGTCTGATCGTGCCGCTGACGCTGAGTATCCCGACGGCGCTGATGGCGGCGGAGTTGACGGCCTTGATGCCGGTGGAAGGCGGCTTCTACTTCTGGGTCAAGGAAGCGCTCGGGCCGTTCGCCGGGTTCGTCGAAGCATATTTGACAATTCTTTACACCGCCGTGGACATGGCGATTTATCCGGTGCTTTTCGCCGGCTATCTTGCGTTCGTCCTGCCGCTCGGCCCGACGGCGCAAATTGCGATCGGCGTCGCGCTGGTATGGCTGGCGGGTGGACTTAATTTTCTCGGCGTCAGTCCGGTTGGGATGGCGTCGATCGTGCTGGTCGCGGTCCTCGTGTCGCCATTCGCGGCGCTGGTGATCGTGGGCCTCCCGCGCCTGATGCATTTCACGATGCCGACGCCGCCGCTGTTCGGAGCAAATCCGTGGGGCGCGATGGCGGCCGGATTGACGGTGGTCATCTGGAATTTCAGCGGATGGGAGAACCTGAGCGTCGTGTCCGCGGAGATCGAACATCCGCAGCGTAACTATTTGCGCGCCATCCTGATCGCGCTGCCGATAATCGTCGCCGGCTACGTGCTTCCGCTCGCGGTGTCCGTGTCGGGCGCCGTGACCGCGGCGGACTGGGGGACCGGCTCGTTCTCGCACGTGGGCTTCGCCCTCGGCGGACCCGCCCTGGGCGGCGCGCTGGCGCTCGGCGGCGCGGTGATGTCGTTCGCGGTGTTCGAGGCCGCGATGCTGTGGGTGTCGCGGATGCCGTTCGTGCTGGCTCGCGAGCGGTACCTGTCGCCGCCGCTGGCCAGCCTGTGGTCCCCGACCGCGACGCCGGGCAGGTCGATCCTGCTCTGCTGCGTCGTCTTCACGATCCTCGTGCCGGTCGGGTTCGTCGCGCTGGTCGTGCTCGACGTATTCTTCTACATGGCGGCGCTTGCGCTGGAGCTGCTCGCACTGATCCAACTGCGGAAACGGCTGCCGGATCGCAGCGGGATGTTCACGATCGGCGGCGGTCGCGTCGGTCTCGCGCTGGTCACAATTCTCCCAATTCTGACCTGGGCCGCGACTTTCGGGCTGGCCGTCTCGGCGGGCGTGGGCAAGGCGGATTTCATCCTGGCGATCGTGCTCGGCGTATGCGTTTGGCCCGCGTATGCGATTTGCCGGCGGCGCTATGGCGGCCCGCCCGCGATCGATCCTCCGCCCACCAGCATCACTGCATGAGGCGTTACTTCGGCGCAGTCAGCCGGTATAACGCGATCGCGTCGTTCTGCAGCACAGGCTCGAAGGTGAATTTCCGCTGCAACTGATCGAGTTCAGTCTTGAGCACGCCCGCGTAATCATCCGACTCGGGCGCGGCGATCAAAACGAAGACCGGCGTCTTCGCGCCAATCGCCGACGCGAGCGAGTCCGCCTCGGCGGACATCTGCTCGCGGTCGAACACGACCGGCGGCACCGCGCCGTTCCATCCCGCCGCGCGTTTTGCGTACAGGCGATGCAGATGGTAGTCGGTGAATCGCTCGCCCGGGTCGAGCGAGTTCAATCCAACGAAGCGGCGATCTCCCGACGCAAGATACAGTTCGAGAAACTGCAACGAGATGTTGCTGGCTACGGTCGCATCGCGAGGCAACGTCGAATCCAGCGACTGCAACGCATTAACCATCGCGGAATCCGCGGGCCGCGCGCTCAACCGCACGACCGCTTCCGAAGCCAGCGATACGATCAGCAGCAGGTCGAGTACGATCACGCCCGCCGCGGCTGCGAGCTGACCGGCGGTTCGATTTCGGTTCCGGAGCACATCGCGCATCGATCGATTTGCCATCGTCGCTCCCGAGCCCGCCGCGATAAACAGTACGAACGCCGCCGGCAGGATGAAGGCAATATCGGTGAACAGGTAAAAGCAGTAGAGCCAAGTCAGTGCGACGAGGTATCCGAGCCCGAACCACATCAGGCGACGCGCCGTGGGCGCTCCGGGCGCGCGAAAGATCGCGATGAACCCGACAATCGCGAACGCCGCCGCCGCGAACGGGTAGAGGAAGTAACGCGCATTGCCGCGATCGCCGAGCATCCCGTCCAGCCCGAGCAGCGTCGTGGCGTACACGAGCACGTTGCCGTGCGGATTTCGCGGCATCGTGGGACCGAACAGGAACGCGGCGCTGAAGGTGCGGCCCATCGCGCCATAAACTTCGGGAACCCACCACGCGTAGCCGCTGGCGAATGCGCTGCCGAGATGTATCGCGTTCTGATGCAACTGCCATGCGACGGGAATCGCGAAACCGATCGCGATTGCAATCGCCGCTTTGACAAGGCCCGGTAGACCTCGATTGTCAGCTCGATGTTCAAGCGGGACCATCACGACGCACAACGCGAGGCCGGCAAGGATGACGGCGTTGGTCTGACGGATGATCGTCGAGAAGCCGGCGAGCAGACCGAACATCAGCCATGGTGACATCCGTATCCATTTCGGCGATTGGGACGCGTAGTCCGACGCCGCAACCACCAGCATCAGCGCGGCGCAAATCGTTACGAACAACGTGGGCACGTCGCTCATCACCAGCGACGAATACGTGATGAAGACCGGGGAAAGCGCGAGCGTCAGCGCCGCAATCGCGCCGGCCACGCGCCCGAACAGCACGCGCGTCACGATGAAAATGCCGACGATGGAGAGCATCCCGAGAATCCACGAGGCGACAGGGAGCATCGAGACGTGTCCGCCAAATGAGCGGTAGAAGAATTCCAGGATCAGCGGGTAGCCGGCGGTGTAGCGCGACGGGTAAGAATATCCACCGAAATGCAGCACCGCACCGCGACCATTTGCCAGGTTCACCGCCGACGCGGCGTACTCGAGCCCATCCGGCCACGGCATCAGTTCGACTCCGCGTCGCAAGCCGGCAGATCGGTCAATCAGAGTTACCAACGCGAGGATCGCCCCGAGAATTCCCCATTCGAGGATGCTCGGCATCCGGGGAACGCCGGCATCGGATGCGACGGGCGGTTTCGATGACTTCGCGCGGCTCATCGCGGCGCGACTCCGCGACCGCCGACAAGGCCGGCGCCGCGCGCATCGGCGCATGGCTCGTCGTCGCGCTGCTCATCCCGCGCATCGTGCGGATGATCTATCCGGAAGTGTGGGTCGAGGACGATTTCTACCTCGAGAGCGCGTGGTTCGTGAGCGTCGGATTGCGCCCGTACCTGGATTTCGTTCAACCGCATATGCCGCTGCTCGAATGGATTGCGGGATGCTATCTCAAGTTGTTCGGCGCAAGCCATCTGTCAATCGAAATCCTGAACGAGGCGGCGATTTTCGCCACCAGCATCCTGACCTGGTCGCTCGCCCGCCGCGCCGCGGGCCGCCGGGCCGCCATCGTCGCGTCGATTCTATACGCATACAGCTCGCTCGTCTTTCGCTACCACGTTTACGAGCGCGAGAGTTTCATCGCGCCGCTGATTATCCTCGGAGCGATCGTCGCGCTCGACGACACGATGCCGGAGATTAACCAGGCGGCGATTCTCGCGATGGTTTTCTTCGTCGCGTGCGCGATCAAATTGACGGCGGTGGTTCCGTTTATCGTGATGCTGGCATTCATCGCCGTCGCGTACCGCCGATTCGCGGGCGCGATCGTTTCGGGCGCCATCTTCGCGCTCGCACTGGCCGCGTTCAGCGTGATGCTTTGCCGGCTCTACGGCAACGAGTTCATATTCCAGACGTTCGTGTTTCATTTTCTGAAGGGGCGTGACACCGCCGGCAGCATCGCGACCCGCCCGCGGATCATCCTCGACGTGCTCGCGCCGCTGTTCGTGCTTGGATGCTGGCGGCTGATCGCGGATCGGATATTCAGCCGCGGCGTAATTCTGGTGCTGGCGATCGTTGTTGCCGAGTACGCCTTTTACAGCGTCCTGAGTCCAACCGCGTGGGCACACAACTATCTCGAGCCGATCCCATTCATCGCGATCGTCGCAGGAATCGGCGCGACGGCGCTGGTGCGGGCGATTGTGGATCTGATCGCGGGAGAGCAGGCGCCGCATCAATGGAAGCTGCTTGCGGGCGGTGCGGCGCTAACCGCGAGTTTTCTGATCTGGATCACGCCGATTGTGAACGAAAACTGGCTGCACGGCGCCGTCTATGGCTTCGGCTTCGTGCCGCGCGCGGAAATCTCGCAGCTTGCCGACGCGTTGCGCGCCGTAAGCCACCCCGGCGACGACGTGATCGCGCCGTCGTTCATATGCTTCGAGGCTGGACGCCGCGAATTGATCCGCTATCCGGAGACCTACGGCGTGTATCGCGAAGCGAAAGCCGAGTACGATCGCGACGGCTTCTTCGCCGCGCGCCGCCACCTTGGCGCGGCCGATTTTTTCCAGCTCATCTCGGATACGCGCCACTTCTGGATCGAACCGATGCGCGACGCGATTGTGAGCGGGAAAGTCACGGCGGTCATCAGCGATTCGCCGATTCAGTTGCTGCCGCTGGTGTTGGTTCCCGAAGACTTTCTGTCGAGCAACGGCTTCCGCGCGGTCCTGACGACGGAGCATTTCACGCTCTGGTCGCGAACGCCCGCGCCAGCGACAAGTCCGCGCGTGCGGCTTCGATGAGCCGTTGAAAAAGAATTGCCGCAGCGGCCCGTCAGGTCGGATGCGACGGGCGGAGGATGGATTAACCGGCGACGGTGGACAATTGGCTGGCTACGATCAGCGCCAGAGCCGTCAATGCCGATCCCAAGACAACGAATACAGCCATACGCGCTACGCTGTTCATCGCTGACTCCCCTTGCGGAAAGCCGCTGACAGGCCCAGCTCTCCGCGATTTCAGATAGTAAAGATCCCCATGTGCTAGATCAGCTAACGCGATGGTGACAAGTCGTCAAGAGGAACTGACGGCATGGCGCGAATTTGCATAAGGGCGCGCCAATTTGCGTGCATCGTGGCCAGCGGCGCGAAACCCTGGATTGGGCTGGACAGCGCGATTGCATGGCATCCGGCGTTCGTGAGAAGGAGAAAACCGGGGTTATGAGAATGAAGCGCGCTCGGGTTGGAGCAATCACAGCAACTGCTCTCGCGCTGCTGATGTCCGCATCGTACGCGCCGGCAGCGAAGGCGGATTCCACGAGCGCGGCGGAGAATCAGATTCGCGCCGAGTTGGAGAAGTGGACGCGCGACTTCAACAGCGGCGATGCGTCGGAGGTTTGCTCGCTGTTTGCGCCGGATTTGATTTCAGATTTTCAGGGGGAGCCCGAAGACACCTATAATTCTCTGTGCGCCAATTTGCATATGGCGTTGGCGGACCCGGCCAAGACATATCACTATTACATTGCGATCAAAGAGGTCCTGGTCTCGGGCGATCTCGCAGTCGTAAGGCTCGTTTGGACTTTGAAGGTGAGCCCGAAAAACGGAGCCGAGGAGACGAAACAGGAACCTGGCATGGATATATTCCGGCGCCAACCGGACGGAAGCTGGAAGATATCGCGTTACATGGCGTACGAGGCACCGAATCTCTAGCCGCCGGTTGCCCAGCCGCGTGGCAGTGCTGCCAGACGCCAGAACTATTGCCTCTTCTAAGTGACATGGAGAGGCTACTTTATGTAACGCTGTGGCTCTTATGGCGTACACTGAAAAGGGGATTGAACGGAGGCTCAGGGGTGAATGGTTTTTGAGTCATCGGTAAACGAGCTGGGGGTCGGGCGTGCCTTATATCTCGAATCGTATATTTCTTCACTCGATTGCGCGGGCAATCGGCAAAAACTCAGGAGGAGAATCTGTATGTTTCAATCACGAGTGAAATGGCCGGTAGCATTACTCGCCGCGCCGGTGGCGCTCTGCGTGGCATCGGGATTGGCGCGCGCGCAACCGTTCGACGCTCCGCTGGTTCAATGCAAATCGGTTGCGACACCGGCGGCGCTTACGACCTGCGCGTCGAGCCAGGATCCGCTCAAGCGGGGGGGAGCCACGATCAGCGATCAAGGGGACGTGACGGTTTTAGTCTTTGGGGCGGCGTTCAACACCACGTATGCCGTCAGTTTGGTCTCGAACGACGGCACTCAGACAACTCCGATTGGCAATCTAACCACCGGTAGTAAAGGCGACGGCGCGTTTCGAAAGGATGCATTTTTCAAATTCGGGACGGTCGGCGCCGGCAACGTGGTACTGACCAGCGCCAGTGGCGAGGAGTTCGTCACCGGGATCTCGATATCGAGCGACGGTCTGGAGTCGGCTCGTGACTTCCAGCCGGGCCTGGTGCGCTGCACGGATGTGACAGTGCCAGGAAATCTTTCAAGCTGCGGAAGCGACCCGTTGACCAGCGGCCATGTCGATGTTGAAAACGACGACGGCGCTATGGCGATCCGTGTGTCGGGCGCGCGGCCCAGTACGAGCTACACGGCGAGCCTGGTTTCGCCGGGCGGCACGACGGCCGCGCTCGGAACGTTGCCCAAGACGGACAAGCATGGCAATGCCACGCTGATCGTGCCTACGGAATTCCCGGCGAGTACGATCGGTTCGGGGTCAGTCGTGCTGCAGAGCGGCACCACGAATGAGTTCGTGTCCGGATTCAAGGTGAATGAGAAATTCGTGCCTCCGGCAGTTTCGGTGTCGAACCTGGTTGAATGCGGCGTTGTGACCGATCCGGGCGACCTGGCTTGCGGGAACGATCCGCTGGATGAAGGCTGGTACGAGGTGAACGCAACCGGCCAAATCATCGTGTCATTGAAGGGCGCGAAAGCGAGCACGAACTACGAGGTGTACTTCCGGCCGATCGACAATTCGGGTGACGTCGATACCCTCATCGAAGTACCGACCGACGCCTTGGGTAACGCCAAAACGGGGCCGAAGAACTACTTCCCGGCGAATACGGTTGCCTCGGGCACGTTGGTGTTGAAGCACACCGGGACGGATCAGCTCGATCAGTTCGTATCCGGGTACGACGTCCAATAGACCTGGAAATCGCGCGGAACTGAGGGCGGGCGGCTCGATCATTCGAGCCGCCCGCCTATTTTTTTGGGATGAGACGGCTAGGGGGCGGTGCGGTCGAGCGAGCGGTACTGAATCGCCTCGCTGACGTGGTGGGCGGCGATCGAGGCGGCGCCGTCGAGATCGGCGATGGTGCGCGAGACTTTGAGGATTCGCGTGTAGGCTCGCGCGCTCAGGCCGAGGCGGTTGATGGCAAGCTCGAGCAGACGCTCGCCGCCGGACTCGATTTGGCAGTGGAGGCGGAGATCGCTCGCGCGCATCTGCGCGTTGCAGAAAAACGGCATCCCCTTAAAACGAATGAGCTGCGCCTCGCGCGCGCGATTGACGCGCTCGCGAATGGCGATCGACGGCTCACGCGCGACGCGATCGGTCAGGTCCTTGTACTTCACGGCGGGCACTTCGATGTGGATGTCGATGCGGTCGAGGAGCGGGCCCGAGATGCGCGAGCGATAGCGCTGAATCACGATCGGCGAGCAGGAGCATTCGTGCTGCGGATCGGTGTAGAAGCCGCACGGGCACGGGTTCATCGCAGCCACCAGCATCACGGAGGCGGGGAAAGTGAGCGTGCCCATCACGCGCGAGATGGTGATGCGCGCATCCTCGAGCGGCTGGCGCAGCACCTCGAGCACGTTCTTGCGGAACTCGGGCAATTCGTCGAGGAACAGGACGCCGTGATGGGCGAGGCTGACTTCGCCGGGGCGCGGAATCGTGCCGCCGCCGATGAGTCCGGCGTCGGAAATGGTGTGGTGGGGAGAGCGGAAGGGGCGCGTGCTGATGAGCGCGCGGCCGTCGAGCAGGCCCATCACGGAGTGCACCTTGGTGGTTTCGATAGCCTCCTCGAAGGTCATCGCGGGCAAGATGGAGGGCAGGCGCTTGGCGAGCATCGTCTTGCCCGAGCCGGGCGGCCCAATCATCAGGACGTTATGACCGCCGGCGGCGGCGACTTCGAGCGCGCGCTTGGCCTGCTCCTGGCCTTTGACCTCGCTGAAATCGACGTCGTAAATATTTGCCGCGCCGAAGACGGCGCTGAGATCGGCGGGCGCAGATTGGAGCGGACGCAGGCCCTCGAAGAATTCGAAAGCCTCGCGCAGGCTCTCGACGCCGAGCACCGCCGTGCCCTCGCCGACGACGGATGCCTCGGAGGCGTTCTCGCGCGGGAGCATCACGCCCGCAAAGCTGGCAGAGCGCGCGAGCAGGGCGGTCGGCAGCGCGCCGCGGATGCCTTTGATGCGGCCGTCGAGCGCGAGCTCGCCCAGCACGAGATAGGCGCGCAGGCGCGCGCGATCTTTCAACACGTTTTGTGCGGCGAGAATTCCAAGCGCAAGTGGAAGATCGAACGCCGAGCCTTCCTTGCGCGTGTCGGCGGGCGCGAGGTTGATGGTCATCTTGCGAGTGGGGAAATCGAAGCCGGAATTTTTGAGCGCGGACTTGACGCGATCGAGCGCCTCTTTGACCGCGCCCTCGGCCAGGCCGACGAGACGATGCGGCGGCATCCCGGCGCCGATGTCGATTTCGACTTCGACCGGGAACGCGTCAACGCCAACCAACGCACTCGATATTACGCTTGCGTGCAAGAATTGCCCCCACCGGCTGTTTACTGTTGACCGGCAGTGTTGCTGACACTAGCGCAACGCGGGGCTGCGAGCGATGCGCGTTACTTGGGGGACATTGTTACCTGGGTAACAGGGATTCGCGAGCGGTCAGGGCCAGACCGCGCCAGCGGCGACCAATTCATCGCGCTCAGCGCGGCCGAGGCCGAGCAACTCGCCGAGGACGTAGTCGAAATTCTCGCCGACTTCGGGCGCGATCGAGCGAACTTTTCCCGAGCCGCCGGAAAGCTTGAACGGGATGCCCGTGACGTTAGTCGTCGCGCCCCTGGCGGTCGAGACGGCGGGCCAGAAGTCGCGCTCTTTCAGTTGCGGATCGCGCGCGCAGAGATCGATGCCGTTTTCGACGACGCCGGCGGCGATGCCGGCGCGTTGGAGGATCGCCATCGCGTCTTCGGCGCTGCGATCCGCGGTCCAGCGTGAAACATTGGCGTCGAGCTCGGCGCTATTTTGCATCCGCAGGTAGAGCGTGCGGAACTTTGGGTCGCTGGCCCACGAAGGAGTACCAATCGCGGTGACGAATCGGCGCCATTCGGGGCCCGTGCTCACGGCGATCGCGACCCATCGGTCGTCGTCGCCGTCAAGCGCGCGGCATTTGTAAATGCCGTGCGGCGCGGCGGGACCTTCCTGCGAATTGTAGCCGGGGGCGGGCTGCGTTCGGCCGTTGACGGAAATGTCCAGGAGCGCGGGACCGATCACGCTGGCGACGGCCTCGAGCTGCGCGAGATCGACGAACTGACCGCGGCCGGTGCGGCGGCGATTCCAAATGGCGATGAGCGCCGCGAGAGCGCCCGTGTAGCCGCCGCATGTGTCGGCGTACGAATAGCCGTAGCCGGCGGGCGTGCCGTCGGGTTCGGCCATCAGCATCGTGTAGCCGGTGAGGGCTTGCAGGGTCGGTCCGTAGCTGACGTAGCTGGCGCGCGGGCCGGTGTGGCCCAGGCCGGACATGCTGATGCAGATGATGTCGGGTTTAACGGCGGCGAGACTTTCGTAGTCCATCCCCCAGGTGCGCATCACGCGGGCGGAAAAATTGTCGATCACGACGTCGCTTTTGGCGGCGAGGCGGCGGGCGAGTTCGACGCCTCGCGGGTGTTGCATGTTGAGCGCGACCGAAAGTTTGCCGCGATTCAGGTCGCATTGGAGGCCGAGCTTGCGGTTGCCCAACTGGGGCGGTTCCTTGCGCTCGACCTTGATGACCTCCGCGCCATGGTCGGCGAGGATGCGCGTCGCAACCGGGCCGGCGACGACCCAGGTGAAGTCGAGGATGCGGACGCCGTCCAGCGGCATCGCCGGCACGATCAGATCACTCCCTCGGCGAAGAGCGCGGCGAGCGCTTGGGGAGCCACCCCGAGATCGTCGCGCAAAATTTCGCCGCTATGCTCTCCGATCAGCGGCGGGCGGCGCGATACTCGCCACGGCGTGCCATTGAAAAGATACGGCGCGCCCGGATAGCGGAACTTGCGGCCCAGCTCGGGATGCTCGACCTCGACGAAGTAGCCGCGCTCGGCGAGCTGGTCGTCGTCGAAGAGCGCCTCGGGCGGGCGGACGATCGCGTAGGGCTGGCGCAGAAGCTGCGCGCGCTCGAGCAGCTCGTCGCGCGGATAGTCCTTGACCCAATCGTCGAGCACGTCGAAGAGATGCTCGGCCATGAGATAGCGATACATCACCTGCTGATAGTCGGGCGAGTCGAGATCGGCGGCCTTGCCGTCGGACTTGACCCATTCGATGAGCGAGGTCCAGTCGCCGAGCGTGCAATGCATGATGTAGCCGTCGCGGCATTTGCCGACGCGAAAGAAACGGCTCCAATGCAGAGTGCCGCGGCGCGGCTCGGCCTCGCCGCGCTCGAAAAATGCACCGGCGACGTGCTCGACGGCGGCCGCGGTGGCCTCCTGCATGCTGAGGTCGATCCACTGACCTTCAGCGGTGCGCTCGCGCGCGAGCAGCGCGAGCATCACGGCGATCGCGCCGTAGTACGCCGACGAATGATACGCCTGCAGACCAAGCGGACGAACCGGAGCGTGATTGGGAAAGCCGTTGATGTAGAGCATCCCGCCCAATGCGGTCAGCACGGTGTCGTCGGCGATGAAATCGCGCCAGGGGCCGGTCTGGCCGAACGTCGCAATCGAGCAGAGGACGAGGGCGGGGTTCTCGCGATGGAGAGTATCCCAGCCGAGGCCGAGCCGGTCGAGGGTACCGGGCGCGTAGCTCTCGATGACGACGTCGGCGGAGCGGGCGAGCTGGAGCAAGATGTCGGCGCCGCGGGAATGGTTGAGATCAAGCGTGAGGGAGCGTTTGTTGAGGTTGTAGAACCAGAAGAACAGGCTGCGGTCGAGATGCGGGAGGTCGTCGAGGAAGGGGCCGATGCGGCGCGCGTCGTCGCCGGCGGGCGGTTCGACCTTGATGACGTCGGCACCCATGTCGGCCAGCAGCCGCGCGCAAAATTGTGCCCGATGGCCGGTCAGGTCGAGGACCCGCAGGCCCGCGAGCGCGCCGGGGACCGGCTCGGTCATGATTTTTTCGCCGATTTTCCCGCGCTGGCGGGCTTTTCGATTTGGGCGAGCTTTTGCTTGACCTTGGGCGGGGGCAAGTCCTCGATTGCGAACGCGCCGGTGTCGAGCGTCGCGGGAACTTCCATCAGGACTTCGTTTCTGGGGCCGGTGCGTTTGCCGCCGCGCACGCGAATGGTTTCGAAGGTGATGGGATTGACCCATCGCACGCCCATCACGGCGGGTTTCGCCTGGCCGTCCTCTTCGACGGGAACGAGGGTGGTGCCTTCCTTATCGAACAGAGTTACTTTTCTGAGTCCCATAATTTTTTCTATCGATATGTGATTCGATGCTTCAGCGGTGCGCGAAAGATGATATGGAGGCTGGCGGCGGGATTCAAACGGACGAGAGCATCACCGATGCGCGGCGGGGCTCGATACTCGCCAGCGAGCGCGGCGTAAGTTAATCTGATCGGACGCTCAATACTTGACAATTGCGAAGGAGATCGCGCGCGCACGGGCGCGCGGGCAACATGGCGCGTGGCTGAGACCGACTACAAATCGACGCTGAAACTTCCCCAGACCGATTTCCCGATGAAGGCGAATCTGCCCAAGCGGGAGCCGGAAATGCTCAAGCATTGGGACGAGACCGACCTTTACGGGCGCTTGATGGAGGCGCGCAAGGACGCGCAGTTGTGGGTGCTGCACGACGGGCCGCCGTACGCCAACGGGCGGGTGCATCTGGGGACCGCGCTCAACAAAATTCTGAAAGACTTCGTGGTGCGATCGCGCTCGATGATGGGATATCGCACACCGTTCGTGCCGGGATGGGACTGTCACGGGATGCCTATAGAGCACAAGGTATCGCGCGAGCTCGGCGACAAGGTGCGCACGATTCCCAAACTCGAGTTGCGCAAGCTGTGCCGCGCCGAAGCGGAGAAATGGATCGACTTGCAGCGCTCGGACTTCCGGCGGCTGGGAGTGATCGGCGATTGGTTCAAGCCGTATCTCACGATGGCGCCGGAGTACGACGCGGCCGAAATCGGCGTGCTGCGCAAGATGGTCGAGCACGGCTACGTGTATCGGGGATTGCGCCCGGTGCATTGGTGCTTCGATTGCCGCACGGCGCTGGCGGAAGCCGAAGTCGAGTACCGCGATCACGTTTCGCCGTCGATCTACGTCGCGTTCGCGTTCAATTCGAATCTCAAGGATGCGGGCGCGCTGGCCGCGGACCGCGGCGACGGCGCCGAGCTTGACGCCGCGCACAAGGCCGGCAAGCTGTCGGCGGTGATCTGGACGACGACGCCGTGGACTTTGCCGGCGAATCTCGGAATCTCACTGAACGAGACTTTCGAGTACATCGCGCGGAAAGTTGGCGATCATTACTACGTGGTCGCGTCGCGATTGGCGGACAACGTCGAGAAGGAATGCGGGCTGGCGGTTGAAAAACGCATCGCGCTCAGCCGCGCGGCGCTCAAGGCGCTCGACGGCCAGGATATTTTTCGACATCCGTTTATCCCGCGCGACGTGAAGCTGATGTACGCCGAGCACGTGACGGCGGATGCCGGCACCGGGTTGGTGCATACCGCGCCGGGGCACGGCTACGAGGATTTCGTGGCCGGCAAGGCATACGGGCTGACGCCGTTCACGCCGGTGGACGGGGGCGGAGTGTTCACGGCGGAGGGCGGAGAATGGGCCGGGCAGAACGTCTTCAAGGCGAACAAGTCGATCGTCGAGCGACTGGCGGCGACCGGCGCGCTGCTGCATGCGCATAACCTCTCGCACAGCTACCCGCATTGCTGGCGATGCCGCAATCCGCTGATCTTTCTTGCGACCGAGCAATGGTTCGTGAGCATCGATCACAACGAACTGCGCGCCAAAGTGATCGACGCGATCGACAAAGTGAAATGGTATCCCGGATGGTCGCGCGATCGGATCCGCAACATGACGGAGACGCGCCCCGACTGGTGCATCTCGCGCCAGCGCGCGTGGGGCGTGCCGATACCGGCGGTCAGATGCGCGAAATGCGACGAGGTCGCGCCGCTGCTTGCGACCATGGATCGAGTCGAGGAAATTTTTGCGCGCGAAGGTTCCGACGCATGGTACACACGACCGGCGGCGGACTTCGTCGCGCCGGGCCTCAAATGCCAGAGCTGCGGTGGCGCGGATTTTATCAAGCAAGAAGACATCCTCGACGTGTGGTTCGATTCGGGATCCTCGCAAGCCGCGGTGCTGGGCGCGCGCCCGGAACTGGCGTGGCCGGCGGACGCGTACCTGGAAGCGGTGGAACAGGCGCGCGGATGGTTCGGCTCGTCGCTGGTTTGCGCGGTGTCGGAGCGCGGCACGGCGCCGTTCAAGAGCGTAATCAGCCATGGACTGACGGTGGACGAGCGGGGCCGCAAGATGGCCAAATCGCTCGGCAACTCGGAGGACGCCGTCGATGCGGCAGGACGGATGGGGGCCGACGTACTGCGGCTGGTGTACGCGTCGCTCGACTACACGGCCGAGATCACGCTCGGCCAGACGATTTTCAGCGCGGTGTCGGAGTCGTATCGCAAGATTCGCAACACCTGCCGGTTCGTGCTGGGCAATCTCGCGGACTTCGATCCCGAGCGGGACGCGGTCGCATTCCAAGATATGCTCGAGTTCGATCATTTCATCCTGGCGCGGATGGAGAAACTCAAGAGCGAAGTGCGCCGCGCTTACGAAGCATTCGAGTTCCAGACCGCGTATCAGGCGATGCTGAATTTCGTCGTCGTCGATTTGAGCTCGTTGTATATCGATGTCGCGCGCGACCGCCTTTACTGCGCGGCGGCTGGATCGCTCGAGCGGCGCTCGGCGCAGACCGCGCTGTTCAATATTCTCGACGCGCTGGTCAAAATGCTCGCGCCGCTGATTCCGTTCACGGCCGAGGAAGTTTACGCGTATCTTCCTGGGAAGCGGCTCGAGAGCGTGCATCTGACGACGATGCATCGGGCGAATCCGTCGTGGCGCGATGAAAAATTGGAGGCGCGATGGGAGCGGCTGCTGAAGATTCGCGACGAGGCGCTCAAGCTGCTCGAAGCGATGCGCAAGGCGGGAACGATCGGCGCGCCGCTCGATGCCGCAATCAGCCTGGGAGCTGACGGCGGCTCTGAGGGCGGACTTGCTGAAACGCTCAAGCAGTATCGCGAAGAGCTGAAAGATTTGTTCATCGTCTCGGAGGTCGCGATTCTGGGCGAAGCGGAAGCAGCCGAGATCAGGCGGCAAGCCGGCGGCCGCGAGGACTTCGCCGTCGATGGCAGCTTCGCGCGAGCCGCCGCGAATCCCGCGATCACGCTGGTTGGGCGTCACGCGTCGGGGGTGAAGTGCGCGCGATGCTGGAAGTACTTCGATGACGGCAGCGATCAGCAGTTGGACGCAAGATGCCGTGCGGTGGTGGGGGCGTAGCCGTTGCAGGAACGATCGAGCGTCAAGCCTCTTCCCATCCGTCCACTTGGGCAAAGAGCGGGAAAAGAATCAGCCGGCCGGGCGCCGCGCAGGCCGATCCTGCTTTTGATCGGCGCTATCACGATTCCGATCATCGTGCTCGATCAGGCAAGCAAACTGTTCGTCAAGGCGCACATGGCGCTGTATGAAAGTATCGCGCTCGTCCCGAACTACCTGGACATCACGTACACGCTGAATCCCGGCGCTGCGTTCAGCATCCTGGCCGACGCGCCGCCGTGGGCGCGCCTGGCGTTTCTGCTGTCGATGTCGTGCACGGCGGTAGTCGTGCTGGTGGTGTTGATAGCGCGATCGGAGCGAGTGTCGATTAATTCGATCGCCTTCGCGCTGATTCTGGCCGGTGCGACGGGAAACCTGATCGATCGTGCAACTCGAGGCGGCCGCGTGATCGACTTTGTGCGCGCGCATTACTACGACCTGAACTACCCGGTGTTCAACGTCGCAGACAGCGCGATCTCGATTGGCATCGCGCTGATCATCCTGGCGTCGTTGTTTGGCGGCGACGCCGCGCCCAAGCCAAATCGTTCCAGCTGAATGGCTAAATCCCGGCTCGACGCATTTGAGGGAGCCGGCAGATCGATTTTCGTCCGGCCGAGCTGGCCGGCTACTTCAAACTCAGTCCACTGTGGCTCGCGGGAAGCGGGGCGCCAGACTCCACCGCAGCGCGCCATTTGTCGATTGCCTCGACGGTAAAGCGCCAGTCGCTGCCGACGCGGAACGCAGGAAGCTGATTTTTCTTCAGCATCCTGTAGATCGTTGACGAATGCACCCGGAGGTAACCTGATACTTCCTGCACCGTCAGGACCCTGCTCTTCATTTCATCGAATCGATCCATGTGACCCCTCTTCGCTTTGCGCGATTATCCCGTCTTCCGGGTCGTTAACTATACACGGGTTGAACCAGCCCGGCATACGCTACTCAATAGATACTAAACACATCATAGAAGTGCCAACGATTCAAACGGACTTTTCTTCACTATTAGTTATCCCAAGAACATACGGGTAGCAAGTCTCAGGAATGTACCTGGACTTGGGCGGATATTCAAAGCAGAGGCGCGACGATCTCGTCGATCGAGAGGCTCCTGGTCAACGAATGACCCAGCCGGTCGAGCAGCACAAATTCGACCGCGCCGGCGGCGCGTTTCTTGTCGAGGCCAAGCGCGCGGATAAAGTCGTCGCCGTGCCATCCGGGAGGCATCGCAGTCGGCAAGCCGGCGCGCTCGATCAGGCGCTGGAGACGCGACGCTTCGTCGGCTGAGAAGCCGGCATATGAGCAGGACAGCCGGGCCGCCGCGGCCATCCCGATAGCGACAGCCTCACCGTGAAAGTAGGCGCCGTAACCAGCACTCGCTTCGATCGCGTGACCGATGGTGTGGCCGAAATTCAGGGTTTTGCGCAGACCGCTTTCGCGCTCGTCGGCGCCGACGACGGCGGCTTTGTGCATCAGCGATCGCGCGACGACTTGTTCGAGCAGATCGGGCCGGCGGGCAAGGATCGAATCGAGGTCGCGCTCCAGGTCCGCGATCATCGGCGCGTCCATGATTGCGCCATACTTGATGACTTCCGCCAGGCCCTCGCGAAACTCGCGGTCCGGCAGCGTTGCAAGCGAATTCACGTCGGCGACAATCAGCCGCGGCTGGTAGAACGCGCCGATCAGGTTTTTGGCATGGCGATGGTTGACCGCGGTCTTGCCGCCGAGCGCGGAATCCACTTGCGCCACCACTGTGGTCGGCACTTGCACCAGCGCCACGCCGCGCAGAAAGGTCGCCGCCGCAAATCCGGCGAGATCGCCAACGACGCCGCCGCCGAGCGCGAACACCGCACTGTTGCGGTCGAGCCCGATCCCGGTCATCCGATCGTAGAGAAGCTCGAGCGTCGCGAGAGATTTGGAGGCCTCGCCAGGCGGCACCGAAATTACGGCGGCTGCGAAACCGCTTTTGGCAAGCGTGTCCTCGACGCGCGCGGCGTAGAATTTTTCGACGGTCGAGTCCGTAACGACGGCACATGAACCGGGCTTTAATCCGGCGTCGCATGCGAGATCGCCAAGCCGGTCCAGGATTCCCGCGCCCACATAAGCGTTATGCGACGCGGGCCCGAGTTCTATGCGGATGGTGCGCATCTCTATGCGGATCGTACGCCATCAGCCGATGGCACGCATCGCCGCGCCGCGTGTGCGGCGAAAGCCGAGATCACCTGATCGGCGAGTTGATCGACTGTGAGAGCGGAGCTGTCGATTTGGACGTCGGCGCGAGCGTAGGCGTCGGCCCGCTCGTCCATCAGCTCTTTGATTCGAGCCAAAGTGGATTTTCCGCCCTCGGTCAGTTTCGGGCGCCTGGATTTCGATCGCTCGACGCGCGCTGCGACGACTTCGGGCCGCGCCGTGAGACACACGACCACGCCGACGCGCTTGAGCGCCGCGCAATTCGATTCGTCAACCAGCACGCCGCCGCCAGTCGAAATCACTTCGGGATGCGGCCCGTGGCAGTTGGGGCATCGCCGGCGATCGCCGGTCAGATGCGCGACCACTTCGCGTTCGAGCCGGCGGAAGTGAGCCTCGCCATGGTCGGCGAAGATTTGCGCGATTGGTTTTCCAGCCTGCGCGACGATTACGGAGTCGACGTCCACGAATTGCCATCCGAGCCGGCGCGCGACCAGCGGGCCGACCGAGCTTTTCCCGGTCGCCATGAATCCGGTGAGGATCAGTTTGGGCGTCATTTGCGTTGCAGCGCGGATCCAGCCGCGCGTTTATCCGGCCCGGCGCGACCGCCGTTTCAGTAGTTGCGGACCTGTTCGAGGAAGCCTTTGAAGTTGCGCATAATCTCGACCATTGAATCGCCGCCGAACTTTTCGAGGAAGGCCGCCGCGATTTCGAACGCGACCACCGATTCCGCGATGACGGCGGCAGCGGGAATCGCGCATACGTCGGAGCGCTCGATCGCACCGACTGCTTCCGCCTTGGTTTTGATATCGACCGAGCGCAGCGGGCGCATCAGCGTCGACAGCGGCTTGAACGCGACGCGTACGCGCAGCGGCTCTCCCGTGCTCATGCCGCCCTCGGTGCCGCCGGAATTGTTGGAATGGCGTGTGAAGCGGCGATGCGCCGCGTCGTATCCGATTTCGTCGTGAAGTTCGGAGCCGCGCATCCGTCCCGCCTTGAAGCCTAGGCCCAGCTCGACGCCTTTGGCGGCCTGCACGCTGAGCAGCGCGAACGCGAGGCGTCCGTCGAGTTTGCGATCCCATTGGACGTGACTGCCGAGCCCGACCGGCAATCCGGTCGCAATCACCTCGACGATACCGCCGAGCGTGTCGCCGGTCTTTTTGCACTCGTCGATTTCGGCGATTATTTTAGGTTCGGCGTCGGGGTCCGCCACGCGCACGGGCGATGCTTCGGTGATGCGGCGCAGCTCTTCGATGCCGAGCGCGGCGGGAGTATTGGCCTCGGTCGCGCCGATGCTCGCCACGTAGCCGAGCACGCCGATCCCGAATGGCGAGAGAATTTGCTTTGCCAAAGCGCCGATCGCCACGCGCGCAGTGGTTTCGCGCGCGGAAGCTCGTTCGAGCACGTCGCGGATATCTTCGAGGTTGTATTTGAGCACGCCCGCAAGGTCGGCATGGCCGGGCCGCGCGCGCGTGACGACGTCCGCCTCGCCACGATCTTTGGGATCGGCGGACATCCGCTTGACCCAATTCTTGAAGTCGCGATTCTCGATGATGAACGTGATCGGACTGCCGAGCGATTTGCCGAAGCGGATGCCGGAAACCGGCCGCACTTCGTCCTTCTCGATCAGCATTCGTCCGCCGCGGCCGTAGCCCTTTTGCCGGCGCGCGAGCTCGGCGTTGATCCCGGCAACGTCGATGTCGAAGCCGGCGGGCACGCCTTCGACGGTCGCGACCAGCTCGGGGCCGTGCGATTCACCAGCCGTCAGAAATCGCAGCATCGGTTTGTGTCGCCTCCCGCGCGTATTCGTTCGAGCGGGCCTCCATCACCCGATTCAACCAGACTGGACGCGCCCGCGAAAGCGGTGGATCGATCGGGCCGTGCTTCAGTTTGAGGTTTCCGTCTTGGCGGAGGCGAACGTCAGCCGAATCAGATAGGCCACTAGTTCAACCAAGCTGACATATATCGCGGGCAACACCACGCACAGAACGACGTAAGTCCATAAATGCTGCGCCTGCTCCAGACTCTGTTTATGGATCGCTAGCAGAGCGTCTGGCTTATTCAATAAGGCCCGAAGGCCCGGCTGGTCGGAAAGGAGCAAGCCACGCCGGATGAATGCCCTCCATGCCAACGCCCACGGCAGGGCCAGCAGACACACCGCAAGAATGCGGGACCGAAAACCTCGCATTTTCGCGCCCGGCTTAAGAAGGGTAGCAAACTCCAATAAACACGAACACCGGCTTCCTGTCGACTTACGCCTTTTTGCAGAGCTTCCCGTTCGTCCACGATGCCAAGGACGTCCTCAAGCGAGATGGTCCGAAACTCCTGAGATACTATCATCTGTCTGGCCAAAGCCGGGGCTCGGCGGCCCGGCGACTCGCCGCATCGCTCGCGCGGGGTGTAAATTGCATGCGCGCGGCCGGTTTTGGCGCGGCGCAGAGAGAGTCAGGATGCAGGCCAATGTTGTGATCGTCGGGGCGACGCGCGGATTCGAAACGCTGACGTATTCGATTCCTCCGGCGCTCGACGGGCGTATCCAGCCGGGGCATCGCGTGCTCGCGCCGCTGCGCTCGCGCAAGGTGACTGGCGTGGTCACCGAGGTCGGCGAACGACTTTCGACCGGGCAACTGAAGCCCATCCTCGAAGTACTCGAGCCGCAGCCGCTGTTCGATCGCGCGCATCTGCAATTGATGGAGTTCCTCGCGTCTTACTACATGGTCTCAATTGCGGACGCGTACCGGATCGTGATTCCTTCGGTCGCGCGGGTCGAGTCGAGGACTGCGTATCGGCTCGCGAGGCCGCCCGACGAGCTGGCGCGCGCCGCGTTCACGCGAGTCGAGCGCGCGATTATCGAGACGATTGCCAAGCGCGCGGCAACCAGGCGCAGGCTCGAGAAAATCGGTCCGCCCGGCGAGGTGCGCGCCACGATCGCCCGCTTGATCGCCAGCGGCACGCTGGAGCGCCGCGATGCTGCCACCGGGAGGCATCGCGATACGGCGGATTTGATCGCGCGACTCGCCGCAGGCGGGTGCATCGAGGACGTTCGCGGTTCGAAGCAACGTGAAGTGCTGAGTGTGATCGTAAGCGCCGGCGCCACGGGCGTGCGCGTCGCGGATCTGAAGTCGGACATCGACGGCGCGAGCGCGGCGCTGAAGAGCCTCGCGCGTCGCGGCTTGATCGCGATCGAGGCCGCGCGCGACGCGACAGCCCACAGTGTCGCGGCGGCGGAGTTCGACCTCACCGATGAACAGCAAGTCGCGCTGGATGCGATCTCACCGGCCATCGAGCATCGCCGCTACGAAGCGTTTTTGCTCTGGGGCGTCACCGCCAGCGGCAAGACCGAAATTTACCTGAAGCTGGCAGCGCGAGCGCTCGCGGCCGGGCGAAACGTTTTGATCCTGGTGCCCGAGATCGCGCTCGCTGACGAGATCGTGCGGTCGTTTCGCGCGCGTTTCGGATCGCTGGTCGCCGTCGCCCACAGTGCGCAGAGCGTGTCGGAGCGATGGGCGAGCTGGATGGCGGCGATTGGCGGGCAGGCGCGAGTGATGATCGGTCCGCGCTCGGTGATCTTCGCGCCGATTCACGACGCCGGGCTGATCGTCGTCGACGAGGAGCACGACGCTTCGTACAAAAATGAGGAAGGAATTTACTATCACGCACGCGATCTCGCGGTCGCGCTCGCGGGATTTTCGAAATGCCCCGTCGTGCTCGGCTCGGCGACCCCGTCGAGCGAGTCGTATGCGAATTCGCGGCGCGGACGGTACCGGCTGATCCGGCTTTCGCGGCGCGTGAACGATCGCGCGATGGCATCGGTCGAAGTCGTCGATATGCGGCGCGAAGTCGCCGACGCGCGGAGCCTGGCGGCGGCCAAGCCTGCAAATGGAGCGAGACCGGCCCAGCCGAAGCCTCAAGCAGCGGAACTTCCGGATGCGGTGCCGCTCTCGACGGCGTTGGCCGCTGCGCTGCGCGAAAATCTCGCATCGGGCGGCCAGAGCATGGTGTTTCTCAACCGCCGCGGGTTTCACAATTTTCTCCAATGCCATATCTGCGGCAACGTGATCGCGTGCCCGAACTGCAGCGTCAGCATGACGTTTCATATGCGCGACCGCTCGCTCCGATGCCATTACTGCGGCAATCATACTGCGGCGCCCGACACGTGCCCCGAATGCCATGATTACGGGCTCAAGGGGCAGGGCTTCGGCACCGAGAGACTCACGCAGGCGTTGGCGGAGATGATGCCGGCGGCGAGGATAGAAAGAATGGACTCCGACACGAGCAGTCTGCGCGGTGCGCGCGCGCGGATGCTGGCCGAGCTTCGCGCGGGCGAAATAGACATTCTGGTAGGCACGCAGATGATCACCAAGGGTTTCGATTTTCCCGGCGTCACGCTGGCCGCGGTGGTAAACGCCGACATGGCGCTGAACATGCCCGACTTCCGTTCCGCCGAGCGAACGTTTCAGTTGTTGACGCAGGTCGCCGGGCGCGCGGGACGTGGCGAGCGTCCGGGCCGCGTGATCATCCAGACCTACGCTCCGAACCACTACAGCATCCGCGCCGCCAAGGATCAGGACTACGCGCGCTTCATGCGTCGCGAGCTGCAACTGCGCCGTGACCTTATGTATCCGCCGTTTGCGCGCCTCGCGATGGTGCGAATCGAGGGCGCGGAGCCGCGCCTGGTCAGGCGCACGGCCGAGGCGGTCGCCAAATCGCTGGCTATGGGTTCGACCCCGGAGGGAATCCGCGTGCTGGGGCCGGCGCCTGCGCCGATCGAACGGATCAAGCAGCGCTACCGGTGGCAGGTGATGGTAAAATCCCGCGAATTGAAACCGATGCGCGCGGCGATCGCGGCAATGCGCGCCGAAGTTGGACCGTCGGCAGAGCGCGACGGCATTCATCTTGCCATCGACATCGATCCGGTAAGGATGCTGTGAGCGAATGAACGAGACGAACGAACATCAACCGATGCATCATGTGCCGGGCGCGCGTCACACCTTCGACGTGAAGATGAAGGACGGCGCAACGATCCATGTTCGGCAGCACGGTATCCCCGGCGCGCCGCGCATTGTGCTCAGTCACGGCAACGGGCTTGCGATCGACGGATATTTTCCATTCTGGGGACCGCTTCGGGAGCGTTACGAAGTGATCGTCTTCGATTTCCGCAATCACGGGCACAACCCGTTGCACACCGCCCAAGGCCATACCTGGGGTAACTTCGTCAACGATATGGACGCGGTCTGGCACGCGATTAATCGCGAGCTTGGCGCCAAGCCGGCCGCCGGGCTGTTTCATTCGCTGTCCGGCGTCACGGCTGCGATGCATGCACTCAAGTATGGACGGCGATTCGACGCGCTGGTGCTGTTCGATCCGCCGGTCTATCCGCGCGAAGGGCATCCTATCCAGTACATGCAGCAATCCGACAAGGATTCGCTCGCCTCGCGCGCGGCGCGGCGCCCTGAGCGCTACAAGGATCCGATGGAACTGGCTAAGCAGTTCGGCAGGCGCTTCAAAAGTTGGGTGCCCCAAGCATACGAGCTGATGGCGCGGGCGACGCTGCGGCACGATCGCGCCAGCGGCGATTGGATTCTTGCGTGCCCGCGCGAATACGAGGCGCAGGTTTTTTCCAGTGCTGCGAATCCGGATCTGTGGCCGCAGATGGCGCATTGCCCGGTGCCGGTAAAACTCGTGTGCGGAGATCCGACGCTGGAAGAAGTGATGGCGCCGTCGCTGATCGGGCGCGCGATGGCCGAGGAGCTCGGGCTGCCGTACGAAGCGATCGCGGGGACCTCGCATTTTCTGCAAATCGAGCGTCCCGCCGAGTGCATCCGCGCCGTGGAATCGTTTCTTGCGCCGCTCGGACTCGCCGCACCGGTTACCCTTTGATAGATTTGTAAAGCCCGGTATCCGAGATGGCGCTGCTGAAAATCCGCAAATTTCCCGACGACTCGCTCAAGCAGCCTGCCGCCCCGGTCAGGAATATCAACGGCAACGTCGAAGGGCTGATCGATAGCATGGTGCAGACAATGTACGCCGCGCCGGGCGTGGGTCTTGCCGCGCCGCAGGTCGGAGAATCGAAACGCATAATCGTGCTCGACACCGACCACGAACAGCCCGGCAAGCATCTGCTGAAACTCATCAACCCCAGGGTCGTCGAAGCCGAGGGCAAGATCGTTTGGGAAGAGGGATGCCTGTCGGTGATCGATTACACTGCCGACGTGGAACGCGCGGCGCGCGTGCTGGTGCGCGCGTGGACGCCCGACGAGAAGGAGATCGAGATCGAAGCCGACGAGCTGCTCGCGGTGGCGTTGCAGCACGAGATCGATCATCTCGACGGCAAACTCTTCATCGACCGCATCAGCCGAATCAAGCGCGAACTCTACAAGCGCAAACTCAAGAAGTTAATCAAGGAGGGGAAAGCCGACAACGTGCGCCCCTCCACGGTGCGGATCTAAAATCGCCGAGTCACTAAAGATCGTTTTCATGGGCACGCCGGCCTTGGCGGCCCGCATCCTGGAGCGGCTCGTAGCGGCTCCGGGAGCCAACTTCCGCGTGATTGGAGTTGTCACGCGTCCCGATCAGCCGCGCGGGCGCGGGCTCGGCACAGAGCCGAGCGCAGTCGGCGCGCTCGCGGCGCGCCGTGGAATTCCGGCGCTGAAGCCCGTCAAAATTCGGACGCCGGAATTCTTAAGCGAGCTGAAAGCATTCGCGCCCGATCTCCTGGTGGTGGCGGCTTACGGACGATTTTTGACAAACTCGATTCTTGACGTTCCCCGAATCGCGCCGATTAACGTGCACGCATCGCTCCTGCCGCGTCATCGCGGCGCCGCTCCGGTCGAAGGCGCGATCCTGGCGGGCGACGCCGAAACGGGAGTGACGATCATGCGGATCGTCGAGCGGATGGACGCCGGCCCGATGTATTTGCAGCGGAAGGTTTCAATCGAATCGAGCGACACGCAAGGGACGTTGAAGGAAAAGCTCGCCGAGCTCGGTGCGGACGCAATGCTCGAGGCGATCGATCTGGCTGCGCGCGGCGCACTGGTCGAAACGCCGCAGGACGAAGCGCAGGCTACCTACACGGCCCAGGTCGAAAAGAAGGATGCGGTGATCGATTGGACCGGGAGCGCAGTGCAGATCGAACGGATGACACGCGCGTACGATCCGTGGCCGGTGGCGCGGACGCGTCTGGGCGGCGACGAAGTTCTCATCTGGCGCGCGGCGGTCGAGGATTCGGGCTCAAGCGATGAACCTCCCGGCACGATCGTGAGTGTCAAGCCGAGTGCCGTGGTCCAGTGCGGAACCGGACGACTCCGGCTGCTCGAAGTGCAAGCGGCTGGGCGGAAAAGAATTTCCGCGGCTGACTTCCTTCGCGGCAAACGCGTGGAAGCCGGCGCGCGATTCGGCGCATGAGCGACGAGCAGACGAAAATGCAGATCGTCGGGCAATCGAGCTCGCGGACGGACGAAGGGCTGGCGTCGCGAATGGCGGCGGCCGAGATTCTGTACCGCGTCGATCAGGAGTCCGGTTATGCCGACGTTCTGCTGGGCGGGCGGCTGCCCGATTTTGCGCCGGCCGATCGCCGGCTGATCACGCGGCTGGTGCTCGGGACGCTGGCGTGGAGGGGGCGCCTCGACTACGAGCTGGCGCATCTTACGGGACGCAAGCTCGAAGGGATTCAGCCCGCGGCGCTGGCGATCATGCGGATGGGGCTTTTTCAGCTTCGATTTCTTGACCGGATTCCACAGCATGCGGTGGTGGATACTGCGGTCAGCATCGCCAAACGAATTGCCGAGGCGCGCAAGGCGTCGGGCTTCGTCAATGCCGTAATGCGCCGCGCGACGCGTGAGACGGCGCCGGTGCCGCCGCGGGAGCGCAACGAAAAAAGTTTTCTTGCCGTCGAGTATTCGCATCCACGGTGGATGGTCGAGCGATTCGTCGATTGGTTCGGCGTCGCGAATGCCGAGCGCCTGATGACGGCGAACAACGACGCCGCGCCCAACGCGATAAGGCTCAATCTGGCGCGCGGATCCCGCGCGGAGATAATCGAGAAACTGATCGCGGACAGCTTCGAGATCGGCGCGCCAGGCCGCGCTCCCGAGACGATCGTGCTGAACGGCGCGCCGCACTTCGAGTCCCGCGCGTATCGCGATGGCCTGTTCCACGCGCAATCCGAGGCGTCGCAGATGGTCGCGCGAATGCTGGCGCCGCGTGAAGGCGCGACGGTCGTGGACTGTGCGGCGGCGCCGGGCGGCAAGGCGACCCATCTGGCAGAGATGGTGGGCGAACGCGGCCGAGTGATCGCGGTGGACCTCAATCTGGGCGGACTCAGGAACGCGCGCGGCCTGGCGCGCCGACTGCGGCATCGTAATGTCGAGTTTGTTTGCGCCGACCTGACGGCTGCGCTACCGCTTGCGCCGTCGCGCTTCGAATCGGTGCTCCTCGATGTGCCGTGCACGGGAATCGGGACCTTGCGCGAGCATCCGGAGATCAAATGGCGGCTCAAGCCCGGCGATCCGGCGCGAATGGCTGCGATACAATCGCGAATGCTCGAGAATGCGGCGGCGCTCGTGCGTCACGGAGGCGCGATCGTGTACTCGGTTTGCAGCATCGCGCCCGAAGAGGGCGAAGGCGTGGTCGATGGATTTCTCGCGCGCCACGGCGATTTCGAAATCGATCGCGGCGTCGCGGCTGACGGCGTCCTGAAAGACGCGATCGACGCGCGCGGGTTCATGAAAACGCGGCCGGACGTCGGCGGACTGGACGGCTTTTTCGCCGCGCGCCTGGTTCGCAAATAGTTAATGCAGGCTGAAAATCGAGCAGGTTCTATCCAGCTTGACGACGATGCGGTAGTAAACTGAGGCGAGTCTTCACAGGTGGATCCCGCCGACAAAATAGCGCCGTCGATTCTGTCCGCTGACTTCGCGCGGCTCGGCGAAGAAATTCATGCGGTCGAAAAAGCGGGCGCCGACATGATTCATTTCGACGTGATGGACGGGCACTTCGTGCCTAACATCTCGATTGGAATCCCGGTGCTGGAGTCGGTGCGCAGGATGACGAAGCTGACGCTCGACGCGCACCTGATGATTTCAGAGCCGGCGCGATACGTCGAAGCGTTTGTGAAGGCGGGCGCCAATTCGATTTCAGTGCATTGCGAGGTTTGCCCCGACATCCCCGTGATGGCGCAGCGAATCCGCGGACTCGGCGCGCGCGCGTCGATCGCAATCAATCCCGAGACCGACGCCGGCCGGGTGATGCCCTTCGCCGAGCATCTCGACATGATCCTCGTGATGAGCGTGCATCCGGGATTCGGCGGCCAGACTTTTATTCCGGCCGCGCTGGACAAGTTGCGCTACATCCGGCGCGAGTTGAAGCGGCGCGGACTCAGTATCGACGTAGAGATCGATGGCGGAGTGAAGCTCGATAACATCGCGGACGTGAAGACGGCGGGCGCCAACGTGTTCGTGTCGGGCTCGGGAATATTCGGCAAGCCCGACTATGGCAAGATTATAGGCGAGATGCGCGATCTGATTGCGCGCACGCGTCCGACGATCTGAGCCAGCATCCCGCGATTTCGGCGGACTCGCGCGGTATCGCCTCGGATGCTATAAACACTCGTCTGTATTCTCCCGATCACGCTCAACCGGAGACGGGGTGTAGCTCAGCCTGGCCAGAGCACTGCGTTCGGGACGCAGGAGTCGCTGGTTCAAATCCAGTCACCCCGATTCTTTTAAGTGAAGTTGCTCCACTAGTCGGCGGTGTCCAAGCACAATGCTTCCGCCCTTCCTCCACAAGTTTTCTGCGTTCGCAGTAGGGCAAGGCACCATCCATTGGGGCGCTACATTGTGGAGGAAATTCACTGAAAAAAATGATTGAAGCACTCCTGATAGTTGGTGCGTACATCGTAGGCTCGATTCCGACCGGCGTGATCGTGGGCCGGTTGCGCGGCTTCGATCCGCGCGCCATCGGCTCGGGCAATATCGGGTCGGCTAACGTGGCGCGGGCAGGCGGTGCGAGCGCAGCTGCGATAACGTTCGGCGGTGACCTGCTGAAAGGCGCGATTCCGGTGATAGTGGCGCAGGCGGCGGGGTTTCCAATTGCGATCATCGCGTGGACAGGTCTGGCGGCGTTCATCGGCTCGATTTGCTCGGTGTTTCTCGGCTTTCGCGGCGGCAAGGGCGGCGCGGCGGCGCTCGGAATCTGGCTGGCGATCTCGCCGATGGTGATTCTGGTCGCACTTGCGGTGTTCGGCGTGGTGTTCGCGATAAGCCGAATCATGTCGCTGGCGACGATGGGCGCGGCGATCGCGGCGCCGCCGACGGTCGCAGCCCTGGGCTTGCCGCATCACTACCTGCTGCTCGCGATCCTGATGACGGCGCTGGTCCTGTTTCGCCATCGCGAGAATATCCAACGCTTATCGCGCGGCGAGGAACCCAGGTTCCAGCCCAAGCGCAGCGACAGCACCGCTTCCAGCTAGTGCCTGTCGATTAATCGGACGCCCGCCAGTTAAGCATTGCGGAAGTTTCAGGGGAGGCCACGCCGAGCAGTATCTTATGATGGCGTAATGCGCATCAGCGGAAACCGCCCGTTGGCATCGCGCTTGCGTTGACGATTGCGCTGGATGTTGCCGAAATCCCGCTGGACGGACCAGGTATTTGTCGGAGCCGTCCTGAGGCGCGCGGGAAACGGGGGTCTTGAACCAGCGGCATCCTTGGAGAATGGTTAATACAGGATGCGGTGTCGGCCGGCATATGTCCCGCGCGGCCAGTCTGAGCAGAGACCGAGAGGAGACTTATGAAGAAGGTTGAGGCGATCATCAAGCCGTTCAAGCTCGACGAGGTCAAAGAGGCTTTGTCGAGTATCGGTGTGCAGGGTCTCACGGTCAGCGAGGTCAAGGGATTCGGCCGTCAGAAGGGGCATACCGAGCTGTACCGCGGTGCGGAGTACGTCGTGGACTTTCTGCCCAAGGTAAAGCTCGAGATAATTGTTTCGGACGAGCTGGCGGGGCAGGTCGTCGAGACCATCGAGCGCGCGGCGCGAACCGGCAGAATCGGCGATGGGAAAATCTTCGTGATGCCGATGGAAGAGGTGGTGCGTATCCGCACCGGCGAGCGCGGTGTAAACGCACTGTAGCTGTCGCGCTGCCCAATCAGTCCGCCATTTCGGCACCATCGCGCGCATCCCGGACAACCCGCTGCGCGCCGATGTTCCCGCACCGATGCCGGCGCGTCAGTTCAGGTTGTCGCTTGGGACGAAGCCGTGCTGGCCTTTGAACGCGCCGTCGAGCACTTCGATCTGCGAGCCTTTGTCGTCGCTGTTGATGATTCGCACCGGAGTGTTGTTGTCAACCTGCTTGGCGGCGAGTCCTTCGCCAAGCCCTCCGATCATCCCGCCGACTCCGCCCTGCTTTTTCAAGTCGGTCAGTTTCGTGAACGTGTTCTCGTCGGGATAGACGGCGACGGTGCTTTCGCCGTTGTGCGCGACCAGCTTATGGCCGCATCCCGCAATCGCAATCGAAGCTGCAATCGCAAGTGCGCAGATACCGAGCCTCGGAATTCGCATCGAAAGTCCTCCTCGACCGCGAAGTGCGGCCGCGCCGGCCGCCTCATCCCATGGTCAGGACTTGTAGCACGAGCTTCGGGAAAACGGCCATACGCCGCACGCGCGAGGTTGCAAAAGCGCCGGTGACGCCTTCGCTGTCGGGCGCAAATCGCCGTAATATCCAACAAATCACAAAAATTGCGGGGGATTCGGGGCCATGATAGGCTTCACGATTCGTTCGGCGGGCAAACGCGAGCGAATCGTAATGCGAATCGGCCTGATCTCTGACGCTCATATCCCCGAAGCCTGCGAGCACGTCCGACAGAGGGGTTCGAGGTCTTCGCTGAGATCGGCCTCGCGATGCATGCGGGCGACGTGTACGTGAACCCCGTGCTCGGCATGGCCGGAGCGATTTAGGAGGAATTTTTGTTGTCCGCGGAAAAAGCAGCGCCCGCGACCAAACGCGCGGTCACGATGGAAAAACTGGTCAACCTGTGCAAACGCCGTGGAATTGTTTTTCCGACGAGCGATATCTACGGGGGACTCGGATCCACGTTCGACTACGGCCCGCTGGGCGTCGAGCTCAAGCGCAACGTCAAGGAGGCGTGGTGGCGCGAGATGGTGCAGTACCGCAGCGACGTGCTCGGGCTGGACTCGGCGATTTTTCAGCATCCGCGCACCTGGGAGGCGTCGGGTCATCTCAAGAATTTCACCGACCCGCTGGTCGATTGCAAAAACTGCAAGCAGCGTTTTCGCGCCGATCGGATCGCGGGCGACAGCTGCCCCGAATGCGGCGGCGAACTGACGCCGGCGCGCAATTTCAACCTGATGTTCAAGACGTTCATGGGTCCGGTCGAAGACACCGCGGCGGTGGTCTATCTGCGCCCGGAAACCGCGCAGGGAATTTTCTCGAACTTCGAGAACGTGGTCGATACGCAGCGCGTGAAGCTGCCATTCGGCGTTGCGCAGCAGGGCAAGTCGTTCCGCAACGAAATCACCACCGAGAATTTCATTTTCCGCACCCGCGAGTTCGAGCAGATGGAGATGGAGTTCTTCGTTCGTCCCGATCGCGCGGAAGAAGAGAAGTGGTATCGCTACTGGGTCGATTTCCGATTCAACTGGCACGTCAAATTTGGAATCAAGCGCGCGCATCTGCGCGCCCGCGAACACGCGACCGATGAATTGTCGCATTATTCGAGCGGCACCACCGACATCGAGTTCCTGTATCCGTTCGGATGGGGCGAGTTGGAGGGCGTGGCCAAGCGCGGCAGCTACGACCTCGATCAGCACGCGAAGTTCAGCGGCAAGGACCTGACTTATTTCGACGAGGACACCAAGACGCGCTTTCGGCCGTGGGTGATCGAGCCCGCGCTGGGGGTGGATCGCGCGATGCTCGCGTTCATGCTCGACGCATACGACGAGGACGTGGTCGAGAGCGAGGAGCGAATCGTGCTGCGGCTCGATCCCCGGCTCGCGCCAATCAAGGTTGCGGTCTATCCGTTGCTGCGCAAGGCGGGACAGCCCGAGAAAGCGATCGCGATCCGCGACGCGCTGAAGCGTCATTTCACAGTCGCTTACGATCAAGCGGGCTCGATCGGCCGGCGCTATCGCCGCCAGGATGAAGTCGGCACGCCGTACGGCGTGACGATCGATCATCAGACGATGGAAGACGACACGGTGACTCTTCGCGATCGCGACTCGATGACGCAGGATCGGGTGCCGATAGCGAGGCTGGTCGAAGAGATCGGCGATCGAATAGGCTGGGCGCGCCCGGCGGCTGCGGAGCCGGCATAACTTCACAAAATTTTTCCGCACGATGCGGAGACGGGAGAGACAGGTTCACATGGGTCGGATTCATCCTGAGATCTACTTTTTCGGTGCGGGCGTGGCGGAAGGACGCTCGGAGATGCGCAATCTGCTGGGCGGCAAGGGCGCGAACCTGGCCGAGATGGCGCGGCTCAAGCTGCCGGTCCCGCCCGGCTTCACGATCTCGACGCAGGTCTGCAACTATTTTTACGATCACGGCCACAAGTATCCCAAGGGCCTGACCGAAGGAGTGGCGAAAGGCGTGGCGCGAATCGAGAAGGCGCTCGAGCGCAAGTTCGGCGAAGCGAAGACTCCGTTGCTGGTGTCGGTGCGGTCGGGCGCGCGCGTTTCGATGCCGGGAATGATGGACACGGTGCTGAACCTCGGTCTTACCGACGAGACGGTGAAGGGGCTGGCGGAAATCAGCGGCAACCAGCGCTTCGCGTGGGACTCGTACCGGCGGTTTTGCCAGATGTTCGGCGACGTGGTGCTCAAGCTGAAGCCGGAGAACAAGAACGACCCCGATCCATTCGAGGAAATTATCGATCGCAAGAAGGCGACGCGCGGAGTCAAAAGCGACACCGAGCTGAACGCCGATGATTTGCAGGAACTGGTCGGCGAGTTCCGGGCGCTGATTCGTTCGCGGGTCGGCCGCGACATCCCGCAGGATCCGCGCGAGCAACTGTGGATGGCGATCGGCGCGGTATTCGACTCGTGGCACAACGATCGCGCGATCACCTACCGGCGAATCAACAATATCCCCGGCGATTGGGGTACCGCGGTCACGGTGCAATCGATGGTGTTCGGCAACCTGGGCGACGATTGCGCCACGGGGGTCGCGTTCACGCGCGATCCCGGCACCGGTGAAAAAGGAATCTACGGCGAGTTTCTGCCCAACGCGCAGGGCGAGGACGTCGTCGCGGGCATCCGCACCGGAAGGCAGATAAGCCTGAAAGCGGGGCGCCAATGGGCCGCGCGCGCGGAAATCAGCGAGGCTGAGCGGGTGGCGCAATACCCGACGCTCGAGGAAAGCTTTCCGGACGTTTACAAGGAATTCCTCAAGATCTCGGCGCAGCTCGAAAAGCATTTTCGCGATACGCAGGACATGGAATTCACGATCGAGCGCAATCGGCTGTTCATGCTCCAGACCCGCTCCGGCAAGCGAACGGCGCAAGCCGCGGTGCGAATCGCGGTGGACATGGCCGACGAGAAACTGATCGATCGCAAGACGGCTTTGAAGCGGGTCGAGCCCGAACAGCTCGAGCAGTTTCTGTATCCGCGGCTGGACCCGTCGAGCAAAAAACACGTAATCGCGCGCGGACTGCCCGCGTCGCCGGGCGCGGTCAACGGCGAAGTGGTGTTCTCGGCGGATGAAGCAGTCGCGGTGGCGGCCTCCGGGCGCAAAGTAATCCTGGTGCGGCTGGAGACCTCACCCGAAGACATCCACGGGATGCAGGTCGCCGAAGGAATTCTCACCGCACGCGGCGGGATGACCAGTCACGCCGCCGTGGTCGCACGCGGGATGGGCAAATCGTGCGTGGCGGGAGTCTCGGCGCTGGAGATCGACTACGGCGCCGGGCAGCTATCGGCCAACGGCGCGGTAGTCCACCGCGGCGAGTACCTCACGCTGGACGGATCGACGGGCGAAGTGATCGAGGGCCGGGTGCCGACGGTGGATCCCGAGATGCCGTCGTTCTTCAAGAAATTTCTGTCGTGGGCGGACGCCGAGCGCAAATTGGGAGTGCGCGCCAACGCCGACACTCCCAACGACGCCAGGATCGCGCGCGAATTCGGGGCCGAAGGAATCGGGCTGTGCCGCACCGAACACATGTTTTTCAATCCCGAGCGAATCTCGGCCGTGCGCGAAATGATCATGGCGGAGAACCCGGAGCAGCGCGGGCGCGCGCTGAAAAAGATCCTGCCGATGCAGCGCGAGGACTTCATCGGAATTTTGAAAGCGATGGCGGGCTTGCCGGTCACGATCCGTTTGCTGGATCCGCCGCTGCACGAATTTCTGCCGCATGCGGACAGCGAGCTTCGCGACCTGGCCGCCAAAATCGGCACCACGCTGGAGCATCTGAAGCAGGTGCGCGAGAGGCTGTTCGAGGTCAATCCGATGCTGGGGCATCGCGGCTCGCGGCTGGGAATCAGCTTCCCCGAGATTTACCAGGCGCAGGCGCGCGCGATTATCGAGGCGGCGTGCGAGCTGCGCAAACAAGGCGTCAAAGCGATGCCCGAGATCATGCTGCCGCTGATCGGCGAGCGCAAGGAATTCGACATTTTGGCGGCGCAGATTCGCGAAGTGGCGGCCGCGGTGTTCAAGGAACGCGGCATCAAGGTGCCGTTCACGATCGGCACGATGATCGAAGTGCCGCGCGCGTGCGTGGCTGCGGATCAGATCGGCGCGGTCGCGGAATTCTTTTCATTCGGGACCAACGATCTGACGCAGATGACGTATGGAATCTCGCGCGATGACTCGGGAAAATTCCTCGCCGACTACATTCGTACCGGAGTTTACAAGAAGGACCCGTTCGCGGAACTCGATCCGGTCGGAGTCGGCGAATTGATGCGAATCGCGATCGAGGGCGGGCGCAAGGCGAACCGGAAATTGAAGATCGGGATTTGCGGCGAGCATGGCGGCGATCCCGCCAGCATCAAGCTGTGCCATCGCCTCGGGCTGGATTACGTGTCGTGCTCACCGTACCGGATTCCGGTCGCGCGGCTGGCGGCGGCGCAGGCGGCGATAGAGGCCGCGCAGAAGAAGGCTGCCTTCAAGGACGTGTAGCATTGCTTATTGGGGATTAGGAAAATTTGGCATTGACGACCCTCAAGCTGATGAGCAAAACGCTCTTCTGGATGTCCGCCCCTGAATCCAAGTCGCGCGACTCACAGTGGTGCGATGCCGCAGCGATCGCGCTGCTGTCCTGGTATCTCTTCGTGCCGGGATCGGCGCCTGGTCTTTGGTCATCTCCAAATGCAACTGCAGATTCTGGCTGGACAGTCATTCAGACGTTCCAACGTGAGGAAGATTGCCAACGTGCAGCTAACGCGCTTAGAAGCGAAGCTTACGCCTGGTCGGCCATCGCCGTGGACCGTGGGTTGGATGCGACCAAGATTTCGCAGGCAGAGAACGCGAGCTGTGTGAATGAGGGGAAGGATGCGTAACTAACACCGGACCCACGGGGCGGGAAACTAGGCGAAGTAATCTTCGGCGCGGCTGGCGGGGATATCGAGCTGGTAAACGCGATTGTTGCGCAGGACCTTGAGATTGATTTTCTCGCCGGGCCGATGGTTGCGGAGCGCGTCGTAGAGCACCCGCCGGTCGTTCACGTCGGTATCATCGATCGAAATAACCAGGTCGCCCTGTTGCAGGCCAGCCTTTTGACCCGGACCGCCGGGCATCACGCCCGCGATCACAACGTGCTCGCGCAACGTGTATGAGAGCACGCCGAGCCAGGCGCGCGGTGCGGCGGTGGTGCGACAGCCATGTTTGATCAACTCATCGCGGATGGAGAGGAAACATTCGCCGGGCACGCCAAGAATCGCGCGGCTCAAGTCAGCGAAGTTCAAGTATGAAACGGCCACGAGCTGCGCCCGAAGATTGCAGATCGGGCCGCCGCTCATCCCGATGTTCAGCGGCGCTGTGACGCAGACGCACTTGTCGAGCACGAATTCCCAGACGGCGTCGAAGGGACCAAGATACGTGATGATGCCGCAATCAGCGCATCGCTTCTCGGCGCCGAGACTCGCGACGGTGAAGGCATCCTGGCCGACGACGCATTTTTCCGACGACACGACTTCCACGCAGGGGATTTTGCCGCGATCGATCTTCAGCAGGCCGATTCCGGTGCTGTAATCCTTGCCTACGATCTTTGCCTCGAGTTGCTCACCCCCCGGCATCGTGACGATCACGTTTTGCGCGCCCAGCAATAGGTAGTGAACCGTGAGGATCAGTCCGTCGGGGCTGACGACGGTGCCGGTGCCGCGGCGATCGGTGCCGAGGCCAATCGCGGTCGAGACATGCGTCGATGGGATATGCGAGTGAACGCCAACGGTGGCGCGGAGAACTTTTTCGAGGAGAAATACAGGCGCGTTCATGTGGATGTTCCGCGAATTAGGCTAGGACCGCGGCCCTGCCGTTTCAAGTGCGATCGTTCAGGCGTGTGGCAAAAAAAGAGGCGGCCCGTGACGAGACCGCCTCGGACGAGAAAGTCGAATGGTCTTACTTCGTGCTCTTCACCGGCGCATCGGGCATCGCGGTTTCATTGGCGCGAATCGAAAGCGTCTGCAGCGCCTCGCCTAGATCGAGCTCGCTGTACTTCTGATTCGAATACAAGTCGTCGAGCCGCCTGACCGCCTGATTCGCAGTCATCTGGCCCATCGAGAGCTGTCCCGAGAGCTGATGGATAATGCGAGGGGCGCCCTTCCAATGAAACAGCTCGGCGGCAGAATTGAGGACGTCGAGTTTGAGAACGCTCACCCGCATCGCATCGGAGTAGCCATTGACGTAACCGTCCTTGGCGGCGGCATTGAGGCGGTTCCAGAAATTGCCATTGTGGCTGACGTTGGACGAAGCAAAAGCGACAGCCCAGCTAGCAACAAAACCCAGCATCACGCCGGCGGCGAATTTCTTCATTTCGCGATGGTTCTCCTAGAATCCCGTGGCAACCTGTTTAGCAAAAATACGTAATAGACGCAAAATTGGTTACATCCCAAATCGGGGTAACGTTGGACAGCATTGATTAAATTAAGTGCTGCAACCTGCCGAAAGCCCCGCTTACCCGGTCCGTTGACCGCAGCAGAGGCATCCCGCGCCACCCACAACAAGCCGCAGTCTAGAACATTTCGAGAGCCGCGTAAACACGGTGATTTTTCAGTGTAAAGCCGGGCAGCGCGGGGATCGGAGGATTGAATGGACGCGCGCGGCGATGGCATGATCATGCGCCGTCGGCCCGTGGCGCGAATCGGATGTCCATCTATACGCAGGTTCTCACGTTTATCCACAGGCACGAGCCTGAATCGTTCGAGCGGCTTGCGCTGGAGGTTTTTCGCCATCAATTCGAGGCGGTCGGCGCATATCGGCGCTACTGCGAGGAGCGCGGCGTCGATCCTGGCGCGGTGCGGATCGTGGACGATGTGCCGGCGGTCAGCACTGTCGCATTCAAGTACGCCGAGCTTGCGATCGACGGAGCCGCGCGATCCGCAGAAGCAGCGAATTTTCTCACCAGCGGGACCACGCAGGGGCGGGAACGCCGCGGACACCATATCGTTGCGCGGCCCGAGATTTATCGCGCGTCGGCGATCGCTCATCTGCGCACGATGCTGTTCCCCGACGCTCGGCGAATGGCGATTCTCGCGATGCATCCGACCGCGGACGCGATGCCGGAGTCGTCGCTGGCGGCGATGATCAGCTGGTGCGTCGAAGAATTCGGGACGCGCGCGCATCTGGCGGCCGCATCACGCGACCGAATCGATGTCGAGGCGGCGACCGGGTTTCTTGCCGACGCCGAGGCGCGGCGCGAACCGGTCTGCGTCGTGGGCACCACGGCGGCATTCGCGGCGCTGTTTTCCGAGCTTCGCAGCGGCGGCGTGAAACTTCGGCTCGCTCCGGGTTCGCGAATGATGGACACCGGCGGAGCGAAAGGGCAGACCGTAGCGATGCAAGCCTCGGAGGTGATCGGGCGGGCCGGCGAATTGCTCGCGATCGCACCGGCGATGGTTGTCAACGAGTATGGGATGACGGAATTGTGCTCGCAGCTTTACGACGCGACGGCATTCAACTGCCCGGGCGTGTCGAATACGCAAGAGCGGTTCAAAATTCCACCGCCGTGGCTGCGCGTGACGGCGCGGGATCCGGTCACGTTGCGGCCGATGCCGGACGGGGAGATCGGACTGCTGACGTTCTTCGATCTGGCCAACGTCGGCTCAGTGTCCGCGGTCATGACGGAAGACCTGGGGTGGGTCGAGCATGGCCGGGTTCGCGTGCTCGGCAGAGCGACAGATGGAGAAGCTCGCGGCTGCGCGCTGGCGATCGGGCAATTCTCCTCGACTGAAGCGGCGCGCAGGACGGGAGTGACGCGGGAGCGCGTGGAGGCTCAGCGATGAGCGTGAGTACGGCGTCGAGCGGAGCACAAGTACGCGCGCGAGATGGCGGCGTGGCCGGACTCGATTCATCATGGTTGGTGGAATCGGATATAGCATCGGCAGCCGTGCGCGTGCGCGGCGCAGAAGACATCAACCCCGGCGCGGATCGAATGGCGAAGGCACTGGCGCGCGCGTTTGAGCTCTGGCGCGATCGGGATTACGCGCGCCGACGCGAAACGATCGCCGCAATTGCGCGCTCGGCGGGGTATTCCGTCGCGATCCTGGAAAACTCGATCGACGCGCTGCTGAAACCATTCACCGGCGACGCGTTGAACTCGATCGCCGCGCGGGTTTCGTCGAGCGGCGGGATCGACAGGCCGAAGACGGCCGGATTCATCGCCGCGGGCAACGTTGCCGGCGCCGGGATGCATGAGATCGCGATCGCGCTGGTGGCAGGCGCAGGGGTGGTGGTCAAAACCGCGTCGGCCGAGCCGATATTTTTCGCGGAGTTTGCGCGCACGCTCGCCGAGATCGATCGTGACGCCGGCGCGCGTATCGAGGTCTTCGACTGGAGCCGCGCGCGCGTCGATCTGACCGCGGCGCTGATTGCGAATTGCGAGCGGGTGGTGGCGTACGGCGACGACCTGACGATCGAGTCGCTTCACAACCGGGCGAATGTGATCGGATTCGGCAGCCGGGTCAGCGCCGCGGTGGTCGGGCCGGGTGCTACCGATCCGTCGCGCATCGACAGGGTCGCGGAGCTGCTCGCGCGCGATGTCGCATTGTTCGAGCAGCTGGGCTGCCTGTCGCTCCATCAGGTGTTCGTGGTGAGTCATACAGGCGGCGCAGCGCGCGACCTGGCGATCCGAATGTCAGCGGCGCTCGAACGTATCGGGGAATCGATGCCGCCGGCGAAAATCCCATTGCGCGACGCCGCCGAAATACGCGGAGTGCGGGAGCGCGCGCGCTGGCGGCGGATTGCGGGCGAGCCGGTCGAGCTGTTTGAGGGAGACCGGCTTGAATGGACGGTGGTTTTCGAGCTCGGGCCAGGCTCATTCAAAGTTTCGCCGGGGTTCAGGACGGTACACGTGACCGGAGTGCGCGACCTCGGAGAATTTCGCGATTGCATCGCGGGCGTATCGGGACGGATCGAAGCGATGGCGGTCGTCGGCGATGAATCGGAAGCCGCCGACATAGGTGCAACCGTCGGAGCGATCGGGATACCGTACGTGTGTGCACCCGGTGAGATGCAATCGCCACCGCTTGATTGGCGCCACGGTGGAGGCGGGTTCTTCGATATGATGGTTGGAGCGCGATGAGCGAGCTTGGCGATTTCTTCCGCCAGAATCTGGCGCAGACTTCCGACGCGCCGATCGGGCTGGAGATCTCGCGTGCCGAGGGTTCGTGGCTGGTCGCGTCGGACGGGCGGCGCTATCTCGATTTGATCGCGGGGATCGGCGTCTCTGCCCTCGGGCATGGACATCCCGAGGTGCTCGCCGCGATTGGGGAGCAGGCGCGGCGCCATCTGCACGTCATGGTGTACGGCGAGTACGTGATCGAGAGCCAGGTTATGCTGGCGCGAAGGCTCACCGAGCTTCTCCCGCAACCGCTCGAGCGCGTGTATTTCACCAACAGTGGGGCAGAAGCGATCGAATGTGCGCTGAAGGTGGCACGCAAGTTCACCGGACGCGCGGGCTTCGTGGCGTTCGACGGGGCGTATCACGGTGACACGATGGGCGCGCTTGCGCTGGCGGGAAATCGCGCGATGCGCGAGCCGTTCGGCACGCTACCCGGACCGGTGCGGCGTCTGCCGTTCGGTGACGAGGGGGCGGTCGCGAAAATCAATTCGACGATCGCGGCGGTGGTTATCGAGCCGGTGCAGGCTGAGGGCGGCGTGCGCATACCGGAGGCCGGATTCATTCGGGCGCTGCGTGAACGATGCGATCGCGCGGGTGCGATGCTCATCTTCGACGAGGTGCTGACGGGCTTTGGCCGCACCGGCAAGCTGTTCGCGCTCGAGCATTTTGGCGTCGTGCCCGACATTGTCGTGATGGCCAAGGCACTCGGCGGCGGTCTTCCGCTGGGCGCATTGTGCGGCCGCGGCGAGCTTCTAGGCACGCTCTCGCACGATCCGCCGCTGGGACATATCACGACCTTCGGCGGCCATCCGCTTTCGTGCGCGGCCGGACTGGCTGCGCTGAACGTGATCGTGCGCGAGCGTCTGTTCGAGCGCGCCGCGACGATCGGCAAGGAGATCGTGCGGCGGCTGCTGGCGATGCGCGCGCCGGAAATGGCGGCAGTGCGCGGGATCGGGATGCTGGTAGGTATCGAGTTTCGCGATGCGGCGCTGGCGCGGCGCTTTGTGGCAGCGACTTTAGCGCACGGCGTGGTTGTGAACTGGACGCTCAACGCGGACAACGTTGTCCGGCTTGCGCCGGTGCTGACGATCATGCCGGACGAGGTCGATTTTGCGATGAGCGCGATGAAAAAGGCGCTTGATGCAATCCGGCGCTGAGTCAGGCAATTTGTAATCATGAGAGGAGCCGGCGCCGCAGAAAAAATGCCGGGGGAGCCCGATTGGCGGAGGACACCAAAAACAACGGCTCATTCGGGCTGACATATTCCGAGCCCGGTAACGCCGCTTCGGAGTTCAGCTGGACCGAGGATGACGAGGAATCGCTGCGAGTCGTGAAACTCGGCGGCGCGGTCGCAATCTTTACCCTGCTGGCGTACCTTGCGCACGATCAGCAGGTGCGGGGACAGAATGCACCGGAGATAGGCTGGCACTGGCTGACTCTGGGCGCGACCTGCCTGTTCTTCGCGCTGCTGTGGACGCGCTGGTTCAAGCGCCGTTGGAAATCCTGGGTCCTGATGTACAGCCTGTTTGTGATCGGGATGTTCATCCTGATCAGCCGAGTGACGGGAGACCCCGAGTCGCGCTTTATCGCGATCATGTTATGTACACTGGCGACCGCGGCGTTTGTGAGCTGGGGCACGCGCTGGCAATTTGCGATGGGCGTCACCGCGATACTGGGCTATGCGGCGGGCGAGTACCTGGTGCCGATCGACACGCCATTCCGGATGTACCGATGGATGGGTCTGATCGCAGGGGTGTACCTCGCTCAATACACGGCGATTTTCATCGGCCGATTCCGCAGCCGCCTCAAGATACAGGAGCAGGAGCTGAAGGAAGTCGGGCGGGTTCAGCAGACGCAAATCGCGACGATGGCGCATGACATTCGCAGTCCGGTCGCGGCGCTGAGCGGCTACGTCAATCTGCTCGCGGAGGCGAACATCAGTCCAAAGGAGCGGACGGACCTGCTCGAACGAATCAGCGCGACCGCGTGGAACATGGACCTGGTGGTGAGCAACGTGCTGGACTACTACGAGTTGCAGGAAGACGACGTCGTCCCGGCGCCAGCCGAACTGGATCCGAACCAGGTGCTCAGCGAAGTCGCGGAGGATTGCGCCCTGCAGGCGCGGCGGCGGCACCTGAATCTACGCATCGAGATCGCGCGGCTGCCGGCGTGCAGACTCGACCGGCGTCATTTCGAGCGGATCGTCAGAAACATGCTCGCGTATGCGATCGGAAGGACGGCGAGCGGTGAAGTAGTGTTGCGCGCGCGGATGCGAAACGAATCGATCGCGGTCGAGGTCACCGACAGCGGCCCGTCCCTTTCACCGGCGGAACTGGAAGCGCTGTTCGAGCGCCCCAAGAAAAACGAGGATCGCGGCGCGGCGCGCAGACTCGGACTGTATGTCGCGCGCGCGATGGCGGAAGCTGCCGGCGGGCGGGTCGAGGCCCGGTTCGCGGACGGCCCGCGCGGCCTGACGCTGGCCGCGGAACTGCCGCTCGAAGCGCAACCACCGAAAGCGCGCACGCCGTGAGCAAACCGCCCGACGCATCCGGCAAACTGTCCAGCGAATTCGAACTGATCGCGCGACTGAGCGCGGGAATCCGTCTCAGCCGCCGCACGATCCTCGGCGGCGGCGACGATTGCGCCATTGTTTCGCGGCCGCGGGGGCAGACGCTGTTTACGATCGACAGCCTGGTCGAGAATGTTCACTTCGACCTGCGATGGGGCACCGCGCAAGCGCTTGGTGCGCGCGCGCTCGCGGTCAACTTGAGCGACATCGCGGCGATGGGCGGGCGTCCGACCGCTTGCGTGGTGAACCTGGCCGTGCGCGAGGGAATCGCAGCGCGGACGCTCGAACGGATTTACGCGGGTCTGCGCAATGCGGCGCGCGAAGCGTCCACCGATATCGTGGGCGGCAATATTACGCGCGCGCGCGAGCTGTCGATCACGATCGCGATGCTGGGCGAGGTTGGGCGCGCAGCGATGCGACGAGATACGGCGCGCCCCGGCGACGAGATCTTCGTGACCGGCACGCTCGGCGATGCGGCGCTCGGCTGGCGCATCCTGGCGGGCAAGCTGAAGGCGCGCGGCAATGCGAAAAAGGATCGCGCCGCAAGAAAATATCTGGTCGAGCGATTTCTGCGTCCGCAAGCGCGGCTGTATTCCGGGCAACGGCTGGCGGCGCTCAGCCCCGCGCCGGCTGCGATCGACGTCAGCGACGGATTGATGCAGGACCTGGGTCACATCCTCGAACGAAGCGGCGTCGGCGCCGAGATCGACGCGTCGCGAATCCCGGTGTCGGCGGCGTACCGTGCGCTGATGGGCGGCAATCTGGTACACGCGCTCACGGGCGGCGAGGACTACGAACTGATTTTCTGCGCGAGGCCCGGCCACCGCGAATCAGAACTGTCGCGCCGCCTGCGCGTCGGGGTGCGGCGAATCGGCACGATCGTTCGGGGCAAGCGCGTGAACGTGATTGGTGATAGAGCGCCGATTATCGCAGGATGGGATCAGCTGCGATCGCACGGCTAGACAGAAGCGATGATGTTCATGCTGCCTTTCGCGGTCCTGGCGCTTATCGTGCTGAGCGCCACGCTGGCCGCGTCCGAGACCGCGCTGTTCTCGATGGCGCGGTTGGAGCACACGCGCGAGCAGATGAGCCTTTCCGTGCAGCACGCGCTCGACCGTCTGATGCGCCGGCCGCTCGAGTCGTTGATGGTCATCATCGGGCTGAACGAAGTGTGCAACATCTTCGCCGACTGCCTCGCGACGATCATTCTGCTGGCGTGGCTCGGCGATAAATGGGGACCGATCGTCGCGGCGCCGACGATGCTCGTGATCGTACTTTTGTTCTGCGACATTACGCCAAAGACGTTCGCACTTGGATTTCCGGCCGCGCTGACGTGGATCACGGCGCGGCCGCTGGCGGTGCTCGCCGATTTTGTTCATCCGTTCGCGCGGCATTTCACGCCGCTGGAGCAGGCGCCGCGTCCGGGCCCGGTCTCCGAGGCGGAATTCAAGACGTTGCTCAGGCTCGGCGAGAACCAGGGACAGGTTGAACCCGCGGAGCGTGCGATGATTCATCGGGTGTTCGACTTCGGCGCGCGGCGCGCGTCTGAGGTGATGACGCCGCGGGAGCGAATCTTCTCGCTCGACATCGAGATGCCGGTGGCGCAGCTGGTGGCGGAAATCGCGCACGAAAATTTCTCGCGGGTGCCGGTCTATCGCCACAGCCAGGACAATATCGTCGGAATTCTGCACGCCAAGGATTTCGCGGCGCGCCGCCTGGAGCCATCGCCGCCGCGGGTGGAGCGCTTGGTGCGGCCGGCGTATTTTGTCCCGCCGGGCAAGCTGCTCGCCGATTTATTTGACGAGATGCGCCGCGGGCGCTTCCAGATCGCGGTGGTGGTCAACGAGTACGGGCGCCTGCTGGGTTTGGTGACGCTCGAAGACCTGCTCGAGGAATTATTCGGCGAGATTCGCGACGAGTTCGAGAGCAAAATTCCCGAGCTCACGAAAATATCCGACCGCGAATGGTCGGCGTCCGGCGCAATCGCGCTGGGCAAGCTGGCGGACGCGCTCGCTCCGGCGCGGGTTATCGAAGTCTATGGCGGCGGCAAGACGCTGGGCAGCCTGATCCTGCGCAGGCTCGGGCGCGTACCGCGCGCGGGCGAGAAGCTGAGGCTCGGAGAATTCGAAGCCACCATCGAGCGCGTGCGCGGCGCGACCGTCGAGCTGGTGAGGTTGCATCGATGACTATGGCCGGGCTGATCGTCGCGCTGGCCGGATGCCTCGTGGTGCAGGCGTTTTTCGCCGCCTCAGAGATCGCATTGGTTTCAGCGGACGATTTGAAAGTTCGCGCCGGGAGCGAAGGCGGGCACGAGCGATCGCGAATGCTCGGCGAATTGCTGGCCAATCGCGACCGTTTGCTGGCGCTGACGCTGACCGGTACCAACCTCGCCACTGTTTTCGCGGCGGTCCTGCTCACCAGCTTCCTGCATCAAATCCGGCCGGAGCTGGTTTTTATCGCGCCATTTATTCTGACGCCGATTACCCTGGTGCTGGGCGAATGGATACCGAAGCTGCTCACGCTTGGAAATCCGCACGCGTTTGCACTGTTCGCCGCGCAGCCGTTGCGTTTCCTTGCGGCCGTGCTCGCGCCGCTGCTCGGCGCAGAGACTGTTCTGAGCCGATTGCTTCGCCGGCTTGCAGGTGTGCCGGCCGATGCCGGGAGCGTGTTCCTGAGCCGCGAGGATTTAGCGCGCTTGATGCGGCGACGGCCTGGCGACGCATCGGAGCAGCCGCACGACGCCATCCTGCCCGCCGAGCAACTGATGATCAGCCGAATCTTTCGCTTCTCGCAAGCCGATGCGCGCAAGGCGATGGTGCCGCTGGTCGGCGTCGATGCGGTCCCGGAGGAAACCTCGCTTGCGGCAGCGATCGAAACTGTCCGCCGCGAGGGATTCAGCCGCATTCCGGTCTTCCGGCGTCGAATCACGGACATCGTCGGCGTCGTTCATGTTTTCGATCTTTTGCAAGCGCCCGATCTCAGCCGCTCGGTGAGCGAGGTGATGCGGCCGGTCAGTTATTTTCCGGAATCGATGCCGCTCGACGAAGTACTGGTGGCAATGCAACGCACCGGGAAAAATCTGGCGGTGATCGTCGATGAGTACGGCGGCTCGGCAGGAATACTGACGCTGGAGGATCTGATCGAGGAGATCGTCGGCAATATCGAGGACGAACACGACCTTGGCGAGGAGCTGGCCAAAGTAGTCAGTCCGCGCGCACTGTCCGTGATCGGACACGCGCCTATCACGGAGCTGAACGAGCGCTTCGGCCTCAAGCTTTCGGAGGCGGATGAGTATGCTACCATCGGCGGGTTGGTGGTCGAACGACTCGGGCATATTCCCAAGCCCGGCGAAAAATTAATTGAGGGCGAGTTGACGATCACTGTCACGCGCAGCGACGCACGGGCGGTGCGCGAACTGATGTTGACACTGGCGCATCCGATCCGCCCCGAACTTCTCAAGCGGCGATGACCGAAAAACGAATCCGCCAAATCCTCGACGGCGTTGCCGCGGGCAGCATGACTCCCGGCGCGGCGTTCAAACTCATCGGCGAGTTGCCATTCGAGGATCTTGGATTTGCCAAGCTCGACAGCCACAGGAGCATCCGGCGCGGCATTCCCGAAGCAGTTTTCGGCGAGGGCAAGACGGCGGATCAGCTCGCGGCGATCGGGCAGCGCATGCTCGCGTCAGGAACGAATCTCATAATCACGCGGCTGGCCGCGGACAAGGCGCGCATCGTCAAACGCAAAATTCGCGCACTGGTGTATCATCGCGACGCGCGGATTGGCGCGGTGGTGAAGGAGCGCCGCAAGCCGTCGGGAGCTGGCATCGTGATGGTGCTGAGCGCGGGCACCTCCGACATTCCGGTAGCCGAGGAAGCCGCACTGTGCGCCGAGCTGTTCGGAAATCGGGTCGCGCGGGTTTACGACGTCGGCGTCGCAGGAATTCATCGCTTGACTGCGAACCTCGAAGTGATTCGCGAGGCGAGCGTGCTGATTGTCGTTGCCGGCATGGAAGGCGCCCTGCCCTCGGTCGTCGCGGGCCTGGTGGATAAACCCGTGATCGCCGTGCCGACCAGCGTGGGCTACGGCGCGTCGATGGGCGGGCTGGCCGCGCTGCTGGGAATGCTGAATTCGTGCGCGAGCGGGGTAACTGTCGTCAACATCGACAATGGGTTCGGCGCGGCGCTGGCCGCGACGCTGATCAACCGGGTGGGAATCGAACGCGACGGACGCTGATGGCTAAACGCACGTCAATCACCAGCGGGCGCGCGCGCCGCGCGATCAAGATGGGCGAACTCGCGTCGCAAGTCGGCTCCAGCTACCTGTGGAATCAACTGCGGCGCCCGTTTCTGAGCGCGCCCGCGCGGGATCGCGAGCTGCTGGAAACTCACATCCGCAACGCGCAGCGAATTGTCGAGAGTTCCAAGCAGCTTCGCGGCGCGTTCATGAAGCTGATCCAGATGCTCTCGATTCGCAAGGACCTGCTGCCGGGCGAGGCGCTCGACGTGCTGCGGACAACGCAATCGAGCGTGCCGCCGATGAGCTACGCGACTATCTCGGAACAGGTTCGGACTGAGATTGGCAAGCGGCCCGAAGCGCTCTTCAGGAGTTTCGACCAGACCGCGTTTGCTGCCGCGTCGCTCGGACAGGTACATCGTGCGGTCACGCGCGACGGTATCGACGTCGCGGTGAAGATTCAGTATCCGGGCGTCGAGGATACGGTCGAGCAGGATCTGCAGAATCTCAAACTGCTACTGCGCACGTTGCAGGCGCTCGGCCATGACGTGATGCGCCAGCAGATCGACACCGGCGCGGTGTACAAGGAACTCGATCAGCGTCTGCGCGAAGAGCTCGACTACGTGAACGAAGCGCGCAACATGGTGGAGTTCGGCCGGCGTCTCGGCGCGGACCGCGAAATCATGATTCCGCACCTCGTCAAGGAGCTGAGTTCGCGGCGCGTGCTGACGATGACGTACATCGACGGCTATCCGCTGGCAGACGTGATGGGGCCGGAGGTCGATTTTGAATTGCGCGAATGGGTCGCGATCAAGATTCACGAGTTCGCGTGGCGCCAGATTCTGGAATTCGGGATGCTGCACACGGATTTTCATCCCGGCAACTACCTGGTGAGCCATCATCCGCGGTTGGGCGTGCTCGACTTCGGCTCGATTCGGCGTTTCCCGGAACCGGTGCGCAAGGCGAACCTGCAAGTCGCGCGCGCGATTCTGAGCGGCGACGACGAGTCGCTGGGCGCGGCGATGGTCAAGCTGGGTTATCTCGATCGCAATCAGGATCCGGCGCCGATGGTCAGAATTATTCACATCCTGTTCGAGCCGATGAGAGTGGATCGCGCCATCGATCCCATCGAATACGACACGGTCGGCAAGGCGGCCAAGGTCGGCGAGCTTGCGCTGGAAAATCGGCTCTACAAATCGCCGTCGCACAGCGTATTTCTGATTCGCGCGCTGCTCGGGCTGGAAGGAATCACGCGCGGACTCGCGGTGAAGACCAACTACCGGCGGATCTTCGCGGGTTGCGTCGAGCGAATTGCGCGATGATCGCTGCCGCCGGGGCTGACAATCCAAGCATTCTCGACGCGCTCGAACGCCATCGCGACTTTCACTTCAGGCGTGTCGCGTCGCGGCGCGTGACCGGCGAGAAGAGCGCGCTCAAATTCATCGACGAGGTCGGATTTTGCACCGGATTCACGGCCGGGATGGGCGTGCCTTGCCTGCGCGAGGCGATCGCGGGAACGCGCGAACCCACAATGCCGGAGCACATCCAACACGACTACGCGATCGGGATGACGTGGCGGATAAAGGACTCGTTGCCGCAGCGCCGCGCGGTTTATTACGGCAAAGCGATCGCGCGACGCCCGAGCTTTATCGCGCGCGAGATGCTGGGCGCGTTTCTCAAGCTTCGCATCGAGCCGGGCGGCTATCGCAAGCTTTACGAACGCGGGGAACTGTCGCATTGCGGCAAACTGGTGATGGACGCTCTCTCCAAGCGCGGTGCGGCTGAGACGCGGGTGCTGAAGCTGTCGAGCGGCTATGCGCAACCGTCGCGGCGGCCGGTGTTCGACCGTGCGATGGCGGAGCTGCAGGAAAAATTTCTTGCGCTCAAAGTGGACGAGCGCGCCGACCCGTTCAGCTATGTGTGGGACACGATGGAGCATCGATGGCCCGACGCGATTGCCGAGGCTCGTACGCTCACGCGGATGCAGGCGGCGTATGTAATTGTCGCAAAATATTTCGAGACAGCGGCATTCGGGATAGAGCGCGCGATCGCGCGAATCCTGGGAATCGATCCGGCGCTGGTCGAAGCTGCGGCGCGCCGACTTAAGCGCGAGGGAACGATTGCGCGCGGCGTGAGAATCGACGGGCGCCCGGTTCCGCTTAGTCTGCTCTCCCAGTTCGCGCCGTTGGCAGGGGCCGCGCGCGACAACGGAGCGCGGCCTTAATACTGGGTGCAGGGGTCACCCCTGCTCACCATTGCTCGTAGTGCACGGCGCGGCGCTCGTAGCCTGCCCCACGGATCAAGTCGCGCAATCGGATCACGCCCTTGCCGACGCCACAGATATAGAACTGGCGCGTGCGATCGGCGTCGCCGACGACCCATCGAGCTTGCGCCAACTCGAACAGACGATCGTAGATATTTTCGGGAGGCGCGATCGCGGTCTCGTACGAAAAATTCGGCGCGGTCTGTGCGAACTCGTCGAGTTCGGCGGCGTACAGGATATGCTCGCGATCGGGCGCCGCATAAATCAAATGGATCTTCGGCGGCGCAGCTTCGCGCGACGATGAAGCGAGCGCCCGCTTCAGCATCGGGCGAATCGGCGCGATCGCCGTTCCCTCCGCGATAAAGCCGGCTTCTACCGCCGGCGCACGATCGATCGTAAAGGCGCCGAACGGCCCGCTGAAATCGATCGTGTCGCCGACACGCCGCTCGAACATCCATCCGACGCCGCGCCCGTTTGCGACGCGATTGAAGCAAATCTCGAACGGGCCGCGGTCTTCGGGGTCCGACGCGATCGAGTATGGACGCGAGCGGGTTTCGTCGCCGAGCGGAATCGTTATCGAGATGAACTGGCCGGGGATGAATCGCAGATGCTTGCCGCTGGTGAGCGAGAGAAAAAGCGAACGGGTGTCGGACGCGTGATCGAAAATCTTCTCGACGCGGGCATTCAGCGCCGCGCGAATCCCGGCAGTGGCGGGAAGCGGATCGGCCGTCATTCCTCGGCTGCCTCGCTGACCTGGTTAATCGTGTAGCGCGGGATTGTGACGACTATTTCCGCGTCGGGATCCTCGATGACGGCCTGGCATCCCAGCCGCGAAGTCGGAGTGAGCCCCGGCGCCTTGTCGAGCAGATCTTCTTCCTGCTCGCTGGACTCGCCGAGCTTGTTGAATCCCTGCCGCACGATCACGTGGCAGGTCGTGCACGCGCAATTGCCGCCGCATGCGTGCTCGAGATGGACGCCGTGACCCAGCATCACGTCGAGTATCGAGCCCGGCTTGCCGTCGTGATGAAACGGCGCCTTGGCAGGGTCGAACTCGATCAGCTTTTCGGGATCGCCGTTTTCGAATTGGATTCGCAGTTTCGCCATCGGATTCAGGCCGTAATTGAGATTATGCGCTGCGTCGAGATGGCCAAAACCGTCCCTTCATCATTGAGGTTTCCGCGCTTGGTAAGTATCCCTTGACTGTATAAGCGCTCTGTGATACAAGATGAGTATGGCAACAAGAAACCGAAAGAATCCAACACGTTGCGCATCATCGGACTCGCGTTACTCTCTTATGGAGTTTGAGCACGAATTTCCAGACGATGAGGCTTGCCTGCAATGGCTCTGGAAAACGCGGTTATCGCCAGACGGCGAGCACGCGCATTGTCCGAAGTGCAACGTCGAGCGGTCGTTCAAACGCTACGCCACGAACCAGCAAAGGCAATCGTGGACGTGTGTAGCATGCGGCCATCATCTGCATCCGACAGCGGGAACGATCTTCCACAAATCGTCCACCTCGCTGCATCTCTGGTTCTACGCGATGTACATGATCACAAGCACCCGATGCGGCATCTCCGCGAAGCAGCTAGGCCGCGAATTGGGAGTGACGTACAAAACGGCTTGGCGCATCTTCAATCGAATTCGATACTCGCTGGGCGACGATGGATCGCCGCTATCTGGCAAAGTCGAAATGGATGAAACGCTGATCGGCGGGAAGGATGAGAATCGCCATCTGGGGCAACGCTCTGGCGCGATGGGTCACTACAAGGGCAAAAAGTCCGTGTTCGGAATGGTTCAACGACGCGGCGAGTCCGGCTCCAGAGTAGTAGCGAAAGTTGTCCCCACTCCGCCGAAGTCAGGCGATGTGTTGCGCCATATTCGCGGATACGTGATGCCTGCAACAACGGTGTTCACCGATGAGGCGCGCTTCTATCAGGGGTTGAACACGATGGGCTACCGGCACGGACGCGTCCATCACACGGCGAACGTGTACGTAAGCGGGGATGCGCACACGAACACGATTGAGGGATTCTGGTCGTTGGTGAAGCGCGGAATTTCCGGCGTGTACCACAACGTCTCGGCGAAGCATTTGCAGTCATACGTGGATGAGTACGCTTGGCGCTACAACCAAAAGGACAATCCGCGCGGACACTTCAATCTTTTGCTTTCGCGCGTCGCGCACGCTTCGGCGGCGGGAAAGCCTTCGCAGCTTTCGTGAGATTACGCAGGAAGTCGGCGCGATTCGGAATCGGAATCTCGTAGCCCTTGGCGGTCTTCTGTACGGGCTTCATCGGCGACAACAGTAACACACTGGGAGGCATCTGCGTATACTGGAAATTCTAATTGCGGTTACGTTCTTCGGCTTTGCGCTGGTAGTACGCGCGCTCAGCGATATTGCAACTGCGCTCGATGAAATCCGTGATACCGCCAAAGAGTTGCGCACAATCGCACAGGACCTCGTGATGGATCGCATCCTTTCAGCTAGAGCCAAGATTTACAGGGCCAAAAAGCACATCGATGATCTCAAGCCGGAACTCGTCGCTTTCCGCGAGTTGGATTCCTACCGCGCTCATTTCTACGATGATCCCAATACGGGAGATCGCATCGGCGAATTGCAGGTCGTGCACGACCTGCCGATTCGGGTTTTCGCGATCATCGGTGACGCTGTCCACAACTTGCGATCTGTCTTGGATCATCTCGCTGGAGAGTTGTGCGTTGTCAGCGGCGGAACAATCGACAACAACACCGCTTTCCCGATTTGGGACCCTGTCAATGTCTCCGACGTTGACGCCCAGATAACACGAAAAATACCGCGCGCTAGCGCCGAAGTGATCCTTGGAATCAAGACGCTGCAACCTTACAAGGGAGGGAAAGGCGACATACTTTGGCGGCTGCATATGCTCGACATCATAGACAAGCACCGACTTCTCATAGCAGGGGCCGCCGTCGCCGATTGGATCGACTTGCGTTATCGACGCTGGGAACCGGATTGGCTGTTTCCCGACCTGACGCGTCCCATCAAGCTCCCGCCCAGAGGGGTAGCCTTCAAACATGGCGCAAAACTTCTCCGCGTTCCCAGAATCGAACGGGAGAAGACGACAATGAACGTGGACCCTAAGTTTCGCTTTCAGGTAGCTTTCGGGGAGGTTCTGGAAGGAGAACCCGTCATTCCAGCGCTCGACAAGTTTGTTGACCGCGTCAACGATGTCATCTCCACGTTTCGAGGACTCTTGATCTGATACCGGCCTGTCGCCTTTATTTATATCGTGTTTCATAGTCGATTTCTACAGTGCGGGGATACTTACCCCGCGCTTGCATCTTCGCCTGATTTTCGCCATCATCTCACATCGCGCAAGAGCATGGGGAGAAGACCCAATGGCGACGCTGACCAAGCGGCAGAAGCAGCTAATCGACTACCTGAACGACTATATCAGGGAACACGGCTACGCACCCACGCTGGCCGAAGTCGGCCAATACTTCGGACTCTCGTCGCTCGCCACCGTGCACAAGCATCTGCACAACCTCGAGCAGAAGGGGTTTATCAAGCGCCAGCACAATCATAGCCGGGCGCTCGAAGTCGCGGCGCCGGAGAAGCATGAAGCGGCCAAGGCGATCCGATTGCTCGGCACCGTTGCGGCAGGCGCGCCGATCGAGGCGGTCGAGAGCAACGAAACCATAAGCGTGCCCGACGAGTTCATCCGGCGCGACGATACATTTTGTCTGCGGGTGAAGGGCGACTCGATGATCGAAGACGGCATCCGCGACGGCGATTACATAATCGTCGAAGGCCGCGACAGCGCCGACAATGGCGAGACGGTGGTCGCACTGATCGGCAACGAGGCGACGGTCAAGAAGTTCTATCGTGAATCGGGCGGACAGATCCGGTTGCAGCCGGCGAACTCCGCGATGCAACCGATCATGGTCGGCGAGGGCGACCTGGCGATTCGCGGCGTCGTGGTCGGCCTGATGCGTCACTACCGCTAAACGCCTCGCTCGCGCAGCACTACTTCAGCCGCTGTAACGACTTCATCGACGATGGAATGCGTGCACTAAAACGCGCCAGGCGGCGGCATCGGATCGACCCGCACCCGCTTGTGCCCTTGGCCTTTCCGCCTTCAGCCAGGTCGCTCAGGCGCTGACCTGATAGAGCGCTTTGGCGATTGGGTCCGCGATTGGGATTATGACGACGAAAATGGAGCCCTGCGGAAGCGCGGTCTTGACCATAATCGTTGCGCCGAGCGCTTCCACATTGCGCTGAACAACGGCGAGGCCCAGGCCCATTCCGCGGTGACTGCGGATACTCGAGTGCGAAAGCTGCGCGCAGCGTTGGAATGCCTGCGCGACCAGCTCGGCCTCGATACCGGGTCCCGTGTCGCGGACTTCCAGTTCAACTGCGGAGCCGCGTTGGGATGTTACAGCTCGGCGAATCGCGATAGTGACGCTGCCTCGATCGGTAAATTTGATCGCGTTGACTGCGAGGTTGAGCAGTATCGACTTGATTGGTCGGCGCCGCGAGCGAAAAACAGTTGGCGCGGCTTCGAGATCGAATCCGATTTCCAGGCCTTTTGAATCGTTGGCAGCCTCGAGCGCCGGAGCAAGCTCTCCAATCAGATCGTGCGGGCGGATTTCCTCTTCGTATGCCGCCTCAGCCATCGCGTCCGCGACCGAAAAGTCCATCACGTTTTCGACAGTTTGGGCGAGGTCGTGCGCGTTGGCATTCATGCGCTCGATAATCTGCTTGTGGCGGTCGTCAATTGCTTCGCTCAACTCGTCGCGCAGGATGTCGAGATAGCCGAGGATCGCCTGCACCGGCGAGCGAAGCTCGTGCGCAAGATTGGCTAGCGCCTCCATGTGCAGTCCCTGCTCCCATTGAACCGCCTGCATTCTCGAGCGGATCCCTTCGCTCGCAGCCGATTCGACGGTTGCAACGGAGGCGTGACCATTATTTGAGAGATTCGACAACTGCGTCTTTCCGATTCCTGGCTGGCTTCGCTACGCAACGAATTTTCTGTGCGAGCTATGCGTGCCAATTGCTATCTACGTTGAAGCAAACGAGGGGAGAGGTGAATCGGAAAATCACCCGGATCGCAGGAGAAAAGTACCTAGTAGGAGGAGGAAGAGTACCTAGCTGGGCCCGCTTGAGTCAGATCCGCCCGGCGTATAACCATTAGTTTTTGTATCCAAATTGATTAAGTGTAAATGTTAAGTGTAGATGTATCGGATGGCGCCGCACGCCGAACGGGCCACAGACTGTAAGGAGGACCTGATGCCGGGTTGGTACGAGGACAATTCACAATCCATCGGGCGCACACCGCTCGTCCGGCTCAACCGCGTCATCGATGGGGCTCCGGCTACGGTACTTGCGAAGATTGAAGGGCGTAACCCCGCCTATTCCGTAAAATGCCGAATCGGCGCCGCGATGGTTTGGGATGCCGAACGTCGTGGCCTGCTGGGCCCGGGCAAGGAACTCGTCGAGCCGACCAGTGGGAACACGGGGATTGCGCTCGCATTCGTCGCCGCGGCCCGTAATCTCCCGCTGACGTTAACCATGCCGGAAACGATGAGTATCGAGCGCCGCAAATTGCTGATCGCGTACGGCGCAAAGCTGGTGCTTACAGAAGGGGCAAAGGGCATGACCGGAGCGATCGCGAAGGCCGAGGAAATCAAGGCGTCGGCGCCGGATCGCTACGTTCTTCTGCAGCAGTTTAAGAACCCCGCGAATCCCGCGATTCACGAGAGGACGACCGCGCCGGAAATATGGAACGACACCGAGGGCGCGGTTGATATTTTTGTGTCAGGCGTGGGCACCGGCGGCACCATCACCGGAGTCTCGCGGTACATCAAGCGCACCAAAGGAAAGCCGATTATTTCGGTCGCCGTCGAGCCGTCCGCGAGTCCCGTGCTCAAGCAGCATCGAGCGGGTGAGCCGCTCAAGCCCTCCGGACATAAGATTCAAGGTATCGGCGCCGGATTTGTGCCGGAAGTCCTGGACCTCTCACTGGTTGACGAAATCGAGCCGGCTACCAACGAGGAGTCGATCCATTACGCGCTGCGCCTGGCTCGCGAGGAGGGGATAATCTCGGGTATTTCGAGCGGGGCCGCCGTGGCGGTCGCCGCGCGGATGGCCAAACGTCCGCAGAACGCGGGCAAGACGATCGTCGTCGTGCTGCCCGACTCCGGCGAGCGGTACCTGAGTACCGCCCTCTTCGAGGGTCTCTTTGATAACTAATGGAGCGGGCAATGAACTCCCGAGATGAGGAAGACGATAACGGCGGGATTGCAGGTTCGGATTTGAACCTTGACCGGATCGTCGCCGAGCTGCGCACCTCCCGCGCTGGATCGCAAGCGGGAGGCAAACGCGAGGAGGCCGCCCCGCTGCCATCGAGGAAGGCGGTCGCGCGCATCATCGACGGCCTGTTCGCGGCGCTTTTTCCGACGCACTTCGTTCTGCCGGATCTTACCGACGAGGGCATCGATTACTTTGTCGGGCACACGCTCGATGCGGCGCTGCGCTCGCTGGCCAAGCAGGTGCGCCTGGAACTGCAATTTGCATCCCGGCAACCGGACGAGCGCAGTCGCGATCGAGCGCGGCAGGCGATCCAGATAACACGCGAGTTTGCCGCATGTCTGCCGAAGGTGCGCGCGTTGCTCGAAAACGATATTTTGGCTGCCTACCAGGGCGACCCCGCAGCCAAGAGCGTCGAAGAGGTACGGGTCTGCTACCCCGGCATTTGGGCCATCACCCACCATCGCCTCGCTCACGAACTCTATCTCCTGGGTGTCCCGCTGCTCGCCCGCATCATCGCAGAGCTTGCGCACTCGGCAACCGGTATCGATATCCACCCGGGGGCGAAGATCGGCGCGAGTTTTTTCATCGACCACGGTACCGGCGTGGTCATCGGAGAGACGGCAATCATCGGCCAGCGCGTGCGGTTGTATCAGGCCGTTACACTAGGGGCGAAGAGCTTTCCGGTTGGCCAAGACGGCACGCTGATCAAGGGCATCCCCAGGCATCCCGTCGTGGAAGACGACGTCGTGATCTATGCCGGCGCGACGATCCTCGGTCGGGTCACCATCGGCCGCGGCTCGACCATCGGCGGCAACGTCTGGCTCACGCGCAGCGTGCCGCCCGGAAGCAACATCACGCAGGCGCAGGTGCGCAGTGAGGAGTTCGATGACGGTGCCGGGATTTGAACGGGCGGCGCCCGGCACGCAACAAGAAAAGTTCCGCCATTTCGGCAATTCCGCTGCCGCACCAATTCTTCCATCTCGACAATTCGGCCGGCTCGGCAATTTTCCCATCTCGGCAATTCTGCGATCACGGACCTCAGGCGCTGATGAAGAACATTGCGATGTCGGCGTTCAGGTTCGGGTCGTCGTGGACTTGCTGACCTGATTCGCTGTTCAGGCAGATCTCGCGCAGCACCCGAATGCCGATTGCGCGGCAGAGCTCGCGAACATCGACGATCGAAGCGAATCGACGATTGGGGGTGTCGTACCATTCGTAGCCGTAAAGCCCCGGCAGCTTGGGTGAGCGGCCCAGTTCGTAATACATCTCGCGCAGCTTGCGATAGGCGAAATTCGGAAAACTGACGATACCAAGCCCACCGACGCGGGTGATCTCGCGCAGGACGCCCTTGGTGTCGGCGATGCACTGCAAGGCCTGCGAGAGTACAACCACGTTGAACTGCCCATCACGAAAGCCGGTCAATCCGCGGTTGAGGTCAGCATGGATGACGTCCAGCCCGCGGCATACGCAGGCGAGAACGGCTTTCTCGTCAACCTCGACGCCCACGACGCGGGAGTGGCCCCGGGCGACGAGTTCGGACATCAGTTGGCCGCTGCCGCATCCCAGATCGAGGACGCTGCTGTCGAGCGGAATCTGGTCCACCAGGATTCGGAGGTCCACGCGGTCGCCCTGGAAAAATGTGCCGGATGATGGCGGTGGCGCCGACTGCTGATCAGGTTCGACGACCTTCGGCGTTTCGGAAAGATTGGCAAAGAAGCCGCGGACCAGCCCGCCGTAGCTGTCGACACTGTCGGCGAGGAGGAACGCGTCGTGGCCGCTCGAACTGGCAACCTCGCAATAGGAAACGGGCTTGTCCAGCGCCAGCAAAGCGTCGGCGATCTCGCGGCCCTCTTCCGGCGGGAAAAGCCAATCGCTGCTGAAGCTCACCACCAGCCAGCGGCACTGCGAGGGCGCGAGCGCCGCCTGCAACGCCTCAGGCGTGTCACCCACGTCAAACATGTCCATCATCATCGACAGCGTGACGTAGCTGTTGGCGTCAAACCGCTCGACAAATCTGTCGCCTTGGTAGCCGAGGTAAGCGCCGACCGAAAACTTTTTTTCGAACGCCGTGGCGACCTGCCGCGGACGCAGGCGGCTCGGGCCGAATTTCGCGGTCATCGATTCGCGCGACAGATACGTGATGTGCCCAAGCATCCGCGCCAGCGCCAAGCCGACCGCCGGCCCCTGCTCTCCGTAATATCGCCCGCCGTGATAGCGCGGGTCGTGCATGATCGCATTGCGCGCGACCACGTCGAACGCCAGCGCCTGGCTGGTCAGCCGGGGCGAGGTCGCCATCGCCACGCATCCACGGACCCGTTCGGGAAAGCGGGTTGCCCAGGCGATCGCCTGATGACCGCCCATCGAGCCGCCAATCACCGCCAGCAGCCGGCCGACGCCGAGGTGGTCCATCAGCCGTCGCTGCACTTCGACGGTGTCGGCAATGGTTACGGTGGGAAAGTCCGCCGCATACTCACGGCCGGTGAGCGGGTCGATGCTGTTGGGGCCGGTAGTGCCGCGGCATCCGCCGAGGATGTTGGCGCAGACGACGAAATAGCGGTCGGTATCGATGAACCGGCCCGGTCCCACGACGATATCCCACCATCCGGGAACGTCCGCGTCGTCGTGCCGGGCGACGTGCGAATCGCCGCTGATGGCGTGGCAGATCAGGACGGCGTTGGCGGCCGCCTCGTCCAGATTGCCGTAGGTCTCGTAAGTGACGGTGACCGAGGGCAGTTCGCCGCCCAGTTCCAGTTTGAGCGGAGTGTCGAAGGTGACCTGCCGGGCATGCAGCAGCGGCGCCGCAGAACGGACCGCGTCGCTGCTATCGAAATCGCCCTGCCCCACCTTCGCCTGATGGGCGAGCGGCTGCGTGGCACGTCTTTCCACCGGCTGGTTTACCGTTGCGATGCTTTCAGCGCCTGATCGAGGTCCGCGATGATATCGCGGACGTCCTCGACACCGATCGACAGACGCACGTACTCGGGCGTCACGCCGGTCTGGACCTGCTCTTCAGCCGTGAGCTGCGAGTGCGTGGTCGTTGCCGGGTGGATGATCAACGATTTTGCGTCGCCGATATTTGCCAGATGGCTGAACAGTTTGACGCCGTTGATCAGTTTGACGCCGGCTGGTTTGCCGCCCTTGATGCCGAAGCCGACGATCGCGCCCTGGCCGTCGGGCAGGTACTTCTTCGCGTTCTCGTAATCGGGATGGCTGGGCAGGCCCGGATAATTCACCCATTCCACGGCAGGATGCGTCTCCAGAAACTTCGCCACCGCCAGCGCGTTTTCGGAGTGCCGCTGCAGCCGCAGGTGCAGCGTCTCCAGTCCCAGCAGCGTCAGGAAGGATCCAAACGGGCTCTGGCAGGCGCCAGTGTCGCGCAGCCAGTGGGTGCGGATGTGGAGGATGTAGGCGATGTTGCCGATGGGCCGCAGCGCCTCCTCGAACACCATCCCGTGGTACGACGGGCTGGGCGCGCAGAATTCCGGCCACTTACCCGGCTCTTTGGCCCACGGAAACTTGGCGCTGTCGATAATCGCGCCGCCGATGTGGACGCCATGGCCGGCGATGAACTTGGTCGTCGAATACACGACGATGTCGAAGCCGTGCTCGATCGGACGGAACAGGGCCGCAGTGAGGGCGGTGTTGTCGATGATCGTGGGCAGACCGTTTTTGTGCGCGAGGTCGGTGATCTTGCGGTAATCCGGCACGTCGTTCTTCGGGTTGCCGGGCGTCTCGATGTACACCACACGGGTGTGTTTGTCCACCAGCTTGCTGATTTCGTCGGGCCGCTTGGGATCGAAGAAGCGGACCTCGATGCCGAGCTGCTTGAACGTCTGCGTGAACAGCGTCCACGTCCCGCCGTACAGACTGTTGGCGGAGATGAAGTTTTGCCCCGAATGCACGATCGTCAGCAGGGACGCAGTGATGGCAGCCTGGCCGCTGGCAAACGCCAGCCCCGCGGCGCCGCCGTCGAGGGCAGCCAGCCGCTTCTCGAGGACGTCGTTGGTCGGGTTCATCAACCGCGTGTAAATGTTGCCGAACTCTTTGAGCGCGAACAGGTTCGCCGCGTGCTCGGTATCGTTGAACACGTAGCTGGTCGTCGCATAGATCGGCACGGCCCGTGCATTGGTGGTAGGGTCTGCCACTTGGCCGGCGTGTAGCGCAAGAGTGCCCAGCCGATAGTTGGAATTGCTGTCTGCCATTACCTTCCCCGATCGATTGATTCGATTATTATAAGCAACGTTTTTTGATAGCCTCGTGTCAAGAGTGGCCCGCTTTGGGCCGAGATCCTCACGCGGCAGTTCCTTTGGTTTGAGAAATGCCTTCGAACAGAGCCGTACTCAGGTATCGCTCGCCGGAATCGGGCAGTATGACGACGATGGTCTTGCCCTTGCTAGCCGGGCGCTTGGCGATGCGCACGGCCACCGCGACGGCGGCCCCGCACGAAATGCCCGACAGGATACCTTCTTCGCGGGTCAGCCGCCGCGCGTATTCAATCGCCTCTTCGTTGGTGACCTGCTCGATTTCATCGACGATCGAGAGGTCCAGGTTTTCAGGCACGAACCCCGCACCGATGCCCTGGATTTTGTGCGCGCCCGGTTTCAGCGGTTGGCCGGCCCGTTGCTGCGTGATGACGGGACTGGCAGTCGGCTCGACGGCGACCGCGATGATTGGCTTGCCCTCGGTTCGTTTGATGTAGCGCGAGACCCCGGTGATAGTGCCGCCGGTGCCGACCCCCGACACGAAAATATCGACCGCGCCCTCCGTGTCGGCCCAAATTTCCGGCCCGGTGGTAGTTTCGTGGATGGCAGGATTGGCGGGATTCTTGAACTGCTGAAGCAAAACGTAACGATCGGGCGCCGACGCCTTGATTTCCTCGGCCTTCGCGATCGCTCCGTTCATGCCCCGCGCGCCCTCGGTCAATACGAGGTTTGCGCCGTACGCAATCAGCAGTTTGCGGCGCTCCATACTCATCGTATCCGGCATGGTCAAGGTTAGCGGGATCTTGCGGGCGGCCGCGACGAACGCCAGCGCGATACCGGTGTTGCCGCTGGTGGGTTCCACCAACTCCTTGCCGGGACCCAGCAGGCCGCGCTTCTCCGCATCCCAGACCATCGCGGCGCCGATTCGGCATTTGACGGAATAGGCAGGATTGCGCCCTTCGATTTTGCCGAGAACTATCGCCGGCGCGCCGTCGGTGACGCGATTGAGCCGCACCAGCGGCGTATGCCCGATCGATCGTGAATTATCTTCGTACCAATGTGGCATCGCCTACCTCCTGCTTCTGCAAGGGTCGTGACTTTTCCGTTTCCGGACGGACTCGATCATCGCCCGGCTATGCTTTGTTTTCCGGAAACCAGTAGCCAAGTAATGTGATAGAGTTACATTCTTTTATAATTTGGGGCAAGGCTCCGAGGCGGCGACGGGCAATTTACTGAATTGATTCGCGAAAACAGGCGCTACAGGCATTCGCGTTTCGATCGAGTTGACGAATTCCTCAACAGCAGAACGGCAGGACGCGAACTCCACTGATATGGGGGTTGACGGTGACCCAAGATTATGGAATGGCGGTCGGCGCAGTGCCCGGAACGAGAGAACCTTGAGGCGGCCCTACGGCCTTCACCGTCACCACATAGGTAACTTTTTCTCCCGTGGCGAGCGTCACGTCGATTTTCCAACTGCCGGCATCGGCGCCCACCAATTCGATCCTCCCCGGGGCATCATACACCACGAGCGCGTTGGGATTGTCGACCACCTTTGGCTTAAGAGCCGCACCTTTCCCTGCGCCACTTGCCGCACCGTCCTCCACGCCATTTATGGTGTAGTTCTCGCCCTTGTTGATCGTCACAGAAATGATGCGGCGTTTGGCCTCGGGCGGCGCGGCGAGCGCGGACGATCCGTTCAAGGCGATCAGTGCAAGCATCACCAGGGCGCACGCCAGTATGCGGCGAGAAGGCGCCTTTGCATCAGCCTCTTCGATTATCATTTTTCCCTCACCCGATGGCGAAACGAATCGGCGGCAATAGTAAGCGGGGATTCCCATTTTGGATCCTGATTCAGACTCGCACCCACAGCAGGCCGTCTGCAAACGCAAAGTCCGAGCCCGGTTCAAATGCCTGGGTGGCCGGTCGGGCGCCATCGGCTCGATCAGCTCGAGCAGGCCGACCGCCGGCGCTCGAAACCGTCACGCCGACCCCGGGCAATGAGGCGATCGCGCTTGCAAATGCGACCCGGACTAACTTATCAACTGGGTACGAAAGATCGGGCACGCCAGGCAGATTTTCATCAACCCAAACTCTCGGTAACAAGGCGGAAGTTGTGAACGGGAACCTCGTCGACGAAACCATCGCGCGCGCCGCGGCCGAGCGCCGCAGTGCGCTTTCAGAAATCGAATCCAAGCGGATCCTCGAAACGATCGGCATCGCAACCCAGATGCCCGAGCCGGCGCGCAGCGCCGACGAAGCAGCAGCAGCGGCCGAGCGGCGCGGCTTCCCGGTCGTGCTCAAAGTGCTTTCGCCGGATGTCACGCACAAGAGCGACATCGGCGGCGTCGCGCTGGGGCTGGCTTCGAAGCTCGAAGTGCGCGAGGCGTTCGCGCGGATTGCCGCAAATCTCTCGCAAAAGGCTCCCGGTGCGAGATTCGAAGGGGTCGCGGTGCAGGGCATGGCGGCGGCGGGACTGGAACTGCTCGCAGGCATCGCGCGCGATCCACAGTTCGGTGCGATGGTGATGGTTGGGCTCGGCGGGGTGTTCGTTGAAGTGCTCAAGGACACCGCGGTCCGAATCGCGCCGGTCGACAAGCGCGAGGCGCGCGCGATGCTCGCGGAGCTGCGCGGCGCCGCGCTGCTGGACGGCGTGCGCGGCAGAGCGGCGGTTGACCGCGACGCGGTCGCGGAATTGCTGGTCCGGATATCCGAGTTCGCGGCGCGGCGCGCGGAAATCAGGGAAATGGACCTGAACCCGATCGCCGCGTATGCGTCGGGGCTGAGCGTGCTCGACGCCCGTATCCTGCTCGACCACGAGGTCAAAGACGGCGCGCACGGGCAATTGCCGGCAGCGGAAGCGGCGGCGCTTCAGGCCCGCCGCCAGGAAAACCTCCGGCGCGCGCTCAAGCCGCGCACCGCGGTTGTGTTCGGCGATCGCGCGTCGCGCGATTTCCAGTGGCTGCGTGCGCTGGGAAACTTCAAAGGCAAGCGCTTTTCGGTGCAACCCGACCAAAAGGACGGCGCCGCGATCGAGGCGATGGGCATCAGCAACTTCCGCACCGTGTCCGAGATTCGGGAACCGATCGACTATGCGATCGCGTCCGTTCCGCGAAAGATCGCGCCCCAGACGCTTGCGCAATGCGCCGCGGCCGGGGTCGCAGGCATCGGATTCTTCACCGCCGGTTTTTCCGAGACCGGCGATCCGATCGGAGTGGAACTCGAAGCGGAACTGAAAAAGATCGCTTCGCACTCGGACATCGCGCTGGTCGGCCCCAACTGCATGGGCCTGTGCAACCCGGGACTGGGGCTGCTCAATTCCGCCAACCTGCTCGCGGGCGAAGCGGGCGACGTGTGCTTCATCTCGCAGAGCGGAACGCACGCAATCAGTTTCTGCATGCAGGCTCCGGGACGCGCAATCAAGGTCTCCATGGCGGCGTCGATCGGCAATGCGCTGGTGCTGGAGGCGGCGGACTACCTCGAGGTGATGGCCTCGGACGCCGCGACCCGCGCGGTCGGCATCTATGTGGAGGGGGTGCGCGACGGACGGGGATTCTTCGAGAGCCTCAAGCGCGCCACCGCGCGCGTCCCGGTGCTGGTCTGGAAGGGCGGCGTGACGGACTCGGGCGCCCGCGCGACATTTTCGCACACCGGATCGCTCGCGACGCCGGCGGCGGTATGGCGTGCGGCGATGCTACAGAGCGGCGCGGTCGAAGTGTCGGGGCTGGAGCCGATGCTGGACGCGATCGAACTGTTGACCCGCGCCCGGCCGGTGAGGGGCCGCGGGATGGCGCTGGTCGCGATGACCGGCGGTCAGTCGGTGGTGATCAGCGATACGTTTGCGACTCACGGACTCCAGGTTCCAGCCTTGTCGGAAGCGTCGTACGCAGAGTTCAAGAGCTTCTTCCAGGTGATCGGCGGCAGCTACCGCAATCCGCTTGACGCCGCGTGGACGATCGGACCCCGCTCGTCCGAAGGTCAGGACAAACTTGATCGCGTACTCGACATTCTCGACCGCGACCCGGTTATCGACGCGATCGTGATGGAGTTCAGGCCGGGGCTGAATTTTAGCGGTCCAAGGCGCCCGGTCGACGTCAAGGAAAGCATCCCTATGCTCGATCGGCTCGCGCGGTTCGCAGAGAGCGCGCGCAAGCCGTTCGCGATCGCGGTGGAATCGCAGCACGTGTCGCCCGACATACGGGCCACGGTCGTGGCCGGCGCAAGCGTGCTCGCGAGAGAGAGGGGACTGGCGACCTTCGACACGTTCGCGCGCGCGGCGGGTGCGTTTCGCGCCGCGGCTGAGTATTTCGAACGCGCGGGAACCTCGGCAAAGGGATCGAGCGGTGCGGATTAATTGAATTCGGAGACTCGAAAATGGAAATTCCGGTTCCATCTGTCATGAATCAAAAGCCCGCATGGCTGCGAGAGCTCTTCCCATGGGAGCAGAAAACGCTGCGCGTCAACGGCCGCAATATGGCCTACCTCGACGAGGGGAGCCGTGGCGCGCGGCCCGCGATCCTGCTGCACGGAAATCCCACGTGGGGATTCCTCTACCGCGACTTCGTCGATCCGCTGGTCAAAGCGGGCTACCGCACCGTTGTTCCCGATTGGATCGGGTCGGGCTACTCCGACCATCCGCGCGTCGATGCCGCGCTCACGCTGGCGCATCATATCGCCGACCTGGTCTCGCTAATCGACCAGCTCGATCTGCGCGGCTTCGTGATCGTCGGACAGGACTGGGGCGGCCCGCAGGGCGTGGGAGCAGCTCTGCAAAGACTCGATCGACTGGCCGCGCTGGTGCTCATGAACACTTGGCTTTACACCGATTACGCCGGTAAGTTTCATCAGTCGCCGCTCCCGTGGACGACCTGGCATGCGCCGCTAATCGGTCAACTCCTGATGAAGCGCTTCAAGGTGCTGTCGCATGCGGGACCGTCGGCGATAACCAGGCGCGGGATGACGGAGGCGGAGAAGCGCGGCTATCACCACGTGTTCGACGAGCCCGATTCCGATCACGTCGTGCTTACCTGGCCGAGGACGATACCGCTGCGCGAGGGCGACCGCGGATGGGCCGACATGACGATGATACAGCGCCGGCTGCCCGAGCTGGCCCGGACGCCGACCATCCTGCTGTGGGCGCCGGAGGACGCCGTCTTCCCGATCGAGTACGCGAATCGGTTGAAGGAGCTGATGCCGCACGCGGAGGGGCCGATCCTGTTCGAGCGGGCAGCGCATTTTCTCCAGGACGACCGCGGACCCGACCTGGTCGCCGCAATCATCCCGTTTCTCGATCGGGCGGCGGGGAATCGTCTATGAACTTTGTGACGCCGACGGCTTCCGAACTCGCCGGCTTGCGCGCCGACCCGCTGCTCTGGGAGCAGGAACTGGACACGCGGCCTGAAGTGGCCAAATCGCTTGAACGTGCGGCGGGCAAGCGCGCGGGCAGGGTCTACTGGCGATCGAAGAACGGACATCTGTACGCGCTCGAACTCGCAGACCTGGGGCGCGGTCGCCCGTCGATGGCGATGGTCTACGGGTTCTGGAACCGCTACGAGCCGCGCCCGCCTGAAGATCAGATCGACCAGGATCTGATCGATTTCTGCCTGTGGGTTGCGGAGGTCTGCGACGGCCTCAACCCCGAAGATCTCGCGCGCGTCCTGACCTTCGCCGGCCATCCCGTCGCATGGCCGCGACCGTGAGCTATGCGCCGCCACTGGAAGTCCCGCCACCTCGGCGGCCGTCCATGGATTGATTACGAGATTCGAGCGCTGATCCAGCGGACGCAGAAGAACGACCGCATCGTAGCGATACCAATCCTCGGCAGGCTTCATTATCAATACGTTCGGGTTTAGGTTTTGACTTGGGTAATTAGTGAGAAAGGTCACGCTTGGCTGAAGAATTATCCAAAACCACCGCGCCCCGGCCGAGCGGTACAGAGACCGGAGAGTTTTGAACCGTCACGTGCACGCGATAAATAACCAGGATTCCAATAAGGGAGGAAGGTGCGATGAGCGGAAGTCCTAGCGGTGCGAAGCCGAGCGGCGCGACAAAAGTGTCCAGACGCGCATTCCTGGGCGGCGCGGCCGCCGGCGCGGCCGGCGCATGGGCGCTCTCCCACGGCCTTGAACAGCTCGGTGACGATCCGGCGAAGCCGCCGCAACTGTACGAATACTACCTCGACAATTTCTGGTTCGAGGCGGCCGACCTCGAACACCAGCAGATATACGCTCCCCTCAAGGGCAGCCACAAGGCCGATATCGTCATTGTCGGCGGCGGCTTCACCGGGCTTTCCTCCGCGTACCATCTAAGCCGCAGATTTCCCAACAAGCACATCGTGCTGCTCGAAGGCGCCTGCTGCGGATACGGCGCCAGCGGCCGCAACGGGGGCTTCTGCGACGCAGGCTTCTCCGGACTGATGCCGTGGGTGGACAAGGTAGGCCCGGAGCTCGGCCGCAAGGCCTTCGACGCGAGCCTCTACGGCATCGGACATATCAAGCGGCTGGTGGCGGAACACGGCGTGGTCTGCGACTTCGAGGAAAACGGCGTGCTCGAAGCCGCCATCGACCAGGAGCAAGCCGCTCAGCTTGAGCACCAGCTTCAGAGCTACAAGTCGATGGGGCTGAACGCCGCGCTGCTGCAGGGCAAGGAGCTCGAGGCCGAAATCAGATCGCCGCGCTACCTCGCCGCCCTCAAGTTTCCGTACGGCGGTATTCTCAACCCGGCGAAGCTGGCGCGCGGCATCAAGCCTTTGGTCGAGCGCGCTGGCGTCGAGGTTCGCGAGCGGACCCTGGTGATGCGCGTGACTCCGGGCAAGGTGCACCGCGTGGAGACTGAAATGGGCGACATCAGCGCACCCGTGCTGGTGCTCGCCCTCAACGGATACTCCCCGAGGCTCGGTTTCTTCCGCGATCGCGTGTTGCCGCTTTGCAGCTATGTGATCGCCACCGAGCCGTTGACCAAGGCGCAGTGGGAATCGATAGGCTGGAAAGGCCGCCAGGGCCTCTCCGACCTGCGGGTGCTCTTCGACTACCAGCGTCCGACCGCGGACGGGCGCATCGTGATCGGCGGTTCGGACGCGCCCTACTTCGCCGGCGACGCGCCCAGTTCCGGCAACTACCGGCCGGCCCTCGAATTACTCACCCGCAGCCTGTTCACGACGTTTCCGCAACTGGAAGGACTGCGAATCGATCATGCCTGGGGTGGCACGATGGGCTTCACGATGGATTTCACGCCGTCGGTAGGCGTGATGGGAGATCACAAGAACATCTTCTATGGAGTCGCCTACAACGGCGAAGGCGTCGCATTCACGCAGACCGCGGGACGCATCATCTGCGACCTGATTGCGGGCGAACAAAGCGAATTCACCGAATTGTTCGTGGTGAATCACAAGATGCCCTATCTCGGCCCCGCCAGCCTTCGCATCGTGTTCGAAAGGCTTTACAGGTGGTACCTGATGCGCAACGCTGGCAGAACCGTGCGCTGAGCTTTCAAGAGTCGCCGTTGCGCCCGCACATCTGCGCGGCCGCTGGCTTGATTTGTGGTGGCGCTTGTCAACGATCGTGCGTCATCCACGGGAGCGCTTTGCGCAATGGAGGGCTTATGAACAAGGCGGAGTTCTATCGTGAGGCACGCACCGATCTTCCGGGGCCGCTTGCGGGCGTGCGCGTGTTGGAGGCGACCACCACCTGGGCCGGCCCGATGTGCGCAGTGGTGCTGGCTGATCTAGGCGCCAGCGTGATCAAGGTCGAGGTTCCGAGCGGCGAAGTGACCCGACGTCTAACGCCGCTGCTCCCCGGCACCAGCGTCAGCTTCACTCACGCCACCGTAAACCGCAACAAGCGCAGCCTGACGCTCGATATGCGGCACCCTGAGGGTCGCGATATTTTCCTGAAGCTCGCCGCTCAGTCGGACATCGTGGTCGAGAATTTCAAGGCCGGCACGATGGACAACTGGGGTGTCGGCTACCGGGCAGTACGGGCGGTGAAGCCCGACATCGTGTATGTCTCGATAACCGGATGGGGCCAGTTCGGGCCCTACCATGAGCGCCCTGGCTACGACCCGCTAGTCCAGGCCGCGTCGGGATTCGTCTCCTTGAACGGCTCGCCTGACGGGCCGCCCACCAAGGCGCCTACTTACCTGGGCGACGACCTGGGCGGGTTGCACGGAGCGATCGGCGCGATCGCGGCACTGAGCCATCGCGACCGCACCGGCGAGGGCCAGCAGGTGGATGTGGCAATGCTCGACGCGCTGCTGTTTCAGTCCGACGGCTACCCAACACTCGGGGCCATGGGTGTTGATCCTACCCGGATGGGTAACGAGTTTGGCTTCGCGGCTCCCGTCAATCTGTTCGACTGCAAGGACGGGCCGGTGATGGCCGGTGTCCTGCTCGACTCGCATTGGAAGGTCCTGACTCGCACCATCGGGTGTCCGGAACTTGCCGACGATCCGAACTTCGCCACGGCTGCGGGCCGCACCGCCAATCGAGACGCCTGCAATGCGCTGCTCGGAGGATGGTTGGCTAAGCGCACTCGTGCCGAAGCGATCCAAGTCTTTGATCGCGGCGGAATACCGATCGCGCCTGTCAACACTTACGCCGAGGCAGCCCGCGATATTCACGTGCGGGAGCGCGACATGCTGCAGCCAACCCGCCTCGAGGACAGGTCGACCGCGCCGATCACAGGTCCGGCGGCGAAGTTCTCGCGCACGCCGACGCGCGTTCGCACCGGCGCGCCGGCCCTGGGGGAACACAACGACGAGATCCTCGCCGAGCTTGGCTTCACCACCGATGCGCGCAGGCGGCTGAAGGAGTCAGGAGTAATATGACCGGGTGTTGCAGACCCCCAAGAATCGAAATCGCCTCGACGTTTCTGCGGGCTGCGGGCACCGGATATGAAAGGAGGACAATCAGGCTCGACAGCCACTCCGTCAGGGCGATAAGCCTGTGAAAATTGAACCAGCTGAAGGAGACGAAGATGGACTATGAAACGATCCGATACTCGGTCGAGGACCAGGTAGCCCTTCTCACCTACGACCGGCCCGATCAGCGCAACGCGATCAACCGCCAGATGAACTCGGAGCTCCAGCACGCCTGGCAGCGCTTTCGGGACGACGACGATGCGTTCGTACTCGTTATGACGGGCGCCGGAGAGGCCTTCTGCGCTGGCTGGGATCTCGCTGATGCCGCCGAGTGGCCGCGCGAGGATTGGGATACTTACCGCAGGAACCTTCACAACCTCGCCGGCATCTGTGGCTATACGCGCAAGGTGGACGTCTTCAAGCCCGTCATCGCCGCGGTGAACGGATACGCGGTTGCGGCGGGCCTCGAGACCGCGCTCCTCGCCGACATTCGGATCGTTTCGGAGACCGCCGTCTTCGGCGCCTTTGAGCGCCGCTGGAACATCGTTGCAGGAGACGGCCTGACCGTGCGCCTGCCTCTGGTCGTCGGGTTCGGGCGCGCCATGGAACTCATCATCACGGGCCGGGCGGTCGGCGCCGAGGACGCGCTGCGCATCGGTCTGGCCAACGAGGTCGTGCCGCGGGATCAGGTCCTCGCCCGCGCCCTTGAGCTCGCGCGCGAGATCGCGAGGCTGCCTCAAGGAGCTATTCGCACTGACAAGGAAACGGTCATGCGCAATGTCGGCCGCACGCTCGAGGAGCAGCTCCGCAACGAGGCCGAGGCCGTTCTCTCCATGTGGCTGCGCAGGGACTCCCATGCGATCGGAGCCCGCTCGTTCAAGGAGCGGCGAAAGCCCCAGTGGCCGAACCGCGGCCTCTGACTTCAGTCGGTCTGCTGACCGGGCAGAAAATGAAGAGAGTGGTAACAGGATATGTAACCAACAAATTTGAGATATTCTGACTGGCTGGTCTCGCGACCGCGTACCAACCCGAAGGGGTTCGGGAATTTCTGACATGCACCGTTCGTAACCGGTATTGAATCACGTTCTGAGCAGTATAACAGGCAATTTTGGGTTCTCCAGCTAGGAACAGAGCGAGTTTTTTGCGTACCAGAGTTACGTTGGGTTACTTCATGAAAGCTGAGAGTGAGCACTCAGTGGGCACTCGCGACAATCGGATCGATGTTGTCAACCGCGTAGGATGACCACTACTTCATCCGAGCGTATGAGATCACGTCGCCCCCGGCACCGGAGACCGTAAGATAGCCAGATCCGGGACTGCACTGGACGGCATTGGCCGTCGTCGTGTCGGTGCACATCACGACGTTATCGGGGCCCGTGAAGCACGGGTTACTAACCGAAGCGCGTCCGGCGTTGAGCGTCGCATGACCGGCGCAAGTCGAGCCGGACGACAGCGTAAAGCCTCCAGCGGGTCCCCAGGAACTCATTGTCGTTGCCGGCAGGGGCGGTTGCGGCTGTACCTGTAAACATCCGGCCATCGTCGCTCCAATCAGAGCAAGCATCACCACAATCCTGCGCATCCGAATCTCCATCCCATTCGGTTTTGAATCTCCGGTTCCAGCTCCCGTTTAGATCAGACGGGCTACCTCTGCAAGGTCGAGGCGGGTTTTTGGTCCACGGTCTTTGCCAGCACTCGTTCAGGCCTTTTCCGGACCGTCGCCGCTACGGCGAGCGAATATACCTCCTGAGCTCCTCCGCCTCGGACTGGACCTCTTCGAGACGCTGCTTCACGACATCACCGATGCTGACGATTCCCTGAAGTGCTCCATTCTGAACGACTGGCAAATGCCGGATACGCTGCAGTGTCATCACCTGCATGATCTCGACGAGTTGGTCCTCGGACGAGCAAGTCCTAACGTCGCGGGTCATCAGATGCTCGGCCGGAAGTGTCAGCACCGCGTCCGCATGTTCCGACATCCCGCGGATGATGTCGCGCTCGGAGATGATCCCTATGAGTTGACCTTCCTCATTTATCACCGGCACGGCTCCGATCCAGTTTTGAGCGAGCACCTTGACGACCGCGGCGACGGTCTGTTGCGGCGCGACAGTCACGACGTCATAACCTTTGTGTTTCAGGACCGACGAAACCTTTGTTCCCATGTTTCGATCTCCTGGCTTCAGATCTGAGGCCCTTGCAAACTCCTCAACCCTTTTCTTTAAACCACGGTACCAGCGGCAATTGCAGGAATATGAGTTTGCGCAAGGAAACTCTGCAATTGATCGCGATAGACGATCAATTGGCGTTTATCGCGCGAAATCAGATGCTTTCGCTCGAGCAAACTCAAATATTCGGTAATTCGGGGCCGCGTGGCGCCGACTAGTTCAGCCAGGTCCTGGTGCCGGGCCGGCAACGTTAGCCGCACCGCTTTTCCATCGGGGACGCCGAAATTTTCACTCAATTCCAGCAGAATCAGAGCCAAGCGCTCTTCCAAAGTGCAGCTCATGAAATTTGCGCAGCGCAATTGAACCAAATCCCAGCGGCCCATGTAGCTCGCTGCCAACCGTTTGAAGTCTGCCGCAGCAATTCCCAGCGATATTTCGACGAACGACTCGAGGTCAATCGTCCCTATCTTACAAGGGGTGACCGCTTCGCAGCGAAAATTGTAACTGATGCCGGGTACCGGCGGCGGGAAGCCGGGGATCAAGCCCGGCGCGACCATAGTCACCAATATACGCTGACCCTTGCGATTGCGGCACGTGATTCGTGCCACTCCTCTCAGTAAGATATATGCGAACTCGGGTGAATATTTCTCGTCGAAAATGATCGCGCGTTTTTCCATCGTGCTGACCGTCAGCGCGTTGGAGAGCTTTTCGAGCTGGTGCGCCGTGAGCCAGGAGATGTTCTTAAGGCCTTGCAGGTTTCGGATGCCGGATGTTCGAACAGGGCGCATGGCCTCAATGTAGCAGACGCATTGGTGCGTGAGCAGGCTGACTCGCGCGACAAATATTCATTCGACGGGTCAGGTTATCCACGTAACCGATGCGTCGCAGCGATGACGAAACCATTTGGAATACTCAGCGGCGCTGGTCGGGACCATATCGACGCGGATATTGCTGTCGGGGAGAAACACGCGCTCGATGATCTGTCTATGGAATCCCACACCGTTGTGCTTCGTTTCGCTTTTTGCTTTTCCGGATAAATTATGGGCGAATGTACGCTCGATGCGAAGCCGGTCAGGGGCAAGATGCCCCGGAGGTGCCGTCATGTCAGGTGAAGTATTGCGAGAGCTCATTCTTAAACTTACCGAACCCGATCGGCTTGAGATCATCCGCGAGGCAGAGATAAGTGACGACAGGCCGTCGTTTTTACGCGGAGACGCAGAGGAAGGACTTCTGGAAGAGGCCGATTCTTGGGTAACTCAAAATGGCGCCAAGATACTCCCGTACCTCTTACGAAGAATCGATCCTTCAGACGACGATATGGTCCAGCTCGTTCAAAGCGGAATGTTGCCTTTTGACCGCAGTTTGCTAGAGCCGCGCGAATTTCTTATTCGATTTAGCCACCCGGCGATGCATGCTGCCCTCGATGGTGGGCTGCCACTTTCCGAAGTCGCAGCCACCTCACTAGCGCTGACCGAACTCACTACATCGCTTTTGGCGGCAAATCGCTCCTTTGGCGCGGATGCCGTGATGCCGACTGTACGGGTTGGCGCAGGCTCGATGGACTTTCTCGCAACGGGTCCTGGTTTGATCGTCGGTGGGTTGAGTTTACTCGCTACGTGCGGGGTCGGTGTGATTTCTGCTCCTGTCATAGAAGGAACGGCTGTCCACACGTGTATCGATTTGACGCTGAATTGGCAGAAGCGAAGTTCCGAAAAGGGAAGAAGCGACGCCGAGAGGGCAAGGGCCGATGCCGAGAGGGCAAGAGCCGATGCCGAGAGGGCAAGAGCCGACGCCAAAAAGATCGAAGCAGAGACAATAGGCCAAGAACTGGAAAATGAGATGAAGCGCGCCCGCCTGGGCAACTTGCCGGCTCAGGTGGAAACCTATCCGGCGGAGAAGCCTGAAACGCCTCCAGCATCATTCTTTGTACCTTTTGCGCTGATTGAGCGAAGCTCCCGAGAAAATGGTTTGGCGGCAGCGCACGGTGTTCATCTAATCAATCGAGGATTGCCGTCGCTATTCGCAATTCTGCGAGTGATGCCTGGACTGCTGATTACCGTTGAGAATATAGCTAGGCAATAGTTAGCAGCGGCCGACTGGTGCATATTCCCTGATCCTGGTCCGATCAGAGAATTTTCTTCCCAGGATCAGAATCGCAGATAGAACTCTGCGAGCCCATTCTAATCGCTGGTCAATGCTGGCCTGGGACGGTTGTGGATCCCGTCCTTTAGGCGCCGCGAACTCGGTCCGAGTCAAGGCGCCGAGGGTGCTGTGCGGTCGCATGTGATTGTACTCATGACGCCATGCCTCGATCGTTTCGCGCGCCTAAGACATACCCGGCGCTCTGGTTGAGCCGGTTGCCCGGAATGTATGATTCGCCGATGAATCAGAAGACGGCACCGTGCAGGGACCGGCTCAAGAGCATTGCGCGACAAGCGATGCTGCAAAGGGGCCTGCTGCCGGATTTCTCGGTCGCGGCGGTGGCAGAGAGCAATGCCATCGCCGGAGCAGCGACCGCCGCTGGCCCTTCTTTCCGCGACCTTCGTAGCCTGCTCTGGGCATCGATCGACAACGACGATTCGCGCGATCTCGACCAACTCTCGGTCGCGGTGCCAGCCGAGGGCGGCGCGGTCAAGGTTCTCGTCGCGGTGGCCGACGTCGACGCGGTCGTCAAGAAAGGTTCCGCGATTGATGGTCACGCGCGGGCCAACACCACGTCCGTTTACACGGCCGCCGAGATCTTTCCGATGCTTCCTGAGAAGCTTTCCACCGACCTCACGTCTCTCGCGGAAGGTCAGGAGCGGCTGGCGATCGTCGTCGAGATGGCAGTCGATGCCGACGGTGCAGTGGGCGAATCGGACGTCTATCAGGCGGTGGTAGTCAATCACGCCAAGCTCGCCTACAACAGCGTCGCCGCCTGGCTCGACGGAACGGGTCCGGCGCCGCCAGGGTTGTCGGCGGTGGCGGGAATTGACCAGCAGTTGCGTACCCAGGATCGGGTCGCACAAGCGATGAAGAAGCTGCGGCATCAACACGGCGCGTTGAGTCTGGAGACCATCGAGGCCCGGCCCGTCTTCGATGGCGATTCGCTGGCCGATCTGCGCGCGGACGAGAAGACTCGAGCCCATGAGCTGATCGAAGACTTCATGATCGCGGCCAACGGCGTGACTGCGAGATATCTCGATCGACGAGGCTTTCCATCGCTGCGACGGGTGTTACGCTCGCCCGAGCGATGGGAGCGGATCGTCGAGCTCGCCACGGGCCTCGGCGAGCGCCTCCCGTCAGAGCCGGACGCGGCCGCTCTGGAGGGATTTCTTGGCAAGCGCCGCCAGGCCGATCCTGCGCGCTTTCCGGACATCTCGCTCTCGGTGGTCAAGCTCCTGGGTCGGGGCGAGTACGTACTGGAGCTTTCCGGCCAACCCGCGGAGGACCATTTCGGCCTTGCCGTGAACGACTACACTCACTCGACTGCGCCCAACCGGCGCTTCCCGGATCTCATCACCCATCGCTTGCTGAAGGCTGCGCTTGCAGGACGACCAGCGCCCTACAGCAACGGCGAGCTCAGCGAACTTGCCCGGCACTGTACTGATCAGGAAGACGCCGCGAGCAAGGTGGAGCGGCAGGTGCGAAAGTCCGCGGCGGCACTTCTGCTGGAATCGCGGATCGGCGATCGGTTCGACGCTATTGTGACCGGCGCGGCAGACAAGGGGACCTGGGTCAGAATCGTTCAACCAGCCGCGGAAGGAAAGGTCGTGCACGGATACAAAGGTCTTGATGTGGGAGATCGCATCCGCGTCGAGCTGATCGATACCGACGTCGAGCGCGGCTTCGTCGATTTCGCGAAGGTCGAGGCATCATGAAACAGCCCAACACAACCCACCGCCCGCTCGCTTACAAAGACGAGCAGTTTCTCGACAGCGACGAGGCTCGCTCGCTGCGTATCTTGGCGGAGTACCTCGAACCGTTGCAGATCTTCTGCCGCGAACGTATTCACGACACGATTGTGTTTTTCGGATCGGCAAGGCTTACCCCCGACGGTCCACTTGGGCGCTATTACGAGGAGGCTCGCGAGCTGGCGCGGCTTATCACCGCATGGTCGAAAAGCCTTCCGTCGAGCGCGCACCGATACATCATCTGTTCGGGCGGAGGCGGAGGGATCATGGAGGCAGCCAATCGTGGCGCTTCAGAGGCTGGGGGAAGGACGATCGGCCTGAACATCGGATTGCCGCATGAGCAGCGGCCCAACCCATACATTACTCGCGAACTGTCGATCGAGTTTCACTACTTCTTCATGCGCAAACTCTGGTTCGCACATCTGGCGCGGGGACTCGTGGCATTTCCCGGAGGCTTCGGCACGCTGGACGAGATGTTCGAGATTTTGACTCTGGAGCAGACCCGGAAGTTGGATCGTTCGATTCCGGTCGTGCTCTACGGTTCCAGTTACTGGAAAGAGATCATCAACTTCGAGGCGATGGTACGCCACGGGACGATCAGCCGCGAAGATCTCGACCTTTTCCAGTTTGCGGACGATCCGGCGACGGCGCTTCGGATGTTGCAGCAGCGCCTCACGGCAGCGCCTGAAGAAGGCACGCCGGCCTTTGCCCACTCGCGGACCTGCCGCCAGGAACACGGCTGAAATATCCTCAGCCGAGCAAGTGCTCGCGAGTTACAAGCCGGTGTACTTTTGTAGTGCGAGAAAAGGATCGCGGCTTGCCTTCGCCGCGAGATTCGCTTAGTTCGAAGGGCGCGGGGCAGGGGGCGCTCGCGATCACCAGCAACGACCCGCGTCATATGAGCGCGAGCATTATGCTCAAGGGCACGGAAGAGTAACCGCGATAGCGCGGCCCAAACAACGACCGACTCTACTTATGATCTGACGGGCATCGGGGGGCAGGCCAACGCCTTTACTTTCTCGCGCGCACTTTTAAGAATCGTTCTCGCATGGTCATCACGATCTGCCCTCGCGTCACGGATGCGATCGCACAAAATCGATCACGAGCGGATTGAACAGCTCCGGAAATTCGGTGAAGAACAGATGTCCGCCCGGCAGCTCCTTGAGAATCGCTCCGGGAATTTTCTCCGCCAGCATTTTCGCATTCGCCGGCGGCACCAGCAGGTCATCGCGTCCCGCCATCACCATGGTGGGAGTCTTGATCGCGCCCAGTCGCGCTCCGGTGTCGTGTCCGGTGATCGCCTGCATTTGGCGCATGAATGCGAATGGCGGAATCGGATAGAGCGCGCGCATCTCTTCGTCCCGCGCGAGGAACTCGGCTCTGCCTTCGATCGTAGCTTCCGAGAACGACGCGCGTAGTTGCAGGCGCCGCTGCGCGGGAGTCGGGTCAGCCCCGGCCATCACCGCCGAGATGATTTCGGGCTCGGCCTGCACCACAGTGGGTCCGCCGAAATTCGTACAGCCGAGAATCAGCGCGCTCAGCCGCTCCGGATAGTTCAGCGCGAACTCCTGCGCGATCATCCCGCCCATCGAGATTCCCAGCAGCGCCGCACGATCAATCGCGAGCGCGTCCATCAGCCCGGTCGTGTCCGCCGCCATCTGCCGCATCGAGTACGGCGCGTCAGGCTTGTCGGTGCGTCCCGCTCCGCGATTGTCGAAAACCACGGTGCGAAAATGACCCGCGAGCACCGGGGTCTGCTCGTACCACGCGCACAGATTCGAGCCGAGGCCGCGGACCATCACCAGCGTCTGCGGCCCGTCGCCGTGGACTTCATAATAGATGTCGATATCGCCGACCCGCTGCTTTGGCATAGTCAGCAAACTAGCGCCGCCGCCGCGCCCTGCCAATGCCGCCACGCGATCAGATTGGCGCGAGCTCGACCAGTGGAATCTCGCGCGCGGTCTTCTTCTGATAGTCGGCGTAGGACGGATAAATCGCGAGCAGCTTCGGCCACACCGCGCGTTTCTCCTCCGCAGACAGCGTGCGCGCGTGATACTTTCTGCGCGCGCTTCCAATCTGCGCCTCGACCTCGGGATTCGCGCTGAGGTTTAGGTACCACGCCGGCGGAGTATCGCTGCCGCCGTAGGAAGCGACCAGGTAGGCCTTGCCGTCTTCCTGGTAATACAACAGCGGCTTGTCGATCGCGCGTCCCGACTTGCGGCCGCGCGTGGTGAGGATCAGGGTATTGCGGTTGAGCCGGCCGATCCCGCCGAACAGCCGGTACGTCGCCACGTGCATCGTACTTACGAACCGAATCATCTGATGAGTGAATGGGTCTACTTTCATTTGATGATAATCCTCCTGCGCACGCGGATGGCCGGCCGACGGCGATCATACTCCTGTCCTGGCGTTATGTCCGTCCCGGCCTTACTTGCGTCCCGGGTGCGTTAGCGCGGCGTCGCGACAGTCGAAAAGTAATTCTTGAAGAATGGCCGCGTATGATGCTCGAGTGATTCGCGTCGCAACCGCACGGGTCACACGAGGAGAGCGTCCGTCGTTATGGCGAATCGGAAATGACGATTGAACGAGCACAACAGGCCCCCTCCGATCAAGGTTGAAGCGCTACACTTTGCCCGATAGAGCTGGTGAATCCGCACGTTTTGCAACCACACTCGCGCTGGTGTGGCTAGCGCCAATCGCTGCGGTCGAATATCTCGAAGCCGCGCGCCCGCTCGCGGACAATCACGGCCTCGGCATGGCGATCGCAGAGCTCGATTTGACGAACCGGACGGCCTGCCGGGTGCTGTCTTAATTTGAGGCCGAGTGTCTGAATTTGAAATCGCGCGTGTCTTAATTTCCTGATGGACGCTCGCACGGCAATTTGGTAAAAGGGGGCGCTGGCTGGCGTTCTCCCCCCTCCAAGTCAGCATCGGGCTGGCGCGCAGATGGTTCCTCCGCGCTGGCCCGATTTTTTGGTACTGGCGTCAGTTGCCGGGACGACGCGGGGTTCGGTAGTGGCGCGTCACTCCCGCGATGGCTGCGGGCCTGACGAATCCGGGAGCATATACTTTACGCAATTTGGACGGACCAGCCGGGACGAGGCGGGACCAGAGCGAAATAAACCGAGGTCGGCAGTCAGCCCTTTGCTTGTCGGTTGGTCATCAACCCTTCGATTGCATTCCTGTCAAAACGGTAGTCGCAGCCGACCTTGAAAGCGGGAATGTGACCCCGGCGAATCAGTTTGTAGAGCGTGCCTTGATTAACCCGTAAATAGTGGGCTACTTCGGTACTCTTCATAATCAGGCCGGGCGTGGCATTGCTGTGAGACTTCATGCTCCGTCTCCATGTTTACGTTTGCTCTTTGCTGTTTAGTTCCCGAACTTTCGTGTACACCGCTCGTTAACGCAAGTCAACTAGCAGATATAGACAATTACAATGTGAATTGACACAAGGGTGGCGCTGATTGGCTTATTCCCCTTTACCAGTCAGCGGGCGGGCTGGCGTCCCTATGCGCTGGCCCGTTCTTTTTTCAGTCTGGAATGAATTTCCGATACCGTTCGATCAATGAACCGCTCGGTGACCGCTTGCCGTTCTCCAAATAGGCGACGTGCGCCGCACTAATCTTGAGGCGTTTGGCCATCTCGCGCTGATTCAACCCGGCATTCAGCCGCCACCGCCGAAGTTCTCTCGGCGTGGGAACAATTCTCGCTCCGCAGTTGGGGCAATGCGTCAGTCCGATAGCAGGGCCGGGCTTCATACTCACGCTTCTAACGCACGAAATCTGAAAGCGAAAGGCCAACCCTCCCTGATCTGGCCATCGGCAGAATTGGCGACATGCCCTAATTTCCCGCCCTCGGTGTCTTAATTCAGTCAGTCCCCTTTTTCGAGCGAGTTTCCCGGCGCTATTCGAGCCGACGATTAGAAATCTCAAGGCTGCGGGCGCGCGCTCTCTCGATAACGATATCGCCGTGCCGCGTGCACAATTCGATTTGCCGAACGTGGCGGACCGTCGCCGAGTTTCTACTCTGTAGGGTTGCGTCGCTTTCGATGCGTGCTCGCTCCGATCTCGCCGGAATGCTCGCCGAATCGAAGCCGCCAAGCTTAGACCGGTAGCGATTCGATCCGATTCGCGCTAGATAATCCGCTTCGTTTAAGCTGTGAATGAGCACCGGAGGTGTCCTTGAGCAATCGTCGTGCGCCGATTCACCGGATGAAGTGGGCGCGGTTTGTCGCGGCAGGGTTGACTTCGCTTGCGGCGACAATCGCAGGTTGCGGCGCTTCGAGCGGTTCTTTGTAGACCGGGACGACACCCGTTCAACCTACATTGGTATTCGCAAAGATTGCAGGCCCCGCTGCTGACATTTCTCCAATCATGAAACCGTTGCTACATAGCGGCGACGTTTGGGTCGATAGAGTCCAAGGCACCGACCGTGACTTCCGCATCGAAGCCGTCCACGATGGTACGATGGACGTGAGCTTCTGGGGCGCCGAGGAGACCACGGACTCGGCCCTCAACGTAATCGTATATCGCTCGCTCACGGAATCGTCGTCGGAGCCGACAAAATCGAACAAGCCTGGAATGTGGTTCGCGTTCCCTCTTTATCCGGGAAAAACCTGGAAGAACAGCTATGATTGGGAGATCGGGGGCGCAGCTCCCTACAAGGGCAAGGCTGAAGACAACGGGACGGTGTTAGGCTGGGAGGAAGTACAGGTGCCGGCCGGCACTTTTCACGCTCTGAAAGTTCGGGTCAATACCCGCGTGTACGGCACTGGCGGGATGGCGGATGACGAGACCCTGGTCTACTGGTACTCGCCGCAGGTCAATCGCTTCGTCAAATTCGACTATCGCTCCGCCTACGAGGGTGGGTTGCTCGCGGAACTAGTCAGGTACAAACCCAACCCGTAAGAACAATAATTCACCAGCACGCTCGCACCAGGGTGGCGCGACGTCATTCTATTTTTCCTTGAGGCGCGGATCGTCGGTCGCGATACATTCCGCCCGCTGCCAAGCTTCTGCAACTGCTACGATGTTGCCGTTCCGGTCCTGATCAGGATGTTCATGAGCAAACTTGATGCGCAGAGGCGCCTCATTCCGAATGCGGTCTTTCTCTTTCTCGCAAGTTGTATTGGATTCGAACGATGCCCAGATGTCCCATTTGTTGAGTGAAGCGTTCAGATCATTGAACGCGCGAGGATGGCCTCCCATCGCGCTAAAGACCGGCGGAATCAAGAGATACCAGCCCACAAGCGCGAGCGCGGCGGCGTGGCGGGGGTTCATTGCGAAAACGATTTAGCAGACTGCCGCTCGACCGACAAATGGCGCACAGCCTCTTTCCGCATGATGCCGCGACAATTGTGACCGGACTCGACCGCGCCTCGCAGCGCGCTACTTCGCGTCGCCGGGGTAAACGATTCCCTTCGGATTGCGCAGCGCTCGCGCCCTTCGCGCCGTGATGCGCGCTACGGCCCTTCGCCTCGTGAATCGGGAAGCTAGGCCATGTGATGAGGCGGTGGGAGGCTTATAGCAAGGACGTTGGCGCCGGGGGTTGGCTGACGCGCGCGATCATATGAGTTCCGGCAGCCGGCTTGCGCCAGATCAGGAAATATCGAAACAAGAGTAGTCGCCTGATCGCCGCTCCCGGCAACAGAGCCTCGGAGGCGTCCCGGATCTCGCGCAGAGTTTCCCGTGGGCTTTGCTTGCGCGTCGATGGATCTGAATAACCGTGTACGGCTCGCAATATCCAACTCGTCGGGAAGGCCACCGCGTCCAAGGCAAAATCCGCGACTGTACGATGCCGGTAAAGCCCGATCACCGCGAGGACGCCGCCCGGCCTCAGGAGAGCACGGAAGCGCGCAAGGGCTGGTCGCAGAGGGAACTGGTGCAAGGTCGCTACAGCCGTGATGAAGTCGAAGCTATCCGCCGAGAACGGATGCTTCATCACGTCGCCCTCGACAAACTGAATGCGTGAATCAAGGTCTGGAAAAGTCCTGGCCTGCGACAACATCTCGAGATTAACGTCGATGCCGACCACTCTTTCACTCCAGTACGCGAGTCTTCGAGCTAGGAAACCGGTGCCGCATCCCACGTCAAGTGCGCGCTGGCAGACGGGAGGAACTGAGCGCAGGACGATATCGTAGTAGTGGATGTTGTGATTCCACGGGCGGCGCGGCATCACTTCTCGTGGCTTGCTTGCGCTCATCGCTTCGCGCAGATGATCCGATGAATCCATCTCCACGGCAATATCAAACGGCCCTGTCAGCGCATATGGCGCCGACAGCGGTGAGTCTTCTCTTGTCATGAGATACCAGCCCACAAGCGCGAGCGCACCGGCGTGGCGGGATTCATTCGACGCAGAGTAATCTCAGAACATTCTACTGGCGGCTCAGAACGGTCTACTCGAATCACAGGAGGCGGTCGCGAACCCGCTCAAGTGGGCGAAACCGGCTTTCTTTTGTGTGTCACGGCCTTCACTCTTCCCATCGAAACGCGGGACAGCACGATCTCGAAACCGGCATCGAGGAGCTTTCGGTCCAATTCGTCGGGCGTAAGAACTTCCATTCCGCGGTGTCCGCGCGGCGGCTTGCCGGGGCGCCGAGCCGGATCGATCAGCGCGAACGTTCCCGTTGGCTTAAGCACGCGCGCGATCTCTCGCAGCGCTTCAGAATAGCCGCGAAAGTGATGGAGCCCGTACAAGCAAAGCACCAAGTCGAAGGAAGCGTCGCGAAACGGCAGACGCTTGCCGTCGGCGCCACAGAGCCCGGAGTTCTCGGCCGCTCCATGCTCGCGCAAGTATTCACGCGTGCGCGGCAGAATCGTCCCGTCATAATCGAGCGCCACGATCCGCACGGACGGATCGAGCCGGACAAGGCCCGCTGTCGCCCATCCGAGGCCCGCTGCGATATCGAGGCATTTCGCCCCGCGCGGGATCCGTACTCCACGGAGCAGGCTCGGCAACTCCACCGCCAATCCCAACCACGCGCGCGGACGACTGTATACCAGCCGGCGCGCAAGTCCACGCATCAGAATGCCGTGATTGTTTTCCTGTTCCATTTCGTTCGCCGATCCATACCTTGGAAAACGGATATCCGGGTTAAGAACACTTCCTCAACGTTTGTAGATTCATCGACCTTGAGTTAGCAGACCGACGCGCGACCGACAAATGGCTGACGGAAACAGCGACCGCGAGCATGCCGACTCGCGCTCCGCTTTCACGGCGCCGGTCGATGTCGTTAGCGCCAATCGCGGCGGTCGAATATCTCGAAGCCGCGTGCCCGTTCGCGAGCGATCACGGCTTCGGCATGGCGATCGCACAGCTCGATTTGACGAGCCGGACGCCCCGCTGCATCGATCTTCCGGAGAACTATCGTCGCACCGTTCGCGATGCATCGCTCCCTCGCGGAGCGCATCCCGCCGCAACACAAAGAGTTCGTTCGCGAGCTTCTGACGAAGGATGCAATCGAGCCTCGCAAAGCGACTAAAGAGCGGGAATGTTCAGAATGGTTCCTCTCGTAACCCACCGCCTGTGGCCTTGACGGGTATAGTCTACTAAGAAATCGAAAAATCGAAGGCCCGTTTGGCCGCGCCGTTTCCGCGAGACAGGGGAGGGAATTGCACCATGAAGCGTATGTGGGCATTAGCGCTATTGGTGTCGATTGGCGTGTGCGTAGCCGCGTGGGCAGGCACGGCGGCGGCAGAGTCCGAAGAGGCCGGGGTGGAATTGCAGAATTATTTCAGCAACGCCAACACCACTGGCGGACAGGCCTCCGTCAATATCACGGCTCCCCTCGAGGTAGATACGACCGGCGCCACCGCCGCCGAGCGAGAGGGCGAAACCTGTGCGATGATCTACGTCTTCAATACCGAGCAATCGATGCAGGCCTGCTGCGGATGCCCGGTGACCGCGGATGGTCTCTTGACCCTCAGCGTCACAAACCAATTGGCGAACTCCCCGGTAGCGTTAGGGACTCTCCTCCACGACGGCTCGATCCGTATTCTGTCGACGTACCCAAATGCCGTTCCACCTCCAGACACGATTCCCCCGCCAACCCCAGCCAACTATATAGGGTGCGACACCACTACCGGCGTATGCTGCGATCCAACCGCGGAGTCCACCGGCTTCGTTCTGAGTCCGGGAAGCGAACTGGTAGCTTGGGCAAGTCACATCCAGAATACCCAGATCACCGAAGACGAGTTCCAGGCCGATGTTCCAGACGCGGAGGAACTCCATAACGGGCTGCCGGAAGCGTGCAAGGGCATCACAACATTAGGTAGCGGTCAGGGCGTCTGCGGTTGCGTCCCCCCGACCCCGACCCCCAGCGCGACCCCGACGCCGACGCCGACTCCGATCCCGACATGTACTGCTGGTGTCAGCGTGTCGCCGGTCAGCCTCTACTTACCCAGCTTCGGCGTTGGGGACGTAACCGTGACCAATACAAGCGCGGTGAATGTGTCGATACTCTCGATAACTGGCCCCGCCCTCCTCGGCGGTTGCTTCGCTATTAGCGATGGCAATTATCCCCCGAGCTGTTTCACTGGAGTCGCAACTCCGATTCCGTCTAACGGTACGTATGCTACGCTCCCACCAGGAACTAGCTGCACGCAAGGAATCGACTACCTTTTTCCGTATTGCCCACCAAATCAGAACGGGCCTGGGCAGATATACATTAATACCACCTGCGGCGAACTAGTGGTCTTCGTGCACGGGGCCACCCCCACCCCGACCGCCACCGCGACAGCGACTGCTACCGCAACCGCCACCGCTACGGCGACCGCAACAGCGACCGCCACCCCAACAGCGACCGCGACCGCGACGCCGACGGCGACTGCTACCCTTTGACCGCACGCGGGTGACGTGCTGGTCGCAGGCGGCGACGTCAGCGGGACGCTTCCCGGTGTCGGTATCTTTCTCCCAACGCACGCGCACGCGAGACTGTCCGGATTGCGCGGCACCTCTACGCGCGCGGAACCTGACCACCACCTTGACTACCAAGGGGACGGATTCCAGCCTTCCGCGCGGCTCTCTGCGGACTGACTAATGTGCGATATTACTCATGATGAACACCGGTGGACGGTATTCCGTCGAACTTGAAAACCGGCAGGGATGAAAATCCCTCGTGGGTTCGACTCCACCCTCTTTCGCGGCCCAAGTTCAGCCCAAATCAGTAAATTGCTTTTTATTCATTGTCGAATTCCGCACGCCGTAAACTGTAGATCCGGTGCGTTGGTACCTCAGATACGCGTCGCCGGAACAGATTGGTTAGTTCGAAGCGGCGCCGGCTTATGGCGTGGCCGCATCGGTGTCACCGTAGGCCGCAACGAAACTCCGATGCAGTTCCACGATCTGAGCTCGATCTCCCAGTTCCGCAAGATCCAGTCCGAGGCAAACCTCAATGTCCTTCTGGGACATATAGTTGCCATGGATCAGCACTTCTCGAATCTGGTCGGCGGCGTCGGGGTATTCGCGCTCCTCGGGATCGTGGTTCTGGAGCAGGAACTCGCGATAAGCGTGTCCGATGACGGGCTTTGAGTGGGTTTGAATTTCGTCCACCACGCGCAGGACCTCGGTGATCTTGGCGTCGAGCGCGGCCGCAGTACTGTAGAAAATGTTGCCGTTGGGATGGGCGGTATCATTGCGGTCGTCCACCAACTTGGCGTAGGTGCCGATTTTGCCGTTGTCGCAGGCGATCAACTTTAGGAAGCGCAGGATGGTGCGCTCCGGCACGACGCTGAACGCGTATGGCGAGGTCGCGGCCAGCAGGGCACTTTCATCTCTGGCAAAACCGATCAAGCCCATTTCGAAGTCCTCTGGCCGGGTCTGCTTGATCTGCCAGATGTTGAAATAGATGAAGCTCATCGTGAGCATGTGGTAGGCGAGGAAGTCGAACTGGTAATTGCCGTTGGTGTAGTTGGTCTCGAAGGCATTCCACAAGAAAGCGATGTACTCCTGTTCGCTGCGGGTCTTGAAGGAGAGCGGCAGGTAGTTCTCGAGTTCGGCGGCTTCTTCCATGGCTCAAGCCTCCGGGGCGGCGGGTTCGTCTTCGCCCCAGACGCGGGTGAGGGTGGCCTGGACCTTTTGCTCGAAGCGGGCGATCAGCTCGCGGTTGGCGGCGACCAGCGCTTGCTCGGCTTCAATCTCGGCGACTATGGCTTGCTGCGTGGCGAGGGGCGGGAGTGGAAGCTTGAAGTTCAGAACATCGGTCTTCGTGATGTTTGGGTCCTTTCGAGTGCTGTTTGCGACTGTCTTCCAGTAGTCCTTCGACGCCACAAGAATGGCGTTCAGAAAGTAGGGACTGACTCTCGGCGTAGGGAGCAGCGCGGTCATCGCTTGGTTGTGTGTTGCTTCGATCTCAAGCACACCAGTTCGTCCAATCTGATTAAAGCCTCCATACATCGCAATGAGGACGGTTCCCACAGGCAGGATGCTGAGGTGGGTGTCGTCCAACGCTTGTGGCGTTATCTTTTCGTCGGTCGATCTGATTGGGCCGTCTGTAAGGTCGAGTGTCTTTACCCACGGGATTGTTCCCTCCTTGAAATAATCAGTGCGACTGCGAGACGGGGTAGTCCCCGATTTTGTGTCAAAGAGAGCTGCAAGCGGCTCCATCGGCCAGTCGGGGTGGATGGGGATGTGGGGGCGGTAGTGGTCGAGGACGGCACGAGCACCGTTGATGACTTTCTGGTAGCCCTCGATCTCGGCCACGATTTCCTTCTGCACCTCCAGCGGCGGCAGGGGGATTTGGAGTTCGGCGAAAGACGACCAACCGATGCGCGGAAGCTGCGCGCCTTTGAGTTGCCCCATGACGGCGTCATTGAATCGTCCGCTTCGGAACAGGTAAGCGTAGAGGGCAGGGTCTACCATCCCCTCGAGAGCCTCGATCACAAAGATGTCGGTCGAGCAAATGCCTTTGCGATCTGCGAGCCAAACCTTGTTTAGATTTGGCCGCAGCTTCCCGTAGAGGATGTCGCGCGGTTTGAAGATATTCTTCAGGCTCTTGATGTCACCGGGTTTCTCCGTGACGACGTTCCCCTCTATCTCGCCGATATTTTGCGTGATGTTTTCGAGCCCGAGATAGGTGACCGGACCGTCGAGCGACTCTGGAAGAACGGTGTGCTCTGACTTTCGGAAGACATCGCCAACCGGAACAGATGGCCAAGTTGAGATTGTGCTACTGCCTTCCCGATACCGCTCCCCGGTGAGGTTGTAGTCGCCGTTTGCGGCGATTTTTTCTTTCGGCACGATCTGCCCGTACGTCGGCTGAAGGTCGGCGGTGGGTTGCCGGCTACGGAGGGCTTGGAGGTAGGCGTTGAGTTCGGCTTTGACCGGCGGCAGGTCGTTCTTCACGATCTCGCGGCGCTGCGCCCCCAGGCCGAAGCCGTCATTCTCCACCTTGAAAAACGCAATGCTGTCGGTCTGTCGCGCCAGCGACTTGTCGAGGATCAAGATCGAGGTCTTGACCCCCGAATAGGGATTGAACACGCCCGCCGGGAGGGAGACGACGGCGACGAGGAACTCTTCGACCAGCATCTTTCGCAGTTGTGTATAAGCGGTTTGGCTCTGGAAGATGATGCCCTCGGGGACGATGACGCCGGTGCGGCCGGCGGGAGTGAGGTGCTCGGCCATGTAGTCCACGAAGAGGACTTCGCTGCGCTTAGCCTGGATGGAGAAGCGGCGGTGGGGCTTGATACCGCCTTTCGGGGACATGAAGGGCGGGTTGGCGAGAATGACGTCGGCATATTCGTTCCAACGTTCCTCGGAGGTGAGGGTGTCGTATTCGTAGATGTGCGGATCGGTGAAACCGTGGAGATACATGTTCACCAGCGAGAGGCGCACCATGTCGGGCGAGATGTCGTAGCCCTTGAGATTCGCTGCCAGCCGTCCCCTTTCGTCCGGCGTGAGGGTGCTGTGGCCCTTGGCGTCCATATTGGACTTTAGAATGTGTTTGTAGGACGAGATCAAAAATCCAGCCGTGCCGCAGGCGGGGTCAAGCACCTTCTCGTTTTTCTTTGGATCGACGATGGCGACGATGAAGTCGATGATGTGGCGCGGCGTTCGGAACTGACCGGCATCGCCCTGCGAGCCAAGCACAGAGAGCAGATACTCGAAGGCGTCGCCAAGCCGTTCTGAGTGGTCGTAGGTGAATTCGTCAATGATTTTGAGGAAGGCGCGCAGGGTCTCGGGGTCGCGGTAGGGCAGGTAGGCGTTTTTGAAGATGTCGCGGAAGAGCGGCGGGATGCCGGGGTTCTCCGGCATCTTGGTGACGCCCTCGGCGTAGAGGCCGAGCATCTCGTGGCCGCCCAACCCTGGAGTCATGAGCTTGGCCCAGCCGTACCGAGCGAACTCGCCAGTAAAGAATTTGCGCTTGCCGCCGAGTTCCTCGGACTCGGCGTCCATGTCATCCATGAACTTGTAGATGAGCGCGATGGTGATCTGCTCCACCTGGGATTTGGGATCGGGGACCTTGCCGACGAGAATGTCGCGGGCGGTGTCGATGCGGCGTTTGGTATCCGTGTCGAGCAAGAGATCTCCTTCAGGCGGCGAACTGGTTCAAGGGGACGTAGTCTTTGATGTATTCGGGGACGAGCACGCGATATTTCTCCGGCACAGCTCGGAAGTCACGGGTGGAGAACTCCGGATTCGTCGCCAGATCGGTGAACTGCCTGCTGTCGATGATGTCGCGGACTCGGCCGCTGGTGACGTAGGCCTTGAAGTAGGTTTTGATGGTCGGGATGGCGGTGGCCTCTTCGGGCTTGTAGTCGGCGACGAACTTGGCGAACTCCTCTTCTAGCAGCTCATCCTTGGACTTGAAGCGAGGGATGAGGCCGAAGACCTTCTCGAGGATCTCGCGCAGCGTCAGGCGGCGGTCCGCGGCGGCAGCTTTGCGCAGTTTGTCCAGGGTGTAGTACTCCTCAGGTTTATCGAAGACTTCACGGTTTACGTAGTCGATCACGCGGTCCCACTGTCCGGCCTCGACGGCCTTCGCGATAGTCTCGTTATCGCGCACCGTTTCCTCGAATTTCTCGAAGAACATCCGGTCGATCTTCATTCCCTCGAAGCCGATGACCTCTTCCTTGATCGAGGCGAGGATGTCCGCCCCCATATGCTCGTAAGCGCCGCCAACCACAACCTCGCCTTTGTCGTCTCCGTCATCACGTCTCTTGCTTTGCGGCGCGGGTAACTTCAGCACTTCGTCATAGTTGAATTCGGTCTCGAAGTATTCGCAGTTGGCAAAAAAGTCGAAGAGCTTGAAGGCCATTTTCGACGGGTTCCGCACGCTGTCCCTGAGGCTGTCGTCGAAGAGCTGGTCCAGGAAGTTGTGGGTGCGGGTGCCGCGTCCCTTGATCTGAATAAAGTCTGTGGGTGAAAAGATCGGACGGAAGAGACCGAGGTTGAGGATGTCGGTGCAGTCGTAGCCGGTGGTCATCATGCCGACCGTTACGCAGACGCGCGCCTTGCTGGTCTTGTAGGCAGGCAGGAAGTTGCCCGAGCCGAGCAGATTGTTATTGCTGAAGTTGATGGTGAACTGCTGGGCGTCGGTTACCTCTGAGGTGACCTGCACGGCAAAATCAGACTGGTACTTGCCAGGGAACATGCGGTCGGCCATCTTATTGAGAACCTGCGCCAGCTTGGCGGCATGGTTCTGGCTGACGGCAAAGATGATCGACTTGCCGATTTCTCCGCTGACCGGGTCGCGCAGGGCGTTCTCCAGGAAAGTCTTGCAGAAGAGCTGGTTGGTGGCGTCAGCAAAGAAGCGCTTCTCGAATTCGCTTTGCTTGAAGGCCTGCTGCTGATCCTCGCCGCTGTCGTCCGTGAACGAGACGACGAAGCCCTCTTCGGAAAGGAGCTCGGTAGTGATCTCGGTGCGAGCATCCACCACCGTCGGACTGATGAGGTAGCCCTCCTTCACGCCGTCCAGCAAGGAGTAGCGGAAGGTCGGCTGGCTGTTCTCGCAGCCGAAAGTGCGGTAGGTGTCCAGCAGCAAGCGACGCTCGGCCTCGCGCGGATCGCGGGTGCCCGGCTTCGAACTGTCAAATCTGCGGAGGTAGTCGCGCGGCGTAGCGGTGAGGCCGAGCTTGTAGCCGACGAAGTAGTCGAACACGGCGCGGGCGTTGCCACCGATGGAGCGGTGCGCTTCGTCGGAGATGACGAGATCGAAGTCGGTCGGCGAGAAGAGCTTCTGGTACTTGTTATTGAAGAGCAGGGACTGCACGGTGGTAACAACGATCTCCGCGCGTCGCCAGTCGTCGCGGTTTTCCTTGTAAATTACCGTCTTAAAGTCGTTGGATAGGAGAAGGGTGAGGGCCTTCTTGGCCTGATCCTCTAGTTCCAACCGGTCCACGAGGAACAGCACGCGACGGGTATTGCCGGAACGCAGGAACAGCTTGATGACGGCGGCGGCGGTCAGGGTCTTTCCGGTGCCGGTGGCCATCTCGAAGAGAAATCGGTCCTTGCCGTCCCTGACCGCCCGTTGCAGGGATTCGATGGCTTTCAACTGATACGGTCGCAAAAAGCGCAACTTGTTCGTTTTGATGTAACCGGGGCGCTCGGCGTCGTTCTTCCAAGCCGCTTCGGACGCATAGTTGGGCCGCTGGGTTAGAACGATGTAGTCGTCGCGGATCTGCTCTTCGATAAGGCGCTGCGGGTTGGGTGTGACTTTCTGATAACCGATCACGGAATCCGGCGTCGGAAACGAGGTGATGACATAGGGATTGCCGCGTTCGAGATCCCAGAAGTAGTGCAGGTTGCCGTTCGAGAGGATGACGAAGCGGCAATTCTGCGAGCGGGCGTATTTTCGGGCCTGCTCTTTACCGACCAGTGGATTCTTGTCCTCCGCCTTTGCTTCGAGGACGATAAAAGGGAAACCCCTCGCGTCCAAAAGCAGGAAGTCGATGTAGCCCTTGGAGGTCTTCTCGAAGTTGTCACCTAGCGCGTCGAGATCGGCTGTCTTGATCGTGACACTGGGTTCAAGGCAGATGTTGGCAGGCGCGCTTCCGTCTGCAAAAAATCGCCAGCCCGCTGATTCCAGCAATTTGTTGATCTTGATGCGGGCTGTAGCTTCCTTCATCTCGAGGACTCAAATTCGCGAAATGAGGCTCAGATCTGTCAAATCAAGACCCGCTTCACCGCTCAAATTCGTCGAGCAAAAGTATCATCAACGCGGGGACCCGCCAAATCCTCAAAAACAGGGGACGCCAGCCGGCCACTCCGCGTGAACTCGTAGTGGAGCCGAACTGGGGTAAACTTCGAAACGCTACTGGTTTCGACGGGGTTCTATCTTTGATCGGCGGCATAAAAGAAGCCCAAATCTGTTAGGATTAGAGGTCTTCGCGGATCGTCGCGTACCGGGCGGCGAAAACTCAAAATCCTCTGAGGCCCATGCGTCCCCGCTCCTCGCCCGCGTCTGGATGCCACCGGTTGGGCAAACCGGTGAGGTCATGGAGACCGCGCTATACGCTCAGTTTCAGGTCCAGTGCCCACGTCCAAGCCTCTCGTCCGAGGAGCTGCGACCAAGGCACGAACCGCAATCTGCCTGCGGCGCGGGTTCTCCTTCGGTTTTGCTTTTGCGGCAATTTCGTACTCGGGCTGTACTTCTCTACGCAAGACGAGTGACTGTTTTTTAGCGTATCGGAGCTGTGGGAAAAAGGCTCGGCCATAGTTGAAAGGGCCCTAGCGCGCGGATAGTTTTTATTCCGTCTAAAATGCCCTGCATCGGACTATTAGGTAACGGTCGCATCGCGCAGCTGCTCGACTACCAAGAGCTTCTCGGGACGATGATGTTCCCGTCTGATTCGAGGAAGCGCGACGACATTGTGCTGCAACTTGTGGAAGCAATCAGAAAAACGCCACCAGAAGCAAAGATCGCGCGCCAAAAGTGGGACTCACAGATGTCACGTTTTAGTGAGTCCGGAATTTCGCTTTCGGAGCTTGACCACATTCTCTTTGAATCACTTCCTCCTCACCTCAACAGGGCGAAACCCCTGGCCAAAGAGGCACTGGCGAACTTCGGTAAAGGCCTAATAGCCGGACAGATCTTGACGATCTTAATCCGCCTTGAAGATATTGCTGCGGCAGATGCGACGCTGAACAGAGCTCGATACTTCGCAATCGCAAAACTACGAAAGCATGTTTTAACGCCCAACGGAGAACCAAGGTTCGATGCACCGTTGTCGCTACGATCGATCGAGGACGCGTGGGCCCAGTTCAGAACGGTTTGCCACTTGTATGCAGCGTTCGTCGCACTGAGAGACCAGCACGCTCGCGACTCCAGGTCGGGTGAATTGAGCCGACAGACTATGCTTGGACTGCTTGCACTCGCTGAAGCATACAGGCACCGCGGGCAGGAACATCGAAGCCGCGGGTCCTTGGAACCAACGTTAAACGAAATTGAGATGTGGACAGTTCCCACTCATATCGATTTGAAAGACATCGCAGTTACCTTTCCTCGTGTCCAGATCAGCAAAGCTGATTTGGACGAGCTCAAGAACTACAAACACGACTGAGCATTTAGTCTAGTTTTTTCAGGCGTCTAGCTCGCCGGGGGGGTGCAAAGTTGTACTGCCCCCGGTGACAAGGCGCTGCTCTCTGCCTATACGTGAGCTGCATGGAGCAAGCGGCTTCAATACAGAGCGGCACTGGTCGTCCCGCGATCAGAAATCACCGATCGAAGCGAATTTTCGCATCGTCTTGGCGCGAGAGCTTCGGGGAAGGGGTCTATTGATCACGTGAGAACATTTGCCCAAGTGAGGCCTGGCTTCTGGTACGGTACCACCGGCAGGCAGATCCGTCGGCTGGGACCCGAGTGCCAAGTGCTCGCGCTGTACCTGATCTCGGGCCCCGGCGCTCACGCGCTGGGGCTCTACTATTTGCCACTGCCGACCGTAGCTCACGAAACAGGCATGCCTATCGAACAGGTCCGAATCGGCATCGCGAAACTATGCGAAATCGGGTTTTGCCTTTACGACGACGAGAGCGAAGTCGTCTTCGTGATGAACATGGCGCGGTTTCAGATCGGCGAGCGGCTCGAGAAGAAGGACAACAACGTAACTTGGGTCTGGCGCGAAATGGAAAAATTGCGCGGTCTCCCATTTTTCGACCTGCTGATTGAGATGTACGGCGAGCGCTATCAAGTCGCAGACTACTTTAAGTCCGAGGGGTGTTCGGAGCCCCTTCGAAGCATAGAGACTGAGACTGGAGATCTGGAGACCGAAAGAAATACTGAAACTCAAAATGGAAATGGACACACAAACGGAGAGGGAGTCACGAGGGGGAACCCAGTCCGGAAGGGAAAGACAACCTTGCAGGTCGTTGAACAACAAGTTCCATCGCCCGATTCGGAGGCTTTGAAAGCACAGCGCGTCTTGGAGGACCGAAGAGCCATGAGCAGGAAGCTGTCATGAGGAATGGGATGGTAAATGGGAGGCATGAATAAAGTGCATTCATTGGAGCTGATGCAATCGCACTTTAATTTTGTGGTAACCGCGTCGGCTCGTTCCGACAGGAGAGGCGCTGGGCGACTCAAAATTTGTGGTGATTGTTGGAACGGTCGCGGAGGACCGGATAGGGGGGTCGAATCACTAGGGATCGCGCGCTGTTGACCGTTGCGCACCTCAGCGTAAATCGGCGCGTTGGAGATAGGGGTGGGGGGTGTGGGCGAGGGGTGGTTCTGAAATGGAGGAGGTTGCATGAGAGGGAAAACGCCAACGCCGACGACGCTTAAAATCCTGCGAGGAAATCCAGGGCGCCGTCGGCTAAATTCAGAGGAGCCGTCAAGTCCGCTGCTTAAGCGGATGCCGCCAGCGCCGGGGTTCCTCAACGACGAGGGCAAGCGCGTCTGGTCTGCCGAGGGACGCCGCTTCATCAAGGCTGGCCTTTTGACTGCGCTCGACCTGACCATGTTCGGCACCTGGTGCCTTTGGTATTCGGTGCGCGACCAAGCCTCGCGCGCGGTCAATCAAAGCGGCCTCGTGGTGAAAGCCAACGGCGTTGGCAACCCTTACATTAACCCATACGTGAACGCGATCTCGATGTCCTCGAAGGCGATGCATCAGATCGAGATCGAATTTGGCCTAAGCCCCGCTTCGCGCACGAAGGTCAAGTCGCTCAATCCGGCGCAGAGAAGTTTGTTCGACAGCCTGCTCGACGACGACGAGGAGGACGCCGGCTCGTGATGGAGATTGAACTTTGGCCGATCGACCGGCCGCTTCCATACGCCAAGAACCCGCGGAAGATTCCGCAGTCCGCGATCGACAAGGTCGCCGCGAGCATCAAGCAATTCGGCTGGCGCCAGCCGATCGTTGTCGATGATGCCGGCGTTGTCGTGGTCGGCCACACGCGATTGCTCGCCGCACAGAAGCTCGGCCTGCTCGAGGTCCCGGTACACGTCGCCGCCGATTTGACGGAGGCCCAATGCCGCGCCTACCGCATCGCTGATAACCGCGCCGGCGAAGAAGCCCGCTGGGACGATAAATTACTAAAGCTCGAAATCAGTGAATTAGGTGTTCTCGCAGAGCTGACCGGGCTCGACCCCAAAGAAATGGGGCGCCTCGGCTTGGCCGAGGACGCCGCACAGGACCCCATTCCCGCGCCACCGGCTAGCCCTGTGGCGCGTTTGGGCCAAATCTGGCAGTTGGGTAAGCATCGGCTCTTGTGCGGCGATTCTACGCGC